>Ga0160496_1000038_pt1 | contig 196292 bp, 188 predicted proteins | sample DIDPMG_2_FD_108231 | JGI IMG/M metagenome (GOLD analysis project Ga0160496, IMG submission 108231) | Enriched soil microbial communities from UW Madison campus, WI, USA - DID2937_E24_FP MG | ecosystem: Environmental > Terrestrial > Soil > Grasslands | place: USA: Madison, Wisconsin | collected...
CCACATCGTCGGGCGCGGCAAGGACCTCGTCATCTCCGGCGGCTTCAACGTCTATCCCAAGGAGATCGAGAGCGAGATCGACGCCATCGACGGGGTAGTGGAGTCCGCCGTGATCGGCCTGCCGCACGCCGATTTCGGCGAGGGCGTCACCGCCGTGGTGGTGCCGCAGAAGGGCGCGACGCTCGACGAGGCTGCGATCCTGCACGCGCTCGACGGCCGCCTCGCCAAGTTCAAGATGCCCAAGCGCGTGTTGTTCGAAGACGACCTGCCGCGCAACACCATGGGCAAGGTGCAAAAGAACGTCCTGCGCGACAAATACAAGGCGCTGTATCAGGGCTGATGTTGTGCATGCGAGCTTGGCGAGATGAGAGTAACTCCATGTCCCGGCGAGTTTCTCCCAAAAACGATCCTGGCTGGACAAACTCGATGTGCGCACGCGAGATGATTGGATCGCTGCGTTGGATGCCAATGTGGTCGGACATGTCGACCCGGTTATACGACCGACCAGATGTTCTGATCGATTGCGGGCCTTCCAGGGACGTTCTGATATTCAGACCCGGATGATCAAGACACTGCTATCCGTGCATGGTTAAGCCGCCCGAAACGCTAACAACCTGCCCCGTAATGTAGCTCGCCTCGTCGCTGAGCAAGAATGTCACTATCCCGGCGATATCAGTCGATTGTCCCATGCGCCGAAGGGGAATGCCCTTCGCCATTCGTTGAAGTGTCTCCTGTGTGCTTGCCCCGTCGTTCGCAACTGCCGCGTCCATCATCGGCGTTTGAGTTGGTCCCGGACAAACCACATTGAGAAGAATATTTGAGCGCGCCAGTTCGCGGGCAAGGGTTTTCGACAACGCGATGATGCCAGCCTTGCACGCCGAATACACAGCTTGACCGGAAGAGCCAACTCGCCCGGCGTCGGACGATATGCTGACAATTCGCCCGGATTTTCTTGCCGCCATGCGACCCGCGACAGCATGCGTCACATTGATCGGCCCTTTTAAGTTGATCGCCATAATCGTGTCGCGGAACGCCTCATCGGTGTCCAAAAAGCGCGTCATACGATCCCAGCCGGCGTTATTGACGAGGCAGTCGATAGCCCCGAACGCGCTTTCAGTCCTCGCAACAGCGCGTTCTACGGCTTGAGCATCCGATATGTCCACGACCTCGACGTGAACCTGTCGCGCTCGATCAGTGAGAGCCGCGGCAACCTGTTCGGCTGCATGTCCGTTTTTGTCAAAGATCGCGATCTTCATGGATTCGTCTGCGAGACGGTGACAGATGGTTTCGCCAATTCCGCTGGCGCCGCCCGTGACGATAACCGTCTTGTCGCGTAATCCTTTCATGCTTGCTCCAGTTCGCGTTGGATCACCATCTTCAACACCTCGTTGGTGCCTTCGTATATCTGGAGCACGCGCTGATCACGATAGAGTTTCTCCACGAGTGATCCCTGGATATAGCCGGCGCCGCCGAATATCTGCACAGCCGCGCTACAGACGAACTCAGCGACCTCGGATGCGAAAAGTTTTGCCATGGAGCTTTCATTGACGCGCTTGTCGCCCGCATCCTTCAGACGGGCGGCGTGCAGATAGAGCTGTCTCGCCGCTGCGATCTTGGTCGCCATTTCAGCCAGTCGGAATCCTATCGCCTGATGTTCGATGATGCGCCGGCCAAAACTGCGGCGTTCCTTCGCGTAGGCGGTGGCGGCATCCATTGCGGCCTGCGCCACGCCGACCGCCTGCGCGGCGACGCCGATGCGGTTGGTGTCAAGCCCGTCAAGAATGATGCGGTAGCCTCCACCAATCGGACCAAGAACGTGATCGGCGGGAATCTCGAAGTCGGTGAAGGCGATGTGACAGATTTCAACGGACCGGTGGCCGAGCTTCTTCTCCCGTCGCAGCACGGTGTAGCCGGGCGTTCCTGGCCGAATTAGAAATGCGGTCAGGCCCTTCTTGCCGGCCGAAGGCTCCGTGGACGCAAGAAGGATCGCGGCACCTGCGGTCGCACCGCCGGTGATGAAGACTTTCTCCCCGTTCACGATCCATTTGTCGCCCTGCAGTTCAGCCCGTGTCTTGACGGTTGCGAGATCCGACCCCGCGTGCGGTTCGCTGAACAACAGCGCAATGTAATGGTCGCCGCGAACGACTGGGCGCAGGAACTCCTCCTTCTGGCGCTCGGTGCCGTGCTCAAGAAGCTTTGCGACATAAGGGAATGAGATGCCGCCAATCTGGTTGCCGATCGCGCAGTCGCCGTAAGCCAGTTCCTCAACCATGAGAGCCCATGCCACGATTCCGCTATCAGATCCGCCCCATTCGGCCGGCGCGCAGACACCGTGCAATCCAAGCGCTCCAATTTTTTGCCAGACCTCCCTCGGAACGGTTTGAGATTCATCCCATGAAATTGCGTTGGGAATGATTTCGGCACGAACAAACTTTCGCGTCATATCGCGAATAGCGATTTGATCGGGTGTCAACATTGTCAGGCTTTCAATTGAGACGGCCCTGTGGCCAGCGTCATACTGCTATCGAAGGGTTTCTTTCCCGGTCAGGAGAAGCCGCTTGAGGATTTTCCCGGTCGGCCCCTTCGGCAAGCTTTCGAGGAATTCGATCTCGGCCGGCACCTTGTATTCGGCCAGCCCTTCCTTGCATTGCCGGATAATGTCATCTGCGGAGACCTTTTGACCGGCGGCGGGTACGACAAACGCCTTCACCGTTTCGCCAAAGCGATCGTCCGGAATACCGACCACCGCGCATTCCGTCACGCTGGGAAGGTTGAAGATCATCTCCTCAATCTCCGCCGGATAGATGTTGGCGCCCCCGCGAATAATCATGTCCTTCTTGCGCCCGACGATATAGACGAAGCCTTCGTCGTCACGACGGGCAAGATCGCCGCTATACATCCAGCCGTTCCGCAGCGCTTCGGCGGTCTCCTTCGGCCGATTGTAGTATTCAGTCATATTGCTCGGGCTCTTGAAGACGAGCTCTCCGACTTCGTCCAGCCCCAGGTCCCTGTCCTGTTCGTCGACGATACGAACGTCGCAGGATGGCAGCGGCTTTCCAGCCGACTCGGGACGTCCTCGCGCGAACACCCGAACATCGTAACCTGTTATCGGGGTTCCTTCCGTCATTCCCCATCCGTCCAGCAGTTCGATGCCAAGTCGATTCCGCACGCGCTGCGTGACCGAGGGGGCCAGACTGGCTCCGGCAGAGATCGCCACGCGAACGCTGGATGCATCCACTGCATGCGCCGAGGCCCATTCGGCCATCATCACATACATGGTCGGCACGCTCATCAGGACGGTGATCCTCCGGTTCCTGACGGCTTCCAGGGCTTCCTCGGGATGAAAGCGTTCTTGCAAGATCACGGTTCCGCCGACGACAAACGCGCTGCCGGCGTTGATGATGGAATTGTAGATGAAGGACAGCGAGCCCGCGAGAAGATGACGATCATTCTCAGTCATACCCCAGGCTTCGCCCACACGAATTGCGGTCGATGCGTTGGCGGCCTGACTCAGCACGGCCCCCTTGGGTCGGCCGGTTGTTCCGGACGTATAGAAAATGATGGCGGCGTCGCCTGGCTCGCGAGCGGCCCACTGGGCTTGATTATTGCGCGGGCGATCAATCTCGGGGAGCGGCAGGACGGCGGCTCGGAGTTTGTCTGGTATTTTCTCATATTGCGTTTCGTCGACGATCATCAGCTTCGGAGCGCAGTCCTCAACAATGAACGCGATCTCGCTCGAGGTGAGCGCCGGATTGACAGGAACGAGCACGGCTCCCGCGCCAACAACGCCGAACAAAGCCACCAGCCACTCCGGCTTGTTTGGCGCCAGAAGCACAACACGATCGCCCGGCCGGACGCCGCGTTCGACAAGCTCTGCCGAGAATCCACGCGCGGCATTTTCAATCTGTCCATATGTCCAGCTTCGATCGCGGAATTCGATCGCAACCTTGTCCGGTAGCCGACCGGCCGTAACGGAGAGCAGGCGCGGAAGCGACATGAATCGGTTCTGCGACATTACGCTTGCCCCTTGTCTTCAAAGACAAACTTGTAGGCATCTCCATCCCGGCGGACGAGTCCGACCGAGGGGGATGGGAAGTGGGCCGTCATTATCTTCGTGTCGGTGTCGCAGTAACGTTCCAGAAAGGCGCGGCGTGTTTTGCGCGCCAGATTCTTGTCGCCGTCGCCACTGACGCACCAGTCGGGAAACGTGCATTGAATCGGGCTGTGCATCACATCGCCTGTCAGCACGCCATGACAGCCGCAGGACGACAATTTGAGACTGATATGGCCCGGCGTATGGCCCGGCGTCGGCTCGATCCAGATATTGTCATCGATGCTGAAATCATCACCGACGAGATCCGCCTTGCCGGCTTCGACCACTGGAAGAACGCTGTCGTTGATGCAGCCGTCGCTATACTTCGCTCCCTTCTTGTTGAGCTCGTTCCAGAACTCGAACTCAGTCCGGGCAAAGATGTATCGAGCGTTCGGAAAGGTCGGCACCCAGCGGCCATCGATCAAACGCGTATTCCAGCCGACATGGTCGGCGTGAAGATGCGTGCACATGACGAAATCGATATCCTCGACCGTGAGCCCGAGCTGCGTCAGGCCATCAAGGTACTTTCCGCTGCTACGCATGTTCCACGGAGCCCAAAACCGTCGATGCTTGTCGTTTCCAACGCAGGAATCCACCAAAATGGTATGATGCTTCGTGCGCAGAACGTAGCTTTGCACCGCAGCGATCATACGGTTAGTGTCCGGCTCGATGAATTTAGGTTCGAGCCAGTGCCGGTGGGGCGCGAGAGCCTCGGGCGTGGCGTCGGGAAAGAACGAAAAAACGTCGAATTCCGGCTCTTCCGATTCAAGGATGCGATTGACTTCGATATCGCCGATCTTCCTCATGGTGCCTCCTTCCTGTTCGTTAATTTCCTTGCGATCTGCCCCACGGAAATGCTGGTCGCCGACGCGTGCGAAACGCCGCGACCCCCTCCGCGAAATCAGGTCCGGCAAATCCCTGAACGCGCAATTCGCGAATTTCGGCCGGGTCCTCGAGATGACCGCGCCGAACGGCGCCCATGATCGCTTTTGCGCTTTTGATGGAGAACAGCGAACTCCTCAAAAGCTGATCGATGTAACGTTGGCTAGCTTCCTCGAACTGGGCTCGGTCAAAGACAGCGGTCACAAGGCCCGATCTCAGCGCCTCTTCGGCGGACAGCTCTTTCGGCGCAAACAACATCTCGATCGCGCGGCCCTCGCCGACGAGTTCGACCAGCCTGCGCGTCGATGACACACTGTAAGCAATTCCCAGCCTCGCGGGGGGAGCCATGAAGCGGCTGTCGCTCGTCGCCAGCCGAATGTCACATGCCATCGCCAGTTCAAGCCCGCCACCAATGCAAGCGCCGCGGACAAGCGCGACCGTCGGCCGATCCATGCTGGAGAGCGCCGCTTCGGCGGCGTGAATCGCATCGATCGTCGCAAGACCGGCCTGCCGGTTCTCGACGAGCGTCTCGAGTTCCTCGATGTCAGCGCCCGCAGCGAAGGCTTCGACGCCGCTCCCCTCCACCACAATGGCTTGAGTGGTGGCGTCCGCCTGAATCTTGCGAAGCGCTACGGGAATAGCATTCCACATAGCGAGTGATAGCGCATTGCGCTTCGAGACGCGGTCAATCACCAAGCGCGCGACAGGTCCGTCGTTTTCGATTGTGATCCGACCGTCCAACGTCTTGTCCCTCTGATGAGCGGAATGGAGCTTTCATCGCACGTCAAATGATTAAGTCAATAGAAAATTGAGTGAATACTCATAATTTATCGCAACACGCCAACCGTCATTCGATCGCCGGTGCCAATGACCATTGGGATGGGATAGACTGGATTTCTGGCCAGGTTCGGCCGGCTTTTCGCTACCCAGGAATGACTATGGCTCAACGTGTTTCTCGAAAGACCAACCCAGCTTCCGCATCTCGACGAATGACGCGTGCGGAAAAGCTGGAAGAGACCCGTCGCACGATTATCGCGTCCACGGCTCAACTCGTGGGCAAATACGGCTATGCGGCAACCACCACCGCCCGCATCGCGCGGGCGGCGAACGTCGCGCAGGGTACCATCTTCAATTACTTCGAAACCCGCCAGGAATTGTTTGATATCCTGCTGCCGACCTACGCGGAAGAAATGCTGTCTTTTATTAGATCTACGATCGATCCCGACAGTCGGGGGCTGGATAGAGAGGTTGAACGCCTTCGCGCATTTCTCGACTTCGTGCGGCTTAACCCTTGGGTCGTCCGGCTGGTGAATGAGTCCCAGGCGCTCGCGCCGAAGGCCTTCACCGCATATTTGACCCTGGTCACAGAGGGATATATCCGCGCGCTCCAGAGGAGCGTCGATCGAGGCGAGATCGGTGGGTATGAGGCCCATGAATTGGAAGCCGTGGCCATCGCGCTGCTGGCTGTGCGCAGCTATTATGCCGAGAAGTACGTGATTCAAGCGATGTCGAAACAAACCCCTCCCTGGGTCTATCAGGCCTATCGCAAGTTTGTTGAACGCGCGCTATTTCCGCAAAGATAAATTTGAGTGGCCACTCATTTTTATTGACAGGCCGATCGTTGTACCGGAAACTCCCTGTAATTGACCATTGGGGAGGACGGCATGAGGCTTATCGGATTAATTGCGTGCGGCGCTCTGATCGGCGCCATGGGCTCGGCGGCGGCACAGGTTTCCAACGATGTCGTGCGAATTGGTGTGATCAACGACCAGAACAGCCAGTTCGCCTACGCTTCAGGGCAGACCTCTGTTGCAGCGGCTCGCATGGCGGTACAGGATTTCGGCGGAAAGGTGCTCGGTAAGCCGATCGAGGTTCTGTCGGCAGACCATCAGAATAAGCCTGACGTCGCGAGCGGCATTGTTCGCAAATGGGCAGACGTCGACAAGGTCGATGCGTTCGCGGATGCCACGGGATCTGGGGTCGCGCTTGCAATCCAGGAGGTTGCGAGAGAGAAGAACAAGACATTCCTGATCGCGAGTGCCGCGACATCCGATCTCACTGGGAAGGCCTGCAACGAAACTTCGACCCAATGGAGCTATGACACTTACGCCCTGTCAAACGTCGTTGCGCGGGAGGTCGTTCGCCGTGGCGGAAAGGACTGGTACTTCATCACGGCAGACTACGCATTTGGCCACGCTTTGGAGCGCGATGCCACCCGATTCATTACCGGCGCCGGCGGCAAAGTTCTGGGTAGTATCAAAGTTCCTTTAAACTCGCCGGACTTTTCATCGTTTTTGCTCCAGGCAGCCTCTCAACCGTTCTCCGTTCTGGCCCTCGCGACAGCCGGAGGCGATACGATCAATTTGATCAAACAGACTGCGGAGTTCAGGGCGCTTAAGGAAAAACAAGAGCTGGCGAGCCTCTTGTTTTACATCAATGATATAGGCCCGTTGGGATTGAAGGCGGCGCAGGGCCTTCTACTCGCCAATTCCTTCTATTGGGATGCGAACGAAGAGACGCGCGCCTGGACAAAGCGTTTTCAGGCGTTTTCGGGCGGTAAGCTGCCGAACATGTTGCAGGCTGGCTTATACGCGGCCGTGACCCACTATCTGAAAGCGATCGACGCCGCGGGCACCGATGAGCCCAAGGCGGTCGCCAGGAAAATGCGTGAGTTGAAGGTGAACGACTTCTACAACAAGAATGTCGAGATCCGGCCCGATGGGCGCGTGCTGCACAAGATGTTTCTCATGCAGGTCAAGACGCCTGAAGAGTCCAAGCATGAAAACGATTACTACAAGATTCTTTCCGACCTGCCCGGAAACGACGCATTTCGTTCAATGAGCGATGGAGGCTGCCCACTCGTGCAGGCGAATAGCCGGTAGCAGATGCCAAGCTCTGATTGCCGCAGTCGGATTGGCTTACAGTTATTGCCATGATCCCGCCTGCGCTGGCTACTTTATGCCGTGCCTAACCCCAGTCGGGTAGGCGAGCGCCATCGATGAGAATCGAAATTTATTGGCGGCGCTTCGCCTATCCGGTATCGATGCGCTTTGGTCCGATCAGCTTGGCCGGGGCGAGGATAGCTTGCGGTATGTCATGCCGCCGGTCTGGCGTCTGTGCTCAACATGGTTGGTTGGGCCGTCCTGATCGGGGGCGGCTCCTGAAGCAACCGGGAGCCGAAGCGCGACCGCGGCTGTGACAAACAAGACTCGCTTGCGTAGCACATTCTCGTGCACGTCAAGATTACGGGCAGTTTGCGACGCCGTCCCCGCACTCCCTGACCAGCTTCACCGCCAGAACTCGAACTCTCGGCCAAGCTTCTGTCTCTGCATGGGGACCTCCGGTCTTGTGAAACACCCAATCTCGGTGTCCATCAAACCGGCAGCAGCTCATAATTCTCCGACTTATAGCCAAGCAAGATGCGGTTGACGACATGCTTTTGTTCCCGACGCGGAGGTGGTTCGCGCGGTTGTCGTAAGCGCCATCTTATGACACCATCCTGACGTCCACCTCTCATAGTCTTCAAATGTCTTATGCCACACAGCAAATTTGCCTGGGAAAAGCTGTCGGATGCGGAGTTGCTTGCACGACGCCTGAGCAGTTTGAAAGTTGGCGTCAAAGGCACTTGGCTCGAGGATTGTCTCGCAACTCTGCATGAAGAACTCGAAGAGCGGGGGATTCGGCTGCGGCCGCACGCATGGATATCAAGCGAATGGTTCAGTCCGGCAAGTACGCCTGGCATCGCCATTCCCTTCTACCTAGCTCATCCTCGTCTGATGAAGATCGAGAGGAAGATGATGCTTGAGGTCGAGGGAGGTACCTGGTCCGAGTGCATGGCAATTCTCCGTCATGAGGCTGGCCACACCGTGCAACATGCCTATCAGCTACACCGCCGCCGACGTTGGCAGAAACTATTTGGCCTGTCCTCGAAGCGATATCCGCGCCATTACAAGCCTAATCCGGCTAGCCGGCGGTACGTCCAGCATCTTCGACTCTGGTACGCTCAAAGCCATCCAGACGAGGATTTCGCCGAAACTTTCGCGGTGTGGCTGCGGCCGAGGTCGAACTGGCGGACTCGCTATGCTGACTGGCCGGCGTTGAAGAAGCTCGAGTATGTTGATGAACTAATGGGAGAGCTTGCCGGCAAACGGTCGCTGCTCACGACGAGGGAACGCGTTGAGCCCTTGGCTGAACTCAATCAGACGCTTGGCGAGCACTACCAGAAAAAGCAGGCATTTTACGCCTTCACACCGCCGAAGACTTACGATCGCGACCTCTCTCGGTTATTTTCTGCTGATCCGCGGCACTCGAGAGCGCAGCCGGCATCGCGTTTCATTCGACGGCATCGTGCTTCCATCCGGCAATTGGTTGCGCGGTGGACCGGCGAGAACCAGCTGACGCTCGATGCGGTCCTGGATGATATGATTTCTCGCTGTCGCGAACTCAATCTTCGTGCCGTCGGTTCCGAACGAAAGCTCGTGATGGACTTTACCGTGTTGCTGACAGCCAAAACCGTGCATACGCTATTCGGCCCGTCACGACGCAGATGGATCGCGCTATGAGACGCTTGCGTATTCTCGTGCTCATGCACCCTGATTTCGTGCCACCGGACTCAACCGATGGGTACACCGCGCAGGAAATCAATCGATGGAAAACGGAATATGACGTCGTAAGCACATTGCGAGCGATGGGGCATGACGTTCGTCCGCTCGGTGTGCAGGAGGAAATCAAGCCGGTGCGCGATGAGATCGAAGGTTTCAAACCGCACGTCGTGTTTACGTTGCTGGAAGAATTTCACTATCAGACGGCATACGACCAGCACATCGCAAGCTTTCTCGAATTGATGAAAGTCCCTTATACCGGCTGCAATCCGCGCGGCTTGGTGCTGGCGCGCGGCAAGGATCTGTCGAAGACGCTGGTGCATCATCGCCGAGTCGCGGTCCCGGCGTTCGCCGTGTTTCCGATGCGGCGCAAAGTCAAACGACCGCAACGCCTGGCACTGCCGCTGATCGTCAAGAGCCTGAACGAGGATGGGTCAAACGGCATCTCGCAGGCGTCGATTGTCGATACGGACGAGAAACTCGCGGAGCGGGTTGCCTTCATTCACGCGCGGGTTGAAACTGCTGCTATCGCCGAGCAATTCATCGAAGGGCGTGAACTTTATGTGAGCGTGCTCGGCAACAATCGATTGAAGGCTTTACCCGTATGGGAATTGAAGTTTGGCGCCATGGGCGATGCGCGGCGCATTGCGACCGAGAAGGTTAAGCATGACACCAGTTACCAGCAGCGCGTCGGAATCGCGGATGGACCAGCCGAAGATCTAGCGCCGGAAGTATCCGCCCGCATTCAGCGAACAGCAAAACGCATCTATCGAACGCTAGGGCTCGATGGGTACGCGCGCATAGACTTCCGTCTTTCGTCCGATGGGACGCCATACTTCATTGAGGCGAATCCAAATCCCGAAATCGCAGAGAGCCAAGAATTCGCTAAAGCAGCTCTGCACGATGGCATCGACTATCCGGATTTACTGCAGCGCGTTGTGAATCTAGGAATCAGGCGGGCCAAGGCCGGCGTATCCGTGGGTTAGAAAGTAGGTCACGTACCCGCAATGCTGTCGCTCTTATAGGCGTGACACGAGAGCATAATAATAAGTATCTGCTCCACTACTCGCGCGGTGTGATTTTTCTGGCTGTGCCGTATGCCAAAGCGTTGGATCTATCGCCTCTCGCTTCTCATTGAATGAATTGTGAGCATCTGCCCGGGCTTGGCTTCTTAATGAAAGACGCGGGTGCGGCTCAGGGGATGACCAGTTGGTGAACTGAGAACTGACCACCAGAACGTCTTGGCCGAGTTCTCTCATTGCAACGGGCATTCGAGATTCCGCTAGACCATGAGGGTGAGGTCGATGCGTCAGCCGAGAACGATGCAAGATGTTCTGTGACGGTCTGGCACGTCGTCGGTAGCTGTCGTGTGTCGTCATCCTGATGTGCGCTAGCTGGAATCCGGATCATGAATTACGCATGGCGCTTTGTTGTAACTTCTGCTTGACAGCCAAAAAGAATGGACGTGCAATGCCGCTCAAGAAAAGGGTGGCAGATTAAGTCTCCGGGGAAGGAAATTGCCGATGCCGATTCTGGAAGATCTGGTTGCATCCCCTTCAGAACGCTTGAGAGCGGTATCTCGAATTAGAGACAATCAGTAATTGTTCCGGTGGCTTCGATGACACGATGCCATTGGTTGATCCGAGTTTTGCTTATCGTCGCTGCAACGATGGGGTGGGGGCATTTGCCCGCACTTGCAGGAACCGGTTCCATCCACGTCTCGAACGTTTGGGTGAGCGCAAACGACAAGTTAGGGGCCGATGTCCCTTTGTTGATGACAATCAGGAACGACGCCGCTGATGACGATCGGTTGTTGCGAGTGAGATGTCCGTTCGTAAATTTTTCTGAACGACACATTGTAGATCGGGGTGAGGGAGCTCCGGCCATGCGATCGATCAAGTCGATTCCAATTCCGGCCAGGACGACGGTCGAACTGAAGGCAGACGGATACCACGTCATGTTGCTTCAAACCCGCCAGAAGCTGGTTGAAGGCGCGCAACTCGCTTGCTCCGTGACTTTTCAAAATGGTGGAGTTGTAGAAATGGAGGTGCAGGTTCGCAGCTTACCCTGACTCTAACAGCGGTCGATAGTCCGCTGAGCGAGATATTCGTAATGGAGCATCCGGATGTGCTGGCTGCTCTCATAAGAATATCAAGAAGATGTCCCGGAGGAAAAGCTATGAAACGAAATGTGAGAACTTACAGGCGGGCGAAACTGCTCGCGACGGCTGTTGCGATTGCCGGCTTTGCGAGTGTGATCCCAGCGCTCGCGGCCGATGAAGTAACCCAGGAGCGCTTGCTCAACGCCGACAAGGAAGCCGGAAACTGGCTTCTTCATCATAAGAATTATTCCGCACATCGCTTTTCGAGCCTGCACGAGATCAACCGCGACACGGTGAAGAATCTGAAAGTCGCGTGGACGATGCATCTTGGCGGCGTCGAAGGTGGCGGTATCTGGACCCACGGCGGCCTCGAAGGGACACCGATCGTCGAAAACGGCTTCATGTATGTCACCGACGGCTGGGGTTCAGTTTACAAGATCGATGCGCACGGTGGTAAAGGTGCGTTGCTCTGGAAGATGGATCCCAAGACCGATCACGATTGGGCCGGCGCGGTTGCCTGCTGCGGCGTTGACAATCGCGGCGTGGCGCTGTGGGGCGATCTTGTCGTATCTCATACGCTTGATGGCAGACTGATCGCGACCAATAAGGAGACGGGTCAGGTTGCGTGGCAGCGTCAGGTTGCCGATCCCGACAAGGGAGAAGTGATCACGGGGGCGCCGCTGATCGTCAAGGATATGGCCATTACCGGCGTTGCCGGTGCGGAATACGGAATCCGTGGCTGGATCGCTGCGACCGACCTGAAAACGCAAAAGGAAGTTTGGCGCACCTATACGATCCCGGGCAAAGGCGATCCGGGGCACGAGAGCTGGAAAGACGACAAGAATGCCGCCGCAACCGGTGGCGGTTCGACTTGGGTGACCGGCAGCTACGATCCGGCCACCGACACCATCATCTGGGGCGTCGGCAATCCCGGCCCGGATTGGGACAACGCCTATCGGCCGGGCGACAATCTTTATACCGACAGTTCGCTGGCGCTCGATGCCACGACCGGCAAGATCAAGTGGCACTACCAGCATACACCAAACGATCCCTACGATTACGACAGTGTGGCGGAAAACGTCCTGGTCGACGTTCCCGGCAAGAACGGCCCGCAGAAGCTGGCACTGGAAGCGGATCGCAACGGGTTCGCTTACGCGATCGATCGCACCACGGGCAAATTTGTCTGGGGGCTGCCCTTCGTCAAGAAGGTGACCTGGACCAAGGGGATCGATCCGGAATCCGGCAAGCCGGTGGAGTACGATCCGAACAAGTCGGTGCAGCAATATGCAGTGACGCCGAACCGGACAGACAAGACGACGGATATCTGTCCGGGCAACATGGGCGGCAAGAACTGGCCGCCGACGGCTTATAACCCGGACCTCAAGCTCTGGTACATTCCCGTGATCGAAAGCTGCAACCGGATCACGCCTGAGGCGATGACTCCGGACAAGATCAAGCCGCGTGAGTTCTTCACGGGTGGCGGGCCGAGCCAGCCGTTCAAGATCACCGGTAGCGTGACGGCGATCGATGTGACGACGGGCAAGATCGCGGGCAAGGCCGAGATGCCGTATCCCAATCTGGGTGGCATTCTGGCGACGCCTGACCTTGTCTTCTCGGGCCAGCCGTCCGGTGAGGTTTTGGCGCTCGACGGCAAAACCCTGAAGACACTTTGGGAGTTCAACACCGGCGGCGGCGTGAATGCACCTCCGATGACATTCACGGTCGATGGAAAGCAATATGTCGCAATTCTTGTCGGTCTCGGCGGAGCTTGGGACAAATGGTTTATCGATTCGACGCCTGAGCTGAAGAAAATACAGCCGGGATCGATGCTGTACGTCTTCTCGCTCTAGTATCTCGCTCGGAGGAGGGTCCGGCTGCGGCCGGACCCTCCTTCCCCTGGCACGACGGTCCAATGAAGATTTCCAAGATTTGTCTCGCCGCCATCATGATGGTGGCATGCATGGTTGCGACGCTAGTGCTCTTCGAAAATGCGGCGCTCAGTCAATCGGCGATGCCCACGGATCCAACCGATGCCGGCAAACGCGTGTTTCAACGCGGCAACTGCATGGGATGTCACAAGTGGCATGGTAACGGCGGTGGTGGATATGGCGGCGATGCCTTGTCGCTCCGCAAGACGCAGCTCACGCGCGAGCAGATCATCGAAACCGTCAGTTGTGGCCGGCCTGGAACCGGAATGCCATTCTTCGTGCGCGGCTCATACGATAGTGTCCAGTGCTTCGACATGTTGCGCAAGGACGCGGGCGATCTGATGCCGCCGGAAGCTAACGTCTTTTTGAGGCCAAGCGAAATCGAAGCTGTGGCAGATTACGTCATCGCGCACATCAAGGGTAAAGGCGAGCCGACCTATGATGAGTGCATTGCATTCTTCTCCAAGGGTTCGCGCGTGTGCAATGTCTATAAGGCCGAGGACCATTCCGCCGGGGCCGAGCAGACCAAGAAGGCCGCGCAATGAAACGAATTCGTTCGTTCGCAATAATCTGTTTCTCGGCGTCGTTGGCGCTTCCTGCGGTTGCCGCGACCGCGGGTGAGCCCAACGATCTTCGCGATGTGCGTGTCGGCATGGCGGTCAGCGAACTGCCGCAGGCGGGATATGTAAATTTTTCCTGCGCTTCCAAGCCGGATCAGAAACTTGCGGGCTGGAATCACTGGAAAGAATGCGCTGCCGGTGACGACGGTATGCATGCCGTCCACTTTGAATACGATCGGGCAACCAGCCGCGAAGGCACCATGGTGGCAGGGCATCCCGCGATCCTGACCGTTCTGGTCGACGATTCGGGCCGTGTGGGCGGTCTCCAGATCCAGACCGATCCGAGCGCGCGGCTCTACAAACACAAGAAGGCGTTCCTGCTCGGAATGCAGGCCAAGTCCCGCTATGGCGATGAGGGCTGGACCTGCAGCGAAGGGCAGTCGAATGCCAAGGAGGAGCCCGTTGGTGGTGTGTATCTCAACGAGCACTGCACCAAGACCGTCAACGGTCGGGATATCTCGGTGGACAGGAAGCTGTTTCGCCGCCCGGGCCAGGACGTCAAGAGCTTTGTGGATGAGACACGCATCCGCATCCTGAAGGCGAAAGGCTAGCGCACTGTAGATGCGGCCCGTTCATGGACGTGCTCCGGTGAAGTTCTAGCCGTGTCCGAAAATCGTAATCTCGCCGTGGGCAGATGTAACGCCAAGCTTCAGATCTGAAACGACTATCGTGACCGTCATTCCTGAGGCGAGTGCGCGCATGTCGATCGCATCACCAGAAAGTCCGCGACTACTTGGTTGAACTCACGGCTCTTCGTTTCTGGATGGAAATGTCCGCCTTCCTTCAGCACGATATATTCAGCACTGGGAATCGTGGCCGCCAACTCGTCGCTCAGGAATCTGGGAACCAACAGGTCGTCATTCGTGGCCAGAACAAGGGTGCGATGCAAGAGACCCCTGGCTTGATCGGACACGTTTGAATCCAGAACGGCGTTGATGCGCTTGATTGTGATACCCACATCCACGGAATCCGGTGGCGTCCATAGGTCCTCGTTCTTTTCGAGATCAGATGGCCGATAGCGGAAGAAGAGACCCGCAGCGTGATAGCCCGCGAAATCGCCACGCTCCAGCAGCGATCGCCGGAATTCAAAAACGTGACGAAAATAACTTCCGGGTTTGCACCATGTCGACGACAAAATGAGCCTGTCGATACGAGTTGGCCAGCGGGCAGCCATCGTCTGTGCGATGACGCCGCCGGTCGAATGACCGACGATGGTTGCTTTTGCAATCCCCGCATGATCGAGGACCGCGATGACGTCTTCCGCCATCTGACCGATCGAGTAGTTGGACGGCATCTTGCTGCTGGATCCCGTTCCCCGATGATCAACCGTCAACACGCGGTTGCGAGGCGAGAAATGCTCCTGCTGCGATCTCCAGAACGATCCGATGCCACTGAAACCCGGCACAAAAACCAGAGGATCCGAGCCCTCAGCGTTATCTTCGTAGTAGAGACTATGCCCTGAGCTGTTCGCGTATGGCATCGAATTCTCTGTCGGTCACGCGACGTCGAAGCTCGGGGACCACCGGCGCGATATCTCGGCGCGATCCTCATAGGAAGCCTCAAAAATGCTTGCAGCAAGCGACGCACGGACATGAAGAACTTTTTGTTCGATGTTCCGGAAGCCGTGTTTGGCGCCGGCAGGGATCAATACGGATTGATTGGCGCGAACGATCATCTTTTCCTTCTCGAGCCATATCTCCGCGACGCCATCGATCACCTCCAGGATCTCCTCGACCGCATGGATGTGTGTCGGAGCACCGAGCCCGTGGTCGCAGAACTGATCAAATACGCAAAGCTGTTTGCTTCCAAGCAAGGCTGACATCCGCATTCGTGTCATTACGCCGTCGCGCCATTTCTCCAACGGCTGATCGTCATGTATCATGGGAGGCATTTTCCACCTGTTGATGAGATTGGCCGTTTACAGCCCGCCTATCCCGCTCGACGCTGGCCCGTGATCCTTGAGATGCATTCTCGCAGACGGAAAGGACCGATCTTTCTACGTCATCACGGATCCAATTTCGTGCGGCTATGGATCGAAGTAATGAATCTCAAAAAGCATACAGCCATCGTTTGACTTGAACGGGCCGTGGTGGGTGCCCGGCGGTCGAACGGCGTAGGTGTTCGGACCAAAGACCTCGCCACCGGCGCCCTGCTCGTCATTCCCGACGACGAGGTCGCCGGAAATGAGATAGACTTCTTCCCAGTATTCGTGAACAAACGCCTTGGTCGTATAGACACCAGGCGCGAAGCGAAGCAGTCGTGAGCGGCTCCCTGATTTGTTCGCTTCGTCCAGCGCGCCGGACAGTATCTTTTGCTGGATCCCGGCGGGATAGCCGGCTGGCGTCTCCCATCCGCTATTCATGTCGATGGCGTGGAATTCCGTGTGGTCTTTGTTGACGGACATTGGCTGTCTCCTGTTTCGGAGCGCTTGCTTTGGGTCGTCGGATCGATAACGGCGCTGTGGCGCTAATTGTCGGGTTCGGCGCCATCGACGTTGATTCGCGCCGCGGACAACGCCAGGCGTAGGCGCACGATTTCTTCGGAGGGAATCTTTGCGAGTGGCGGCCGAACATGGGCGTGCTTCAGCCGGCCTAGCAGAACGAGCGCTTCCTTCATGCGGTTATGCATGTCGACGAACGGTGGAGCGTAGAATGCCTGTTGAAGAGGAAAGAGGCGATCATTGATCTTGCGTGCCGCGAGAAGATCGCCGCGTTGGACGGCGCGGAACAGCGCAACCTGCAGATCGGCAACGACACTACCGGCGCCTGACAGCAGACCCTTGGCACCCATGGTGAGCGACGACATCAGCCACGAGCTTTGAGTGGTCAGAAGGTTGACGGGACGAGAGAGACTTTGGAACGTGCGAATGGTGCGCTCGTGTGCGGCCGGTTCCGCCGTCCAGTCCTTGATCGCGCAGATGCTCGGGATTTGCTCGCACATCAGCAATAGAGTTTCGAACGGATAGCCGAATGTCGCGAGCGGGTACTGGAAGCAGATTATCGGCAGGTCGGATGCATCGGCTATCCGCTTGAAATGGGAGATTGGCATTTCCGGGCGAAGCTGGGCGCCCATGCCAAAGCATTGTGATGGAAAAACCAGCAGAGCCGATGCTCCGCTCTGCTGCGCCATTCGTGCGATGCGGGCAGCTTCCAGACTTCCGTCCGCGAATACGCCGCAGACAATGGGTATCTTGCCGCCGACTTCCTCCAGCGAGAAGTCCAGAATGCGGCGTTGCTCGTCGAACGTACAGGCATGAACCTCCGATGCGTGTCCGTTCACGGTTACGGCGGTGACGCCGTCGACGTCGATGCAGTGGCGCAAGTGCCGGCGCGATTCTCCCTCGTCAATCTCGAGGTCCGCGGTCAAGGCGAGAAGTGTCGCGGGGATCACCCCCTCGGGAACGAAACGCGGTGATGCAGCCATGATCTCTCCCAGGACACGATGCTTGTCGTCGTGGAGTTCGCCAGATTCAATGGTGGGATGCCGACATATCGCCCGTGCTCAGCCGGCATTCTCCGGCTGGAGCACCAAGGTTGCCTGCGCGGCAAGGAGAGGGCCGTTGGCTTCGGTCTCCCGCTTGATGGCCTGCCATTCGGGATCGGTCTGGAAAGCTTTCCACGCGGCTTGTCGCGAGATGTCATCGGCGAAGCGGGTGAGATAGTACAGTTTCGAGGGATCGGATGGATCCGAATAGACGCCGACGATATCGATACCATGCCTTTTGAAGAAGTGCAGTGTGTGCGTCATGAAGCGATCCTTCATCGCAGCTGCGGCGCCGTCGGCGGCTTTGTATTCTTTCCATTCAAAGATCATCGATCGTGCTCTTCCGTTCTTGTTGCGGGTCTGAGGAAACGGTGGTGACGGCGGGATCTAGCTGGCGCGGGAAATGATCACGTCATCATTCCGTTGGGCGCGAAGTTTGGCCGCGACATCGGACAATGCAAAAGCCGCGACCTGCTCGGCCATGATCCTTAGTCCGGGCATCCAATCGGCGGCCTGCCCTGCGCCGGACGGCTTGATATCCGTCTGGATTGCGACGCCATAGGGTGTTGGCCATCCGCGGAGCGCATGAACGATCGAGCGCATGGCGATGAGCGTTGTGCCGACGGCCTGCGCGCCGTTCGCGCAAACGATGCAGCCTGCAACCCGTCCCTCGAAGTATGGTCGCGCGTCGTTGCGCATCTCCTCGGTGTAGTCGAGGGCATTTTTAACGATACCGGAAATCGAACCGTGATAACCGGGCGAGGCGATGATGATGCCCGATGCCTTGCGGAGCGCCGCGATCATTCGGATAGCAACGGGGTGCGCGTCGGCAATACCCATCTCGAAATGCGGCAACATAAGATCAGGACCCGCGAAGGCGACGGTGTCGCAGCCGGCTTCCTCCACGATCGCCAACGCATCGCGCATGGCTCGTTCGGAGGTCGACCCTGGCCGCGTGGAGCCGCCGATGCCCACGACGAGTGGCCGATTTTTGGATGTACTCTGCGTTTTCACCTTTTCAGCCTCGACTTCTGGTCGGGCGGAATCATTTCAGCCCGGGACATGTTCTACTTTTTGGCCGACGCGGCTGCGCCGTTGTGCGGCAAGTCGATGCAGACTAGAGGGCTTGATAGGTCGTCGCTACGTAGGCAGAACTGAAACGTCATATTAACAATGCTGATACCTGCAGTGCAGCAAAGGTGGGGAGGCGAATGGAAATCAAGCAAATCCGCTATTTCATGTGGGTCTATGAAGAGGGGTCGTTCAGTCAGGCCGCACAGAAGGCGCGCGTGGCGCAACCGGTCCTCAGCATGCAGATTCGCCGCCTTGAGGATGAGTTCGGCGTGCAGTTGTTCGAGCGTCATGCGCGCGGCATCAGGCCGACGGAATCTGGCCTGGCGCTATATCGGCGCGCGGTTTCCATCGTCAACAACGTGACGGCGGCCGAGAAAGAGCTTCGGCTGCAGAACAGCGGTGAATCTCTGGTCGGGCGCCTTCATGTCGGCCTCCCCGGAATCTTCAATCGTAGCCTCCTCAAGGATGTGTTGCTTCCGTTTACGGAGGCATATCCCGGCGTCGAAGTGACGGTTTCCGAAGCCTACACCGGAACGCTGGTGGACTGGGTACGCGACGGCGTGATCGATTTCGCGCTCGGAGCAAAACCCTTGTCAGAAGGTAACCTGGTACAAAAGCATATCTACAGCGAGCGGATCATGTTGATGAGCGGGGCTCCGATTTTCGGACCGTCGTTCTCTCCCTGCGATCTCCGATCATCGGAGCAACTCAAGCTGATACTTCCCACCGAGAAATCCGGATTTGGTGGATTGGTGCGCGATTACATACAGCGCGGCATTATCAAGGTCGGGAAGGTTCTTGAGATCAATGGCGCCGCCGGCTCCATCGCCGTTGCACAGAATTCCGACTGGGCCGTGCTTGGATCGTTCATGGCGGTGATCGCCGATCTCGATAATCCGAACTGTTATGTCTATCCGGTTATAGCTCCCACGATCCCGTTCGACCTGTATGTCGTTTACGATCGACGGCGGCCATTGAGCGCGGCTGCGCGACGATTCATCGATGCCATCACACGTGAACTGCGGAAGGTCGATGAAATATGGGCGAGATCGGCGGAGCCGATAGATTAGATCATCCCATGTTTCGATCGCCGGAAAGGCCTTGTGTTCTGTGATGGCCGCGACGCGTAAAAGAAACGTGTCGCATCACGATGAATCCATCTCTCCAGTGTGCAGATGCAGCATCACGTGCCTTGATAGCATCCATATGATATTGCCGCGTAGTCGAAGGGGACCGCCTGTGTAGATTGAGCTGATCGTTGTGACTACAAGCAACAGAAAGCGCGATCTATATGGTACCAACTGGTCAACTCATTGAAGTTAGCGGCGTCTCCACTGGTTTGCTGAGGCAAGGCAAGGGGCCCCCGGTTCTCTTCATTCATGGAGCAAACGGTGTCGGTCCGTGGTTACCGTTCTTTGAGAAGCTCTCGACGCACTACGATCTTTTGATTCCCGATCATCCCGGCTTTGGCCGTTCCGATGTTCCTGCCTGGATCAAGAGCGTTCCGGATCTGGCGTTCTTCTATCTCGATTTCATCGAGAAGCTGGGCCTGAAAGGAGTTCACATCATCGGAACGTCGATGGGGGGCTGGATCGCGTCTGAAATCGCCATCCGCGACTCCAGCCGTCTGGCTAGCTTGACGATGGTTGGCCCGGCGGGCGTGAAGGTCAAGAACGTGCCGGTCGGCGATATCTTCGTCTGGTCCGCCGAAGAGGCGACGCGCAACATCTTCCTCGATCAGGCGATTGCGGATCGGCTTCTCTCGGTGAAGCCGACGGACGAGCAGCTCGACGTCATGATGAAGAACCGCTTCGCGGTGACGAAGTACGGCTGGCAGCCGCGCATGCACAATCCCGATCTCGAGAAGTGGCTACATCGCATTAAAATCCCGACATTCGTTGGCTGGGGTCGCGAGGACAAGATTATTCCCGCCAGCTACGCGGAGCGCTGGAAGGAGCGAATCCCCCACGCGCAAGTCGAGATCTTCGAGAACTGCGGCCATCTGCCACATATCGAGGCATCTGATGCGCTATTCGCAAAGGTCAAGAAATTCATCGATGAGGCCGCAGTATGAAGTTCGTTCTTTTCCACCTGATGCCGTATCGGCATCTCGATTTCGTTGAGGCCAAGAAATATCGTTCTGCGTGGACGGTACTGCCGAACAGTATGTACGACCCCGCCAAGGGTGCTGAGGAGTATGCGTCCTATATTGAGCAACTCGTCAGTGGGGAGCGTCTCGGGTTTGACGTCATCGGCGTCAATGAGCATCACCAGACCGCCTATGGCCTGATGCCTGCGCCGAATCTGATCGCGAGCGCGCTCATTCAGCGGACCAAGACCGTCAAGATCGGTGTCTTCGGCCGGGCCCTTCCGTTGGTGAACAATCCGCTGACGATCGCGGAGGAGTTCTCCATGCTCGACAATATGTCGAAGGGGCGCCTCGTTGTCGGCTTCGTGCGTGGTATCGGTGCTGAATATCACTCCTCGGGCATCAATCCCGCCTTCTCGCACGATCGATTCCATGAGGCTCATGATCTGATCGTCAAGGCGTGGACGCAGCCCGGACCGTTTGCGTTCGATGGCGAACACTTCTCGCTAAACTACGCCAATCTTTGGCCTCGTCCGGTGCAGTCGCCGCATCCGAGGATCTGGATACCCTCGCAGGGATCTTCGGAGACGATTCACTGGGCCGCCGCGCCGGAGCGAAAGTATCCGTTCGTCGTGACGTTCAGTACCGCCGAAGCCGTCGAGAAGTATCTCAAGAGCTACAGCGCCGAGGCGCATAACTTCGGTTATGAGGCATCTTCCGATCAGCTTGGCTGGGCGGCGCCGATCTATGTCGCGGATACCGACGAGCGTGCGCGTGAGGAGGCCCGCGAGCCGCTTGAGCGTCTGTTCAACGATTATTTGCCGATGCCGTGGGAAATGCTGATCCCGCCGGGCTATACGTCGCTGGCTTCGACCAAGGCGCTTGCGAAGGTGAGAACCGGGCTCGGCGTCGAGCGGCAGACGCTCGAGCAACTGATAGAGAAGGGCACCGCGATTATCGGCAGTCCGAAGACGGTTCGCGAACGCATCGAGCAGATGCGGGAGAAGACAGGCCTTGGCAACATGGTGTGTCTGTTGCAGTTCGGCACGTTGTCGGACGAGCTGACCCAGCGCAACATCGAGCGTTTTGCCACCGATGTCATGCCTCATCTTCAGGACAAGAAGCTGGCCACACGCGAGGCCGTGCCCTCGGCTTAAACGCCCAGCACTTCAATCGCACAAGACCGCCGGCCTATCGATCACGGCCGGCGGCACGTCAATGCACAAGCATTCGGCATCGTAACCCTGAGAGAACAAAAATCATCAGGGTTCGATCATCACATATTTGGGGGAGGGGTCATGGCAATCAATCATCTGGAATACACCGCGACAGAAAAGCGAAGCGTTCTGTTCTCGACGGTTCTCGGCTTCGGGCTCGACTTCTACAACATTCTGATTCTTGCGTTTCTCATGGGCGCGATTCAGAAATCGCTCGGAATCACGCTGACGGAAGCCGGTATAATCACGACCGTCACGTTGATCGGATCTGTGGCGGGCGGCATCATCTTTGGCTGGCTGGGAGACCGGATCGGCCGGAAAATGTCGTTGCTGCTGACGCTGCTTCTCTTCTCGATCGGTGCCATCGCATCGGCATTCGCGTGGGACTTCAATTCGCTGCTGGTCTTGCGGGCAATCACCGGCATCGGCCTTGGCGGCGAATGGGGCGCCGGCATCGTTCTCTTCAACGAAGTTTGGGACAAGAACAGGCGCGGCTTTGGAAGCTGCGTGGTACAAGCGGCGTCGTCGGGCGGTATTGCCGCTGCGGCCGTCGTGTCGGTGTGGGCGCTCAGCACCTTCGGGCCCGATTGGGGCTGGCGTGTCGCACTACTCACCGGCGGTTCGCCGTTGCTGTTGATGGTCTACGTTCGCTTCTGGATGCCGGAATCCAAGATCTGGTCCGAATATGAGCGGATGCGCACCGCGGGCGAGTTGCCTCAGGAAAAGGCGAAATCCACCAATCCGCTGATCGAAATCTTCAAGGGGGCGTCGCTCGTCTATACGATTCTCGGATTCGCCGTCGTCTCCGGCTACATGTTCGCTTTCTATTCGGTGTCGGTGTTCATCCCCGGCTACATGATCAAGCAGGGCGCCAGTCCGGCGATCGTCCGCGACGTGACATTGATCTTCGCCGGCGTTCTGGCGGCGGCGTTCCTGATCTTCGGCTGGTACTCGGATCGCCTTGGGCGCAAGCTTAGCATCGTGTTGCCGATGCTGCTCAGCTTGGTCGGTTTCTACGGGATCTACATCTCGAAGGACGTGACATTCCCCGGCTCGCTGTGGGTATGGCCGCTGTTCGGCTGGTATCTGGTGTGGGGGCTTGGCCAGGTGACCGCCGGGATGTTCGGCGCGTGGTTCTCCGAACTCTATCCGGTCGAACTGCGATCTACCGCGGTCTCGACGATCTACATGATCGGACGCGGCATCGGCAGTTTCGCGCCTTACGTCGTACCGATGGTGGCGGCGCAGACCGGCGGCAATCTTCTCAACGGCATGATGATCGGTGGGATAGCCGCGCTCGTCTGTGTGCTCGCGGCGTTGTTGTTGCCCGAAACGGCGGGGCGCAACTTCGCGGTGATCGAAGCGAAAGCCCGGCAATAAGAAATCAGACATAAGTGGAAAGGTGTCTCGGATGAGCGATATCAAACGAGAGGTCGTGACAATCGGTGGCAAGAACGTCGTTCTCGCTCACAACGTCTCTCCGATCGAGAATGGGGGAGTGCTGGAAAACGCGGAGATATTCCGGATTCTGAATATCTTCGATCCGAAATTCACGCCGAGTAACATGGCCAAGGCGGATGGAACGCCCTTGCGTATCTATTCCGCCGATCGGGTGAAGATCGACCTGTCGAAGCGCAGCAAGGAAGATATGTCGTTCTGGCATCGGAATATCGATGCGCACGAAATCATCATTTGCGTGAAGGGCGCGCTGCGCTGGGAAACCGAAATGGGGACCCGGACGATGCGCGAGGGGGACATGCTCTTCATTCCCAAGGGAATCGCGCATCGCTCAATGCTTTGCGAGGAATCCAGCAGTGAAAACGTTCTTATCGAACTCAAGATCGCTGATGATCTGGCTTACGTCGCGGAAGGCTAGGAGAATTTCATGAAGATCGATCTCTCCGGGCTCTCCGTCAACTACGAGCTTGAGGTTCGCAAGCCCGGCGCGCCGTGGATCACTCTTGCACACGCGCTGTCGACCAACCTGACGGTCTGGGACGATACCGTCGCGGCGCTGGCGAACGACTACAGCATTCTGCGTTATGACTTGCGCGGCCATGGCGGAAGTGCTGCCACCGAGCCGCCCTACGATTTCCCGACCCTGATCGACGATGTCATGCGACTCTGGGATGCGCTTGAGATCAAGCGAAGCCACTGGGCCGGGCTGTCGATCGGCGGCATGATGGGATACGGAATCGCGGCATCGTCGCCGGAGCGATTGTTGTCACTGGTTGCATGCGATTCGCGGCCGGATGCGCCACCGGATTACGCGGCTTACTTCCAATCCCGCATCGACAAGACACGCGGGAAGGGCATGGCGGGCGTTGTCGATTCCACCATCGAGCGCTGGTTCACGCCCAGCTCGGTCGCGCAGAACATTCCGGCGATCGGAAAAGTGAGGCAGATGATCCTTTCGACCGATCCCGTCGGTCATGAAGGTTGCTGCAAGGCGCTTCAGACCTTGGCCTATGGCTCGAGATTGCCTGAGATTCGGGTGCCGACGCTGGTGATCGGCGGGGCCGAGGACAAGGGCGCGCCACCGGATATCCTCGCTGCGGCTGCCAAACTCATTCCGGGCGCGAAGCACGTCGTGGTCCCGGAGGCTGGGCATATCGTCGCGATCGAGAATCCCGCGGTGTTCAATACAGAACTCCTCAAATTTTTGCAGAGCGTTCCAGCCTAGCGACGTGACGTCCGCAGTTATGCGAGGCCGTCAATCAGTCAAACATGGAGGAAGACCGAGTGCGGGTAGATGAAATGCTGAAGCTCGACGGCCAGGTCGCATTCGTGACCGGGGCGGCCCGTGGTCTCGGCTTTGCTTATGCCGAGGCGGTGGCGGAGCAAGGCGCCACGGTCGTGATGACCGATGTTGACGGCACTGCTCTCGACGCTGCTGCCGCAAGGCTCAAGGCAGGCGGGTACAATGTCCACGCCGAGGTTCTCGACGTCTCGGATACCGACCGCGTCGCGGCGACGATCGATGGAGCGGCGAAAACATTCGGCCGCCTTGACATCGCGTTTGCGAATGCCGGCCTTTCCGCCGGGCCGGGTCCGCTTACCGAGCGGGGAGCCATGGCCAGTGTCGATCTGGCGCGATGGAATACGTTGCTTAATGTCAATCTGACCAGCGTATTCGTGACCATTCGCGCCGCTGCGAACCACATGTGCAAGCGGCGAAGCGGACGTATCATCGTTACTTCTTCGGTCGCGGGTATTCGTGGCGAGCGAATGTGCGGATATGCCTATGCCGCGACCAAGGCGGCGGTGGCCAATCTCGTGCGCCAGTCGGCGATCGAACTGTCCCAGCACAACGTCAACATCAACGCCATCGCGCCCGGTCCCTTCCTCACCAACATCGGTGAGGGGCGGCTGCATGATCCCGACGTTGCCCGTCAGTTCGTGGCCGACGTGCCGCTCGGCCGGCTTGCCCAGACCGACGAGATCAAGGGACTCGCCCTGCTGCTGGCCTCCCCGGCGTCGAGCTACATCACCGGCACGGTCATTCCCATCGATGGCGGCGCCAGCGCGTTTTAGGGATTTCAGATATGACAAAGTCTATCGAGCAAAACGCCGGCCCCCTAGCCGGAAAAGTGGCGATTGTGACCGGCGCGGCGCAAGGCCTCGGTGCGACTTTCGCAATCGAACTGGCCAAGGCGGGCGCCCGCCTTGTGGTGGGCGACCTTGCGGATCCGACGGCAACCTGCGCCGCGATCAAGAGTGCTGGCAGCGAAGCTCTTGGCGTTTCGCTGGACGTCACGGATCCGGTGTCGGTGGCAAATATGGTCAGCGATGCCTGCGCTCGGTTTGGCGGAGTGGACATTCTCATAAACAACGCCGCGATCTCCGGACAACTTCGGCTTCAGCCGCTGATCAGCATCAGCAGCGCTGAATGGGATCGTGTTCTCGGCGTGAATCTCCGTGGCCCGTTTGAATGCATCAAAGCGGTCGCGCCGGTCATGAAACAGCGCGGTTACGGCAAGATCATCAATCTCGCCTCCGGTACCGCGATCAAAGGGTCTCCCGGCATTGCGCATTACGTTGCGTCCAAGGGCGGCGTCATTGCATTGACGCGCGCCGCTGCGCGCGAACTCGGCGGCGATGGCATTCGCGTCAATGCGCTCGCGCCCGGCCTGACAATGAGCGAAGCGATGCTCGTCAATCCCAGTTGGACGGCCGAGATCGTCGCCAACAACATCGCGAGCCGTGCCCTGAAACGCGAGGCCGTTCCAGAGGATCTTGTCGGGACCATGCTGTTTCTGGCTTCGCCTGCCAGCGATTTTCTGACTGGACAGACGCTGTCAGTCGACGGCGGCTCGGTGATGAACTAGGGGGAACGAACGATGAAGAAATCGATTGCGCTATTGCAGATTGCCACACTCGCCGCTGTCACATGTTTTGCCAGTGCGACGGTCGCATTTGCCGAGGAAAAAGTTGTTGTCTATACGGTCATTCCTTTTCCAGAACTGAATCGAAAAATGAATGAGGAATTCACGCGCAGGACCGGAATCAAGGTCGAACTGCTGAACGTTCCAGCGGTAGGTACGCTGGCCGCGCGGATTCGCAGCGAGAAGGATAAGCCGCGCGCGGATGTGTTCGCGTCGGCGCCGGTAGATTTCCACGAGGGACTGGCCAAGGATGGTCTGCTGCTGCCATATAAATCGCCGGAATTGCCCTCCGATGCGGTGGCTAAGGGATACGCCGATCCAAACGGAAATTGGACCGGCTGGTTTGCATCGACCACCGCCATTTTCTGGAACAGCGATCGCTACAAGAAAGACGTTGGTGAGAACGTTCCGACGCCGAAGACCTGGGAAGATTTGCTGAAGCCGGAATTCAAGGGCAAGCTTGTCAGCGCCAATCCTCAGACATCGGCAATCGGTTTTGTTCAGCTCGCGACGCAGATATTCCGTCTCGGCGAAGAAAAGGGCTGGGACTACCTTATCAATTTCGCCAAGAACACCGCGCAGTTCACACCCTCCGCGCCCTTGACGGTCACATTGGTCGAGAAGGGAGAGGCGCCGGTCGGCGTCTATTGGCTCGGCGATATTCTGACGTCGAAGTTCAATCGTAATCAGCCGATCGAATATGTCGTTCCGCAGGATAATGCCGTGGTTGTGTGGGCGGGATCGATCGTCAAGGGCGGCCCTAATCCGGAAGCCGCAAAGAAGTACATCGACTTTCTAACCTCCGAGTATGTTCAGGATAACGTTGCCAAGCTCGGCTTCTTTCATCCGCTCAATCCCAAGGTCGCCCCACCCAAGGGGGCCCCCTCTCTCTCTGACATGACTGTTGTCAAGTACGACATGGACTGGGCAACGCAGAACATGGATCGCCTGCGCAAGAAGTGGGGCCAGGTTTCCGGTCATTGAGAATGGAAGTGCGTTGGCGATGAGGAGCGTTGCTTCTCATCGCCCATAGCGTTCGACGAGAAATGGGAAAGCGGCGGAGATTCGATGGCGACGCAGGTGATCCGGGGGTCTGCAAATCCACGCGCAAAGAACGGCGCGGTCCGGATCGAGCGGAGCGTCACTCTTCTCTATCTGATCGTTCTGGCTCTGCTGGTGATGTTTGTGGTCTACCCGACCCTGACGGTTCTCCGCTATCCCGGACTGGAAGACTATGCCGATATGCTGGGCCGCGTTCGTTGGCAACGCGCGGCCCTCAACACAGTCGTCATCACCGTTCTATCTACGCTGTCCTCAACGCTTGTGGGATTTGCTTTCGCATTTGCCGCGACGCGGCGCGATATCCCGGGCGCGAAGATCTTCGGGCTTTTGAGCGTACTGCCGCTGTTCGCGCCGCCGTTCATGATCGCCTTTGCCTACATTCTGATGTTCGGACGTCAGGGGCTGATCAGCCGCCATGTCTTCGGTCTCGATCTGGATATTTTCGGCTGGCACGGCCTGTGGCTGGCGCAGACCATCGCCTTCTTTCCGCTCGCCAGCATGATCTTGAAAGGTGTCCTGGAGGGCATTCATCCGAGTGCGGAGCAGGCCGCGCTGACGTTGGGCGCAACGGAAGGAGCCGCGCTCCGCACGGTCACCCTTCCGTTGGTCATGCCAGGCTTGATCGGCTCCATGCTGGTAACGGCGATCACCATTCTTGCCGATTTCGGCAACGCCGTCGTCATTGCGGGCAACTATCCTGTTCTCGCCACCGAAGCCTGGTTCATGATGGAGGGCCTGGCGGACCTGAAAGGAGCCGCGGTGGTGGTCGGTTTGCTGCTGGTGCCGGCTGTGACCTTGTTCCTTGTCAGTCGGAGTCTGCTCGGTCGCCGCAGCTATTCCACGGTGACCGGACGCGGCTCGACGATGGATCAGATCAAGACACCCGCTCTGCTCAAATGGTCTGTCATGGCCATCTGCAGCATTGTCAGCGGGTTTGTGGTGCTGCTGTATGCGGGCATCGTCTATGCGGGGCTTGCGAATACGTGGGGCACGGACTGGAGCATCACGCTGCGGCACTGGCGGGAGGCGTTGACCTATTCCGATGCATTGTGGTCGAGCATCCTGATCGGATTGTTCGCCGGCGCATTGACTGCGATTCTCGGGCAGATTGCGGCGTTTCTCAAATCGCGACACTTGCCGTTTCGCCCGCTGCTGGATTTCTTGTCCGTCCTTCCTGGAGCCTTGCCTGGTGTTTTCATCGGCGTCGGCTTCGTGCTGGCCTTCAACAATCCGCCTGTTGAACTGGCGGGCACGATCTGGATCGTGGTCCTCGCGCTCGGCTTCTGGCATCTGCCGCTCGCCTATCAGGCGACGTCTTCCGCGCTAGACCAGATTCATCGCAGCATCGAGGATGCGGCGCGCGATCTCGGCGCAAGTGAATTGCGTCTGGTGAGTGATATTTACGCTCCCCTGCTGGCCCGTAGTCTGATGGCATCGTTTCTTCAGTCTTTCGTCCGCTCCGTCAGCAATATCAGTGTTGTCGTCTTTCTGGTGGCGCCCGGCAACGTCATGGTCACTTTCGTCATTCTGCAGATGATCGGCGGGACCGATTGGAGCGGAGCCGCCGCGCTGACGACTTTCCTGCTGATCATCACCTTTCTCTGTATCGGTCTGGCTTCGCTTCTCGCCGGACGGGCGTCCACGCCATCCCGGGGATTCCAACCATGACCATTCATGCCGGCATGACTGCACCGATCGCTCCCGTCGCATCGGAAGCAACGGACGCGCCTGCTCACGTCCGAATCGTTGAGGTTTCCAAGCGTCTCGGCGATTTCGCGGCGGTCAGAAATATCTCGCTCGATATCAAACGGGGAGAGATGCTGACGCTGCTGGGCCCCTCCGGATGCGGTAAAAGCACCACATTGCGATTGCTGGCCGGCTTCTATCAGCCAACCGAAGGCGAGATATTCCTCGGCGATACGCGCATCACCATGCTGCCGCCGAACCAGCGGCAGATGACGATGGTGTTTCAGGAGTACGCGCTGTTTCCGCATCTCCGAATTTCGGAGAATGTCGGTTACGGCCTGAAGCGGCGACGCCTGCCCAAAGCACAGGCCGAGGCGCGGATCGCGGAGATGCTCGAACTGGTCGGTCTCGCCACTTCCGGTGAGAAGTATCCGCATCAACTTTCAGGCGGTCAACAGCAGCGTGTGGCGCTGGCGCGCGCGCTCGCGGTCGACCCGGAAGTGCTGCTGCTGGATGAGCCGCTGTCGAACCTCGATGCGCGCCTGCGCGTGCGGTTGCGCGAGGAGATTGTTCGCCTGCAGAAGGTGCTGGGCAAAACCATGGTTTTCGTCACTCACGACCAGGAGGAAGCACTCTCGATTTCCGACCGGATCGCGGTGATGAAAGAAGGCCGGATCGAACAGCTTGGGACGCCCGACGAGATCTACTTCAAGCCGCGTAGCCGGTATGTCGCGGAATTCGTCGGCACCGCGAATTTTCTCCCTGTCGATGTGCTGGATGCCGGAACCATTCGTCTCGGCTCAAAGAATCTGTCTTTCGCGGCGGGACATGCGCCCGGTGCCGCGACACTGATGGCGCGGCCTCATGCGTTGAAACTGACCGCGGACGGAAGCCCGGCGGCAATTCCCGAACTTCGCGGTGTGATCGAGCGCAAGGCCTTCCATGGCAGTACGACGCGCCTGTGGGCGAAGACGTCGTTTGGCGACGTCATCGTTGATGACCCGAACTCCCGGGGGTGGCCGATCGGAGCCCAGATTGGAATCGAGATAGATACAAACCAGCTCCATGTTCTCGGCGCGGACGATTGAATCTTTGTTGTCTTCTCCCGGCCGGGGCGGCGCATCGATCACGACCATCGCCATTCCGCCGACGTGGAATTTGAAAAGTCATCGATCTCGACAACGAAGAAGGGCGCTGCCATGCCATTGTTTCCCAGTATCGTACAGAATGGGTTCGTCGTAGATGATCTCGACGCCGCCTTGCGGCATTGGATCGGCGATCTCGGAATCGGTCCCTTTTTTCTTGCTGATCACGTCGAGGTGGCCCGTTATGTGTGGCAGGGCGTGGAATCGAGCATTGATCTCACTCTTGCTTTCGCTTTCGCTGGCGATGTCCAGATTGAGTTGATCTATCAGCACGACGACGCGCCATCCTCGTTCCGTCATCATCTCGCAACGAAGGGGCCGGGCTTCCATCATGTCTGTCATCGCACGATGGAGTTCGATAAGGTGTATCAAGCGGCGCTCGCGCGTGGTTTAAAGATCGATAGCGAGGGCGAGATACTCGGCGGCGCACGCTTCTGCTATTTCGATTCCGGAAAGATCGGCTTGCCGCTGATGGAGATCGTCAACCTATCGGAACGCGGGATCGCGATGCATGCGCGTATTCATGAGGCCAGCGTTGATTGGAATGGCGCCGATCCGGTACGATCGCTGAAACTGAGTTCGGACTGATACAAACGGCAAAGTATTCGTATCATATCCATGCTTGCGACCTTTGTCGCAAATTCATGCTCCTTGAATGTCGTCGAGGATTCGAGGGCAGCAGTGGCTGCGCTTTCGATACCCACTTTCTTGGTTAAAAAAATCTGTTGGGGGTGGCTTCCGTTGCCCCTCACTCAGTCAGCGAACCTGTCTCCGCTCCTCCGTGAAGAACGCGATTTTCGGCAGGGAGATAGAACGAACTCTGGCGCTACGTCGTGCGATGTATCGGAAAATTAGATAATTAATTAGAGGAAAATATCGTTTGAACTAATCATTCAGTCTCCCCATCCTCGTGAGAGAAAGTCGAGGGAGAGATTTATGAGCGTCAGCAACTTCATCCAGCCGTCAGAACTTCGGGCTTTCGCTGGCAACTTCGCTACCGGCGTGGCTGTCGTGACGACCCGGGACGCAGGCGGTCGATGTTACGGGCTGACCATGAACGCCGTGACATCGTTGTCGCTGAATCCACCGCTTCTTCTGATCTGCCTCGACAACGCATCCAGCACTCTTCGGGCTTTGGAAGAGAGCAATCATTTTTGTTTGCACTTTCTCGCCGCCGATCAGCAGCCGATCTCGAATCTCTTTTCCACCAAAGTCGACGACAAGTTTGCGTCGCTCACCTACTCAATAGGCGAATTCGGTAGCCCTGTTCTCTTCGGTGTCGTGGCGGCGGGCGAATGCCAAGTCGCCAGTAAGTATCCGGGCGGCGACCACACTATTGTTGTTGGCGTTGTCCGAGCGATGTCGGTCAGTGGCGGCGAACCCCTCCTCTATCATCGTGGGCAGTATGCGAGCCTCGTCGGGCATCGCAAGTCCGCCTGAGTTGGGCCGTCGCGGCAATTCGGCAGGTGCAACGATGATGCATGATGCGGCGATTTCCCAATCGCGCACGCGCGACGTCTCGTCCATGCGGCGCGTCCAGACGTTGCTAATCATTTGCGTCTGCATCGTTCTTTCGATGTCGACGTGGTTCTCCACCGCGGCGGTCGTTCCGCAATTGCGCGTCGTCTGGCAGATCTCAGACAGCATGGCTTCCTGGCTTACGATTACCGTGCAACTCGGATTTGTCTTGGGTGCGCTGATGATGGCGATCACCGGGCTCGCCGATCGTTATCCGCCGCCGGTTTTGATGGCAATCTCAGCGACCGGGGCAGCGTTCACGAATTTATGCCTATTGTGGGCTGGCGGAGCGGAGGGCGCGATCGAGCTGCGATTCCTGACGGGCATATTTATGGCAGGAATCTATCCGCCGTCGCTCAAACTGGTCGCAAGTTGGTATCTCAAGGGACGAGGCCTCGCGCTCGGCGTCACGATTGGTGCATTGACTCTCGGATCTGCATTGCCGCATCTGATTAATGCATCAACCGGGCTGCAATGGCAGTACATTATTGTTGCAACAAGCGTTGCGACGCTGCTTGGCGGTGTTGGTATCGCACTCCTGGTCCGAATGGGACCGTATCCATTTTCGTCGTCCAATTTTCGCATCGGCAGCTTGCGGTCAGCCTTGCTCAACCGCAAGTACGTGCTAATTACTGCCGGATACCTTGGTCACATGTGGGAGCTCTACGCAGCTTGGTCGTGGATGCTCATCCTGGTTCGAGCACGGATCGAGCAGCACGCCGAGCGCCCTCAACTGGCAGCACTCATCACGTTTCTGATCATTGCGGCCGGCGCACCTGCCTGCATCATGGCAGGTTATCTTGCGGACAAGTTTGGCGCGATCCCAACGACGATCCTGTTCATGGCGATCTCGGGAACAGCGGCCGTCTTAGTTGGCTTTTCGTTCTACCTACCACTCTGGGGCTTCTTGATCGTTGCGTTGCTATGGGGCGCATCGGTTATCGGCGACTCGGCGCAATTCTCCGCGCTGGTGACGACCACGATCGATCGAAGCCTCATCGGAACAGCGCTGACAGTGCAACTCGGGTTAGGATTCATGCTGACGTCGGTCACGATCTGGCTGGTCCCATGGATCGCTGCGCGGGTTGGCTGGCAATGGGCACCGCTTTGTCTGGTGCCGGGACCGGCATTGGGGATCGCCGCCATGGTCGTGCTGCGACGTACGTGGGGCAGGGATCCTTCCCTGCGGCCCGCGCCATCGACGAATCCGTGAGCCCGCTTCAGTTTCCGAAATCAACGTGAGTGAGAAAATGAAAAAGCAAATCCGCCTCAATGCCTTCGACATGAATTCCGCCAGTCATCAATCGCCTGGCCTGTGGCGCCATCCGCGCGCTCGGTCCACGAACTACGCGCGCCTGGACTACTGGACGGATCTGGCTCGTACTTTGGAACGGGGCAAGTTCGATGGCATTTTCCTTGCGGACGTGATGGGCATCTATGATGTGTATGGTGGCACGCCCGACGTCGCTCTGCGAGGTGGGGTGCAAGTTCCCGTCAACGATCCATCGTTGATCGTGCCCGCGATGGCCATGGTGACCGAGCATCTCGGTTTTGGTGTCACCTGCACGCTATCCTATGAGCCGCCGTATCCGTTTGCGCGTCGCATGTCGACGCTGGATCACCTCACCAACGGCCGTATCGGTTGGAATATCGTCACTGGCTATCTCGACAGTGCGGCCAAGGGATCTGGCCTCAGCAAGCAGGCGTCGCACGATCTGCGTTACGCTGTCGCCGATGAATATATGGACGTCGTCTACAAGCTCTGGGAAGCGAGTTGGGATGATGATGCCGTCGTGGTGGACCGGGCGCGGGGAGTTTATACCGATCCCTCGAAGGTTCGTCGCATTCATCACCGCGGGGAGAACTACCAAGTCGATGCGGTTCACCTGACCGAGCCGTCGCCGCAGCGGACGCCGGTTCTCTACCAGGCTGGTGCCTCGCCGAAGGGCATGAACTTTGCCGCCAAGCATGCGGAATGCATTTTCATCAACGGTCCGTCGAGTGTGGTGTTGTCGAAGACCGTCCGCAAGATCCGTGAGCAGATCGCCGCGCAAGGGCGCGAGCAGTCGAGCATTCTGATCTTCGCCGGCATGACCGTGATTGTCGGTCGTGACGACAAGGAGGCGGAGGAGCGGCTGAACGATTACCGCAAGTATATCGATCGGGATGGGGCACTGGCGCTGATGTCGGGCTGGACCGGCATCGACTTCTCTTCCTATGACAAGAACGATCGCGTTCAGCATATCCGCAACGACGCGATTCATTCCGCGGTAGATCGTTTCACCATCGCCGATCCGGACAGGGTTTGGACCATCGGTGAAGTCGCAGAGTTCGTCGGCATTGGCGGTGCCGGTCCACTGATCGTCGGATCGCCGCAGCGCGTCGCGGACGAATTGGAAAAGTGGATGGAAGACACCGGCGTCGATGGATTCAACCTGATGTACACCGTGATGCCGGAATGCATGACGGATTTTGTCGATCTCGTCGTTCCGGAACTTCAGCAGCGTGGCGCCTACAAGGCGGATTACACGCCGGGAACGCTTCGCGAGAAGCTTCTCGGCGGTGGCGCGCGAACGTCGTTGCCTCATCCCAGCGCGGTCTTCCGCGCTAACGCGGTCGAACTCGCAGGCGCCAAGTAACCCCGCGACATTTCCGGTTTATCCGGGCGGCATCCATCCAACTCAACGGATTATAAAAGGGAACTTTGAAATGTTAATCGATCGGCGAAAATTCCTTGCAACAACGGGAGCGGCAGCGGGGCTCGCGGGGTTGCCGCGCATGGCGCGCGCGCAAGTCAAATCGAAGATCAAGCTGGGTATCATCAGCGATCTGTCCGGCCCGAACCGCGACAACAGCGCGCCGTCTTTGGCCTGCGCACAGCAGGCGATCGAGGATTTCGATGCGAAGAACCGGGGATTGGATGTCGAGGTACTGGTCGCGGATCACCAGAACAAGCCGGACCTCGCATCGATTATCGCGCGCCGATGGTTTGACGTGGACGGCGTCGATTGTCTGGTCGACGTTTCGACATCGAACACAGCACTTGCCGTCAACAGCATCGTCCGTGAGAAGAACAAGGTGATGATGGTGGTTGGCGCGGCCACTTCCGAATTGACTGGTCCGCAGTGCAGCCCCAACACAGTGCATTGGGCCTACGATACGGTCATGTATGCTAATTCGTCCGCCAAGGCGATGCTGAAGAAAGGCGGAACGAGCTGGTATTTCATTGCGGCCGACTACGCCTTTGGGCAGGCCATGCGGCGGGATGCCAGCACTGTCATTACGGAGAATGGTGGTAAGGTTGTGGGCTCGGTTGCCTATCCATTCCCGGGGACCAGTGATTTCTCGTCGTTCCTGCTGCAGGCGCAGGCCTCTGGCGCACAGGTTCTCGGCCTCTGTCAGTCGGGTGCAGATACGTTCAACTGCATCAAGCAGATGAAGGAGTTCGGCGTTGATCGTACGATGAAGCCGATCACTCTTTTGATGTACGCAAACGAAGTTCGCCGCATGGGACTCGAGGTGGCGCAAGGGCTGTTGTTGACGGAAAGCTTCTACTGGGACCTCAATGACAGGACCCGTGCTTTCATGAAGCGCGTGCGCCCCAAGACGCCGGACAACTGGCCGACCTCGGCAAGCGCCGGCGTCTATTCAAACACGATGCACTACCTGAAGGCGGTGGTCGATATGGGCCCAGTGCAGGCGAAGGCTGACGGCGCCGCGACGGTTGTCCGCATGAAGGCGATGCCGACGGATGACGATGCTTATGGCAAGGGCCGGATCAGAGAGGATGGCCGCAAGATGCACTCGGCTTATCTGTTCGAGGTGAAGAAACCGTCGGAAAGCACGGGAGACTGGGATCTGCTGAAACTGGCTGGCGAAGTTCCGGCCGAAGAAGCGTTCCGTCCTCTCGACAAGGGCGGATGTCCCTTCGTCAAGGCGTGATACCAGAGCGCGGGACAGGTGCCGTCGGCCGATGAGGGGCGGCTGGCGCCACACTATTTAATCCGCGTCATTCCACGATTGCATCGGCAGGCCTGCCCGCCTGTCGGTGCAATCGTGGCGAGCGGGAGAGGGAAGAGACATGACGTTCGATAATCTTATGATCGGTGGCCGTTGGCGCCCGGCGACTGAGGGGCAAACGATTCCGGTGTTCGCCCCGTCCACCGGACAGCAGATATCATCGATCCCCCGAGGCGGAGAGGCAGATGTCGGAGCTGCGGTGAAGGCCGCACGCGAAGCCTTCGAAGGGGCGTGGGGCGCCATGCCTGCATTCGAGCGGGGGCGTTTGCTGAGCCGTTTTGCTGCGCGCATTCTCGATCACGCGGAAGAGCTGGCGCTACTCGAAGCGAGCGATACCGGCAAGCCGATGACGCTGGCTCGCAATGATATCAAGGCCTGCGCCCGCTATTTCGAATTCTATGGCGGCGCTGCCGATAAGATCCACGGCGAAACCATTCCATATCTGAGTGGCTATCAAGTGATAGTGCTGCGTGAGGCGCGCGGCGTGACCGGGCATATCATTCCCTGGAATTATCCGGCGCAAATGTTCGGCCGCACGTTGGCGCCGGCACTCGCAGCAGGCAATGCGACGGTATTAAAGCCGGCGGAGGAGGCTTGCCTATCGAGCTTCCGCCTTGTTGATATCGCCATGGACGTCGGATTCCCCGAAGGTGCCATCAATCTGGTATCCGGACTTGGCAGCGAAGCCGGTGCGGCATTGACCGCACATCCAGGCCTTGACCTGATTTCGTTCACCGGGTCGCCGGCGGTCGGCACGCTGGTGCAGCAGGCGGCTGCGATGAATCATGTGCCCTGCGTACTCGAACTGGGTGGCAAGTCACCGCAGATCGTTTTCGATGATGCCGATGTTGAATCCGCAAGTAAGGCCATCACCGCCGGCATTATCCAGAATGCCGGGCAGACCTGTTCGGCCGGAAGTCGCGTATTGATTCATCAGAAGGTTTACGACCAGGTTCTGGCGGCTCTGGCCGATCGATTTTCACGCGTCGTGGCGGGCCCGCACGAACTCGATCTCGATTGCGGGCCGGTGATTTCCGCCAAGCAACAGGGGCGGGTCGAGAACTATCTTCGTGAAGGCGAGCGCGATGGCGTCACCGTCGCCGCACAGGGGCAATTGCACCCCCGCACGCAGGATGGCGGATACTTTGTAACGCCGACGCTGTTCAGCAACGTCGCATCGACGCATCTGCTGGCGCAAGAAGAAATCTTCGGTCCGGTCTTGGTAGCACTGCCGTTCAGCGACGAGGCCGACGCGATCAGGATCGCTAACGACACGCCATACGACTTAATGGCGGGCATATGGACTCGCGATGGAGGGCGCCAGCTTCGTCTTGCCAAGGCGGTTCGGGCTGGTCAGATCTATGTTAACGGTTTCGGCGCAGGCGGAGGCATTGAATTGCCATTTGGCGGGTTCAAGCGCAGCGGTCATGGTCGCGAGAAGGGGTTCGAGGCACTGCGTGAATTCACCGTGGCGAAAACCGTGATCCTCAACCACGGCTAGACTGATCGCAGTTGCACGCATCGTTTTATGGCGCTTTCTGGCTTGGTTCGGCCGGCAGTATGTCCTGTGATAGACCTCGTTATGCGGGCGATGTTCGCTGACGTGACTCTGCGACCCGGCGAGGGGGGTGGATTTGAATCTCAGGCAACTTGAGACATTCGTGGCCATTGTTCGTTGCGGTAGTTTTAACAAGGCCGCCGACCTTCTCAACTCCACGCAATCCACCGTATCGGCGCGAATTCAGGAGCTTGAGCAGGCGCTGGGCGTCATGCTTTTCGATCGTGCGACGCGGCGTCCGCTGCTGACCGCCAAAGGCCGCGAACTGATCGCTTATGCCGAACGCGCGATTGATCTTATGTCGGACATTCGGCTCAATGTCGGAGATAGCAAAGAATATTCCGGAGTCGTGCGGATAGGCGTTCCAGAGATCGTGGCGGTCACCTGGCTTCCTGATTTCGTCGCGACGGTCCGGGCCCATTATCCGAAGCTGGTGTTGCAACTTGAAGTCGCGCTCAATCCGCATCTGATATCAACTCTCAGAAATGGCGGTTTCGATATTGCAATTATCGCTGGCTCCGAGGCCGAACCGTCATTCGAGCGACGAGATCTTGGCGTAGTACGTTTTGCATGGATGGCGAGCGGCAACCTGAAGCTGCCGCGCAAGGTCTGGGCGCCGAAGGATCTGGCAGAGTTGCCTATGATCCATCAAGGTTCGGATTCCGCGACGCGTCAATTGATGCGCGGCTGGCTTGGCGGACAGTTCGATCACGAGCCACATTCAATCTGCAACAGCATGGGCGCGATCGCGTCGCTCGCCGCCGCGGGCGTGGGCATCGGCTTTCTTCCGCTGGACTACCACGTCGACCGGATCGCCTCGGGACAGCTTCAGGTGTTGCAGACTGATCCGGTCGCACCGTGTCTTCCATTCTCGATCGCGTATCCGTCGCGGCAAAATGCATCGATCGCGCAAAGGCTGGCAGATTTGGCCGTTCAGAGCAGCAGCTTCGAGTTTTCTCTCCCATGAGGTGCTGAATTCGATCGATATCCGGTCGGTAGTGCAGTCTTGTCGAGGGCGGCGCGCTGCCTCCGCTTGGTTAGGAGCGGGATTTCTCGACGCAGGGACGAATGTCCTTTGGTCCGAATTCACTGTCTATAGAGAGGCTAACAAATTCGCAGGTATGGCACCAAGTTCGATCCCGATGAGCCGAGTGGTGGTCGTGGTAGGGGTCAAACTAGCTGCCCACTCAGTCAGCGAACGTGTCTCCGCTCCTCTGTCAGGAACGGGAATTTTCGGCGCAGAGACGGAGCTGCCTTTGGCGCGAATTTGTTGGCCAGATGCGCTACCAGAGACAGGATGGGATACGAAAAGCCCGCAATTTGCGGGCAAAATTCGCGAGTGCGGCACCAGGTCTGATCCCTACGAACTGGGTGGTGGGCGCGACAGGGATCGAACCTGTGACCCCTACCATGTCAAGGTAGTGCTCTCCCGCTGAGCTACGCGCCCGCTTGAGTCCGTTCGGTAATCTCGACCGGCGGCTCCAGCTTCGTGTTCCGGCGGCCTTGCGACGCGTCCGAAACAAATTCCGGCGTGTTTGGGCACGCCGGTTGGGTCGGCATTCCTATATCGGCTCCCCCGCGGCGGTGCAAGCCAAGATGTCCGAAAGTTGGCTTTCGAGCCTGTCGGAAAACGGGTTTGAATGCACCGCGCCATCGGATAGGGCGACACGGGGAATGGGCGGCGAGGGGGCTGATCGGAGATGGGGCTTGTTGAATTCCTGGGGCTGGCGGCATTCGCCGTCATCGGCGGCGGCGCCATCGTGTTCCAGGCCGCGGTCAACGCGGATCTGCGCGCGGCGCTGAATTCGGCGTCGTGGGCGGCGCTGGTCAGCTACACCGGCGGGGCGCTGGCGATGGTGGCTTTCGTCGTCCTCAGCCGGTCGTCGTGGCCGGCCGCCGCCGATCTCGCCAAGGCATCATGGCTGTCGTGGACCGGCGGCCTGTTCGGCGCGGTCTATGTGGTGGCGGCGATTTTGCTGTTGCCGAAGCTCGGCGCGACCACGCTGCTGGCGCTGTTCGTCGCCGGGCAGATGGTGATGTCGGTGATGCTCGACCACTACGGCATTCTTGGCGTGCCGCAGCACGCCATCGATCTGCCTCGCCTGATTGGTTGCGGGTTGCTGGTGCTCGCGGTGGTGTTGATCCGGATCTGACGGATCAGGCGGCCAGCAGCTTGTTCACTTCGCTGACCAGTTCGCGCAGGTGCACCGGCTTGGCCAGCACCTTGGCGTTTTTCGGTGCCGCCGAATCCGAATTCAGCGCCACCGCGGCGAAGCCGGTGATGAACATGATCTTGATGTCCGGATCGAGTTCCGAAGCGCGGCGCGCCAATTCGATACCGTCCATTTCCGGCATCACGATATCGGTCAGCAGCATCTCGAACGGCTCCTCGCGCAGCCTCTGATAGGCGGAGAGGCCGTTGTCATACGAGGAGACCTGATAGCCGGCGTTTTCCAGCGCCTTGACCAGGAACCTGCGCATATCGTTGTCGTCTTCGGCGAGAAGGATCTTGTGCATGGCGGTTGATTATCGAATCCGGTGAGAGAAACCTAGGCGTTCAGTTAGCCAGAGGTTTGGTAAATTTCGGGTGAAGGTTAAGGACGCAAGCCACAATCCCATACCCTTTTCCAAGGGGGACGATTGGGTCGCTGCAACCGGGGGACGTTGAACCCGTCGACTGGACCTATTCCAGACGAAATGCCGGAAACGCCGTTTTTTCACTTGGCAGGCTGATGGCAAATCCTGACAATGACGGTCGGGCCAGCCTTGATGCCCGGCCATTCGCCGCGCTCATTTTCAGGACAGCATGCGCCAATGACCCAGTTTGACGGCGAACTGTCGCCTCCGTTCACCATCGTCGAGCCGGCGGTCTGGCGCGCGCCGATCATTTTCAACTCGCCGCATTCCGGCTCGGTCTATCCGCAGGCGTTTCTGGCGGCGTCGCGGGTCGATGTCGCGGCCTTGCGCCGCTCCGAAGATTCGTTCGTTGACGAGTTGATTGCGGGACTCAGTGCGCAGGGCTTTCCGGTGGTCAGCGTTCACTTCCCGCGCTCCTATGTCGACGTCAATCGCGAGCCTTACGAACTGGACCCGCGGATGTTCAGCGGGCGGCTGCCCAGTTTCGCCAACACCCGTTCGATGCGGGTGGCAGGTGGCCTCGGCACCATTCCGCGCGTGGTCGGTGATGGCCAGGAAATCTATCGCGAGCGTCTCGATGTTGATGATGCGCTTGGCCGCATCGAGGCGCTGTACAAGCCCTATCACCGGGCGCTGCGCCGCCTGATCTCCAAGGCGCATCTCGCCTTCGGCGCGGCGATCCTGGTGGACTGCCATTCGATGCCCTCGGTCGGCGTCTCCCGCGAGGAGCCGCCGCGCCCGGATGTGGTGATCGGCGACCGTTACGGCACCAGTTGCGCGGCGGTGCTGCGCGATCGCGTCGAGCAGACCTTCGCGGCGTTGGGCTATTCGGTGGGGTGCAACAAGCCTTACGCGGGCGGCTTCATCACCGAGCACTACGGCAATCCGGCCAGCGGATTGCACGCCGTTCAGATCGAGTTAAACCGCGCAATCTATATGGATGAGCGTCGTCGCGAGCGTCGGCCGCGGTTTGCCGCGGTCGCCGAGGATTTCTGCCGGCTCGCCGAAGCGCTGACTGCGTTGCCGTACGGTGATCTCGGGCCGTTCGCCGCCGCCGCCGAATAGTCGGCAGGTGCGGAGAATGTCCGTGCATTCCGCTTGAGGGATCGCGAAGCAGGAATGCGGGCAAAGAAAAAGGGCCGCTCGCAAAGGCAAGCGGCCCAAGTCTAGGGAGGAAACGCCCAAGGAGGGCAGCGATAACGCAAGGCGTTACCGCACCGCATCAATATGCGGCCGCAGCGCACAAAACGCAAGGTTTTTTCGTCGTTTTTGCATGCGGATTTTGCATATCTGTTCCTGTGAACCATGCATTCCAATTTTTAGATTTATCATTCAAAACAATGACTTGCTGATATGTGGCGAAACTGTGGGGCCGTCATATAGTGAATCTTGATTCAATTTTATAGCCGAGAGCCTGGTTTTACCGCCGGAGCAGGTATTATCCGGACATCGTCAAACGACTCGATTCACCTCGGAGGAAGCCGGCGCTCAAGTGAATGCGGTCGCGTCTGCGGCGGGCGTACCGGAGTACAGATGAGCAGCGGCCTTCGTGGGCGCGCGGGCATGCTTTGCACTTCTCGAAGCGAAAATTCGGACTGCTTCATCCATGCAGGGCGATCATGGGTAGGCGGTGTCAGGCCGGGCTATCTTGGGCCGGGTCGTGGTCACTGGATGTCTCGCCAGCCGAGATGGGCGGTCGATAGAACGAACTGACCGACGCATCGCCGTCATGGCGGATTGGTTTTCTTGATCCAAACCGTTAATCACTTCGGATTCGCGTAATCGAAGGAGGCGCCTTGTGACGGTCGTTGATTTTACCGCTTTCATTGACCGCCTGGCGACCGCCTCCGGCGAAACCATCCTGCCGTTTTTCCGTACCTCGCTCGGTATCGAGGACAAAAAATCCAAGCAGGGCTTTGATCCCGTCACCGAGGCCGATCGCGGCGCCGAGGCGGTGATGCGACGGATGATCCAGGCAAGCTTCCCCCAGCACGGCATCGTCGGCGAGGAATTCGGCAACGAGCGCGAGGACGCCGACTACGTCTGGGTGCTCGATCCCATCGACGGCACCAAATCCTTTATCTCCGGCTTTCCGATCTGGGGCACGTTGATCGCGCTGATGCATCGTGGCGCGCCGGTCTACGGCATGATGCACCAGCCATACATCGGCGAGCGGTTTACCGGTGACAACCGCTCGGCCACTTATCGCGGCGACGGTGGCCAGCGCACGCTATCGGTACGGCGTTGCGAGAGTCTTGGCGACGCCACGTTGTTCACCACCAGTCCGCTGTTGATGAACGAGTCCGACCGCGCCGCCTTCACCCGGGTGCAGGATGAGGTACGGCTCGCGCGCTTTGGCGGCGATTGCTATTCCTACTGCATGCTGGCGGCGGGCCACGTCGACCTGGTGATCGAGACGGAGTTGAAGCCTTACGACATCGCCGCGCTGATCCCGATCATCACCGGCGCCGGCGGTATCGTCACCACCTGGGAAGGCAAGCCGGCGCAGCAGGGCGGCCGCATCGTCGCCGCCGGCGACCCGCGCGTGCACGAGGAAGCCTTGAAGTTGCTCGGCGGCTGATTAAGGCACGATGTTTTTAGCCTGATCCGTCATGCCCGGCTTTATGCCGGGCATCCACGATCTTAGAGGCCACGCAAGTTCAAAGACGTGGATGGCCGGGACATAGGCGAGCGAAGCGACGCCGTTCTTCGAACGGCTATAGGCGAGCGAAGCGACGCCGTTCTTCGAACGGCTATGTCCGGCCATGACGACGATGTTGATTCAATCTCTTCATTCCGCTCCTCGCAATGAAGAGAGGTAGACCGTGATGCGTCCGTTCAGCTACTTCTTCGTAATCTTGTAGATCGCGTTCTCGATATCGGACGTCATGTAGATCGTCCCATTCGCGCCGACGGCCACGCCGGTCGGCTGGTTGGTCGGCGGCAGTCCCGGCGCGGCTTCGAGGCCGATCGGCAGGTTGCCCGCGATCTCCGTCAGCTTGCCGTCCTTCGGATCGATGGCGACAATGCGCTTCGCGCCGACTTCCGCGACGATCAGCGTGCCATCGCTCGCAACCGCAAGGCCCTCCGGCATCTTCAGATCTTTCACCACCACGGTCTTCTCGCCATTTGAGAGCTTCACTCGCAGCACCTGTCCGGTGAAGGCTTCGGTGAGATAGGCAGTATCGGCGTCGGTCACCACGAGCCCCACCGGGCCCTTGAGATCGGCGGCGATCACCTTGCGGTCCTTGCCGTGCTCGCCGGACAGCCGCACCAGCGAGCCGGTGCCGAGTTCGTTGACCAAAAGGCTGCCGTCATCGAGCCGCACCGCGTCGTAAGGCGCCTTCAAGCCATGGATCATCTCCAGTGTCTTGCCGGACTTGCGGTCGATCACCTGCACGGTGCCGGTGAACCAGCTCGACAGCACGACATGATCGCCTTTCGCCGTGGCGCTCATGGGATATTCCAGCGTGGTGCCGGCGGCGTGCATGCGGGCGTGTTCGGTGACTTCGCCGGACGCGCCGTCGACGCTGCGATAGGCGAAGACGTCGGCGACGTGCAGCGTGTCCTTGCCGCCTTCGGAGATCACCGCGAGCCCGCCGGGATCGGCCAGCTTGCCGATGATGACTTGCTGGATTGAACCGGTCGCGGGATCGACCTCTTGAATGCCGTTGTCGGCCATGTTGGAGACGAAGATGTGATCGTTCTTGTCGATGGCGAGGTTGTCGAGCGAGGGCTTCAGCGTTGTCACCGTGGTCTTGGCGCCGGACTTCGGATCGACGCGCACCAGTTCGCCGGTGGCGGTGTCGACCACCCAGAGTTGGCCTTTGGAATCGAAATTGACCGCGGCCGGCACCTTGAAGCCTTCGGCCACCGTGGTCAGTTCGGCCTTGTCGACATCGACCTTCACCACCTGGCCCTTGAACCATAGCGGCCCGTAGAGTTGATCGTCGGCGCCGAACTCGAAGCCATTCAAGCCGCCCATCTTCTCCATGATCTTGCGCGGCGGCTTCTCGCCGGTGGCATCGATCTCGTACAGCGCATCGCCGAGGAAAACCTGTGTGGCGTAGAGCCGGCCGTCCTTGCGATAGGCTATTGAATTGATGCCCGGGAGGCCGGAGGCAAGTTTCCTGATCGGCCCGTCGCCTTTGCGCGCGTAGATGTCGCCGGTGAGGAAGGCCGTCCACGCCATCGTACCATCGGGCGCGAAGGCGATATCGTCGGCCATGCCCTGCGGGATCGGCACCGCCACCTTCGCGGTGCCGGCGGTGCGATCGACTTCGTAGAGCGCGGCACCGGCAACGCTGCCGGCGAACAGCCGGCCGGAGGAATCGATGCCGAGGCCGTGGACGCCATGGAACGCGGAGCCGGGCATCAGTTTCGTCACCTCGTAGCCATCGGCGCGGGCCGGTATGGCGGTAAGCGACGCGGCAAGCGCGAAAGCCGCGGACGACAATAACGCGGCCGTCAAAGACATCCGTTTCATCGAAGCCTCCCTGTATGATCGTTTGGGCGATCATCTTGACGTGCTCTGATTACTTGGCAAGCGCCGTCGCGTCGCAGGAAAGTTGAATCAAATACCGCCGCCGCGCAGATGCGCCACCAACTGTTGCGCCGGGCGCGGCAGTGCTTTCAGGTTGCGCACGCAGATCGCAAGCCGTCGCGTCGCCCACGCATCGCGAATCCGCACCGGCTTGATCGCCATTACGCGCGCGCAACGTTTCGCCGCCGCTTCGGGAACGACGGCGATGCCGACGCCGGCGGCGACCAGACGGCACACCGCATCGAAATCGCGTAACCGCGCGCGAAACCGCAAGCGCGCGCCGAGTCGGGCCGCCTGCGTCGCGAGATGAGTCTGCAATGCGCTCGTGGTGGAGAGCCCGACGAAATCGCGGGTTGTCACCGCGCCGAAATCGACGACGCGGCGATGGGCGAGATCGTCCTGCATGGAGACGACAAGCACCAGCCGGTCGTCGCGAAACGGAAAGCGTTCGATGCCTGATGGTAGTGCCTGCTCCACCGCGATCCCGATATCGGCGCGGCCCGCCGCGATGGCTTCGGCGATGCCGATGCTTTCCAGTTCCTCCGCATCGATATTCACTTGCGGATGATCGCGCAAAAACGTCGCCAGCGCGTGCGGCAGGTGTTCCGATAGGCTCGATGTATTCGCCAGCACATGGATGCTGGTCTTGATCCCGCGCGCGTAGCCGGCGAGATCGCCGCGCAGGTTATCGGCGGCTGCCAGCACCACGCGGGCATGATCGAGTAGGCTTTCGCCGGCGTCGGTGAGCGTGACGCCATGGCGGCCGCGCCGCAGCAGCGTAACGTCGAGCGCAGCTTCCAGCATTTTGATGCGCTCGCTGGCCGACGCCAGCGCGAGATTGGCGCGTGCCGCGCCGCGGGTGATGCTGCGCGCTTCCGCCACCGCGACGAAGACTTGAAGATCGACGAGATCGAACCGCATGACGCCTCCGATCTGACTTCGGATATCCCGAAGGCTATTTCCGGAACCTCCAGATTGCGCCGCGCGCGCGGTTCGGTCAATCTGCGCCGATGTCCGAACCAAGCCTCATTCTCATCGTCGCCGTGTTCCTGCTTGCCGGATTCGTCAAGGGCGCAATTGGCCTCGGCTTGCCGACGGTGGCGATGGGACTATTGGCAACAAGGATGGCGCCGGCGCACGCGCTCGCCATCGTCATCGTGCCGGCGATCACCACCAACATCTGGCAGACTTTTGTCGGACCTTATTTCTACGATCTCGTGCGGCGTTTATGGCCGATGCTGGTCGGGTTGTTGTTCGGCATCTGGTGCGGTTCGGGCCTGATGGTCGGGCCTTACGCGCGCTACGGCACGCTGATCCTCGGCGTTCTCCTGATCATTTATGGTATCATCGGTCTGCGGAAGGTTCGCTTCCATGTCCCGCCCGCGAAGGAGAAGTGGATCGGCGGCATTGTCGGCGTCATTACCGGCGCGGTGTCGGCGGTGACCGGCGTACAGGTGATTCCATCGATGCCGTTCATGCAGGCCATCGGGCTCGAGAAGGACCAACTGGTGCAGGCGCTCGGCGTGTTTTTCACCACGGGGACCCTCGGCCTGATGCTCGGCCTTGCCGATGCGGGGTTGCTGACGGTTTCGGTCGCGGTGCCGGGATTGGTGGCGCTGGCGGCGGGGTTCTTCGGCATGTTCATCGGCCAGAAAATTCGCACCCGGATGCATCCGGACGCGTTCCGCCACTGGTTCCTGATCGCGATGATCGGGCTCGGCATCTACCTTGGCATCGAAGCGATCCAAAAGATCGCGGCGTGAATTCAGCGCGCGTCCATCAGCGCGACGCGGATGCCGAGGTAGACGAACAGCGCGCCGATGCCGCGATTGATCCAGCGCATCAGGGCTCCGGACTGTCGCATCTTTCGTGCGGCGATGGCGGCGAACGCGGCGACGCCGAGGCACCATAGCGTGCCGTTGGCGACGAAGATGACGCCGAGCACCAAGAGCGCCAGCGACAGATGCGGCGCGCCGGTATCGACGAACTGCGGCAGGAAGGCGAGGAAGAACAGCGCGATCTTCGGATTGAGAATGTTGGTCAGCGCGCCCTGCCAGAACACCTGCCACAACGTCACCGGTTTGGCGGTGGCCTGTTCGCCATCGCTGTTACTATCGCGCGCGAGCAGCATGCGGATGCCGATGTAACAGAGATAGGCACCGCCGATCAGCTTCACCGCCGTAAAGGCGGTGGACGATGCCGCGAGCAGCGCCGACAGTCCGACCGCGGCGGCGAAGACGTGCACGAGACAGCCGCAACCGATACCGATAGCGGCCACCGCGCCGCCGCGCCAGCCGAGTTGCAGGCTGCGGCCGGTGATGTAGGCGTTGTCGGGCCCCGGCGTGATGTTGAGCAACAGGCCCGAGACGATGAACAGCCAGAGATCGTGAATGCCGAGCATGGTAATCGTTCATCCTCTCCACTGTCGTCCCCGCTCCATTGTCGTCCCCGCGCAGGCGGGGACCCAGACTCCGCAGCGGCAGTGATGCGGAAAGTGCCTGTGGCGCGTGCCTGCGACGACAATCAAGGCCAGGGGTAACGGGTCCCCGCCTTCGCGGGGACGACGCTGCGATATGTGTCGTGTTGCTTCATTTCACCGTTGAGCCCGGCACGAACGCATCGAACGCTGCCCAGAATTGCGCGCGGTAGCGGTTCTGCTCTTGCAAGATCTCGTGGCGCGAGCCCGGGACCACCAGATGCGAGCCGCCGCGCAGGTGATAGGCGAATTCCTCGATCGCCGGCGTCGAGACGATGGTGTCAGCACCTGCCGCCAGCATCAGGATCGGCTGGCGGATCTGCGACGGATAATGCGTGGCGCGGAAGCCGTGCATGGTGCGGAAGGCGGTGTCGGCCCACGCCACTGTCGGCGAGGCGATGCCGACGCTCGGGTCTTCCGCGAGGATTGCAGCGTTGCGGGCGTAACGCACCGGATCGCTGGTGAGAGGATTGTCGGCGAACGGCGCTTCGCCGACCAGCACATCATTGCCGCCGGGCACGTAGTTGCCGCCCATGCCGGCATACCGCATCGCGCGCAGCAGCGTGCGCGCCGGCCACGACGTGGTGCGGCCGGGCAGGTCGATCATCGGTGCCGACAGTACGATGCGGTCGAACCAGCGACGTCCGGCGTGCGCCACGCGCAGCATCACCGCGCCGCCCATCGAATGCGCCAGCGCAAAGTAAGGCGGCGGACAGTCGGGCAGCACCACCTGACGATAGAACGTCTCGACGTCGATCTCGAAGTCGGCGAAATCGCGCACGTAACCTTTGCGTGCGTCGCTCAGGCCACGCGCGGAGCCGCCCTGGCCGCGCCAGTCCAGTGCCGCGACCGCGAAGCCCCGATCCTGAAGATCGCGCACCGTCTCGAAATATTTTTCAATCTGCTCGCCGCGCCCGGTGAAGATGCAGACGGTGCCCTTGCGGCCCGGCGGCGGCGCGAAGCGCGCGTAGCGCAGCCTGACGCCGTCCGGCGTGGTGATGGTGCCGCTGACGGCGCCGTCGGGAACCGGATTGGCGGGAATCGAAACCAGGGACATGCAGGAACCGGTTAGGGAGCAGGTGCCGGAAATCAAGGCGGCGAGTAGGACAAAGAGTGCCGGCGCGAACTCTTGAAGCCGGTTGCAGCCCTCCCATATCACCTTCGTGCAGGCCGCTCTACAGGCTGCACGCAGACGACAGCCCGGCCCGATTGGCGGGCGGGTTGCTACATATGTCGCTCAATGGAGGACTAATCATGCGTACGTTCGATCTCACCCCGTTTTATCGTTCCACCGTCGGTTTCGACCGTCTGTTTTCGCTGCTCGATCAGGCGCCCGGCGATGCCGCCGCGGGTTATCCGCCCTACAATATCGAGCGCACCGGTGAGAACGCTTACCGTATCAGCGTCGCCGTGTCCGGCTTCGCGCAAAACGAACTCTCGATCGTTGCCAAGGAAAACACCCTGACGATCAAGGGCGAGAAGGTTTCCAACGATAACACCGAGAAAAAGGCCGAGGTGCTGTATCGCGGAATCGCGGCCCGCGCTTTCGAGCGCGTCTTCCAACTCGCCGATTTCGTGCTGGTGAAGAACGCCTCGCTGGAGAACGGCCTGCTGCACGTCGATCTGGTCCGGGAGATTCCCGAAGCCAAGAAGCCGCGCCAGATTCCGATCAATGGCACAGCCCCGGCGCAGCCGGTCATCGAGAACAGCGGGGAAAAAGCCGCCGCCTGATTTCGGGCGTCGCTGCTTCTTCGCAAGCTGACTAAAAAGCGAACGCCCCGGTTATCCGGGGCGTTTTGCTGTCGTGCGGTATCGTGTTTGCAACATTCGGTAATATTCGGTCGTATCAGCGCCACGATCCTGTAAAAAATTGCGTTAGAATGGGTCCAGACGCTTGTATGTTGAAAAAAAGTTTGGCAATCTCAATCTAGGGCAGCATTGCTGTCCTAATTTCGAACGGAATTTCGCGCGCTGGGCCGCCCCGCTAGGATGGTGGCCAAAAGTGATGCGGAAAGGAAACGGCGCTCGCCTGCCGTGACGGTGGCGAGCCGCGCGATCTATAACTGAGGTTTGGTGGACTTTCTCGCCGCTGGGCGCCTAACAGGGTGCCTGCAAGGGCTTCGTGAGCCCTGACGTCAGCGAGCGGGAGCATCAGCGGCGGTGAAACGTTCAAGCGACGTCGACGCCGGCTCCGCCCATCCGGGGAGGGGCCGCACAAAAAGGAGAGAGGGCCGGGGTTCCAGCTCTGGAATGAAGGCCCGCAAATACCATCGAGGATAAGAATGTGAGCACGAACCGGGCAGGATTTGCGCAGCAACCGTTCGCAGTGATTTCGGAACCCACCGTTCCGGCACGCGAGACTTCCGCACACTCTTCGCATCCCGCCACGGATCGCAGCAAACACAGCCACACCGAACCGATCGCCGCCACTCAGCATGAGCATACGTGGCGCCCACCGGCGGAAGGCCTATACGACCTCTCGCAGGAAAAGGACGCCTGCGGCGTTTCCTTCATCGCCAACATCAAGGGCCGCAAGTCGCACCAGATCGTCGAGGACGCGCTGTCGATCCTCTGCAATCTCGAGCATCGCGGCGCTGTCGGCGCCGATCCGCGCGCCGGCGACGGCGCCGGCATCCTGGTGCAGATTCCGCACGCCTTCTTTTCGCGCAAGGCCAAGGAGCTTGGCTTCACCTTGCCGCGGCCGGGGCATTATGCCGTCGGCAGCCTGTTCATGCCGCGCGAGGATGCATGGCGTGGCGTGATTCAAGGAATCTTCGCCGACCAGATCAAGGCCGAGGGCCTGACGCTGCTCGGCTGGCGCGACGTGCCGTCCGACAATTCCTCGCTCGGCGTCACCGTGAAGCCGACCGAGCCGCGCCACATGCAGGTGTTCATCGGCCGTGGCGATCAGGCGACGGACGATGGCTTCGAACGCACGCTTTACATCCTGCGCAAGTCGATCTCGAACGCGATCTATCAGCGCCGCGATCGCGGCCTCGCCGGTTATTATCCGGTGTCGCTGTCGTGCCGCACGCTGATCTACAAGGGCATGTTCCTCGCCGACCAACTCGGCAGTTACTATCCCGACTTGCACGAGCCGGATTTCGAGAGCGCGCTGGCGCTGGTGCATCAGCGCTTCTCGACCAACACTTTCCCGACATGGTCGCTGGCGCATCCGTACCGGATGATTGCGCACAACGGTGAGATCAACACGCTGCGCGGCAACGTCAACTGGATGGCGGCGCGGCAGGCGTCGGTGTCGTCCGACCGCTTCGGCAAGGATATCTCGCGGCTGTGGCCGATCTCCTACGAAGGCCAGTCGGACACCGCCTGCTTCGACAACGCGCTCGAATTCCTGGTGCAGGGCGGCTACTCGCTACCGCACGCGGTCATGATGATGATTCCGGAAGCGTGGTCCGGCAACCCGCTGATGGATGACGAACGCCGTGCGTTCTACGAGTATCACACCGCGCTGATGGAGCCGTGGGACGGCCCCGCCGCCATCGCCTTCACCGACGGCCGCCAGATCGGCGCGACGCTGGACCGCAACGGTTTGCGTCCGGCGCGTTACTTCGTCACCAAGGACGACCGCATCGTGATGGCCTCGGAAATGGGCGTCATCAAGGTTCCGGAAGACCAGATCGTCGCCAAGTGGCGGCTGCAACCCGGCAAGATGCTGCTGGTCGATCTCGATCAGGGGCGTCTCATTCCCGACGACGAGATCAAGGCGAAGCTGGCCAAGAGCCATCCCTATCGCAACTGGCTCGACCGCACCCAGATCGTGCTGGAGGAATTGCCGGATGCGCCGGGCGGCGGGCCGCGCTCCAACCTGTCGCTGCTCGATCGCCAGCAGGCATTCGGCTACACGCAGGAGGACATCAACATCCTGCTGACGCCGATGGCGGCGGTCGGAGAGGAAGCGGCCGGCTCGATGGGCACCGACACACCGATCTCGGCGCTGTCGGATCACTCGAAGCTGCTGTTCACTTACTTCAAGCAGAACTTCGCGCAGGTCACCAATCCGCCGATCGATCCGATCCGCGAAGAGCTGGTGATGAGCCTGTTGTCGATCATCGGCCCGCGGCCGAACCTGTTCGACCTCGAAGGCCTGTCGCGCACCAAGCGGCTTGAGGTGCGTCAGCCGATCCTGACCAACAGCGATCTGGAAAAGATCCGTGCGATTTCCGACATCGCGGAATCGCATTTCCAGTCGCGCACGCTCGATACCACTTTCCATAGCGGTCTCGGCGCTGCCGGACTGGAACAGGTGCTTGACGAACTCTGCGGCCGCGCCGAAGCCGCGGTGCGCGAGGGCGTCAATATCATCATCTTGTCGGATCGCATGACCGGCAGCGATCGCGTGCCGATTCCGGCGCTGCTCGCCTGCGCCGCCGTGCATCATCACCTGATCCGCGTCGGCCTGCGCACGTCGGTCGGCCTCGTGGTTGAATCCGGCGAGCCGCGCGAGGTGCATCACTTCGCCTGTCTCGCGGGTTACGGTGCGGAAGCGATCAACCCGTATCTCGCCTTCGAGACCATCATCGCCATGAAGGGCCGCCTGCCGGTGGCGCTCGACGATAAGGTGCTGATCAAGCACTACATCAAGGCGATCGGCAAGGGGCTGCTCAAGGTGATGTCGAAGATGGGCATCTCCACCTACGAGTCCTATTGCGGCGCGCAGATTTTTGACGCCATCGGGCTGAAGGCGGACTTCGTCGCCAAGTACTTCACCGGCACCCACACCCGGATCGAGGGCGTTGGGCTGGAGGAGATCGCGGAGGAGGCGGTGCGCCGCCATGCCGACGCGTTCGGCGACAAGCCCGCGCTGAAGAACGCGCTCGACGTCGGCGGCGAATACAATTTTCGCGCGCGCGGCGAGGACCATGCCTGGACCTCTGAATCGGTCGCGGCGCTTCAGCACGCGGTGCGCGGCAATTCGCAGGATCGCTATCGCGCCTTCGCCAAGATGCTCAACGAGCAATCGGAGCGGCTGTTGACGCTGCGCGGCCTGTTCAAGGTGCGCATCGCCCAGGACGACGGCCGCAAGCCGATCCCGCTCGATGAAGTTGAGCCGGCCAAGGAAATCGTCAAGCGTTTCGCCACCGGCGCGATGTCGTTCGGTTCGATCTCGCGCGAAGCGCACACCACGCTCGCGATTGCGATGAACCGTATCGGCGGCAAGTCGAACACCGGCGAGGGCGGCGAGGAAGCCGACCGCTTCCAGCCGCTGCCGAACGGCGATTCGATGCGTTCGGCGATCAAGCAAGTTGCATCGGGCCGCTTCGGCGTCACCACGGAGTATCTCGTCAACTCCGACATGATGCAGATCAAGATGGCGCAGGGCGCGAAGCCCGGCGAGGGCGGACAGTTGCCCGGCTTCAAGGTGGACGCCACCATCGCCAAGGTGCGTCACTCGACACCGGGCGTCGGCCTGATCTCACCGCCGCCGCATCACGACATCTACTCGATCGAAGACCTCGCGCAGCTCATCTACGACCTGAAGAACGTCAACCCGGCGGGTCAGGTGTCGGTGAAGCTGGTGTCGGAAATCGGCGTCGGCACGGTGGCGGCAGGCGTCGCCAAGGCGCGCGCCGATCACGTCACCATTTCCGGCTTCGAGGGCGGCACCGGCGCGAGCCCGCTGACCTCGATCAAGCACGCAGGCTCCCCGTGGGAAGTCGGCCTTGCCGAAACTCATCAGACGCTGGTGCGTGAGCGGCTGCGCTCCCGCATCGTTGTGCAGGTGGACGGCGGCTTCCGCACCGGACGCGACGTCGTCATCGGTGCGCTGTTAGGCGCCGACGAGTTCGGCTTCGCCACCGCGCCGCTGATCGCGGCGGGCTGCATCATGATGCGCAAGTGTCACTTGAACACCTGCCCGGTCGGCGTGGCGACGCAGGACCCGGTGCTGCGCAAGCGCTTCACTGGCCAGCCCGAGCACGTCATCAACTTCTTCTTCTTCGTCGCCGAGGAAGTGCGGGAGATCATGGCGGAACTGGGCTATCGCACGTTCAACGAGATGGTCGGCCAGACCCAGATGCTGGACCAGACCCGTCTCGTCGCGCACTGGAAGGCCAAGGGCCTCGACTTCTCCAAGCTGTTCGTCAAGCAGAAGGAAGAGCCGGGCCAGAAGATCTACCAGTGCGAGGCGCAGAACCATCACCTTGAAAAGGTGCTCGACCGCAAGCTGATCGCGGAAGCGCAGCCGGCGATCGATCGCGGCGCCAAGGTGACCATCGACGCCGAGATCGGCAACACCGACCGCAGCGCGGGCGCGATGCTGTCAGGTGCGGTCGCCAAGCACTACGGCCATGCCGGATTGCCGGCCGACACCATCCACGTCAACCTCAAGGGGACGGCGGGGCAGGCGTTCGGCGCGTGGCTGGCGCGCGGCGTCACCTTCGAGCTCGAAGGCGAAGGCAACGACTATGTCGGCAAGGGCCTGTCGGGCGGCCGCATCATCGTCAAGCCGCCGGCCAATTCCGGCATCGTGCCGGAACAGTCGATCATCGTCGGCAACACCGTGATGTACGGCGCGATCGAGGGCGATTGCTACTTCCGTGGCGTCGCCGGCGAACGCTTCGCCGTGCGCAACTCCGGCGCCATCGCGGTGGTCGAAGGCGCGGGTGATCACTGCTGCGAATACATGACCGGCGGCATCGTCGTCGTGCTCGGCAAGACCGGGCGCAACTTCGCGGCCGGCATGTCGGGCGGTATCGCCTATGTGCTCGATGAAGACGGCAGCTTCCCGAAGCTGTGCAATCTGGCGATGGTCGAGCTCGAACCGCTCCTCTCCGAGGAAATGGTCAACGAGGACGTCTATCACCAGTCCGGCGATCTCGAGGCGCACGGTCAGGTCGATGTGTTCTCCAACCTGTTGGGCGAGGACATCAAGCGGCTGCATGTGCTGATCTCGCGGCACGCCCGGCTGACCGGCTCGGCGCGGGCCGCCGAAATTCTGGCGAACTGGAAAACCTGGTTGCCGAAATTCCGCAAGGTGATGCCGGTGGAATACCGCCGCGCGCTGAAGGAATTGCAGGCGGCCGAGGCCGTCGAGCCGCAGATCGCGATTGGAGCTTGAGCGATGGGCAAGATTACCGGTTTTCTCGAAATCGACCGCAACGACCGCAAGTACGCGCCGGTCGCCGAGCGGCTGAAGAACTACAACGAGTTCGTCATTCCGTTGGAGGAGAAAGACCTCCGCGATCAGGCCGCGCGCTGCATGAACTGCGGCGTGCCGTATTGCCACGGCACTGGCTCGGTCGCGCCCGGCACGCCGGGCTGCCCGGTCAACAACCAGATCCCGGACTGGAACGACTTGGTCTATCAGGGCAACTGGGAAGAAGCCTCGCGCAACCTGCACTCGACCAACAACTTCCCCGACTTCACCGGCCGCATCTGCCCGGCGCCGTGCGAGGCGTCGTGTACGCTCAACATCACCGAGACGCCGGTGACCATCAAGACCATCGAGCACGCCATCGTCGAGCGCGCGTGGGAGAACGGCTGGCTCAAGCCGGAAATCGCCGCGCACAAGACCGGCAGGAAGGTTGCCGTGGTCGGCTCCGGTCCCGCCGGCATGGCCTGCGCGCAGCAACTCGCCCGCGCCGGACACCACGTGCATCTCTTTGAGAAGAACGCCAAGGCAGGTGGTCTGCTGCGTTACGGCATTCCGGACTTCAAGATGGAGAAGGACGTCATCGACCGTCGCGTCAAGCAGATGGAAGCTGAGGGCGTCACCTTCCACTACAATGCACCGGTCGGCGGCGCCGATAAGGGCGCGCTCGATCCGCAGCAGTTGCTGAAAGACTACGAGGCGGTGGCGCTCACCGGCGGCGCGGAAGCGCCGCGCGATCTGCCGATCCCCGGCCGCGACCTCGACGGCATCCACTTCGCGATGGATTTTCTGCCGCAGCAGAACCGCCGCGTCGGTAACGAGCCGCTCGGTGGGGTGAAGGAAATTCTCGCCGGCAAGCATGTGGTGGTGATCGGCGGCGGCGACACCGGCTCCGACTGCATCGGCACCTCGCTGCGGCAGGGCGCTCTGTCGGTGACGCAGCTTGAAATCATGCCGGCTCCGCCGGAGCACGAAAACAAGGCGCTGACCTGGCCGAACTGGCCGCTGAAGATGCGTACCTCGTCGAGCCAGGCCGAAGGCGCCGCGCGCGATTTCGCGGTGCTGACGCAGAAGTTCGAAGGCAAGGACGGCAAGGTCACCAAACTGCATTGCGTTCGCGTCGACGAGAAATTCCAGCCGATCGCGGGCTCCGAATTTACCCTCGATGCGGATCTGGTGCTGCTGGCGATGGGCTTCGTGCATCCGATCCACGAAGGCCTGTTGAAGACGCTCGGCGTCGAACTCGATCAGCGCGGCAACGTTCGCGCCAATACGGCGGACTATCAGACCTCGCTGTCGAAGGTGTTCACCGCCGGCGACATGCGGCGCGGTCAATCGCTGGTGGTGTGGGCGATCCGTGAGGGACGTCTGTGCGCCCGCGCGGTCGATACCTTCCTGATGGGCTCGACCAACCTGCCGCGCTGAGCGCGACGAATACGACATCGAGAAAGCCGCCGGTCGCGTTGCCGGCGGCCTTTCTTATGTATCCGTGGAATTAATAGCGTTCGATGTAGACGCGGTCACGATGGTGATGGCGCGGTTCCATATAACGGCGGCGTTCGTAACGCTCGCGCCGATATTCCCGCTCCCGATGATAGCGGCGATGGCCGCGATAACCGTCGTCGACGTGCACGCCGACGCCGCCCGGACCCACTCCGATGCCCACGTCCTGCGCCTGCGCAACCGATCCCATCGAACCGATACTTATGAAGGCCGCAGCCGCGATACCCATGACAGCAAATGTTTTCATCGAAATGCCTCCTCGGCACGTTGCAAACACAGCAACCGTCAATCATTCCGACGCTGGATCGTTCCGATGCAAATTTTTCGCCGGCGAGGAACCTTTGGCTTGGATCGTGACAAGCGACGACGGGCAAATCCTGTGAAATGCTACTCCGCCGCCTGTTGCGCGACGGTCGGCGTATCGCCGGCCACCGTGGCGCGGCGCATGTCGCGCGGCTGCGACTGATCGTAACGCCGCACGCGATGCACGGTCTGGCGATTGTCCCACATCACCAGATCATGCAGCTTCCATTTGTGGACGTAGACGAATTCTGGCTGTGTTGCATGCTCGGTGAGATCGCGCAGCAGCACGCGCGCTTCCGGCACGCTCATGCCTTGAATGGCGCCGGCGTGCGACGACAGATACAGCGACTTGCGACCATGCACCGGATGGGTTCGCACCAGCCGTTGCAGCACCGGCTTGAACATCTGCTTCTCCTCCTCGCTGTAGTCGAGGAAGCCGAGACTGCCGCGCGAATACATCAGCGAGTGTTCGCAGATCATGTCCTCGATCTCGGCCTTAGTCTCGTCGTCGAGCGCGTCATAGGCCGCGCGCATGTCGGCGAACTCAGTGTTGCCGCCCTTCGGATTGACCACGCGCGCCGAGAGCAGCGAGAATTTCGCCGGGATCGGCCGGAACGAACTGTCGGAATGCCACAGGCAGTTGCCGAGATTGAACAGATGCGTGCGATGGTCGCGCGGCAGCGGCTTGCCGCTCTTGTCGAGATTGCCGACATCAGCGAGGCCCGAGGCGAGGCGATAGTCGTCCTTCTTGGTGACGCTGCCGCCCTTGCGGTTTTCCCGCGGTCCGAAATTTTCGGCGAAGGCGAGTTGCTGATCGTCGGTGATGTCCTGATCGTGGAACACCAGCACGGCATACTTGTCCATACCGGCCTCGATCTCGCGTGCCTGATCCGCCGTCAGCGGTTTGGTGAGATCGACGCCGGAGACCTCGCCGACGAAGTGCGGATGAAGCTGGCGGATGCTGATGGCCATGGCGCGGTTCCTCGGCTGTTGTTGTTTTGAGGAAAGGCTACTCTCTGAAAAGTGGTTGTCAACGTAGAGCAACGCATAGAGCACCGCTGCGGGAAAGTCATACGCGGGCTCGACCCGCGTATCCATCGGTCTTCATCAACAGTATTTCTCAAAGATGATGGATTGCCGGGTCAAGCCCGGCAATGACGAACGAGGGAGCGCCCATTCCTCACGCGTTGCGCGCCATCAGGCCACCGTCCACCGGGATCACCGCGCCGGTGAGGAACGAGGCCGCCGGCAGGCACAGGCTCAGCGTCATGTGCGCGACTTCCTCCGGATCGCCGTAGCGATTGAGCGCGGTGCGGCGCTTGGCGTAGATCGCCTTGTGCTCGGCTGAAATCCGATCGGTCATGCCGGTGGTAATCGGCCCCGGGCAAATGCAGTTCACGGTGATGCCCTCGCGCCCCAGTTCCACCGCGAGCGAGCGCGTCAGTCCGGTGACGCCGGCCTTCGCCGCCGAATAAGGGCTGTGCAGCGCGGTCGCGCCCAGTGCTTCGGTGGAGGCAATGTTGACGATGCGCGGGCATTTCGATTTGCGCAGGTAAGGCAATGCGGCGCGAATGATGCGCTGCTGCGCGGTGAGCAGCACCGCGATGCCACGATCCCACAACGCATCGTAACCATCACCGTCGATGGCGCTGACAGTGGAGATGCCGGCGTTGTTGACGACGATATCGAGCCCGCCGAAATGTTGCGCCACCTCGTTGACGACGCGCGTCACCGCTGCTGCGTCCGCGACGTCGAATTGCCACGCCCTGGCGCTGCCGCCGCTCGCGGTGATCGCATCCGCCACCGCTTGCGCGCCGGCGGCATCGTAATCGGTAACAGCGACGTTGGCGCCTTCGGCGGCGAACACCCGCGCGGTGGCGCGGCCCATGCCGCTGGCCGCGCCGGTGATGAGCACGGTAAGCCCGCGCACCGAGCGGCTGAGCTGTTTGAAATCGGTCATGACACGCGTTCTCCGGAATGGTTGTGGCGCATAGGTTTTCCGCGCGGCGGATTTGACAAGCGCGATGCTTCAAGGCTTGCATCGTTGCCGGCAAAAATCAAACATCCGCGTAACGCGGCAACGGGAGCGGACCACACCCATGAGCGAACTCGATTTCAGCGGCAAGCGTGTGTTGATCGTCGGCGGCTCCAGCGGCATCGGCAACGGCATCGCGCAGGCTTATCGCGGGCACGGCGCGCACGTGCATGTCTGCGGCACCAGGCCGAGTGCGGCGGGTTACGCCGGCGTCGAGGGCTCCGATCTCGATGGCCTCGATTACGCGCAGCTCGACGTCAGCGATCCGCGCGCGGTGGAGAGCTTCAAGCCGGATTTCGACAGCCTCGACATTCTGGTGCTGGCGCAAGGCGCGGTGATCTACAGCCGCGGCGAGTTCGAAATGGATGGCTTCCGCAAGGTGATGGAGGTCAACCTGATGAGCCTGATGGCCTGCGCCATGAAATTCCATGCGATGCTGAAGGCGAACAATGGCACGTTGATCATCGTCAGCTCGACCGCCGCCTATCATGCGACCAAGGGCAATCCGTCCTACAATGCGTCCAAGACCGGTGCGGTCGGCCTGACCCGCACGCTGGCGCAGGCGTGGGCGGAGGACGGCATCCGCGTCAACGGCATCGCGCCGGGGCTGGTCGACACCAAGATGACCAAGGTGACCACGGAGAATCCGAAGCGCCGCGCGGCCAGCATCGAGCGCATCCCGCTGAAGCGGCTCGGCACCCCGGCGGACATGGCCGGCGCGGCGCTGTTCCTGGCGTCGCCGCTGGCCGGCTACGTCACCGGCCAGACGCTGGTGGTGGACGGCGGGCTGATTCTCTAACCCGTCGCACCCGTGCGGACGCGCGCGGCCGGTTGCGATAACATGGGCCATGGCATCGACACCGATTCGCATTGTGGGCATCGACCCGGGGCTGCGCCGCACCGGCTGGGGCGTGATCGACATCGAGGGCAACCGGCTGATCTATGTCGGTTGCGGCTCGGTGGAGACGCGCGAGGACATGGCGCTGGCGCGCCGCCTGCTGGCGATCCATGACGGCCTCGCGCAAGTGCTCGGCGATCTCAAGCCGGCCGAGGCGGCGGTAGAGCAGACCTTCGTCAACAAGGACGGCGTCGCCACCCTGAAGCTCGGGCAGGCGCGCGGCATCGCCATGCTGGTGCCGGCGATGTTCGGCATTCCGGTCGCGGAATACGCACCCAACAAGGTGAAGAAGACGGTAGTGGGCGCGGGGCATGCCGATAAAAACCAGATTCAGGTGATGCTGAAAATCCTGCTGCCGAAAGCCGCGCCGACGTCGCCCGACGCCGCCGACGCGCTCGCCATCGCCATCACCCACGCGCATCACCGGCAAAGCGCGGTGCTGCGGATGAAGGTGGCGGGATGAGTGCGATGGATGCAAAGCGTAGCCGCGACGATTGCCTGCTCTCTCCCCCCTTGTGGGGGAGAGGTGGAGAGGGGGGTGGCTTCGAGTCCGTGCGCCTGCGACCCCCACCCCCGACCCCTCCCCGCAAGGGGGAGGGGAGGGCTAACGCCGTGCTCGCCTCCGGTTTCGAGTTGCTCACATGATCGGCAAACTCAAAGGCCTCATCGATTCCTACGGCGAGGACTACGTCATCCTCGACGTGCAAGGTGTCGGCTATCAGGTGCATTGCGCCTCGCGCACCCTGCAGGCGTTGCCATCGCCCGGCGAAGCCGCGGTGCTGTCGATCGAAACCTACGTGCGTGAAGACCAGATCAAGCTGTTCGGCTTCCGCAGCGACGTCGAGCGCGAATGGTTTCGGCTGTTGCAGACGGTGCAGGGCGTCGGCGCGAAAGTTGCGCTTGCGGTGCTCAGCACCTTGTCGCCGTCCGATCTCGCCAACGCGATTGCGCTGCGCGACAAGGCGGCGGTGGCGCGCACGCCCGGCGTCGGCGCAAAAGTCGCCGAGCGCATCGTCACCGAATTGAAGGACAAGGCCCCGGCCTTCGCCGATGTCGATCCAGCGGTGGTGAAATTGTCCGGCGCCATCGACGACGCCCGCGCGCCGCGCGCGGTGGCGGATGCCATCTCGGCGCTGGTCAACCTCGGCTACGGCCAGCCGCAAGCCGCCGCCGCCATCGCGGCCGCCTCGCGCGACGCCGGTGAGAAAGCCGAAACCGCGCAACTCATTCGCCTCGGCTTGAAGGAGTTGTCGCGCTCATGATCGACGCGTCGGGCGCCATGCCGCCGCCGTTGCCCGTCGCGGTGTCGACGGAGCCGCCGCTCAGCAAGCGCCTGCGCTGCCTGTTTGCCATTGTGATGGTCTTCGTGGTTATCGGCCCACCGGTCGGCGCGCTGGCGTTCATGCTGTCGATCGCCGCAATCGGCATGGGGTCGAAAGTCGACCTGATCGGCCTGTCGTGGATCGGGTTGTTTGCGCTGATCTACGCCGCGCCGCTGAGCTATTTCATCGGCGCGGGACCGGCGGCTGCAGGCGGCCTCATGTTCGGTGTCCGGCAAGCGTTTTTCGGAGCGGTGAAATGGCCGGTCGCGGCGCTGATCGGCGTCGGTCTCGGGATCGGCTTTCTGGTGATGTCGGGCCATTCGCTGCCGTCGATGCTGACCGACACCGAGCAGCCGGAGCACGTCCCGGTGATGTTGATCACCTGCCTCGCCGCTACCATGGCGTGCTGGGCCATCGTTCGTGGCTGGCATCTTCCGCCGCGCGGGGTTAAGGGGTGATCATGAACGATCCCTCCCGCCTCGTCACGCCCGAGCGCCGCGCCGACGATATCGGCGACACCTCGCTGCGCCCGCAACTGCTGGCCGATTTCGTTGGCCAAGCGCAGGCGCGCGCCAATCTGCAGGTGTTCATCGACGCCGCGCGCAAGCGCAAGGAAGCATTGGACCACGTGCTGTTCGTCGGCCCTCCCGGCCTCGGCAAGACCACGCTGGCGCAGATCGTGGCGCGGGAACTCGGCGTCGGCTTCCGCGCCACCTCGGGCCCGGTGATCGCCAAGGCCGGCGACCTCGCGGCGCTCCTGACCAACCTCGAAGAACGCGACGTGCTGTTCATCGACGAAATCCATCGGCTCAATCCGGCGGTGGAGGAGGTGCTCTATCCGGCGATGGAGGATTTTCAGCTCGACCTCATCATCGGCGAGGGGCCGGCGGCGCGCTCAGTCAAAATCGATCTGGCGAAGTTCACGCTGGTCGGCGCGACCACGCGCGCGGGGCTACTCACGAATCCGCTGCGTGACCGCTTCGGCATTCCGGTGCGGTTGAATTTCTACACCGTCGCGGAACTGGAACACATCGTCAGCCGCGGTGCGCGCGTGCTCGGCATGGGCATGACGGCGGATGGCGCCAATGAAATCGCACGGCGCGCGCGCGGCACGCCGCGTATCGCCGGCCGTCTGCTGCGTCGGGTGCGCGATTTCGCGGAAGCCGCGGATGCGGCTGCGGTCGATCGCAAGATCGCAGACCATGCGCTCGGTGCGCTGGAAGTCGATGCCGCAGGCCTCGACGCGATGGATCGGCGCTATCTCACCACCATCGCGTTGAACTACGGCGGTGGCCCTGTCGGCGTGGAAACCATGGCGGCGGCGCTGTCGGAGCCGCGCGACGCCATCGAGGATATCATCGAGCCGTATCTGATCCAGTGCGGCTACCTGCAACGCACCCCGCGCGGCCGCCTGCTCACCTCGCACGCGTTCAAGCATCTCGGCCTAGCGGAGCCCTCGCGCGATGCGTCGCAATTCGGCCTGTTCGGCAAGGATGACGACCGATGACCGCGCCGGAGATCGCTTCCGCGCCGCTCACCGGGCATCTCGACGGCGAGATCCGCGATGGCCGCCATCACATGCAGGTGCGGGTTTATTACGAGGACACCGATTTCTCCGGCATCGTCTATCACGCCAATTATCTGCGCTTCATGGAGCGCGGGCGCACCAACTATCTGCGGCTGCTCGGCTCCGACCAGCGCGCGCTGTTTGCCGAGGCGGAGAGCGAGGCGCCCGGCTTTGCTTTCGTGGTGCGGGCGATGCAGCTTGAGTTCATCCGCCCGGCGCATATGGACGATCTGCTCGATGTCGTCACCCGGCCGCTCGAAGTGCGCGGCGCGTCGATCACGCTGCATCAGGAAATCAAGCGCGGCGCGATCCTGCTGCTGGAGGCCGACGTGAAAGTCGCCTTCGTCTCCGGCGGCCGCGCGCGACCGATACCGAAAGCACTGCGCGTGGCGATGAAGGCGGATCAGGCGTAGTTTTCCTCGCAATGACGGGACGGATAACGTGGGACGGAAATTCCTCCCCCAGTCGTCATGGCCGGATTTATTCCGGCCATCCACGTTTTAACAGCGCCACAACAAGGAAGACGTGGATGGCCGGGACAAGCCCGGCCATGACGACGTGACTTAATGTTGCTCGCGGCGAAAGCCGCTACGCTGCCGCCTTGTGGCGCGCCTGTTCGGCTTTGTAGAGCGCGAACTCCTCATCGATCGCCTTGGTCACGCTCGGCCGCTCGCGATGACGTTCGTAATAGGCCTTGATGTTCGGCCACCTGGCGAGGTCGATCTGCGGCGTCGCCATGCTCCAGTTGATGATGGTGACGAGATAGGCGTCGGCGACGCTGAAGTGATCGAGCAGCGTATCGCGGCCTTCGAGATAATTATTGAGGTAATCGAGCCGCGACAGCCCTTTCTCGATTGCGTAGGCTTTCACCTCGGTCGACGACTTCTTATCGAGCAACGGCACGAACAGCGCCTTGTGCAGTTCGGTGCCGATGAAGCACAGCCATTGCTGCAAGCGTGAACGTTCGGCGGCGTTGCGCGCGGAAATGCCGGCATCGGGCAGATGGTCGGCGACGTATTGCAGGATTGCGGCGTTCTCCGTCAGGATCACGCCGTCGTCGGTGCGTAGCGTCGGCACCAGCCCGAGCGGATTGACCGCGAGGAAATCCGAATCGTCGTGCTGCACGCGTTTCGATTTCGGATCGACTTCGAGGTAGCTGGCGTTGGCGCCGGCTTCGTAGAACGCGATGCGGGTCGCCATCGAGCAGGCAAGCGGCGAGAAATAGAGATCCATGGGAATGGCTCCTTGGGCTCGGGATAGGGAATGGGGCAACCAACGCGCGTTGATTTTTATACCGTCTCGCATAATATATCCGGGGTCAAGGATTAATTTGCGAAATGGTACAAAAAAGGAAATCCGCTGCGGCGTCACCTCCGTCCGCCGAAGCTGCGCCAGTAAAGCGCCGCGGCCGTCCGCGCGCGTATGAGCCGGAGGTGGCGCTGGCCAAGGCGCTCGATCTGTTTCGCAAGGACGGCTTCGCCGGCACCTCGCTGGACGATCTCAGCGCCGCAACCGGCATGAACCGGCCGAGCCTTTACGGCGCGTTCGGCGACAAGCGCGCGCTCTACATCAAGACCTATGAGCGCTATCGCTCGGATGCACGGGCGGCGATGCAAGAGGCGTTCAAGGGCGATCTGCCGCTGCGCAAGCGGCTGCAACGGATCTATGCGATCGCGCTCGACATTTATCTCTCGGGTGAGGAGGGGCCGCGCGGCTGCTTCACGGTCATGACGGCGGCCTCTGAGGCGGTCGCTGATCCCGACATCCGCGCCATGGTGCTGAGCGGGTTCCACGAACTCGACAAGGCGTTCGCGATTTGCTTCCGCCGTGCACGGGAGACCGGCGAATTGCCCCCGTCCGCGGATCCCGATGTGCTGGCGCAGATGGCCTCGGCCACCATCCACACCATCGCCATCCGTGCTCGCGCCCGCACCCCGCGCAAGGATCTGGAAGCAATCGTGCGCGGCGCCATCGATCTGATGTGCGGCGTTGGGAAGGGGTAAGGACACTTATTGAAAATGTTGTAAGTGCCGCCGCGTTTTGGCCTTGCCCTTGGTCGTCCCCGCGCAGGCGGGGACCCAGAACCCCTGGCCTATCCGATGATCCAAGCGCGGGATGCTGAGCAATGCGCGCTTTCTTCGATTACGAGCGCTGCGGCGTCTGGGTCCCCGCCTTCGCGGGGACGACGTGGGTGAAAAAATCTTCCGCCCGATGTCGGATCGCCCCGTCCTCATGCGTCTTGGAGATGAAGCCGCACCGCGCGAACCACCCGCGCGGCGGCGAAGACGCTCAACCCGGAGTTCCGCAATGCCGAAAATCCTGAACAAGATTTCGCCCTGTCTGTGGTTCGACAAGGAGGCCGAACAGGCGATGAATTTCTACCTGTCGGTGTTCAAGAACGGCAAGGCGGGGGAAATCCTGCGTTACGGTGAGGGCGCACCGGTGCCGGCGGGCACCGTGCTGACCGCGACGTTCGAGATCGAGGGTGTGAGTTTCATCGCATTGAACGGCGGACCGCACTTCAAATTCAACGAGGCGATTTCGCTCAGCATCGACTGCCAGTCGCAGGCCGAGGTCGATTACTACTGGGATGCGCTCACCGCCGACGGCGGCCAGCCGAGCCAGTGCGGCTGGCTCAAGGATAAATTCGGCGTGTCGTGGCAAACGGCGCCGGCGCGGGTGATCGAACTGCTGCAAGACCCCGATCCCGCCCGCGCCCAGCGGGCGATGGCGTCGATGATGACGATGAGCAAGATCGATATCGCCACGGTGGAGGCGGCGGCGAACGGGTGAGGATATGTACATGCGTCATGCGCGGGCTTGACCCGCGCATCCATCATTTTTGCAAGATGGATTGCCGGATCAAGTCCGGCAATGACGCCGGACTTAGGTTGGATCGTCTCCGCGAGAAAACCGGTTGAGCCACCCCGCCATCGCCCGGCATACTCGCGCCTTTCGATCATCACACGGGAACCCGCACATGCTCTATGCCATCCTCTGCTATCACGACGAAGCCATGGTCGGTTCCTGGAGCAAGGACCACGACGACGCGGTGATGGAAAAGCTCGCGGTGGTGCAGGACAATCTGGTCAGGCAGGGACGGCTCGGCCCGGTGGCGCGGCTGTTGCCGACCACGGCGGCGACCACCTTGCGCAAGGAAGGCGATCCGCCGCTGGTGCTGGACGGCCCGTTCGCGGAAACCAAGGAGCAGTTGCTCGGCTTCTACATCATCGAAGCCAAGGATCTCGACGACGCGCTGGAAGTGGCGCGCGATCTCGGCCGCGCCAATCCCGGCGGCTCCTATGAAATCCGCCCCGTCGGCGTGTTCCGTCCGGGGAGCATTGCATCGTGAGCAACATCGCGTCCGACCTGGCCTGGATCGATGCCGCGCTGATTTCGGCGCGGCCGCAGGCGGTCGGCGCGTTGCTGCGTTATTTCCGCGATCTCGATCTTGCCGAGGAGGCGTATCAGAACGCCTGCCTGCGCGCGTTGAAAACCTGGCCGCAAAACGGCCCGCCGCGCGATCCCACTGCATGGCTGATCATGGTCGGGCGTAATTCCGGCATCGACGATGCGCGCCGCCGCAACAAGCTCGCGGAGCTGCCGCCGGAAGACGCTATCTCCGACACCGACGATGCCGAAGGCGAGATCGCCGAGCGGCTCGACGGCTCGCATTATCGCGATGACATTTTGCGGCTGCTGTTCATCTGCTGCCATCCGCAACTGCCGGCGACGCAGCAGATCGCGCTGGCGTTGCGCATTGTCTCCGGCCTTACCGTGAAGCAGATCGCGCGCGCCTTCCTCGTTAGCGAAGCCGCGATGGAGCAGCGCATCACCCGCGCGAAAGCGGCGGTGGCGAAGGCTGACGTACCGTTCGAGACGCCGGGCGCGGTGGAGCGCAGCGAGCGTCTCGCGGCGGTGGCGGCGATGATCTATCTCGTCTTCAACGAAGGCTATTCGGCGAGCGGCGATTCGATCAGCGAGCGCGCACCACTGTGCGACGAGGCGATCCGGCTGGCGCGGCTGTTGCTGCGGCTGTTTCCGGCCGAGCCGGAAATCATGGGGCTGTTGTCGCTGCTCTTGTTGCAGCACGCGCGCGCCGGTGCGCGTTACGACGCCGATGGCGGCATCGTGCTGCTCGACGATCAGGACCGTTCCCGGTGGAACAAGCCAATGATCGCGGAAGGCATGGCACTGATCGACAAGGCGATGCGGCATCGTCGTTCCGGGCCGTATCAGGTGCAGGCGGCGATCGCGGCGCTGCATTCCGGCGCGGCGCATCCGGGCGAGACCGACTGGACCCAGATCGAACTGCTCTATCGCACGCTGGAGATGCAGCAGCCCTCGCCGGTGGTGACGCTGAACCGCGCGGTGGCGGTGTCGAAGGTGCAGGGGCCGCAGGCCGCGCTCGATCTGATCGAGCCCTTGGCCAAGCGGCTTGCCGGCTACTTCAATTTCCACGGCGTGCGCGGCGCGTTGCTGCTGCAACTCGGCCGTGCGACTGAGGCACGCTGCGCCTTCGATCAGGCCATCGCGCTGGCCGGCACCACGGCGGAAGCCGCGCATATCCGCATGCATATTGACCGGCTGATGGCGGAAAGCCGTGCGCCCGTGCCGCAGGCATCGACCCGCGGATAAAATTTTTCGGCCGGATGTCGGAATCGCCCGAGGCGTGTCGTCCTTGGGGCAATCGAAGCCGATCATTCCGCAGGAGTACAAGCCATGTCGACCGTCGATCATGCCGCCCCGGCCTCGAGCGCCGCCGTCTGGATCGGGCGCGTCCTCAGCGGGTTGCTGATTGTTTTTCTGCTGTTCGACGGCGCCATCAAGCTGGTTCCGCTGCAAGTCGTCACCGACACCATGATCGAGCTTGGCTATAGCGGCAGCGTCGATCAGGCCCGGCTATTGGGCGTGCTGACGCTGCTGTGCACGATCCTCTACGCGATCCCGCGCACATCCATCCTCGGCGCGATCCTGTTGACGGGTTATCTCGGCGGCGCGATGGCGACACATCTGCGCATCGGCAATCCGCTGTTCACCCACCTGCTGTTCGGACTTTACCTCGGCGTGATGGCGTGGGGTGGCCTGTATCTGCGCGACACAAGGCTGCGCGCATTTATCCCGTTCCGATCGCCCGATTGATTCAACGTCCGTCATACTGTCGTCACCGCGCGGGTGTTGAAGCGCGGCGGCGGCCTCCAGACTTCAACCCAGGAGAAGACCCATGCAGCTCAATCCCTACCTGTTCTTCGACGGCAATTGCGAAGAAGCGTTCAAGTTTTATGAAAAGACGCTGGGCGGCAAGATCGAAGCCATGATGCGCACCGAGGAGGCGCCGACCGACGCGCAATGCGCGATGGGCGACAGCATGAAAGGCAAGATCATGCACGCCTTCATGCGGCTCGGCGACTTCAGCCTGATGGCGAGCGACTCGCCACGCGAGCATTTCGAAAAGCCGCAGGGTTATGCGGTGTCGCTGAACTACGACGATCCGGCGGAAGCCGAGCGCATCTTCAAGGTGCTATCCGAAGGCGGCACCGTGCCGATGCCGGCCGGCCCGACCTTCTTCGCGCGCTTCTTCGGCATGTGCGTCGACAAATACGGCACGCCGTGGATGGTGAACTGCGCGTTGCAGACCTGCCCGTAACAGCGTCGCCGTCTAGCGTGGTTGCAGGCTTTGCCACCACGCCTGCAACGCGTGGACGTCAGGCGACAGCGTTGCGGCATCGGGGGCGTAGGTGCGCCAGGCATCGCGCTGCTTCTCGGAGACCGTGGTGAGGACCGGCTTGCCGGCGGCCACTGCGGCATCGAACACCGAGGCGAGGCCCTGATGCATCGCTTCCAGCTTGCCGAACTTGCTAAGCACGATGACGTCGCTGTCTTTCAATTGCTCCAGCAGTCTGCTGCCTGCGGCTTCGACGCCGGAGGGATCGAGGTGGCACGAGGTGTTGCTCGGCGCGGTCAGGAAATAGATCTTGTACGGCTGGCCGGTTGCGATGTCGCGTAGCAGTCCGGCGCCGCAGGTGCGGTCCGGGATGCCGTGCGTCTCGGCGATGACGCCGCCGACCTTGACGCCTGCGGCGCGCCACGCCGCGACGGCGTCACTGAGCAGCGCTTGCGTCGGCGTGCCGTCACCGCCGACGATCGCGGCAACCTTGCTTGCAGTTGAAGGCTTGCTTGCGGCGGCTGACATGGCAAAAATTCCTCGAACTGACGGATCGATCGCAGATATTACTACACCATTCGCCAGCCGGAATCGTTGCGGCCGCGCAACTAAAGGCTTTCCGCTTTTGACGGAATCAGCCGTCGTCATGCGCGGACTTGATCCGCGCATCCATCTTCTTCGAAAAAATGATGGATTGCCGGGTCAAGCCCGGCAATGACCGTCTCGTGATGTTTCCAACAAAATCGAAAACTTCCTATCCCAGCATCTGGGTGTCGCCGCAGATCGAGATCGCCTGTCCGGAAATGGTCTTGCCGCGCGGGCTGCACATGAACACGATCTGGTCGGCGAGTTGCTGCGGCGTGACGTAGTCCTTGATCGACGTATAGGAGAACGCGATCTTCTCCATCTCGGCGTAGGAGAGGCCGCGCTGCTGCGCCTTGGCTTCCAGCACGCGGCGCTGGCGGTCGCCGGCGACGAGGCCGGGCAGGATGGCGTTGACGCGGATGTTGTCCGGTCCGAGTTCGATCGACAGCGACTTGGTGAAGCCGATCACGCCCCATTTCGCCGCCGCATAAGGGCTGCGCATCGCGAAGCCGAGCCGGCCCGCCGCCGACGAGATGTTGACGATGGAGGCGTTCCTGCTCTGCCGCAGCAGCGGCACCGCGAGCCGCGCGCAGTTGAATTGCCCGGTGAGGCAGATCGCGAGGCAGCGGTCCCAGTCTTCCGGATGCATCTCGTCCACCTTGGCGGTGGGACCGGCGATGCCGGCATTGTTCACCAGCACGTCGAGGCCGCCGAGCGTGCGCGTGGCATCCTCGAACAACGTCGCGATCGCCGCGCGGTCGGCAACGTCGCAATGACTGGTCGAGATCGTCGCATCGCTCTTGCGCAACGCGTCGAGCCCGGCGTCATCGACGTCGCAGACATGCACGCGCGCGCCTTCGCGGGCAAAGGCCTGCGCAATGGCAAGGCCGATGCCGTTGGCGCCGGCGGTGACGAGAACGCGCAAACCCTTGATGTCGAGATCCATGGTGACTCCGAAATGGTTTAGTCTGGCAGATGTGGTGGCGACGTCTTTGGTATCTGACTGAAACGAACTCTCTGCGTCGTCCCCGCGCAGGCGGGGACCCAGAACCCCTGGCGTTTGTTCTTACAAAATAAACTCGCCCCGGTGATGGAGCCGAACCGCTGCGGTGTCTGGATCGCCGCCTGCGCGGGGACGACGCTTTCCGTGCTGCAAGTCCGTCCGAGACAAAACTTCCGGCCAGACGATCAGGAGACTGGCTTCCAATTCACCTCGCTCTAATCCGGTAGGTTGCCGCGTGACAGGATGAAGTCGGACGCGCCCTTGATGTCGGCGGCGATGCCGGCGCGCGCCTTCTCGGGATCGCGCTTGACGATGGCGTCGAGAATTTCGGCATGGAAGCGCACCGCGCCGCCGGTGTAGATGCGTTCGGGATTTTCGCGCAGGTCGAGATTGATAACGGGGCCGACCTTAAGCCACAGCGCGCGAATGATGCCGACTAGCGTCGGCGACTTCGCCGCCTGATAGACCGCGAAGTGAAACTGCTTGTTGACCTCGACGGCGAGCGGCAGGTCCGGCGTGTCCGACAGGCTTTCGGCGCGCATTGCTTTTTCCGCTGCGGCAATCGCAGGCAGATCGTCGTCAGTGTGATGCTCGGCGGCGAGCGCGGCGGCGTGGCCCTCGATGGCGATGCGGGTGGCGGTGATGTCGCGAAACTGCGCCGCCGACATCACCGGCACGCGGATGGCGCGGTTGGGCGCGACCTCCAGCGCCTTGTCGGCGACGAGGCGTGACACCGCCGCGCGCACCGGCATGATGGAGACGCCGAGCACTTCGGCCGCGCCGCGCAGCGACAGCTTCTCGCCGGGGGCGAGTCGCCCCGAGATCAACAGGTCGGCGATCCGTGCATAGGCCCGTTCGCCCAGCGTCAGCCGCTCCAGCGGCTCTTCCAGCACCAGCGCGGCGGGCAGGTTCAAGGCATTCACTCCGGTTAGGAGCCGCAAATAGCGAGAACGGGACTCGACAAGCAAGGCAACTTTTGTCAGTCTAACCGTGATCACAGATCACGGCAAGAAGCACCTCATCCAAAGAATGGTGCGCGCCACGGGACGAGGACGCCGCCGATGCGCGGCCACCACAGGGAAGGGAACATTCATGGCTGACAATCCGCAGTTCACGCGCCGCCGCCTGCTGCAATCGGCAGGCGGGCTGGCATTGGCGTCTACCGTCGCCGCGCCGTCGGTGCTGCTGGCGCAATCGTCCGACGTCATCCGCATCGGCCACCTGACGCCGCGCACCGGCTTCCTCGGGCCGCTCGGCGAATACGGCGTGATGGCCATCGACCTCGCGGTCGAGGAGATCAACGCCAAGGGCGGCGTGATGGGCCGCAAGATCGAACTGTTGAAGGAAGACTCGGTCAATCCGCAGACCGCTTCCACCAAGGCCGAGCGCATGATCGAGCGCGACAAGGTCGCCTGCATCATCGGCGAGATTTCTTCGGCGTCGTGCCTCACCATCGCTCAGGTGGCCCAGCGCAACAAGACGCTGTTCATCAACACCGGCGGCAACTCCGACGCGCTGCGCGGCTCGGATTGCAAGCGCTACATGTTCCATGTCGAGTCGCAGAACTCGATGTATGTGAAGACGGCGGGCCGCGCCTTCCTGCGCGACGGGCTGGTGAAGGGCAAGAAGTGGTATTCGCTGACGGCGGACTACGCCTTCGGCCATGACCTCCTGAAAGTGTCGAAGCGCTTCATGCAGGCCAACGGCGGCGACTTCGCCGGTGACGATCTGGTGCCGACCGACGCTGCCGACTTCTCGTCGTATCTCTTGAAAATCCGCGACGCCAAGCCGGACCTCGTGGTGATCAACCTCGCCGGCAACCAGATCACAAACTTCCTGAAACAGTATGCCGAGTTCGGCCTGAAATTCCCGGTCGGCGGCTTCGGTTTCGACACCGCGCTGGCGTGGGCGGCGGGCAAGGGCAACTTCGTCGGCACCTGGCCGGTGGTGTGGCATCACATGATCGACACCGCGGGCACCAAGGCCTTCGTCGGCGCCTTCACCAAGAAATACAACAAGCCGCCGGAGAACCAGGCGTGGGGCGATTACATCGCCATGAAGATCGTGGCGCAGACCATCAACGATCTGAAGTCGCTGGAATCGCCGAAGATCATCGAGCATTTCGAGAAGGGCGCGAAGTTCGATCTGTTGAAGACGCGCGAAGGTTACTTCCGCGCCTCCGACCATCAACTCATGCACGAGATGTATACGGTGACGGCGCTGCCCGCCGACAAGATCAAGAACCAGTGGGACATCTTCAGTTCGGGCGCGCCGGTGCCGGGCCCGGATGAAAGTCTCGAAGTGATTGCAGCGACCAAGGAAGAAAACAGCTGCACGTTCCCGACCTGATCGGGACATTGACTGCGGCCGGACGCTGACCCGTCCGGCCGTCATTCCTTTCTTGCCCGCGCCGTCCTGCGGCGCGTCTGTCATCCCGTCGCAGCCGAGGGCCTTGCCGTGTCCATGCTTCTGATGCAGCAGATCCTCAACGGATTGCTCGACGGCGTTTATTATCTCCTGATCGCGCTCGGGCTGTCGCTGATCTTCTCGCTCGGCGGCATCGTCAACCTCGCGCACGGCGCGTTCTTCGCCATTGGCGCGTATCTGACGCTGGTGATCTCGCCCTATCTCGGCTTCGGCGGCGCGCTGGTGCTGTCGCCGGTGCTGGTGGCGCTGCTCGGCATCGTCATCGAGCGCACGTTGTTTCGTCGCTTCTATCGCTCCGATCCGATCCTGTCGCTGCTGCTCACCTTCGGTCTTGCCATGGTGGCTGAACAAGCGCTGCGCATGATCTTCGGCGCACCGCCGCTGTCGTATTCGATTCCGCAAGCGCTGCGCGGGCAGGTGGTGATCGGCAACTTCATCTATTCGTTCTACCGCGTGGTGCTGATCGGCATCGCGGTGGCCTGCGTTGCCGGGCTCTGGTTCCTGTTGCAGAAGACGCCGTTCGGCCGCGTGGTGCGCGCCGGCGTGCAGAATCCGGACATGGTCGGCGCGCTCGGCATTTCGTTGCAGCCCTATATGGCGGCGGTGGCAGCGCTCGGTATCGGTCTCGCGGGCTTGGCCGGCGTGCTGCTGGCGCCGATCTACGCGGTGCATCCGGCGATGGGCAACGAGATCATCACGCCGGCTTTCGTCGTGGTGGTGATCGGCGGGCTCGGCTCGTTCTGGGGCGTCGTCGTCGCGGCGCTCTTGGTCGGGCTGGTGAAGGGCGTGATGGTCGGCATCGGCTATTCAGCGGCGTCCACCGCGGCGATCTACCTGCTGATGCTGCTGGTGCTGCTGTTCCGGCCGCGCGGCTTGTTCGGCGAACGCATGACGCGGCTGGAGCAATAGATCATGCGACAGCTCTTTCCCGCGCCGCTCGTCGCCGCTTTCGTCAGCCTCATCGTGTTGCCGCCGGTGCTGCTGGCGCTCGGCCTCACCATGACCTCCGCCACCGAAGTCGTGGTGTTCGCCATGGCCTGCATGGCGCTCAACATTCTCGTCGGCTATACGGGCCTCGTGTCCTTCGGCCACGGCGCATGGTTCGGGCTCGCGGCCTACGCGGCGGCGCTGCTTCAACGCGACCTGATGCCGGGCTCGTTCGTTGGTCCGGTGATTGGCGGCATCGTTATCGTCGCGCTGCTGGCGGCCCCGTTCGGCTACCTGTTCCTGCGCCGGCGCGGCGTCTATTTTGCGCTGCTGACATTGGCGCTGGCGGCGATGCTCTACGTGGTCGCGTTCCGCTGGACCGACGTGACCGGCGGCGAGAACGGACTCGGCGGCATCACGCGGCCGACCTGGTTCGGCATCGATTTCGAATCCTCCACCAATTACTATTGGCTGGTGGCGGCGATTGCCTTCGTCGTGCTGATCGTGCTGTGGCGCTTCCACAATTCCACCGTCGGCTCGGTGCTGGTGGCGATCCGCGAGAACGAGCAGCGCGCGCGCTTCCTCGGCTATCCGGTCAATCAGTACAAGCTTGCGGCCTTCGTGCTGTCGGCCTCCATCACCGGCCTCGCCGGCATCCTGCTTCTGTACAAGAACCGCATGACGTCGGCCGATCCGATCAACGTCGCTTTCTCCGGCGAGCTGCTGGCGATGGTGGTGATCGGTGGCATGCGCAGTTTCATCGGCCCGGCCATCGGCGCGTTGTTCTACGTGCTGTTTCGCGAATTTCTCTCGATCTACACCGAGAACTGGCTGTTCTGGCTCGGCCTGATCTTCGTGACGTTCGTGGTGTTCTCGCCCACCGGTCTCGTCGGCGTGTGGGAGCGCGCCACTGCGCCGTTCCGCAAGAAGGTGGTGGAAGATGCCGCGATGTCGGCGCGCAAGATCGAGGCGCTGCCGCTACCGGACTTCCTGCGCCCGACCGCGCATGTCGACGGCGCGGTGCTGGCCGCCGATAACATCGTGAAAAGCTTCGGCGGCATCAAGGCGGTGCAGGGCGTCGATATCGCGGTGGCCGATCGCACCTTGCACGCGCTGATCGGACCGAACGGCGCGGGCAAGACCTCGGCGTTCAATCTGCTATCGGGCATGTTCGCGCCGGATAGCGGCGCGGTGACCTTGCTCGGCAAGCCGATCGCCGGACGAACGCCGGAAGCCATCGCCAGCGCCGGCATCGGTCGCTCGTTCCAGATCACCAACCTGTTTCCGGCACTGAGCGTCGGCGAAAACATTCGCTTGGCGGTGCAGGGCCGCCATCCGCGCCGCTTCGATCCGTGGACCAATGCGCTCTCGATTGCCGACATCAATCGCGAGACCGATGCGGTGATCCGCTATCTCGGTCTCGCCGGCATCGAGCGCGCGGAAGCCGGCGCGCTGTCCTATGGCGGACAGCGACTGCTGGACATGGGCGTCGCGCTCGCCACCGCGCCGCGCGTGCTGCTGCTCGACGAACCACTGGCGGGGCTCGCCGCCGCCGAGCGCGAGCGCATCGGCGCCATCATCAAGCGCATCTCGACCGACCTGCCGGTGCTGCTGGTCGAGCACGACATCGACCGCGTGTTTCAACTGGCCGACCGCGTCACCGTGATGAACGAGGGCCGCGTGCTGCTCGACGGCACGGTGGAGGACGCGCGCGGCAGCGCCAAGGTGCAGGAAGTCTACATCGGCTCGGGCGCGGCGGCGGTGGCGGCGAAGCCGCGCGAGGCGGCGGCGACGCCGGAGCCACTGCTGGAGGTCTCGAACGTCGATACCTTCTACGGCAAGAGCCACATCCTCAACGACGTGAACTTCACGCTGCATCATAACGAGATCATCGCGCTGCTCGGCCGCAACGGCGCCGGCAAATCGACGCTGTTGAAAACGCTGATCGGCATCGCGCCGGCGGCGAACGGGTCGATCAAGCTCGCTGGTCATGAACTCGTCGGGCGGCCATCGGCGGAATGCGCGCGGCTCGGCATCGGCTACGTGCCACAGGGGCGCGGACTGTTCGCCGGCATGAGCGTGGCGCAGAATCTCGAACTCGGCGGCCTCAAGCGCCAGACAGGCCACGGCATCCACTGGACCCGCGAACGCATCTACGACTATTTCCCGCGCATCCGCGAGCGGCTCGACAGTCCGGCCGATTATCTTTCCGGCGGCGAGCAGCAGATGGTGGCGGTGGCGCGCGCGCTGTCCGGCGACGTGCGCGTGCTGCTGCTGGACGAGCCCTTCGAGGGACTGGCGCCGGCGGTGGTCGAACAATTGTTCGAAACCTTCGACCGGTTGCGCAAGGAAGTCGCGATCATTATCGTCGACCATCATCTCGATCTCGCGCTGGCTTTGTCGGACACCACCGTCGCGCTGGAGCGCGGCCGAGTGATCCATCAGGGACCGTCGCGCGCGCTGCGCGACGACCTCGATCTGCGCCGCAAGGTGCTGTGGCTGTAACAAAGCGTTTTCAAGCGAAGTGGATACCGCTTCGCGTGAAGAAAACGCGTCAAATAGAGACGTAAAACGGACAAGAAGAAAAATGTCGGAGCCGAAAACTGTCGCCATCGTCGGAACGGGCCTGATCGGCTGCGCCTGGGCCGCGATTTTCGCGCGCGCCGGATGGCAGGTGCGGCTCACCGATCCACATGCGCCGACGCTTGCGGCGGCGACGCAGCGCATTACTGACGAACTGCGCGGGCTGGCGCGGCATGGGCTGTGCGACGATCCCGAGGGCGCGGCGCAGCGGCTGACGGTGGCGCGTGATCTCGCGGACGCTGTCGCTGGCGTGACCTTCGTGCAAGAGAATGGACCAGAGAAGATCGACGACAAGATCGCGATCTTCAAGGAGCTCGATCGCCTCGCGCCGCCGGGCGCGATCCTCGCCTCGTCCACGTCCGCCATCGTCGCCTCGCGCTTCACGGAAAATCTCCCGGGCCGCGCGCGCTGCCTCGTCGGACACCCTGTGAATCCGCCGCATCTGGTGCCGCTGGTCGAACTGTGCGGCGCGCCGTGGACCTCGCCGGACACCATCGCCCGCGCCCGCGAAATCTATCTCGCCATCGGCCAGGTGCCGGTGACGGTCAATCGGGAGATCAACGGCTTCGTGCTGAATCGTTTGCAGGGCGCGCTGCTGGCGGAAGCGTTTCGCCTCGTCGGCGAAGGCTACGTCTCGGCGGAAGATCTCGATCACACCGTCAAGAACGGCCTCGGCCTGCGCTGGTCGTTCCTCGGCCCGATGGAGACCATCGAACTCAACGCGCCGGGCGGCATCGCCGATTACTGCGCGCGCTATACCGGCTTCTACAAGGAGCTGGCGAAGGGCGCGGCCGGTCCTTCGGTCTATGAAAGCCCGAACGTCGATAAGGTGATCGCGGCATGGCCGCATCAGGCCGCGCCGGAACGCCTCGCATCGCTGACGCGACGGCGCAACGAACGCCTTGCGGCGCTGGCCGCGCACAAGCAGAAACAAGCCGCGAGTGAAGCGTGAGCGCGGTCCGTTCCATTTCGATCAAGCAAGGAAGCCTGTCATGAGTCGTAAAGTCATCATAACCTGCGCCGTCACCGGCGCGATCCACACGCCGTCGATGTCGAAGGCCTTGCCGGTGACGCCGCAGGAGATCGCCGACGCCGCCATCGGCGCGGCGGAGGCGGGCGCCGCCATCGTGCATCTGCACGCGCGCAATGTCGAAACCGGGCAGCCGGACCAATCGCCGGAAGCCTTCGCGCCGTTCCTGAAAATCATCAAGCAGCGCTCCAACTGCGTGGTGAACCTCACCACCGGCGGTTCGCCGACGATGATGGTGGAGGAGCGCGTGCGCCCGGCCGCCGTGTATCAGCCGGAAGTCGCCTCGCTCAACATGGGCTCGATGAATTTCGGCCTGTTCGGGATGCTCAATCGCTTCAAGGATTTCAAGCACGACTGGGAGCGCAAGCATCTCGAGAACAAGGACATCGTGTTCCGCAACACCTTCAAGGATATCGAATTCGTGCTGCGCACGTTGTCGGAATCCGGCACGCGCTTCGAGTTCGAATGCTACGACACCGCGCATCTGCACAACCTCAACTACTTCCTGATGGAAGGGCTGGTGAAGCCGCCGCTGTTCGTGCAGACGGTGTTCGGTTTGCAAGGCGGCATCGGCGCACATCCCGACGAAGTGCTGCACATGAAGCGCACCGCGGATCGGCTGTTCGGCGACAAGTATCGCTGGTCGGTGCTCGGCGCTGGCCGCAATCAATTGCCGATCGCGGCGATGGCGGCGGCGATGGGCGGCAACGTCCGCGTCGGCCTCGAGGATTCGCTGTGGGGCGGGCCGGGACGTTTGGCGGAGTCGAATGCCGAACAGGTCCGCGCGGTGCGCAAGATCATCGAGGGGCTCGGGCTTGAAGTGGCGTCACCCGATGAAGCGCGCGAGATTTTGCATCTCAAGGGCGGCGATACGCTGAAGGTGTGAGCGCATTCGCTCCCTGTGTCATTGCCGGGCTTGACCCGGCAATCCATCCTTCTTGACGTGATGGATGCGCGGATCAAGTCCGCGCATGACGTCTCTCAAAAACCAGACGCTTTACCCCCGCAATGCCGCCAGCGTCTGTTCCGGTTGTTCCAGCATCATCATGTGGCCGGCGCCGGGCAGCACCACGGTGCGCGCGTCGGTGAGCGAGCCCACCAGCGCCTTGCCGGATTTCAGCGGCGTCATCATATCGCGCTCGCCGAGGATCAGTGTCACCGGCACCTTGATCTTCGCGGCCGCCTCGAGCGCGCCCTGATAGGCGTTGCAGGCGGAGAGGTCGGTGAACAGCACGTCGCGCGCGACGTTCTTCAAGACGCGCTGCGCGCCGCCGTGCATCCACAGGCCGGGCAGCGGGCAGCCGCCGAGTTCGGCGCGGAAGCCGAGGCCCCAGATCGACATCATGTCGATGGCGCCGGGATCGTTGTCCTTGGCGTTCTGCAACAGCTCCGGACCAACCGCCATCGCGGCGGAGGTGCCGAGCAGGCTCAGCTTTGTCACCTTGTCGGGATGCCGCGCCGCGGTTTCGATGGCGATCAGCGAACCCATCGAGTGGCCGATCAGCCACGCATCCTTGGCGCCTGCGGCTGCGATCAGCGCCGCCGTCCAGTCGGCCAGTTCCGCGATGCTGCCAAGCGGCTTGCCGCCGGAATGGCCGTGGCCCGGCAAATCCGGCGCGAGAAGGTTGTAGCCGTGATGCGCGAACCAGCGGCTGTGCAGCGACCATGTCGATGAGTCGAAGCCCGCGCCGTGCAGCATCACCACGGTCGGCAGCGATGCATCGAAGTCGCGTCCGCCGCAGGCGATGAAGGTGTCGATCCCGTTGACCTTGAGCTGCATCGTTCAAACCTTCTGCGAAATGCGGAGCGCCTGGCCGAGATCGTCGAGGATATCCTGCGCCGCCTCGATGCCGACTGAGAGCCGCACCATCTCCTCGCCGATGCCGGCGGCCTTGAGCTGCTCGGCGTCCATCTGCTGATGCGTGGTGCTGCCGGGATGGATCACCAGCGTCTTGGCGTCGCCGACATTGGCGAGATGGCTGATCATGCGCAGCGTCTCGAGGAATTTTTTGCCGGCGGCGCGGCCGCCCTTGATGCCGAACGAGATGATCGAGCCCGCGCCCTTCGGCAGCAGCGCTTTCGCCAGTTCGTGGTCGGGATGATTTTCCAGCGACGGATGCAGCACCCAGTCCACCGCCTTGTTGGCGGTGAGGAAATCCAGCACCGCCTTGGTGTTCGCCATATGGCGGTCCATGCGCGGGCCGAGCGTCTCGATGCCTTGCAAAATTTGGAACGCGTTGGTCGGCGACAAACACGCGCCGAAGTCGCGCAGGCCCTCGGTGCGCGCGCGCATCATGAAGGCGATCGGGCCGAACTGCTCGTCGAACACGATGCCGTGGTAGCCGGCATAGGGTTCGGTCAGCACCGGGAATTTACCCGACGCGCGCCAGTTGAAGCGGCCGCTGTCCACCAGCACGCCGCCGATGGCGATGCCGTGGCCGCCGAGCCACTTGGTCGCCGAGTTCATCACGATGTCGGCGCCGAGTTCGATCGGCCGGCTGAGATACGGCGTGGCGAAGGTGTTGTCGACCAGCAGCGGAATCTTCGCGTCATGCGCGATCTGCGCCACCTTCGGAATGTCCAGCACCTCCATGCCGGGATTGCCGATGGTCTCGCCGATCACCAGCCGCGTATTGTCCTTGATCGCGGCGCGCATGCCGTCATGGTCGCGCGGATTGACGAAGGTGGTGGTGATGCCGAAGCGCGGCAGCGTGTGGGTCAGGATGTTGATCGAGCCGCCATAGAGCGACGACGAGGCGACGATGTGCTCGCCGGCGCTCACCAGGGTGGCGATGGCGAGATGAAGCGCCGCCATGCCGCTGGCGGTACAGACCGCGCCGACGCCGCCTTCCAGCGCCGCGATGCGCTCCTCCAGCACCGACACCGTCGGGTTGGAGATGCGGCTGTAGATGTGGCCGGGGCGTTCGAGGTTGAACAGCGCCGCCGCATGGTCGGCATCCTGGAACATGAAGGACGTGGTCTGATAGATCGGGACCGCGCGCGATCCGGTCACCGGGTCCGGATGCTGGCCGGCATAGAGGCTGAGGGTCTCGAAGGCGGGCGGTTTCGGTGCGGGCATGTCGGCTCAACGTGCGATGAAAGGATCATCGCCTATGCCACATTTCGCCGGGGATTGTTAGGGGTTGTCAGACCCGGAGGCCGCCGTTGCGTGTCTATCCCGTCCGCTTCTCGCAATGACGATTTGACAGCGGACGCCTATCGCTTCCGCGTCGGCTTCGCCACGCAGGCGTCGATCAGGGCGGTGGCGGCGGCGAGCGCCGATTGCGCGGGGCCGGAGGCCGATTGCTGGCCGGTGACGTAGACGCCCTCGATCAGCAGCATCAATCCGTCGCCCAGCGCGCGGTGATCGCGCGCGCCCATTTCAGCCGAGAGTTCGCGCAGGCGTTGTCGCAGCGCCTTTTTGTGCGTCTCCGCAACGAGGCGCGCCGGATGGGTGTGGCCGGGATATTCCACGGCGGCGTTGGAGAGGCCGCAGCCGCGATAGCCGTCCTTCACCGCGCGGTTCGCCAATTCGCGGATATAGGCCAGCACATGCGCGCGCGGATCGCTGTAGGACTTGCCGCCCGGCTTCTCGAAGCGCGGCCAGAACTCGCGGTCGTAATCGGAGAGGTAGGCAGCGGCGAGATCGTCCTTGGAGGGGAAGGCGCGATAGAGGCTCGGCTTGGTGACGCCGGCGCGGCTGACGATCTCGTCGACGCCGACCGCGCGGATGCCCTCGCGGTAGAACAGCTCGCGGGCCGAGGCGCGAATCCGCTCCGCCGCGCGCGGCGGCTGCGCCGGCGCGGGGGTGGTCTGTGTCCTGGTCGGGGCGGAACGGCTTGACAATGTTACTGACCGGTACCTATGTTGCGCGCCTTCAATACGTACCGGTCAGTAACATGAGCCAGCCTTCCATTTCAAGTGGTCCGATGCCAAGCCGCCCGTTCGGCCAGAAGTACGCCTTCGTCGTCGTTGCCGTGATCTTCGTCGCGCTGCTCACCGCCGCCGGCCTTCGCGCCACGCCGGGCGTGCTGATCCTGCCGTTGCAGCAATCCTTCGGCTGGAGCATCGACACCATTTCGGTCGCCGCCGCCGCCGGCATTTTCCTCTACGGCCTTGCCGGTCCGTTCGCCGCCGCGGTGATGAACCAGTTCGGTATCCGCCGCACCGTGATGGGCGCGCTGGTGCTGATGTCGGCCGCCACCGCCGCCAGCTATTTCATGACCAAGCCGTGGCATCTGTTCCTGACCTGGGGCCTGCTCACCGGCATCGGCTCCGGCGCGGTCGCCAACGTGCTCGGCGCGGTGATCGTCAACCGCTGGTTCGTCAAGAATCGCGGCACGGTGATGGGGCTGCTCACCGCCGCCACCGCCACCGGCACGCTGATCTTCATGCCCGGCCTTTCGATGGTGGTCGAGCGCGGCGGCTGGCAGCCGGTGGTGCTGATCATTGCCGCGTGCTGCGCGGCGTTGGTGCCGGTGATCTATTTCCTGGTGCCGGAGCGACCGGGCTCGATCGGCCAGCGTGCCTACGGCAGCGATGTCGACGACGTGCCGCCGCCGGCGACCGGGCAGAATCCGTTCGTCGCCGCGATCTCTCACCTGATCGAAGCCGCGAAGACGCGGACTTTCTGGTATCTGTTCGCGACGTTCTTCGTCTGCGGCTTCACCACCAATGGTCTTGTCGGCACGCATCTGATCGCATTCTGCGGCGATTACGGCATCGCGCAGGTGCAGGCCGCGAGCCTGCTGGCGCTGATGGGCATCTTCGACCTGATCGGCACCACGCTGTCGGGCTGGCTCACCGATCGCTTCGATCCGCGCAAGCTGCTGTTCGTGTATTATGGGCTGCGCGGCCTGTCGCTGATCTACCTGCCGTATTCCGGCTTCTCGCTGTGGAGCCTGACCATCTTCGCGGTGTTCTACGGCCTCGACTGGATTGCCACTGTGCCGCCGACCATGCGGCTCGCCAACGATGCGTTCGGCGATCGCAAGGCGCCGGTGATCTTCGGCTGGATCGTCGCCGGGCATCAGTTGGGCGCGGCATCGGCGGCGTTCTTCGCCGGCGCGATGCGCACCGCGCAAGGCGATTATCTCGGCGCTTTCGTCATCGCCGGCCTCACCGGGCTTGTCGCGGCGGTGCTGTCGCTGATGATCGGCCGCAACCGCGATGCGACGGCGAGGCTTGCGCCGGCGTAAGGCGGCGTTGGCCTCAGGTCACGACCGTCATTGCCGGACTTGATCCGTCAATCCATCCGAGAGTGATGGATGCGCGGGTCAAGCCCGCGCATGACGTCCGATGGATTTCTCACGCCCACTTCGCCACATCCACCACAGCCTGCGCGAATGCGCGCGGCGCTTCCTGCGGCAGGTTGTGGCCGATGCCGCCCTTGATCAGGCGATGTTCGTAGCGGCCGGAGAAGCGCTTTGCATAAGAAGAAGGCTCCGGATGCGGCGCGCCGTTGGCGTCGCCTTCCATGGTGATGGTCGGCGCTGCGATCTGCGGGAAGGTGGCGAGCTTCGCCTCCAGCGTGTCGTACTTCGCTTCGCCTTCCGCAAGGCCGAGCCGCCAGCGATAATTGTGGATTACCACGGCGACGTGATCGGGGTTATCGAACGCCGTGGCGCTGCGCGCAAAGGTGGCATCGTCGAAATGCCATTGCGGTGAGGCGATCTGCCAGATCAGCCGCGCGAAGGCGGCGGTGTTTTGCGCGTAGCCGAGACGGCCGCGCTCGGTGGCGAAGTAGAACTGATACCACCATTGCAACTCGGCTTGCGGTGGCAGCGGCTTGGCGCCGGCGGCCTGGCTGCCGATCAGATAGCCGCTCACCGAGACCAGCGCCTTGCAACGCTCCGGCCACAAGGCGGCGATGATATCGGCCGAGCGCGCGCCCCAGTCGTAACCGGCGAGCACGGCCTTCTCGATCTTCAGTGCGTCCATTATCGCGATGGTGTCGGAGGCCACGGCTGAAGGTTGTCCGTTGCGCGGCGTGTCGTCCGCGAGAAGCCGCGTCGTGCCGTGGCCGCGCAGATACGGCACGATGACGCGATAGCCGGCGTCCGCCAACAGCGGCGCGACGTCGGCATAGCTGTGAATATCGTAGGGCCAGCCGTGCAGCAGGATCACCACCGGTCCATTCGCCGGGCCCAGTTCCGCATAACCGATACGTACCAACCCGGCGTCAATGGTCTTCAGCGGGCCAAGCGAGGTGTGGCTGCCGGGCTTGATCGCGGGCAGTGGCGAGGACGTTGCACCTTGTGACGCGCCTTGCGCGGTCGTGATCGGACCGAGCCCGATCTGGGCGGCGGTAGCGGCGGCGAAGCCGAGCAGGTGGCGACGGTTGAGGGAGAGGGACATCAGCGGACTCCGAAAATGCAAGGAAGGGGTGGCCGCGCCCCAAGGTGTGCGGGGCGCGGCCGTCGTTGCGGATCAGGCGACGGTGATGGTCACGTCGATATTGCCGCGTGTTGCCTTCGAGTACGGGCAGATCTGATGCGCGCCGTCGGCGATCGCCTGTGCCGTCTCGCGGGGCAGGCCCGGCAGGCTGACATTGAGGCGTGCCTGCAAGGCGAAGGCGTCGCCGCGCGTGACCAGATCGACTTCGGCGTCGACCGCGACATCCGCCGGCAGCGCCACCTTCTGCACGGCGGCGGCGCGGCGCATCGCGCCGATGAAGCAGGCGGACCAGCCGGCGGCAAACAGTTGCTCCGGGTTGGTGCCGCTGCCCGGGCCGCCCGGCACCGACAGCGCGACGTCGAGGCGATTGTCCGAACTTTGGGCGCGGCCATCGCGGCCGCCGGTGGTGTGGGTATTGGCGGTGTAGAGAACCTTGGCGGGGGCGTCGGCAGTTGCGGTGGTGGTCATGGCAGGCTCCTTCAGGTTAATTAGATCGCATCCGATTTAATCGTGTGCGGTACATAAAGCGGCGACCTGTCGTGTGTCAACCCTTCCGATTTAATCGGATGCGATATATATTCGGAGGCGTCCTCACATCTCCGTGTCGAAAGCGCCCGCGATGAGCCCCTCGAAGTCCGTTTCGCCCAAGATGGCGTCCAAGACAGCACACAAGACCGCGCCCAAGGCGACCGCGTCCAAAGCCGAACCGAAGCCTGCCGGGCCGAAGCTGGCCGATTTTCTCTGCTTCGCGATCTATTCGGCGAACCTCGCCTATGGTCGTGCCTACAAGCCGATCCTCGATCCGCTCGGCCTCACCTATACGCAATATATCGCGCTGGTAGCGCTGTGGGAGGAGAACGACCAGACCGTGAGCCAGCTCGGCGAGCGGATGTTTCTGGAATCCAACACGCTGACGCCGATCCTGAAAAAGCTGGAGAGCCTCGGCTATCTGCGCCGCCGCCGCGACAGCGACGACGAGCGCGTGGTGCGCGTCAGCCTCACCGAGGAAGGCCGCCGCTTACGCGAGCGCGCGTCGCAACGCAATCTCGTCAAGGCATCGGGTTTCCCGATGGAAGATTTCGTCAAGCTGCAAAAGCAGGTGACGAAACTCCGCGACAATCTGCTCGACGCGGTGAAGGCGGGCGAAAAAGGATAGTGTTACCTTTTGCGGATGGAGCCGCGGCCATCTCCAGGCGACGGAGACGATATGTCGTGATGGGCGAATTGAACGATCAGGCGCCGCGCGCGCGATTCATTTCGGCGATCAGTTCGCGAGCCTCGTTACCTTCCGGAATCGGACGCCCGCTGTCGCGCCATTCCACGGCGGCCTTGAAGCCGCTCGCCTCCGCATAGCGACGAAACCACAGGCCTTCGGGATTGTGCCGCGTGATGCCGTCGAACACGGTCGCCATCATCTGGCTTTGCTCGAGGCCCATGGTGAGCATCACCTGATTGACGACCATCTTGTGCATCGCGAGATGCGAGCGCGGCACGCCGCTGATGCGCTCGGCGAGGTGAAAGGCCGCATCATCGAGTTGCGCGAGGGGGACGGCCTCGTTAGCCAATCCCCATGCGGCGGCGGTCTTGCCGTCGATCTTGTTGCCGGTGAACATCACCTGCTTGGCGCGCGCGGGGCCGAGCCGATAAGTCCACATCGCGGTGGTCGGGCAGCCCCATACCCGCGTCGGCATGTAGCCGATGTAAGCGTCCTCGGCCATCAGCAGCATATCGCAACACAACGCGATGTCGCTGCCGCCGCCGACCGCGTGACCATGAACCTTGGCGATGGTCGGCTTCGAGCAACGCCACAGCGACATGATGTCGTTGGTGTAGCTTTTCATCGTGGCGTAGTCGTCCATTGGATCCCACGGATGGCCTTCCTGGAGGCACGGATGATCGGTGCGCTGGCCGGCTGAATTGAGATCGTAGCCGCCGCAGAAACCCTTGCCGGCGCCCTCGACGATGATGACGTGGACCTGCGGATCGCGCTCGCATGCCTCCACCGCGTGCCGCAGTTCTTCGAGCATGCCATCGCCGATGGCGTTCATGCGCTCCGGCCGATTGAATATGAGGCGGGCAATGCGCGGATTGCGAGGGTCCGGCGTCAGCGTCAGTGTCTTGAAGTCAGCCATGTCGATCCTCCCTGCGTGCTCTGCGAGCTTGGTAAACAGGGGTAGCGACCGGAAAACACTGTTGTCAACGCATCGTCCGCCGCCGTGCAACGAACCCGTGCGAACATTGGCTCGTCCAAGTCATGGCATCGGCACGCGAGAGGCGGACGTCGGCGGGATTCCTTTTCACCGACGTCCGCGTGAACGATTGATCCGGCAGTGCTCACGCATAGCCGACCCAGCCGCGAAAACTTAGCCCCGCATAGAACAGGCTGACATTGTCGAAGCCGGCCTCGCGCAGCATCGCCTCGTCATCCTCCGGCGACAGCACCGACAGTCTCGTGGCGATGGCGTGCCTTGCGGCTTCGGCGTGCGCGGGATCGGTGCCGGCGAAACCGACATGCCGCGCGATCCATTGCGAGCGCGCAGGCTCGTTTTGGTCGAACGAGATGTGGGCGACGACGAACGGCGCGCCGGGCTTGAGACGGCGGCGGATTTCGCGAAGCGTCTCGCGCCGCACGTCGCGTGGGATGAAGTGAAACGTCAGCAAACTGCACGCGCCGTCGAACGGGCCGTCCGGCGCGGTCTCGATGAAGCCGTGATGCAGGCGAATGCGGTCGAGATGTGTGGACGCGATCTCCTCCGCCGTGCGCAGCATGTCGGCGGAGGGATCGACGCCGTCGAAGCTCCAGCCGGGTTGCGCATCGCCCAACGCCTTCAGTTCGAGGCCGCCGCCGGCGCCATGTACCAGCACGCGGCCATGGTGCGGCACGCGTTCCGCCAGCAGCATGATCGTCATGCGATGCAGACCGTCGAAGCCCGGCACCTGTCGCGGCGGCCCCTCGGCATAGATGCGCGCATGACTGCCGCCGAACGCGGCCGCGGTAGAGGAGGGCATGGGCGGGTGGTGATTGTTATCATTCATGCTGTTTGGTGAAACAGAGAGGACATAGGCGTCAAGCGAAACAGCGTGGCCGGGACGGCGCGCGAAGCCACGCAATCGCCATGCGGCGCATTTATGATCCTCAACCCAAGATCGAACGACGGAGGACGAACGATGTTCAAGGCATTTGTCGTTGCGATTGTCGCGACTGCCGTTTGCGTTGTTTCGATGGCGGCCTTGGCTGCGGAAACCAACCGCGACGAGATTCAGGGTATCAAGCGGATCGATAGAAATTCCGCGCGGCAGCACGATAAGCGACTAACGCGCGAATTCGGCGGCGTTCCATGTTCCACTGCGGACGAGCCTTGGGTCGGCAACCGAACCGATGCCGCGGGAAATTCGTATGTCTACTTTCGCGCCGGCGTCGGCACACCGTTCAGTCCGGGTAGCGTGCTGCGTTGATCCGACGTGATCGTGATCGAGCGATTGACCGTCGTCATGGCGGACGTCAAAAGGAAACGGCCGGGGCTTGCGACCCGGCCGTTTCCGTCTTGCAGCGATAAACTTTTATAAGGCGATCAGGCCGCGGCGCTTGCGGTCTCGGCCTTCTTCTTTTCGATCTGGCGCTTCAGCTCGGCGGCCTTCAGCGACAGGTTGTCGATGTTCGCCTTGAGCAGGAAGGCATCGAGACCGCCGTTGTGGTCGACGCTCTTCAGCGCATTGGTCGAAACGCGCAGCCGCACCGAACGGCCCAGCGCATCCGACAGGAAGGTGACGTTGACCAGGTTGGGCAGGAAGCGCCGCTTGGTCTTGATGTTCGAGTGGCTCACCCGGTGACCGACCTGGGGACCCTTGGCGGTCAGTTCGCAGCGGCGGGACATTGGAAAATTCCTCTTACTTCCCCAAGGCACACTGCAAGCACGCTGCGCGGCCGCGGGGGTCAAAAATCGCATCCATTTCAGGATCGGCGAACCTATAGGGGCAGCACGTCGCAAGGTCAAGCGCGCAACGCGCTTTGCCGGTGGTAGTCAAGGTCAGTCAGCCCCGATGGGGGTGCCGGATTTCGCCTTCGATCTCAACCATATAAACGACGTATTCGGTTCCGACATGGTGAAGGAATGGTTTTTCCGGTATGTCCGCCGAAATGCATGTACGGAATGGTGCGGCTGGTTCCAGGGTACCTATTTGTGAGCAGGTTGGCTGAAATCCCGTTCCGGCGTCTCCGGCTTTGGCCGCTCGCAGGCCGCCGTGCGGCTCTCGCCATGATGCTGATGTTGCTTTCGGTCCCCCCGACCTTGGCGCAGGGCAAGCTGGATGCCCGCTACGAAGTGACCCTGGCTGGTATTCCGGTGGGCCGCGGGGCCTGGACCATCGAAATCGCCGAGGATCATTACAGTGCCACCGTGTCCGGAGCCACCGTCGGTCTGCTCAAGGCGATTTACGGGGGGCATGGCAACGGCGGGGTGCACGGTCGCGTCGTCAACGGCCAGTTCGCGTCGGCCAATTATACCGCGACCAGCGAAACTTCGAAGAAGGCCGAAACCATCCGCATTGTCATGAATGGCGGCAACGTCACCGAATCCAGCATCACGCCGGAACCGCCCGCCGACGATGCCCGCATCCCGGTGACCGACGCGCATCGGCGCGGGGTGCTGGACCCCATGACCGGCAGCATGATCCGCGTGTCGGGGACCGGCGATCCGCTCGGCCCGGAAGCCTGCAAGCCGGCGTCGGCGATCTTCGATGGCCGGATGCGCTACGATCTGCGGCTGGCTTACAAGCGGATGGACACGGTCAAGGCCGAAAAAGGCTATCATGGCCCGGCCGTGGTCTGCGGCATCTTCTTCACGCCGGTGTCCGGTTATGTGCCGGACCGGGCCGCCATCAAATACCTCGCAAAGCAGAAGGCGATGGAAGTCTGGCTGGTGCCGATCGCCGGCACCCGCGTGCTGGTGCCGTTCAAACTCTCGATCCCGACGCCGCTCGGCCACGGCGTGCTGGTCGCCACCCAGTTCAATGCCACCGCCCTTCCGCCCCGCGCCGCCTCGCGCTGAGCCGAACCGGAAAATTCTTGCGGCAAGGCCGGCGCAATCTCGCCATGGGTTTGCCGCAAGAATCCCGACGAAGAATCTCGTTGACTCTTGACGCGATCCCGTCCCGCATGGGTGTTAATGATTGCGCCGCATTCCTATCTCTTGTTTGACAGGAATCCTCTTGATGTAGTTATCCATGCCGCCACGCACCGCGAGATGTTGCGGTCATTCCGCGAGGGGCGGTGCGAGTCAGCGATTCGGGCGCGATTCGTTCCGGACTCGTTCCAAAACTTAAGCCGCGGCGTGATTCACGTCGCATTGTGAGACAGGCTCGCGTGTTGTCGCACCGCCTGTGATTTCGGAAGCCCTGAACAATATGGTTGTTTCGTCAGCTTCGCCGTTCTCAACGCCTGTGCTCGAGCGTGCGCCAGGCAGCGGCGTCACCGCGGTGCTCGGTCCTACCAACACCGGCAAGACGCATCTCGCCATCGAACGCATGCTCGCGCATTCGTCCGGCATCATCGGGTTGCCGCTGCGTCTGCTTGCGCGTGAGGTCTACAACAAGATCGTCGCGCGCACCGGCGTCGAATCCGTTGCGCTGATCACCGGCGAAGAGAAGATCAAACCGTCGAAGCCGCGCTTCTGGGTGTCGACGGTGGAAGCGATGCCGCGCGATATTGACGTGTCGTTTCTCGCCGTCGATGAAGTCCAGATCGCGGCCGATCTCGAACGCGGTCACGTTTTCACCGATCGCATCCTGAATCGGCGTGGCCGCGATGAGACGCTGTTACTTGGCGCGGCCACGATGCGGCCGGTGATTGAGAAGTTGCTGCCGGGCGCCAACATTCTGACGCGCCCGCGCCTGTCGCAGCTTGAATTTGCGGGCGATCGCAAGATCACGCGGCAGCCGCGCCGCACTGCGATTGTCGCGTTTTCCGCCGATGAAGTTTACGCCATCGCCGAACTGATCCGTCGCCAGCACGGCGGCGCGGCGGTGGTGCTGGGCTCGCTGTCGCCGCGCACGCGCAACGCGCAAGTGGCGTTGTTCGAATCCGGCGATGTCGATTATCTCGTCGCCACCGATGCCGTCGGCATGGGTCTCAATCTCGACGTCGATCACGTCGCCTTCGCGTCCGATCGCAAATTCGACGGCTATCAATTTCGTCGTCTGACGCCGGCGGAGTTCGCACAGATCGCCGGCCGTGCGGGACGTGCGACACGCAACGGCACCTTCGGCACCACGGGACGCTGTGCGCCGTTCGAGCCTGAACTCGTCAACGCGTTGCAGAACCACACCTTCGACAACATCAAGACCTTGCAATGGCGCAACGCGCAGCTCGATTTCCGCTCGCTCGACGCGTTGCAAGTTTCGCTGGCGCATACGCCGGATCATGCCGCACTGACCCGCGCGCCGATCGCCGAGGACCTGCGCGTGCTCGATCATGCCGCGCGTGACGGCGACGTCCGCGACATGGCGCACGGCGCGGCGGCGGTGGAGCGGCTGTGGGAGGCGTGCCAGGTTCCGGACTATCGCAAGCTGTCGCCGGCTGCCCACGCTGAACTGGTGACGACGCTTTATACCTTCCTGATGCGTCGGGGCCGCATTCCCGATGCCTGGTTCGCCGCGCAAATCGCGCAAGCGGACCGGATCGATGGCGATATCGACACGTTATCCGGGCGGATTGCCCACATCCGCACCTGGACCTTCGTGGCAAATCGCCCGGATTGGCTGGCCGATCCACTCCATTGGCAGGGAATTTCGCACGAACTTGAGAATAAATTGTCCGATGCCCTGCATGAACGGCTAACTCAGCGTTTCGTTGATCGCCGGACCAGTGTATTGATGCGCCGCTTGCGGGAAAACACCATGCTGAATACTGAAATTGGAAAGACTGGCGAAGTGATCGTGGAAGGCCATGTGATTGGCCGCCTCGACGGATTCATGTTTGCGCCCGACGCGGCGGAAGCGGGCTCCGAAGCCAAGGCCTTGCAGGCTACGGCACAGAAGGCGCTGGCCGGCGAGATCGACGCGCGCGCAGAGAAATTGTCGCAGGCGCCGGACGATCAGTTCGTGCTGGTCTCCGACGGCACCATCCGCTGGACCGGCGACGCCGTCGCCAAGGTGGTGGCGGGTGACGACGCGCTGCATCCGCGCATCCGCATCGTCGCCGACGAACGCCTGAGCGGTGCGCCGCGCGATGCAGTGCAGGCACGTCTCGACCTCTGGCTCAAGACACATGCGGAGAAGCTGCTCGGTCCGCTGTTCGAACTGGTGAAGGCCGAGGACGTCACCGGTATCGCGCGCGGCATCGCGTTTCAATTGACCGAGGCGCTTGGCGTGCTGGAGCGATCGAAGATCGCCAATGAGGTGAAGGACCTTGATCAGGCTTCGCGCGCGACCTTGCGCAAGTATGGTGTGCGGTTCGGCGCCTACCATCTTTACGTGCCGGCGCTGCTGAAGCCGGCGGCGCGTGCGCTCGCCTCGCAATTGTGGGCGCACAAGCAGGACAACGTCGACCTCGGCGCGCTGCTCGGCGCGCAGCATCTCGCTGGCAGCGGCCGCACCTCGTTCCCGGTCGACAAGGCGCTGGATCGCGATGCTTATCGCGTGCTGGGCTATCGCCAATGCGGCGAACGCGCCGTGCGCGTCGATATTCTCGAACGGTTGGCCGACCTGATCCGTCCGGCGCTGGCATGGCGCGAGGCCTCGACGTTGCCGAAACCACCCGGCGCGTTCGACGGGCGCGGTTTTGTGGTGACGCAAGCGATGACGTCGCTGACTGGTTCGGCCGGCGAGGATTTTGCATCGGTTCTGCGCGCGCTGGGCTATCGCATGGAATTGAAGCCTGCGCCCGCGCCGACGCCTGAAACTATCGCCACTGATACGGCGGTTGTTGCCGACGCGTCCACGACGAGCGATGACACGTCATCGGAAACTGCATCGACCGACGCTGTGCCTGCCGAGGACGTCGCGGTTGCTGTCGCGAATGATGCTGCTGCGTCCGACGATGCGTTGCCAAGTGTCGACGAGCCATCTGTCGAGGCGCAGGCCAGCGAACCGGTTCAATCCGACGATGCATCGAGCGAAGCATCTTCCGAAACGTCACTCGAGGTCGAGGCCGCTTCAGCCACCCCAAGCGAGCCTGTCGTTGCGACTGATGCCGCAACAGAAGCGTCATCGGATACGTCCGCAGATGTCGTTGCCGAAGCTGTTTCGACTGAGCCTGCCGTTGAGGCTGCAACTGCCGAGGCGACGCCAACCGAGACTGCGTCGACCGAAGCCGCTGCACCAGCAATGGTCGAGGTGTGGCGACCCGGCGGCCGTTCGGAAGATCGTCGGCCCCGGCACGATCGGCATCGTCACCGTCAGCCGAGTCGTCCGCAGCAGGGTGCGCAAGGCGCTCCGGCTGAAGGCGAAGCCGCGGATGGCGAGAAGCGGCAGCGGCATGGTCATGGCCGTCGCGACCGCTCGTTTGATTTCAAACGCCCAAACCGTCCTGCCGGCGAAGCTGGCGCGGCCTCGGAAGGGACGCCGGGCGAGGGCAGGCCGCCACGCGAGCGTGGCCACGGCAAGGACGCCCGCAAGGATTTCGGCAAGGGTCGGGACAAAGGCAAGTTTCAGGGCAAGGGCGGCCGTGATCGGCGTCCGGACGGCGGTGGGCCGTCGCATCGGCCGTTCGCAAGCAGCGCGCCGCGCGAGCGGGAGCGTGATCGTCCCGCAGATCCGAACTCGCCGTTCGCCAAGCTGGCGGCGTTGAAGGAGCAGCTTGCGGCCAATCGCAAGGATGCGAACTAGCGCGTACCGGGAGACGGTGTGGAGCGTCAGCGTCTCGATAAATGGCTGTGGCATGCGCGGATCGTCAAAGCCCGCACCAGTGCCGCCGCGTTGGTCGAAGGCGGCCGGGTTCGCGTTAACGGTAGCCGTCAGAACGCCCCTGGTCATGGCGTCAAGCTTGGCGATGTCGTGACGATCGCCTTGGATCAAGGTGTGAAGGTGCTGAAAGTCACTGCTTTTTCCGAGCGCCGCGGCAATGCCGAAGCCGGGAAGCTGCTTTACGTCGATGTGCAAACCCCGTCCGAATGATCCATTCGGCCTATTCGACTGCCATGCAGGTCAACGCTTCCCTTGCGGCTTCGGGCCGACTGCGCTACGCCAACACTCAAAATTCGACCGCTTCCGGAGCTATGGATGACCTACGTCGTCACTGAAAATTGTATCAAGTGCAAATACACCGACTGCGTAGAGGTCTGCCCCGTCGACTGTTTCTACGAGGGCGAGAACATGCTGGTGATCCACCCGGATGAGTGTATCGATTGCGGCGTGTGCGAGCCGGAATGCCCCGCCGACGCGATCAAGCCCGATAGTGAGCCGAACCTCGAGAAATGGCTTGAGGTCAACGCGGCCCACGCCAAGAACTGGCCGAATATCACGCAAAAGAAAGAATCGCCGCCTGATGCCAAGGATTTCGATGGCATGGAAGGCAAATTCGATAAGTATTTCTCCCCGGAGCCCGGAACCGGCGACTAAGACTGTTTGAGGATCGGCTGGGCTTGCCTTACGGGTGAGCGCGGTCGATAACGGCTAACTTAACCTTATTGCGAAGGTTGGCCTGTGGAACCCGGCAACGAAATTGTTGTCCGGGCATAAATCATTGATTTTTGCAGGAAATGTGCTATTGTAAGGCACATCCAGCAAGCCGGACCCTGTTCGCGCCGCCGTTTTGGCCCTGATGGGTTCTCATGGAAAACCTTGAACAGGAGCGCGAGCGTTTGTCGCGCACGAGCTGTGTCACAGAAAACGCGTAAAAAGAGTATCTCGAAGGGTGCGGGAAAAACCGCTGCGACTACTCGCAGCACACCCAAGAACCGTGCACGTGGATCTCACAAGACGGCGCGGGGTTCGGTCAAATCGTCGAGTGCCAAGACTTCAAACGCGAAGCCGGCCGCCGTCAAGCCGTCGACCGCCAAGTTGTCGGGCGCAAAATCTTCGACCGCCAGGCCATCGGCGGCGAAATCCTCCAAGAACAAAAGAAGTGAAATGCTGAAAAAGACTGCGAAAGCCGCCGAGAAGGTCGTTGCTTCCAAGCCCGCCGCCGTCAAGGCGACCGCTCCCAAGGCTTCGACCAAGGCTCCTGCCAAGCCGGTCGCTGCCGCCAAGCCGGCGCCGAGCAAGCCTGCGGTGGTCGCCAAGGTCGCGAAGGCGCCGGTTGCTCCGGTCCGCGCCGAGGAACCGAAGAAGGCGCTGACCCAGCGCCAGGGCTTCAAGACCAACGAATTCGTTGTCTATCCGGCTCATGGCGTCGGCCAGATCCTGGCCATCGAGGAGCAGGAGATCGCCGGCGCTAAGCTCGAGTTGTTCGTCATCAACTTCATGAAGGACAAGATGACGCTGCGGGTACCGACGGCGAAGGTCGCCAATGTCGGCATGCGCAAGCTGTCGGAGCCGGCGCTGGTCAAGCGTGCGCTGGAGACCCTCAAGGGCCGTGCGCGGGTGAAGCGGACGATGTGGTCGCGCCGCGCCCAGGAGTATGAAGCGAAGATCAATTCGGGCGACATCGTCGCAATCGCCGAAGTGGTTCGCGATCTCTATCGTTCGGAATCGCAGCCCGAGCAGTCCTACAGCGAGCGGCAGCTTTACGAAGCGGCACTCGACCGGCTGGCGCGCGAGATCGCGGTTGTTCAGCATGTCACTGAAACCGAAGCGATCAAGGAGATCGAGGGTCAGCTCGCCAAGAGCCCGCGCCGTGGCGCCAAGGCGGAGACCGAAGCCGATGCTGACGGCGATTCGGATATCGATGCCGAAGACGACGACAGCGCCGTCACTGACGCGGCGGCCTGATCGCCTCGTCGCGCGAAAGCCTCTAAACACAAAAGCCCGGTCTGATGGCCGGGCTTTTTGTTTCTGAGATGGCATTAGTTGATGAATGCCCCGTTTGAAGCGGATCGTCAGTCCACCACGATCTTGACGTGCTCGCCCGGTTTGACCTTGCCTGTCGCCTCAAGGCCGTTGAGCAGACGAAAGCGCTGCTCGGGATGATCGACACCGGCCATCCGCCGCGACAGCGATTCGACGGTGTCGCCGGGTTGAACCGCGACGATCTTGATGCGCAGCGGCCGCGCCGCCTGAATTTCTTCCAATGTCAGGCGACGGAACGACTTGACGGTGTCCTTGGCGTTCTGTTCGCTCTCAGCGCTCTTTTGCCGGGACGCGAAGATGAAGCGATAGACGTCGCTGCCGAAGCGCAATGCATAGACCCGGAATTGCCACTGATCGCCACGCGCCGTGACGGATGCGGCGGGGAAGCCGTTGATCGTGAGCTGTTCGGTGGAGGTTTTATCGACGTTCTCCATCCAGCCGGAATTGAGATAATCGCCCAGCGACTGCTCCGCCGGCACCCGCACCACGTCGAAACGCATCGCCTGGTCGCCGCCGTTGCGAACGCCGATGACGGCTTGCGCCGTGTTGTCGAGCGTATAGCCATTCGGCGCCTGGAAGGTGAATCCGAGCTTCGGATGCAGGAAGCGTCGGCCGCGGACAAAGCCTTCGCTTGGATCCTCGCCATAGACCATGTTGTCGATCGCGGCGAGATAGGCGTCGTGATCGCGCTCGCTGTTCTGCGGCGAACTGAATTGTCGCGCGATCGTCTGCGCGTTCTGCACGCGTTCAGGCGTTGCCGGATGCGATGACAGGAAGTCCTGCGATCGCGGGTCGATCGACACACGCCCAGCCTTCAAAGCGGCGTTGCGCTCCATCGCGGTGAGAAACCGCGCCGCACCGAACGGATCGAAATGCGCCCGCGCTGAAATGCCGACGCCGATGCCGTCAGCCTCGAATTCCTGCGCCCGCGAGAAGCTCGCCATCGTCAGCTTGGTCTTGGCCAGCGCCAGCGCGGTGATGTCGGGGTCGTTGCCCATCTCCTTCACCACGCGCGTCACCAAAGCGGCGCGCTTGGCCTGGTCCTCGCGGATCGCGGCATGTTTTGCCAGCACGTGGGCCATCTCATGCGACAGTACCGACGACAACTCGGAGGTGTCGCTCGCGAGCGCGATCAGCCCGCGCGTGACGTAGAGTTGGCCGGTCGGCAAGGCGAAGGCGTTGACGGCGCCGGAATTGAGAATCGTGACCTTGTAGGAGAGGTCGGGACGATCGGAGGCCGCTACCAGCCGGTTCACCGTTCTTGTGATCAGGTTTTCCAGCCGCGGGTCATCATACGCACCGCCATACGAAGCCAGAATGCGTTCGTGTTCACGTTCGGTCGGTGAAAGGGGCGCCGCGGCGACACGCGCCGGCTTCGCCGACGTCTCGTTGGAGGGCGAGGCGGTCTGCAATCGCCCCATATTGGCACAGCCCGACAAAGCAAGTGCCACGCAAACACCAACGATCGCCGCCAGATGGCGGCGATGCAAACCGATGCCGTATGGGTATCCCGTTTGCTTCGTCACAGTCGCTATCCGTCGCATCCTTTGATGCGGCTGCCTCCATCCTGAATACAGCGCCGCCCCGCGCCCCGGCTGCGTGCCTTGCAGTCGACGCGGGTCATTCTAAAACCTTTTGGCTTGCAATTGAATCAGAAGCCAAGCTCCGGACTGCAACAGTGCCGCGATTTCACCACGTGAGCCGATCCCCTTGTCCCGGACGATGCTTTAGCGGCGATCCAGAATTTCAAGCTGCCTAGTTCCGCGCAGTTGGATACGCGGACCGCTACGCTGCTCAACCCAGCCTCGCACCCGGACACGGCGGCCCGCCAGCGTCTTGATATCGATACCGTCCCTCGCCAGCGATCCTATCATCTGCCTCGAGATAATCACAGCGAAGTCTCGCACCCAGTGACGGCCAAAGTTGAGGTAGAATGTTGTGCCCGACTGGCGGGCCGACAGTACCTTGCCCTCAACAATGATGAAGTGCCCCAGTTTTGCCAGAATATCGCCAGGGCTTTCCGCATTTTTTATTGCATCCGGGGTGGTCCAGACGCCTTGTCGGGTCTGTCGTGCGCGGGTTTCGGCTGCGGCCAGTTCCGCCGCGCAATCTGCGTCGGTCACGGTTCCCACCGCCAGCGCTACGCCCGCGCGGAGCAATTGAACTTGCAACGAGATATCGTCTTCTGTGCGGGTGACGTAGCCATGTTGTCGGCCGTAACGGTCCGGCGCGTCATTGTTGCCTCGCAGCACCACATCCCGGTTAGCGACCAGCGCAGTCAGTATGGCCCTCGCCTCAGGCGAGGGCTCGATGCCGGCGAGTCGAATCTCGCGGCCGTCGGCCAGTCGCAATGTGCGCGCATCGACCACGTGGGCGACCCGGCCTTGTCCCAGCAACTCGCCGCCGCAGCCGGAGGCCGCGGCGCGCGCGAGAACGACGATGTTGAGCATCAGTGCACAAGCGAGTGCCACCGACGTCGGCAACAGGCATTCTTTCAACGATGTTGCGAGACGCCGTTCATTCCGTTCGATGGAAAAAATGACTGCGCTCATGCATCGGCGTCGGAATCGCAACGAACGACAAACGATCGGCAGCTTGCCGCATGCAAGGCGTTGCGCCATGATCGTTCCCTCAAGCGGTAACAGTGTCGCTTGGAATATAAACGCATCGGGAGGATGAACGTGAGGGCGATTTTATCGGGTGTTATGGCGTCGCTGCTGGCGCTCACGGCGAACACCGCGCTGGCGCAAAGCAAGCCGCCGTTGAAACTCGGTGCGATCCTCGACATGTCCGGCCTCTATGCCGACATCACCGGCCTCGGCAGCGAGACCGCGGCGAAGATGGCGGCCGAAGATTTCGGCGGCGAAGTGCTGGGTCGCAAGATTGAAATCATCGCGGCTGATCATCTCAACAAGGCCGATCTAGCGGGCAACATTGCCCGTGACATGCTCGACAATCAGGGCGTTGAGGCCATCATTGACGTTGCGGCGTCGGCGCCGGCATTGTCCGCGCTCGAGGTGGCCAAAGCGCGCCACAAGATCATCATGTTCAGCGGTCCCGGTTCGATCCGCCTGACCAACGAAGCCTGCACACCCTACAGCATTCATTATGTGTACGACACCTATGCCCTGGCGAACGTCGCCGGATTGGCGACGGTCAAGCAGGGCCTGGATAGCTGGTTTTTTCTGACCGCCGATTATTCGTTCGGGCATGACCTCGAGAAAGACACCACCAACGTCATCGTCAAATCTGGTGGCAAGGTGCTGGGAAGCGTGCGGCACCCGACCAACGTCCCTGACTTTTCGTCTTATCTGCTGCAAGCACAGGCTTCGAAAGCGAAAGTGATCGGTCTTGCCAATGCCGGCGGCGATACCATCAACGCCATCAAGCAGGCTGCCGAATTCGGCTTGATGAAAAGCGGCCAGAAGATCGCGCCGCTTCTGGCCTATATCACCGACATCGATAGCGTCGGCTTGCAGACAGCCCAAGGCCTGCTGCTCGCCGAGGCCTTCTATTGGGACATGAATGACGAGACCCGCGCCTTCTCCAAGCGCTTCATGGAGCGGGTCAAGCGCGTTCCGACGTCGTCGCAGGCCGGCGTCTATTCATCCGTGCTGCATTATTTGAAGGCGGTGAAGCAGGCCGGCACCACGGACGCGGCCGCCGTCATGAAGATCATGAAGGACACGCCGATCAACGACATGTTCGCCAAGAATGGCAATATCCGCGAGGACGGCCGCATGGTCCATGACATGTATCTGTTCGAGGTCAAGTCTCCGGCTGAATCCAAGGGCCGTTGGGACGACTATAAACTCCTCGCCACGGTGCCTGCCGATCAGGCGTTCCAGTCGTTGTCCGCATCGCGCTGTCCGCTGGTGAAGAAGTAGTTGGCCACACCGCGCTGGTTCATGATTGAGCCAGCGCGTTGGCGTCAAATAACATAAACAAAGGAACCGCCAGATGAGCGATATCGTGTTGCAGGATCTCGATCAGGGTCTGTTGACGATCACCATGAACCGGCCCGATCGCCGCAACGCGCTGAACGCTGAAATGGTGGCCGGGCTGATCGATGCGGCGCGGCGCGCTGCTGATGATCGTGAGGTGCGCGCCGTATTGCTGAAAGGCGCCGGTGGTACGTTCTGTGTCGGCGGCGACGTCAAGGCGATGGCGGCGGTAAAGGTGCCGCCGCCGCTCGAAGAGAAAGTGACCACGCTGCGGCGGGGCATGGAAGTTTCACGCATCCTGCATCAGATGCAGAAGCCGGTGGTGGCGCAACTCGATGGCGCGGCAGCAGGGGCCGGGCTGTCGATGGCGCTGGCCTGCGATTTACGCGTCGCCAGCGCGTCGGTGAAGATTACGACCGCTTTCGCCAAGGTTGGCTATTCCGGCGATTACGGCGGCACCTTCTTCCTCACTCAGATGCTGGGTAGCGCCAAGGCGCGCGAGCTCTATCTGTTGTCGCCGGTGCTGTCGGCGCAGGAAGCTCATGCGCTCGGCATGGTGACGCGGGTGGTGCCAGACGCCGAGATCGAGACGGCGGCACGCGATCTGGCAATGTCGCTGGCGCAGGGGCCGACGGTGACGCTCGGCTACATCAAGAAGAACATCAACAACGCCGAGAGCCTTTCACTCGAAGCCTGCTTTGACGGCGAGGCGCTGCATCATTCCCGTTGCAGCGATACGGCGGACCACAAGGAAGCCGCGGCGGCGTTCGTCGCCAAGCGGACACCGGTTTTCAAAGGGCATTGAGATGACAAGCTATATGCGGCTGCGGCAGGTCTGTCTGGTTGCGCCGCATCTCGAGCCAGTGATCGGCGATCTTGCCGTGATCTTCGGGCTCAACGTGTGTTATCGCGATCCCCATGTCGGCAAGTACGGCCTGGAGAATGCGCTGTTGCCGATCGATACGACGCTGCTTGAAGTCGTCGCGCCATTTCAGGATGGAACGGCAGCCGGGCGCTTTCTCCAGCGCACTGGCAATCGCGGCGGTTACATGGCGATTTTCGCCTGCGACGATCCGGATGAGCGCGGTCGCCATGCCGCGACGCTCGGCGTCCGCACCGCCAATGTCATCGATCATCCGCCCTATCATGGTGTGCAACTGCATCCGCGCGATTGCCGCGCGGCCTTCATCGAGTTCAACCACACCGAAGGCAGCGACAATATTCGCGGGCCTTACCCGCCGGCTGGGCCCAACTGGCAGGCGTCGATCCGAACCGACGTGGCGCAAGCACTGCTTGGCGTTGAATTGCAGAGTCCCGATCCGGCAGGCTTAGCGCGGCACTGGAGTGCGATCATCGGCGCGCCGGTTAGCGCCGCGGACAACGGTGACCCCGAAATCGTGCTGGTGAACGGCCGCCTGCGTTTCGTCGCGGGCGCGGACGAATTGATGACCGGCGTGATGATGCAGGTCCGCGATGTCGATTCGGTTCTTTCCACCGCGAAGGCCAAGGGGCACGCCATCGACGGCAGCTCATTTCTATTGGGCGGTGTTGCGTTCCGGTTGACTAACTAATCGGAGCGAACACTGCAGCCGCTGCCATATCTCAGGATCAAGCGAACATGACCGACGCGCCGATGACCAGCCGTACCCATCCGCTGGACAGTTTCTTCGCGCCCTCCAGCATCGCGATCATCGGCGCATCGCGGGACGCGCTGAAAATCCCTGGCCTGCTGCTGACGTTCCTGCGCCGCAACGGCTTTCCCGGTTGGATCTACCCGGTCAATCCGAACTATCCGAACATCGATGGGCTCGCTTGTTATCCGTCCGTCGCCAACATCAAGCAGCCGATCGATCTTGCCATTGTCATCATTCCCGCGCGGGCGGTGTTGAACGCGCTCAAGGAGTGCGCGGCTGTTGGTGTGAAGAACGCGATCATTATCTCGTCCGGCTTTGCCGAGGAGGGCGGCGACAGCGCGACGATGCAGGACGCTATAGCCGATCTTGCCCGCACGACGGGAATGCGGATTTCCGGACCGAACGCCGAGGGATTTTACAATGAGCTTGGTCAGGTCGCGGCGACGTTCAGCCCGACCGTGGACGTGAAGCCCGACGCGCCACGTCTCTTAGCGACGCAGCGGCGAATCGGCATCGTCGCGCAAAGCGGCGGCATCGGTTTTGCCATCTACAATCGCGCCCGTGCGCTGGGCATCGCGCTGAGCTACGTCGTCAGTGCCGGCAACGAGGCCGATCTCGGCGCCGGCGCGTTCTTCGATTACATGGTGCGCGATACGTCCACCGACGTGATCCTGTTGTTCCTCGAAGGCATCCGCGACACCGAGACGTTTCTTGCGGCCGCCGAACGCGCGGCTGAAAGCGGCAAGCCGGTGATCGTCGTCAAGGTCGGTCGCTCCGGCGCGGGAGGCCGCGCCGCGGCTTCGCACACTGCCAGCATGGCGGGATGGTCTGCGGCTTATGACGCGGTGTTCGCGAAGTACGGCTTCATCATCTCGAACGATCTCGACGAGGCGGTGACGATCGCGGCGGTGCTGACCGCGTCGCCGTTGCCGAAGGGCGATCGGGTGGCGGTGGTCACCGTGTCCGGCGGCGGCGGCATTTGGGGTGCCGACGTCGTCTCGTCACAAGGGCTTCAAGTACCCGAACTGTCGCCGCCCACACAGGCCGCCATTCGCGATATGATTCCGTCTTATGGCTCGCCGCGCAATCCGATCGATATCACCGCGCAAGCGGTGCATAGCGGCGGCTTACAGAAGACCATCGAATTGCTGGCGCGGGGCGACGAAGTCGACACCATTCTGGTTGTGTTGTCGCTGTCGAACGAAACACGGATTCCGTTCAAGATCGACGCGTTGAAGCCGTTGATCGACGCCCGGCGCAAGCCGATCGTGTTCTACACCTACACGCTGCCGTCGCACTTCGCGCGGACGGAATTGGCCAAGGCCGGCGTCGTCGTATTGTCCGGCCTCTCGCATGTCGGCGTTGCAATGCGTTGTGCCGTGGAGCGTGCACGATTCAGGCTCGCCGCGCCGCCGGATGACGGCGCGACGAAGCGGCTCGACCTGACGCGGTATCTGAACGGCGACAAGCTCTCGGAACATGACAGCAAGCGTCTGCTGGCGGCGGCGGGCGTATCTTTGCCAAATGAAATTCTGGTTTCGCATCGTGAGGGTCTCAACGAAGCGATCGCGCGCGTGGGTCTACCGCTGGCGATGAAAATCCAATCCGCTGATATTTCGCACAAGAGCGAGGTCGGCGGTGTTCGCCTCAACCTCGCGAGCGAGCAGGAGGCCGTGCAGGGGTACGACGATTTGCTGACGCGCACCAACGCGCGACGGCCAGACGCAACCGTTCAGGGGGTCCTGTTGACACCGATGGCGAAGCCGGGGGTCGAAATCATTGTCGGCACCATGCAGGATGCAACCTTCGGCCCCATGATTATGGTGGGCTTTGGCGGTGTCACCACCGAGCTGTTCAAGGACGTGATCTATCGTCCCGCGCCGGTCGGCGCCGATGAAGCGATGACGATGCTGAATGAGTTGAAAGCCGCGCCGCTGCTGCACGGTTTTCGCGGCACGCCAAAGGCCGATGTCGGTGCGTTAGCAACCTTGATAGCCCAAATCTCACAACTGGCGGCACGGGATCGCGATGCCATCGCGGAGATCGAGATCAATCCGGTGCTGGTGCATCCGGAAGGCGAGGGCACCACCATCGTCGATGCGTTGGTGGTGCCAGTCGCGAAGGAAAGGCTTTAGCGCCCCTTGAAGTTGGCGACGCGACGCTCCTCGGTGGCCTTCACGCCTTCCTTGAAGTCTTCGGTCGCGCGCAAACGGGTCTGCTCATCGAGTTCGTGGTTGGTCGCGGCCAGTACACGATCGGCGAGCCCCGCGCGCATCGTCGCGCGTGTCGACAACAGGCCGAGCGGTGAGCATTCGGCGATCTCGCTGGCAAGTTTTGTTGCCGCTGCGCGGACCTCGCTCAGCGGCACGCAAACGTTGGCGAGGCCCATGGCAAGCGCTTCTTCGCCGGTGACGCGACGGCTGGTATAGAACATCAGCTCGGCGTTATTCTTGCCGATCAACTCGGGCAGCGTTACCGTCAGGCCAAAGCCGGGGTGGAAGCCGAGCTTGGTGAAGTTCGCGGCGAAGCGCGCCTCCGGACAGGTGACGCGGAAATCCGCCGATACCGCGAGCCCGAGACCACCGCCGATCGCCGCGCCTTGCACGGCGGCGATGATCGGCTTCTTGGCGCGGAACACACGCACTGCTTGCATGTAGAGATGGTTGATGGGACCGAGGCTGTCGGCCGGATCGCCGCTGCTCGGTCCGGTTTCCTGGCGGTTCGGGTCGTTGAAGTTGGCGCCGGCGCAGAACGCCTTGCCCTGCGCGGCCAGCACGGTGGCGCGCATCTCCGGGTCGTTATCGATATCGGTCAAGGCATCGGCGATCTGGTTGATCAGCGAGATGTCGAAGAAGTTGAACGGCGGCCGTTGGATTTCGATGGTGGCGACGTGGCCGCTCTTGGTGAAGCCGATATCGGTGAACTTGCTCATAACGATCCTTGATGGTGTGAGTTGCGAGGTGATGGTGGTGTCGTTTAGCGCAATCCGAGCCCGCGCGCGATGATGCCGCGCAGCACTTCGGTGGTGCCGCCCTGGATGGTGAGTTTCGGCGCAAGCTTGGTAGCGAAGGCGAGTTGCTCGGCCAATGTTGCATGATTGGAGGGATCCACGTCGACGAAGGCCGCGAGATCGCGCACCCGATGCGGCAACTGCTGCTCCCACACCGTGCCGATGTCCTTGACGATCGAGGCTTCCACCACTGGCTCCTTGCCGGCCTGCAACATACCGGCAACCGAAACCGACATCCGCCGCATGGTGTGCAGTTGCGCCACCAGGCGGCCGATACCTTCGGCGGCGCGCGTGTCCGGATTGGGGCCGACGGCGCGCACCAGTTCGGTCAGGACATAGTAGGTTTCAAGGAAACGTTCCGGTCCGCTGCGTTCATAAGCCAGTTCGCTGGTCGCCTGCTTCCACGCGCCGTCGATTTCGCCGAGCACATGATCGTCGGGTACAAAGGCATCGGTGAAAACCACTTCGTTGAACTCGGCCTGTCCGGTGATCTGCTTGATCGGATTCACGGCAATGCCCGGCGTCTTCATGTCGACGAGGAACTGCGTCAGGCCGTGACGGCGGTTCTCCTTGGTGGACGGCGAGGTTCGGAAGATCGCGATCATGTAGTCGGCGACGTGCGCCGACGAGGTCCAGATCTTGCTGCCGTTGATCAGCCAGCCGCCGTCGGTCTTGGTGGCCTTGGTTTTCGCCGCGAACAGATCGGAGCCGGAGTTCGGCTCGCTCATGCCGATGGAGAAGCATACTTCGCCACGGCAGATGCGCGGCAGGATGTCCATCTTGATGTGCTCGGGGGCGTATTTCAGCAGCACTGGACCGCTCTGACGGTCGGCGACAAAAAAATGCCGGGTCGGCGCGTTGGCGACGCGCATCTCCTCGGTGACCACGTAGCGTTCGAGAAAACTGCGCTCGTGCCCGCCGTATTGCTTCGGCCAAGTCATGCCGAGCCAGCCGTGCGCGCCGACGCGGCGGCTGAATCCGCGTGCGTCATTACCTTCGCGTTGTGGCCGGTGTGGATCGAAAGTGCCGGCGGCGACCTCCTCGGCGAGAAAGGCGCGGACGTCCTTGCGAAGCGCTTCGCATTCCGGCGGCAGGCGGATCGGATCGAAACGGAGGGCTGCGGTCATGTGATTTCGTCCTGAAGCAAGGCCAACCTTAACGCGACGCCACCAGCGGCCATAATTCGTCAGCGCCGCGCGCGGCGACGCGTTTGCCGAGTTCGACTGCCCAATGGCTTTCGTTGCCGAAGTCGTCGCGCCACGCCAACGCCCGCATCGTGTAGCGATGCAAAATGTGCTCGGAGGTGAAGCCGATCGCGCCATGCACTTGATGCGCGATGGCGGCGCCTTTCTCCGCCGCTTCGGCGCAGCGGATTTTTGCGCTGACGGATTCGAGGAAAATCGCGTCGTCGAACCATGACGCCTTGGCGATGGCATCGGCCGCCGAACTTGCAGCCGCCAGCGCCGCCGCCGCTTCGCCGGCAAGCTTGGCGAGGTTGTGCTGCACAGCTTGAAATTTCGCGATCTTTTTTTCGAACGCGACGCGCTCGTTGGCGTATCCGACGCTGATCTCCAGCATGGATTCCAGCGCGCCCGCGATTTGCAGGCTGCGTGCCACGCCGCCCATCAGCAATAACGTGGTCGTGTCAAATGCGTGCGACGCCGGCTTGATTGCGACCGGACGTACCTTGTCGAAGGTGACGGTGTCGCTGGCATCGTTGGCAATGTTGAGCTCCGCCGTGATCCGGCAATCCGCCGTGTTGACGAGAGCGATCGCCAACCCGTTCGCGTTGCCGGCGACGACCGCAATGTGCTGTGTCTCACTGGCGAAAGGAACGCTGCGCGCGACGCCGGACAGCGTGCCGTTATCGTCTAGCGCGATGCGATCCTTCGGCAAGCCGGGTGCGACCGTCATTGCATCGGAGGGGGAAGCGATGCCGGCTTGCGACAGCAGCCAGCCCGCCAGCATGGTTTCCGCCAGCGGCACCGACAGGCCGGCGCGGCCGGCGGCGTTGAGCACGGCAAAGCCATCGGCGAGGCTTGCACCGGAGCCATTATAGTTTTCCGGCACCCACGATAGCGGCAATCCTGCCTCGCTGAGCGCTTGCCACAGCGGCGCGCGCCAGCTTGCATCCTTGCTGTGGGTGATGGTTTGCGGGTCGGCAAGGTCGGCGAAGATACGCTCGGCCGTCGCCACTACGATGTTGTCGTTGTCCGCCACGGCGCTCCTCGTTGACGCAAGCACTCTTGATTGCGCGGCCCCAACGGGTCGGCACGGGCGCTCCGGTGTCTCTAAAGGAATGATGCGGAAAACCCCACGCCCTGACAAGCCGCGATCTGGGCAAGGCGACCTGCGAGGGCGTCATGCGGGCGTCCGCCGCGATGCCGTTTATTCCATGTTGCGGATTTCCGGTGCCTTGTCTCTGCCTTGCCTCGCGCCGATCAGGCGATATGGTGAGCGGCATCAAGCGGACGGTCTCAGGACAATCACAGGGAAGACGGAAGAATGGCAAAGGACGGCATGTGTGCGATCATCACCGGGTCGGCGTCGGGTCTCGGCGCGGCCACGGCTGCGATACTGGCCAACGACGGCGCGCGCATCGTCATCAACTATGCCTCGAGCAAGAAGGAGGCGGAGCAGACCGCCGACTTATGCCGTTCCGCTGGTGGTGACGTTGTCGTCGTGCAGGGTGACGTATCGCGGGATGAGGATTGCAAGCGCATCGTTGCGGCGGCCGCGCCATGGGGACGCCTCGACGCTTTGATCAACAACGCCGGCACCACCAAGCATGTGGTTCACGAAGATCTTAACGGCCTCTCGGCCGAGGATTTCCAGCGGCTCTACGGGGTCAACACCATCGGTCCGTTCCAGATGGTGCGCGCGGCGCGCTCGCTGCTTGAAGCCGGTGCGAGGGCCTCGGGCCGCGCTTCTGCTGTCGTCAACGTATCGTCGATCGCGGGCCTGAGCGGCATCGGGTCGTCCGTGGCCTATGTCGCCAGCAAGGGCGGGCTGAACGCCATGACCTTGTCATTGGCCCGCGCGCTGGCGCCGTTAATCCGCGTCAACGCAGTGTGCCCCGGTTACATTGATACGCCATGGTTCGAGAAGGGTCGCGGCGTCGACGGCGCGAAGCAGGTCCGCGATATGGTGAAAGCCAAGGTGCCGCTGAAGATTGCGTCGAGTCCCGAGGACATCGCCGGCGTGGTGTGCTTCCTCGCCGGGCCGCAGTCGTCCAACATGACCGGCGAACTGGTACGCGTCGACGCCGGCTTCCACCTGTAAGAGATAAGAAAAGTCCGGCTCGCTGGCGTGAGCCGGACTTTTCACAGACACTGGGGTGGCGAGGTTTAGCGTCCGTCCAGCCGATTGCCCGGATCGGAAATGACGCGGCGTGCCACCAGACGATTCCAGATGAACAGCACCACCAGCGCACCGATGGTGGCGGTGATGAATCCCGCGCCCTGGTTGGGGCCGTAATGCCCGATCGCCTGCCCGATGAAGGTGGCGAGGAAAGCGCCGGCGATACCCAGCACCGTGGTCAGTATGAAGCCGCTCGGATTGTTCGGACCGGGCGACACCAGGCGCGCGATAATGCCGGCGACGAAGCCGACGACGATGATCCAGATAAGCCCGCCCATGAGTGCTGTCCTTTCAGCAAGCTGCGATCGCAGCCGAGTGGAAATGATCGTTGGCAATAACGCGGTAGGATTGGTCTTGTCAGATAGGCGAACCGGCGGCGAACGCCGGTTCGATCGAAGGCACAGGTCGTCAGAACTTGCCGGCGACCTCGCTCTCGCTTGGCACGCGGCCTTGTGGGGTGAACTCGTCGACCACTTCTGGCAGATAGCGCGACAACTCGCCGAGCAATTCGTCGCGTGACATGCCAGTCTTTGAGGTCAGCGCGTTGATGTTGTCGGCGCCGAGCGCATTAGCGAGATCGCCCGGAGAAATTTGTTTGTTCGGTCCTGAGGCGACCCATGAATCCGCGGTTTCGCCGTGGCCATTCTGCTGGAATTGCTTGAGCAGGTCACCGATGCCGCCGCTGAGGATGCTACCCGCCGCGCCGCCCGCGAGCAGGCCGCCGAGGCCGCCTTTCAGCAGATCGCCGAGTCCACCGCCTCCGAGCGCACCGCCAAGTCCGCCGGGCAGGCTGGCGTTGATGCTACCGCCCGGTGCGGGTGCCGGCGGGGCGGTGTTGGCGGGAGCGGTCTCGGACTGGCTGCCCGTGAAATGCTTCACGGCCTTGTAGGCAAGCATCGCCAGTATAGCCATGGTCATTGGCGACATGCCTTCGCCTTTGGCGGTAGGATCGCTTGGGCCGCGCGGCCCGTTCTGCATGCCGTTGAGAATATCGAGCAAACCCATCGATCCGTCTCCTATTATTTCAAAACCCGGCCCAGCCGAAGAATAGTGACCGAGCATCACCGTTACAAGACAACCTCCGACCCCTGCCGCCGGGACTCGCTGCCGTAGGAATGGCGTCGGTATCCTGCTATCGGAATGACACACACGAACGCATAACAACGACGGACCCGCAAATTGGTTTCCGCCCGACCGATTATTATCGCAGGCGCCGGCAGCATCGGCTGCTTTGTCGGCGGGATGCTGGCTGGCGGAGGCCGCGCCGTCGGCTTGTTGGCGCGCCCGCGTATCATAGCGGATATCGAGCGTCATGGCTTGCGGACCTCCAGCTTCGAAGGCATGGATCGCTGCATTCCGGGGAGTCAGTTGCTGCTGGCAACCGACGCTGCGGTGCTTGCCGAGGCGGCCATCTTGCTGGTGACGGTGAAGAGCGCGGATACTGCCGCCATGGCCGATGAGATCGCCCGTCATGCGCCGGCCGATACCGTTGTGGTCAGCCTTCAGAACGGTGTCGGCAATGCCGCGATCCTGCGCGAAAGCCTGCAAGGCCGGCAGGTTCTGAGTGGCATGGTGCCGTTCAACGTCATCGCGCTCGGTGAGGGCCGATATCATCGTGCTACCTCGGGCGATATCATGATCGATCGGGATCAGGCCGATACCGCCGCGCGGCTATCGGTTGACGGCCTCACGGTGCGTGCGAGCGACAACATGCCGAGCGTGCAGTGGGGCAAGCTATTGCTGAATTTGAACAATGCGCTCAATGCGCTGTCCGGCCTGCCGCTACGCGAGCAACTGGCACAGCGGCCATGGCGGCGATTGCTCGCCGATCATATGAGCGAGGCGCTGCGAACGATAAAGGCCGAAGGGATATCGCCCGTCGCCTCCACCGGCGTTCCGCCCGTGTTGACGCCTCACCTGTTGCGATTGCCCGATGCGCTATTCCAGATCCTGGCGCGACGGACGATGCAGATCGATCCGATGGCGCGCTCCTCGATGTGGGAGGATCTGCAGCACGGCCGTCGCACCGAGATCAACTATCTGCAAGGTGTCATCGTCGCGCTGGCCGAGCGGCATCGGATCGATGTGCCGCTCACCCGTCGGATTATTGATCTGGTGAAAGCCGCCGAGCAGGCCGGCAAGGGTTCGCCGGGATTATCGCCCAGTCAAGTCCGGGGCTAGCGCCAGAGGCCGTAGCTGGCCCACTTCGATTCCGGGATAGGCTGGCCCAATCGATAGCTGAAGGCGGTGACCTTCATGCCGTCGGATGAGCCGGTGCAGGAAAACGAGAACTGATACCAGCGGCCGCCGCTGCGAAACGCGCCACCGGTTCCGGTGACGGTGTTTCCGGAATGTCGCGGGTGCGACACCACGTCGGTCTTGGCGCGATCCGGATGATAGGGATTGGAATCCCGCGAGATCTGTTTCATTGCGTAGAGATCGCAGACCTGCTCGAGCCGCGTCTGCGGATCGAGTTTGCTCAGGCTGGCGAGAAAGCGGGCGTCGGACGCGAAGGCCGGCATTGCCGCAGCCAGCAGGATCGCGAGGGACATGATGAACTTCATTGCGGGACCGTGGCAATCGGAATGGCGCGGTGGGTGAAGGGCATCGCGGAATGAATCACGCTTCCGTCCGCTTAACCGATTAATCCCGCCGGCTCAAGGCGTCCCGGATCACGATCCAGCGTGCACGATAGGTCGCCCGACTGGCGAAATGCGGCATGGTCTGATAGAAGGCCTCATCCTTCGCCGATGTCGCGTGGGCCGTGGTCCCGTAGCTCAGCCGGATAGAGCGACGGTTTCCTAAACCGTAGGTCGGAAGTTCGAGTCTTCCCGGGATCGCCAACCTCTGCCGCCGACGTCGTCGATGGCGCGACGCTCATCGCTATCTATTGCGCCGAGATTTACTCGGCGTCGTGTTGTCGTTCCGGCGCGGCGTCGACGAAAGCCGGGACGGTTTGCGTGGCGGCTCCGGCTTGTAGCAAGCGCGGATAGGCGGACAGGTCGACGCCGAACCGGCGCGCGTTGAATAACTGTGGGATCAGGCAGATATCGGCCAGCGATGGTTTTGCTCCGAAGCAAAATGGCCCCGCCTCGTTTGCGATCAACGTTTCGCACGCCGCCAAACCCTCGCTGATGGCCCACGCCGCCCAGCCGGTGACCTTATCCTCGGCGAGACCAAGTTGCCGCAGTTGCGCCAACACCTTAAGATTTTGCACCGGATGCGTATCGCAGGCGATCGCTTGCGCGAACGCCCGCACTTGCGCACGGCGGAGCGGATCGGTCGGCAGCAGCGGCGGTTGTGGGTGTGTTTCGTCGAGCCATTCGATGATCGCCAGCGACTGCGTGAGCGTGGTGCCGTCATCAAGCGACAGGGTGGGAACGAAGCCTTGCGGGTTGAGCTTGAGGTAACTTTCCGCACGCTGCTCGCCTTTGCGCAGATGATGCGCGATGTGATCGGCACTTACACCCTTGAGGTTGAGCGCGATCCTCACTCGCCACGATGCGGTGCTGCGATAATAGCCGTGAAGCTGCAATGCGGAACTCCTTGCCGAACGTGCGGCGACCTGCCGCATGAGGATATGTTGAAGCGACGCCGAGCCGCGCGGCACTACACCTTGATCATGCGCTTGCCGCGATTCTCGCCGGCGAGCAATCCGATCAGCGCCTGTGGTGTGTTTTCGATGCCGGCGATGACGTCCTCCTGTACTTTCAGTTTGCCGGCAGCGACCCAGGATTGCAGATCGGCGAGCGCCTGATCGCGCTGGTCCATGTAGTCCATCACGATGAAGCCCTGCATCAGCAGACGCTTCACGACGATCAGACCCGGCACGCCACGCGGCCCGGTCGCGGACGGTATGCCGTCATATTGAGAGATGGCGCCGCAGCAGGCGATGCGGCCGTAAAGGTTCATCTGTGAGATGCATGCTTCGAGAATGTCGCCGCCGACATTGTCGAAATAAACATCAATGCCTTTTGGAGCAGCCGCCTTCAGCGCCTTGTAGGTAGCGCCGTCCTTGTAATCGACCGCGGCATCGAAGCCGAGCGTTGAGGTCAGCCAGTGACATTTCTCCGCACCGCCGGCGATGCCGACGACATGGCATCCCTTGATCTTGGCGATCTGGCCGACGATCGAGCCCACCGATCCGGCAGCCGCAGACACCACCACGGTTTCGCCCGCTTTGGGTTTGCCGACGTTCAGCAGGCCGAAGTAAGCAGTGAGGCCGGCGATACCGTAAACGCTGAGCAGATGCGTTAGCGGTTCGATGCGCGGCATCTTGGCGAGATGTTTCGCTGGCACCGCTGCGAAATCTTGCCAGCCGGTGTCGCCGAACACGATATCACCGGGGGCGAAGCCGGGAGCCTTGGACGAAACCACTTCGGCGATGGCGCCGCCGGCCATCACCGTGTTGGCCTCCACCGCCGAACGATAGGTCGCGCCATGCATCCAGGCCCGATTGGCGGCGTCGAGCGAGATATAGCGCACGCGCAGCAGCACCTCGCCATCCTTCGGCTCGGGAATTTTACCCTCGACCAGTTTGAAATGGGTCGGTGCCAGCTTGCCGCTCGGCTTCTCTACCAGCAGGATTTGGCGATTGGGGCCGTCGGTCATGAGGGGTCTCCGGATTGGCGTTGTTGCCGGAGGCTAGTCGGCACTGACGCGGGCGACAACAACAATCGTCGGGATCGGTCGAGCGGATTGGTTTCGGCCGTTAAAAGAAGGCGAGGTCTTGGGCTCGCTTGCCGCTGACGCCGGTTGCATATTCGATGGCGAGAAACAGGCCGCCGGCGACAAAAATCCGACGTCCCTGCGCGATCGCGAGCTCGGTACTCAATGTTACGGCGTCCTCGATAGTGGCGGCGACATGGATTGTCGCGACCGGGTTGGCGCGCCGCGCAGCAGCGGCAATGTGCTCGGGTGGAGTGCCCTTATGATAGGCCGCCGTGCAAATGATCGTATCGAACGCTGGCGCCAGCAGTGCGACGATCTCGTCGGCGCTCTTGTCGTGCGAGACGCCGGCCACCAGCAACCAATCCTCCTTGCCGTGGGCTTGATACAGGCCGGCGAGCGCGCGAGCGATGCCATCCGGCGTATGGCCAACATCGATTACGGTGAGTGGATCGCGGCGGATTGCTTCCAGCCGGCCCGGCCACTTGGTTTGCGATAGACCATCGCGGACGGCGCGAGCCAGCGCAGCGTCATTCAGCGGAGTCGATGCGGCTTGCGCCCAGCACGAGAACAGACTTGCGGCGATGGCGGCGTTGTTGATCTGGAGTGCGCCGGACAGTCCGATGGTCAGATCGCGGAAGTGATATCCGTCAACGGTGAGGTCAAAGCGTCCGCCGCTCGATGTGGTTTGTTCGTTGCCGATATCGATCTCGTCGCGAACGAACACGCTTCTGACGTCGCGGCTTCGATTGTAGGCGAGGAGATGATCGCGTAACGGCCGGCAGTTCTCGCCATAAATGATCGTGCCGCCGGCCGCGCAGGCGTCGCTTTTGTCGGAGGCGATCAGGGCGAGCGAATTGCCGAGCAGGCTGACGTGCTCGAGATCGACCGAGGCGACGCAGGTCGTTGCGGCGCCGACCAGCCGCACCGGATCGTAGCGGCCGCCGATGCCGGCCTCGAAAACCATGAAGTCGCATGCTTCCTGTTTAAAATATAGGCAAGCCAGCGCAAATTGGGCTTCGAACGCTCCGAATCGCTCGTTGCGCTGTCGCGAAAGGTTGTCGATGTTTTCCGCGATGTGAGCGATCAATTCCGTTAAACGCGCATCGTCGATCGAAACGCTATCGATCCGAAAGCGTTCGTTGAAACGATAGAGATGCGGCGAGGTGAAAAGCCCGGTCCGCAAGCCGGCGGCGCGGCCGATGCTGGCGCAGAATGCCGCGGTGCTGCCTTTGCCGTTGGAGCCGGTGACAACGACGGATCGACGTCGGAGACGCTCGCGGTCGATGGCAAGCGTATCAAGCAGCGCAGTGAGCCGCGCGAGGCAGATACCGTCGCCGTATTTGGGCAGATCAAACATGCAGCAGGCCAATGGAGATGAAGGTATGACGCCAGATTGTCAGGATCAGGTCGTCCCGCCCGCTGTCCTCAAGAAAGCGGATCGACGGATTGGCATTGATCTCGATCACAGCCATGGCGGCGGGGTCGCCATCGACGCCGGTGAAAAGATCGACGGCAGCGGCGCGCAAGCCCAAGGCTTGAGTCGCGCGGCGCGCCAACGTCACGGCAAATTCGTGGTGATGCGGTCGTGCAAATGCCATCGCGCCGCCGGCGCTTCGGTTCATCCGTCCCGGCAATTCCCGACATTGCCCCGCCGGGAGAATACGGCCGGCTTCTCCGGCATCGTCGAAAGTTACGCCGCTTGGCGAGAGGCCGTGGGCTTGCAGATTGCGATCGTGCACGGCGAGCAGTTCGCGTAGCGAATGCATGCCGTCGCCGGTGAGAGTTGGCGGAAACTTGCGAACGGTGAAGACTTCATCCCCGTCGAGCAGAAATATCCGATATTCGTCGCCGCTGACGGTCGGCTGAAGCAGGACCGAATCATAGAACTGCGCCACCTCGTCCATGTAGTTGACCAGTGCATCCGGACCGGTCAGCGGCCGGGCGAAATCGCCGCGCGATCCATTCAGCGGCTTGGCGAAAGCATGGTGGTCGAGGCCGGCGAAATATGCCATCGCGTCGGCTCGTTCGTGGCCTGGCGGTCGATGCGCCCGATGGCGTGCATGCAGAAAGAAGTACTGACCAGACAGGGTGGATATCCCAGCGTCTTCGAGGATGCGCTGAGTGAAATATTTATCGTTCGCCAAGGTAGCTGCAGTAGCGTCGTTCTGCGGAAAGGCGGAGCAGCGACCGCCGCCGAAGCAATGGCTGGCTGTTTCCGAGGCTACCCTGAACAGCAATCCGGTATCACCGTCCAGAGACGTGAAACTCAGGCCGAGATTGGCGCAGGCGAATTCGGCATGGATGGTGTGATCGGGATAGAAGACCGGCTTGGACTGCCGAAGATCCTGAAGGGTGGGCATGAGTGTAACGGCGGCGTGAGGGAAAGAACGCTCCAGTGGAACGCACAGGTGAATTCTATCTGATCGGACCCTGCCGATCCATCGTCAGCTTTGATCGTCCCGAGGTATAAGGAACCCTTGCCCAAAAAATCCCCGTTGGCGGCGTGTCCGCACTCAATGGTTGCTTTTGGTTGATCCCGCACCGAAGATGGTTGACGTTCGACGCTGTGATAAGATGTCCTCAGAATGATTTTCATACAGAGGTGTTAAGATAAACGCCACGACGTTCCGACAGTGTCATCGCGTAACTGCGGTGATGGTCGCGACGCCAGGAACGGCAATGCCCAAGGACATGATGGAAACCTTGATGATTCCATTTTCGCCGCGCTTCATCGTGCTGACGATATGCGCCGTGATCACTGCACTGCTTCTCGGCCTCGCGATTGTCGATCACAGGATCGTCAACCTGGTCGTCATTCCGATTCTGATCTTCGGCGGGCTCACGCTGCTCGGCATTCACGATCTGGTGCAGAAGGATCATGCTGTTCTGCGCAATTATCCGATCTCGGCGCATTTGCGTTTTCTACTCGAGGAAATCCGCCCGGAGATGCGGCAATACTTCTTCGAAAGCGAGAAGGACGGAATGCCGTTTAGCCGCGATACGCGGGCCGTGGTGTATCAACGCGCCAAGATGGTGCTCGACAAGCGGCCGTTCGGGACGCAGGAGAATGTTTACTCCGACGGCTACGAGTGGATGCAGCACTCCATCGCGCCGAAGCCGCGGGTCACTGAAAAGTTTCGCATCACGATTGGCGGTCCGGAATGCACCAAGCCTTATTCTGCGTCGGTATTCAACATTTCGGCGATGAGCTTCGGCGCGCTCAGTCCCAACGCTGTTCGCGCGTTGAATGCGGGCGCGAAAAAAGGTGAATTCGCCCATGATACCGGGGAGGGCGGCGTCAGCCCGTATCATCAGGAGAACGGCGGCGATCTGATCTGGGAGGTCGGTTCGGGCTATTTCGGTTGCCGGACGCGCGACGGCGCTTTCGATCCGGAGGCGTTCGCGCGTGTTGCAACGCTCGACCAGATCAAGATGGTGGAATTGAAAATCAGCCAGGGCGCCAAGCCGGGCCATGGTGGTGTCTTGCCGGCGGCGAAAGTGTCCGAGGAGATATCGCGGATTCGCGGCGTGTCGATGGGCGAGGACTGTATTTCGCCTGCGGGCCACTCGGCATTTTCGACGCCACTCGAGATGATGGCATTCATCGGCGAGATGCGCCGGCTCTCGGGCGGCAAACCGGCCGGCTTCAAGCTGTGCATCGGCCATCGCTGGGAATTTCTCGCGATCTGTAAAGCGATGCTGCAAACCGGTATCTATCCGGACTTCATCGTCGTCGACGGCAACGAGGGCGGCACTGGTGCTGCGCCGCTGGAGTTCATGGATCATCTCGGAATGCCGATGCGCGAAGGCGTCAACTTCGTGCACAACGCTTTGGTGGGATTGAATATCCGCGATCGCATCAAAATTGGTGCATCCGGCAAGATCGCGACCGCTTTCGATATCGCCCGCGCGATGGCGCTGGGTGCGGACTGGTGCAATTCGGCGCGCGGCTTCATGTTCGCGCTCGGCTGCATTCAGTCGTTAAGCTGTCATACCGATCGATGTCCAACCGGCGTGACCACGCAGGACCCCTCGCGTAATCGTGCGCTGGTGGTGCCGCACAAACTTGAGCGCGTTTACAATTATCATCACGCCACGCTTCACGCGTTGTCGGAATTGATCGCCGCCGCCGGCCTCAGTCATCCGGATGAGATCCGGCCGGTGCACTTCTCGCATCGGCTCACAGGGACGGAGGTAATGTCGTTCGCGCGGCTTTACCCGGAATTGCGGCCGGGAGAGCTGTTGTCAGGCACGGAGAATCCGCGCTTCCGCGATGCTTGGGCAATGGCGCGGGCGGACTCGTTTGCGCCGACGACATAATGTTTTCGAGCGAAGCGGCATCCGGTTCGCGTGAAGACAACGCGCCGAGGCAAAGTTTCTAGAACTCGCCGTGCAGGCGTCCTGAGAAGATCGAAACCGGACCTCGGTCGGCGTTGTAAGCCGGATTGACGATCAGCTGATAGTCGGCCGTAAAGGTCAGTTGTTTGTTAAGCGCGAAGGCGTAGTAGGTTTCGAGAATCCGTTCGTTGCGGTAGTTCAGCCGGCCGTCGCCGATCAGCACGCCGAGCCCGCCGGCGGCAATGAAATCGCGATGGTCTTTCGACAACGCGTTGACCGCGCCGCCGATACCCACGACGTCGTCGGGGCGACCCCAGCGCGTGCCCTTGATCGATGCGCCGAGCGACAGGCTGGCGTCGATATCGGTGAACGCCATGATTTCCGTCTTGCCATCGTTCCAGCTCCAGCGCCCGAACAGGCCGATATCATCCGTCACGGCTTGCTCAAGATTAAGGACGTAGCCGTATTTGATGCGGCCGCGGCGGGTCTGGGCGATATCGAGATTGAAAGCCGTATTGGCCAGCGTTTCGCGATAGCTGCCGGAATAGGCGCTGTTGAGCCAGCCGATGGTGCGCAGCTTGCCGGGTTGTCCGAACAACGAATAGCGCGTCTCCAGTTCGACGACGTATTCGCCGCGCCGGAACAGGCGCATGTCGAAGTTGTTGGAATTGGACTCGGCGTCCATCAAGAAATAGCCGGCGCGCAGCGCCCACTGCTTCTGATTGAGTTCGGCGGTGGCGCCATAAGTCAGGCCGACTTTATCGGCTGAGTAATCGAACGCGCCCGGTGCCCACATCGCCCAGTTCATGAAATCGCGGCGAGGGTCTTTCGCATAGGCATTGCCGTCGAAGACGTCGGTGACGGCGAACTTACCAGCCTGAACGGTCAGACGCGACACATCTACTTTGCCGGCGAGTTGCGTCGGACCTCTCGCGAGTTCTTCCTGCTCGCCGCCGAAGCCGAACGTCTGCCGCACGAACAGCCGTGAGGTGTTGTAGTGCGGATAAGGGAAATCGGATTTTTGCGCCTCGCCGCTGGGAAACCCGCCAGCGCCGACGGTGTCGCTGAGGCCGAAGCCCTGCGCCAGTTCGGGGTTGTAGTAGATTTCACCGCCGTCCCATAGCCGCGCATTGAGGAACAGGCTGTTGCTCCAGGTCGCCTTCATCTGGGCGTTCGGCGTCAGGCTGTTCGGGCCGGAGTAGGGCGCGCGAAAGGTCGGATACCCTTGCGCGAGATAAGTGGTCTGGCCGTGAATTTCCCAGCGGTCGGATTCCGGTTCGATCCACTTTGCTGGCGATGTCAAGCTGGAGGCGACATCGCCGATCTTGCGGTTGAGCCCGATGCGCAACGACTGGAAGTCATGAGTCGACGCGTAACGCGTGCCGGACGCGAACGTGACGTTGGTGCTGCCGAGATCGCTGTAGAGATACTCGAGCCGCGCCGACCAATGGGGCGCGAAGGCATATTCGATACCCGCGCCCGCGACCCAGCCGAACCGTTGCCGAAGCTGTTTTTCCTCGTCGCCGGATGGTGGCGTGTTGACGAAGCGCGTGCTGCTCCAGGCGAGGCCGCCGGTCGCGTAAGTCAGCCACGGTCCATTGACGATGCCGAGGCGCCCGCGCGCCGTGCCGACCATGTCGAATTTCTCGGTGACATCCGAACGGGCAGACCCCAGCGCGGAAATGACGGAGTTCGAATCAATGTAGTTGGGAAATGAAACATCGGCCTCGATCCCGAACAGGATGCCGGACGGCGACACCCAATTGGCGCCCGCTTGGAGGCCGCTGATCATGCCGCCGAAAGTGTTGCTCGCGCCGATCGCGTTCGGATCGGCAAGGGTGGTCGAAGAATGGCCCCGGCCGAAGCCGGCATGGGCGCCGATATAAAGCCCATTCCAATTGACTGAAAGTGCGGCCGGGTCCGCCTTAAGCGGGCGCATTGGCGGCAGGTCGGCCGCCGTCGCCGCGCTCCCCAGTGCGGATAGGCCCGATGCAAGGATGATCCATACCGATTTCATGACGTTGATGCTGCCCCGTCGTGCGTCATGCCTCTCAGCGAGATGTCGTTCAGCCTGTCTCCGCCGCGTTCTCCCTTCCGATTAATCGGCGCTCGAACAAGTCGTTGGTCCGGCTGGCTTTCCTCGCCTCTAGTCCCGTCCGGCGCGATGCTGTGACGGAATCGACCAGTCCTGTCATTAGTTATTATTGCAACTAATTCGCAGTAGCAACTAAGAAAGTTCAGCGAGGGTGTCTTTGCCAGCGGGATGTGACAGCCATGCAACGGGCTGGCGTGATCGATAGCGGCAGGAAGACTCGCCGGCCCGGTCAGTTAATAAGGCCATATACGAGAGAGATATGGAGGTCCGTTCGGAGCCAAGTATCTGACGGCGCGTTGATTGCGGCTCAGAAGCTGTCCGTCAGCGTAGCGGGATCGAACCGGTCGACGTCGGCCAATAGTTCGCAGAAGGCGCGGGCACCGTGGTCGAGCAGTTGTCGACCTCTGTCGGCGCTGGCGGCGGAGGCGTCGCCGATGGCGCCGCTGGGATGCAGGTCCTGCGCCTGCCACGCAAACGGCGCAGGCCGCTGTACGCTGAGCCACCGGTAGTCACGCTCCATCGCAATTGAGCGCGGCTCGAAATTCTTGATCTGGTCGGCGCGAACTTGCGCGGGATAGGCCGCCAGCATGATTGAGGTCTCGATCGCGCCGCCGTGGATGCCGTGGCGGATTTCGTCGGCGGTGAACAATCCGTCCGGCGCACCGAAGCGGCTCCACGCGGTGGTCACGGCGAGAAAACCCAGCCGGGCACGCAAATCCTGCGCCACAAGACTCATCGCGGCGCTGTTGCCGCCGTGGCTCGACACCATCACCAGTTTGCACACACCGGCGCGCGCGAGGCTTTCGCCCAATGCTGTCCAGTTGCGGATGGCGACATCGGGCGGTAGCGTCAGCGTGCCGGGAAATGCGAGGTGTTCGGTCGAGATGCCGACGGCCTGCACCGGCAGGAAGGTCGCCGGGAGGTTCGTCGGCAGCAGGTCGCGCACCCGCGCCAGATAGGCTTCCGCAATCATCACGTCGGTGCCGAGCGGCAGATGCGGCCCATGCTGTTCGATGGCCGCGAGCGGCAGCACCGCGATCCATCGCGCGGCATCCTCGCGCGTCACATCGGACCAGTAGATGTCACGCCAGTCGCGGGGCGGGCAGGAAGCGGTCATAGGGTCGTGGGCTCACACAAGTTCGCTGAAAAATTCGCCGTCATCCCTGACGCACGGCGGCGGAACGGGTACAACGTCCGCGTCGCCTGTTGCATCCTGCCATCATGGGCCAGAATAATCGACGGAGATCAATCATGAAGCTGGCCCCTCTCGCGTCATCGTTAAGCACTTGTCTTATCGGCGCGATCCTTGCGCTGGCGACACCGGCCGTCGCCGAAACGCTGGACAAGGTCTCGTTCGGCACCAACTGGGTGGCGGAAGCCGAGCATGGTGGTTTCTTCCAGGCGCTGGCCGATGGCACCTATCGTCGCTACGGACTCGACGTGACCATCGTGCCGGGCGGCCCGAACGTCAACAATCGCATCCTGCTGATCGCCGGCAAGCTCGACTTCTTCATGACGGCGAACACCTTGCAATCGTTCGACGCGGTCGCCAACAAGGTGCTGGTGGTCGCGGTGGCGGCGATGTTCCAGAAAGATCCCCAGGTATTTCTGGCCCATCCGGAATCCAAGGTCGTCAAGCTCGAGGACTTGAAGCCGTTAACGCTGTTTGTATCGAAGGAAGGCATCGGCAGCTACTTCCAATGGCTGAAATCCGATTACGGCTTCAGCGAGGATAAGGTGAAGCCGTACACCTTCAACGCGCAGCCGTTCTTGGCCGATCCGAAAAGCGCGATGCAGGGCTATGTCTCGTCGGAGCCTTATGCGGTGGAGAAGCGCGCCGGCTTCAAGCCGACGGTGCTGCTGCTCGCTGACTACGGTTTTGACGCTTATTCGACACTGATCGAAACCCGCCTCAATCTCGTCGATAGCAAGCCCGACCTCGTCCAGCGCTTCGTCGATGCCTCGATTGTCGGTTGGTACAACTATCTCTACGGCGACAATAAGCCGGGCAATGACATGATCAAGAAGCTGAACCCGGACATGACCGACGAACTGCTCGCTTATTCGGTCAAGGCGATGAGGGATCACGGCATCGTCGATTCCGGTGATGCCGTGAAGGACGGCATCGGCGCGATGTCGGATGCACGGATGGCAAGTTTCTTCGACAAGATGGTGCGGGCCGGCGTGGTTCGTCGCGACATCGATTATCGCAAGGCTTATACACTGCGCTTCATCAACAAGGGCGTCGGCCTCGATCTTCGGCCGAAGCCGTGATGATGTGATGGTCGCAACCTCTCAAGCTTCGTCCGGGATTGTAGGCGGTAGCGCCGTTCGATTGCGCGGCGTCACCAAGGCTTACGACAATCGCGGTGTTGCGCTGGGGCCGATTGATCTCGATGTCCGACGCGGTGAATTTATCTCCTTGCTAGGACCCTCCGGCTGCGGCAAGTCGACGGCGCTGCGCATCGTCGCCGGTCTGATCGCGCCGACCTCAGGCGAGGTGAATGTCGTTGGGCGCGATGCTTCCGCGCAAACCGGCCGTTCGATCGGCTTTGTATTTCAGGAACCAACCTTGATGCCGTGGGCGAGCGTGCACGACAATGTGCGGCTGCCGCTCACGCTTGCCGGGATGCCGCGCTCCGATGCGGATCGCCGTGTCGATGATGCGCTGGCGCGCGTTGGGTTGTCGGACTTCGGCGCGGCCTTTCCGCGTGAACTCTCCGGCGGCATGAAGATGCGGGTGTCGCTCGCCCGCGCGCTGGTCACCGAGCCGGGCGTACTGCTTTTGGACGAGCCGTTCGCCGCGCTCGACGAGATCACCCGCTTCCGCCTGAACAACGATCTACTCGCGCTCTGGCACAGTCTTGGCAAAACGATAGTGTTTGTGACGCACTCGGTGTTCGAGTCGGTTTACCTGTCGCAGCGCATCGTGGTGATGACGGCGCGCCCCGGCCGCATCCACGCGGAAATCAAGATTGATGCGGCTGAGCGCGATGAAAATTTTCGTACGTCCGCCGAATACGTCGCCTATTGCAGGCAGGCATCGCAGGCGTTGGCTCAAGCCAGCGGCGTGGAGGCCGCGCGATGAGCGAGGTGACGACAAGCTCGGTGGGGGCTTTGAAGTTGTCGCGCGGCGCGATAGCGCGAATGGCGCTGCCGCTCGTGGTGCTGGCGCTGAGTATTTTCGCCTGGCATCTCATCGTCAGCATCAATGACATTCCGCCCTATGTGCTGCCGGGTCCAGCGTTGGTCGCTGAAACTTTGATTCAAGATTGGTCGATCCTGTGGGCGTCATTGCTGACGACCTTGCTCACCAACTCTGAAGGCTTCGTCGCGGCGGCTGTTGGTGGCATCGCGCTGGCATTGTTGTTCAGCCAGTCGAAATGGCTTGAACGGGCGCTGTTGCCCTATGCGGTGATCCTCCAGGTGACGCCGGTGATCGCCATCGCGCCGCTGTTGTTGATCTACCTGCCGCAGCAGACGGCAGTGGTCGCGTGCGCCTGGATCGTCGCCTTCTTCCCGGTGCTGTCGAATACGACCTTGGGGCTGAATTCCGTCGATCGTAATCTCGCCGGGCTGTTCAAGCTCTACGGCGCGTCGCGCTGGCAGACGCTGCGTTATCTGAAGCTGCCCGCAGCGCTGCCCTATACGCTCGGCGGCCTGCGCATCGCCGGTGGCTTGTCATTGATCGGCGCGGTGGTCGCGGAAATCGCGGCGGGCTCGGCCGGCAGCGGCTCCGGCCTCGCCTACAGGATTGCGGAATCCGGATACCGACTCAACATTCCGCGCATGTTCGCCGCATTGTTGTTGCTCTCGGTGGCCGGGGTCGTCATTTATATGGCGTTGGCGCTGCTATCGCATCTGTTGCTGCGGCGCTGGCATGAGAGTGCGCTGCGAAAGGAAAGCTGATGACGACCGCTGCTTCGGAAAAAATCGACCTGCTGATCTATGGCCCGACCAAGCCGGTCGTCGACAACGGCTTTTCCGAGCGGTTCGAACGGCACAAGTGCGAAACGCTGGAGGACGTCGAGCGGCTCGCGCCGGACGTCGTGCAGCGCATCCGCGGCATCGCCATCACCCACATGCGGCCGGCCGGTGCGGCGGTGTTGTCGCGCTTTCCCAGGCTGGAGATCGTGTCGAGTTTCGGCGTCGGCTACGACCACGTCGATTCCGCCTATGCCCGCGAGCACGGCATCATGGTCACCAACACGCCGGACGTGCTGACCGAAGAGGTCGCCGACACCGCGTTGGGCCTCCTCATCGCGACGCTGCGCGAGTTCATCAAGGCGGATCGCTACGTCCGCTCGGGACTTTGGACAACGCAGGATTATCCGCTCACCGTCGGGTCGCTGCGCGATCGCAAGGTGGGGATGGTCGGCATGGGTCGCATCGGGCAGGCCATCGCACGGCGGCTGGATGCCGCCAAGGTGCCGGTGGTTTACCACTCGCGCAATCCTGCGGCGGGGGTCTCGCATCAGCATTATCCGAACCTGCTGGAGATGGCGAAGGCGGTGGATACGCTGGTCGTCATCACGCCGGGTGGCGCCGCCACCGCGAACCTGATCAATGCGGAAGTGATGAAAACACTGGGGCCGCGCGGTGTCATCATCAACCTCGCGCGGGGCAGCGTGATCGACGAGCTGGCGTTGATCGCGGCACTGAAGTCCGGCACCATCCTGGCCGCCGGCCTCGACGTCTTCGCCAAGGAGCCGCAGGTGCCCGACGAGTTGAAGGCGTTGCAGAACGTCGTGCTGCTGCCGCATATCGGCTCAGCCTCGCTGGTGACACGCAACGCGATGGATCAACTCGTCGTCGATAATCTGAAGGCGTGGTTCTCCGGCAAGCCGCCGCTGACGCCGATCGCCGAAACGCCGGTGAAAGACAGGTAGCGATGCGCGTCGCGGCGATCCGAACCGGTATGCTTGCGCTGCTGGCGGTATTGCTTGCCGTCAGCATGCCGGCATTCGCCCAGACCGCCGCGAACCTGAAGAAGGACATGATCGGCCAGTGGGAATTGTCCACGGCCGAGCGCGGCAAGACCTGTGTTGTGACCTTGAAGCCCGATACGACGCCTCAAGGCATGAAGCTGGAGCTTGAGCCCGGCTGCGCCAATGCGTTGCCTTTCACCAAGGATATCGTGGCGTGGGGCATCAAGGGGTTGGATATCGTCCGCATGCAGGACGCATCGGGACAATCGGTGATCGATTTCACTGAGGTCGAAAGCGGGATTCTCGAAGGCCGCCGCAGCGGCGAGGGAATCTATTTGTTGCAGAATCTGGCTGCTGCGCGGGCGCTGACGCGGTCGATGGATCAGATGATCGGCAACTGGGCGATGGTGCGCGGCTCGGGCGCGGTCATTTGCACGCTTACTCTCACCAACACGGAAGCCGGCGGCGATAACTTCGCCGTCTTCGTCAAGCCGCACTGCGATGCCTCTGTCGTCGCGTTAGCGCCGACGCTGTGGCGGCTGGAACGCGGCGAAATGCTATTGATGTCGGCGCGCGGCGAGACTTGGCATTTCGAGGCCGATGACAACGCGCAATGGCGGCGTGTGCCCGATAGCGCCGATCCACTGTTCATGATGCGGCAATAGCGCACCGCGCGCTGATTGCGTTAAGCCGCGTTCATCGGCGGCACCGGCAGCGCGGTTACCGATTTGATCTTCTCCATGGCGAAGCGCGAGGTGACGTTCTTGAGCGCCACTGCGCTGATCAGCTTTTTGTAGAATACGTCGTAGCTCTGCATGTCGGCGGTGACGACGCGCAGCATGTAATCGACGTCGCCGGCCATCCGGTAGAATTCGACGACTTCCGGCATGGCGCTGACCGCCTCGGCGAATTTTCGCAGCCACTCGTCGGAATGATCGCCGCTTTCCACCGAGACGAAAACGGTAATGCCGAGGCCGATCTTGGTCTGGTCGACCAGCGCGACGCGGCGGGTGATGACGCCATCGGCTTCGAGGCGCTGGATGCGCTTCCAGCATGGCGTCGAGGACAGGCCGACGCGGTCGCCGATTTCGGCAACCGACAGCGAGGCGTCGTCCTGCAGCACGGTCAAGATTTTGCGGTCGATGGCATCGAGCCGGCGGCCGGTGTCAGGTGCGGGAGCGACGAGATCTGTCATGAGAAGATGATTTTTCCATATGTTGGCCGAATATCCCTCATATATAGGAAATTCTTCTATGGCAAGCCTCGATTTAACCGGATTGCGCCGGGAGTGGCGGGCGCGCGCCTAAAAACGCTTCAACTTCAGCGCGTTGCGGGCAGGCGAAAGCGCCGCCAAAGCGGGTGCATTTCAGTGCCGCAGCGGCCGACGCGAAGCGCAGCGCGGCCGGGATGGCCTGTCCCTCAATCAGGGCCAAGGTGAAAGCGCCATGGAAAATGTCGCCGGCGCCCAGCGTGTCGACGGTGTGGACCGGAAACGCCGCAGTCTCTTGGAACGCCCCGGTCGGGTCGAGCCAGAGCGTGCCTTGCGGGCCGCGCGTCGCGGCTAGAAAAGACGAGGTCAGCCCGGCGATCTTGCGCAGCGCCGTCGCGTCGTCGTCGCTGCCGGCCGTCTGCCGCACGGCGTCGCTGGAAAAGATCAGGTGCGAGGATGCGGTCAGCAGTCCCTCGCGGAGCGACATGACGCCGTCGCCGTCGACCACCACCGGAATATTCCGGCGCCGGGCCTCGGCGCAAAGATCGGTGGCGAAGGGGGCGCAGCGGCTTTCGATCAGCACCGCGCCGCAGTTTTTCAGCAAGGCGTCGGCGTTTGGCAGCCGGACCTTCCATAAGGCGGGATCGCGGAAGGTGAGAATGGTGCGCTCGCCGCTCGGGTCGATCATGATGGCCGAGATCGGCGTCACCAGTCCCGGCACATGCACCAGATGCCGGCTGTCGATGCCTTCCTCGGCTAGCTTGTCGAAGATGTAATGTGCCGAAGTTTCATGCGCGTCCCCCATCGGGCCGCACAGCGCGGCGCGGCCGCCGAGCCGCGCGATGCCGATGGCGGCGTTGAGCGCGTTGCCGCCGGCGATTTCCTCGAACTGGCTGGCCGGCACCTTGGAGCCGCGCGACGGGATCGCCTCGATGCGGAAGGCGAGATCGCGCACGGGCATCCCGATGCAGAGGATATGGGGTGAGTTCGAACTGGCTGTGTCGGTCATGGCGTGTCCATCGTCAATCGCTTGGCGACGATCTGGTTCCGCCTATTCGGACGGTTGCAGCCAGCGTCCCACCAGATGATGCGCGATGGCGAACGGATGCGGCCCGGTAAGCCCGCCGGCATGTTGACGCGCCAGCATTTGCGTGGCTTCCGCGCGCGAGAACCAGCGCACGTCCTCAAGTTCGGTGCGATCGATGACGATGTCGCGCGTGAGCGCTTCCGCCGTGCAGCCGATCATCAGCGATGACGGATAGGGCCACGGCTGCGTCATGTAATACTGAACGTTGTCGCAGCGGATGCCGGATTCCTCCCACACCTCGCGGCGCACCGCGTCCTCGATGGTTTCCGCCGCTTCGACGAAGCCGGCGAGACACGACCACATGCCGGCGGGAAACTGCTTCTGGCGGCCGAGCAGGCAATCGTCGCCCGAGGTCACCAGCATGATGACGACCGGATCGGTGCGCGGAAAATGTTCGGCCTTGCAGCTTGGGCAGTCGCGCCGCCAGCCGCCTTGCGTCGCGCGGGTGCGGGTGCCGCAATTGGCGCAATAAGCGTGGCGGCGATGCCAGCCCACCATGGATTTCGCCATCGCGATGGCCGAAAGCTGCTCCGCCGGAATCGCGCCCTGCATCGCCATGCCGCGCAGCTCGATGACGCCGACATCGGAACGATTCAGCAATTTCTCTGCGGCGTCGTCAGCAATGCCCATGCCGAACACCGGCACTTCGCCGCGCAGGCCGAGGAAGATGGTGCCGGGGTTGGCGCCGAACTTCAGCGCCTCGTTCACCGACAACAGCGCGCGCACGCCGCCGTTCTCTTGTGCGACCACCAGCGAATCCCGAAACACCACATAGGCGCTGGCATCGTTTCGGGTTTCCAGCGCCATCAGCTTGGCGTCGTCGGTGCGCAGATGCGCAGCGCGCTCCAGCGCATTGGACACGAAGGCCGGCTGGCCGATCGGAAACGGGCGATCTGTTTTTGTTGTTGTCATGAGGTGCTCAAGTCAGGTTGTTCGATCCACACTTTGCGCCGGAGCGCATCGATGAGTGCCTGCATATCGCGCGGCTCGTAGGACAGCGGCGGCATCACACCCCAGATCGGGCGCGGCCATGCTGCGTCGGTGCGGCGACGCGCGATGATATGGACGTGCAGTTGCGGGACTGCGTTGCCCAGTGCAGCGATGTTGAGCTTGTCGCAACGGGTGATGTCCCGCAGCGCGCGCGAGACGCGGGCGATTTCGGTCATCAACTGCGCCTGCGCCACCTCGTCCAGATCGACGATCTCAACAATTTCGGGACGGCGCGGCACCAGCACCAGCCAGGGATAATGCGCATCCTTGATCAGGAGCACGCGGCATAGCGGCAGATCGCCGACCGGGGCGGTGTCCTTGTCAAGCTGCGGATGGAGCGTCCAGTCGGCGGGCATACAGGTTCTCGAAGAGTTCCGGCACTGTCGCAGAGTGCGGCCCGGCAAACAACCGTTTCGGATACGGCTGCGGAACCGGGCGCGGAGCGGCTTGCTTTCCGTGGCTTTTGGCCCCAAATAGGGACCGGGAGATTGGCGGTGGACGAGCCTCTCGCCAACCGGGTCAGGTCCGGAAGGAAGCAGCCCTAACGAGGTCTGGATCGGGTCGCTCGTCAGTCTCCTACTTATTTTTTGGAGCGCTTTGCTGCTCCGCTGCTGGACTTTGATGCCGTGGTCTGTCGGTGGCGGGCAAAACCTCGACAATCAAGCCCCGGACACTTCCGCAAGCCGGCTCCTCGTCAACCTATGCAATTGCGGATCGCTTGATGACCGACGCTGGCACGCCTGCAACGATCCCTGTAACGCCTTCCGACGATCAGGGCGGCTTTGACTTGGGCCGCGCGCAGGGCACACAGGGCGCCGCCTATCGCGTGCTCGCCCGCAAGTATCGTCCGACCAATTTCGACAATCTGATCGGCCAGGAAGCGCTGGTCCGCACCGTCTCCAATGCGTTCGAGACCGGGCGGATTCCGCAGGCGTGGATTCTCACCGGCGTGCGCGGCGTCGGCAAGACCACCACGGCGCGCATTCTGGCGCGGGCGCTGAATTACGAACTGCCGGACGGCTCGATCAAGGGACCGACGGTGCAGATGCCGACGCTCGGCACGCATTGTCAGGCGATCATGGAGAGCCGGCACATCGACGTGCTGGAGATGGACGCTGCCTCCCACACCGGCGTTGACGATGTCCGCCAGATCAACGACAGCGTGCGTTATGCGCCGTCCAGCGCCCGCTACAAGGTCTACATCATCGACGAAGTCCACATGCTGTCGACGGCGGCGTTCAACGCCTTTCTGAAGACGCTGGAAGAACCGCCGGCGCACGCCAAGTTCGTATTCGCCACCACCGAAATCCGTAAAGTTCCGGTCACGGTGCTGTCGCGCTGCCAGCGCTTCGATCTGAAGCGTGTCGAGGCCGACGTGCTGATGGCACATCTCGGCAACATTGCGTCGATGGAGAACGTCGAGGCGGAGCCCGAGGCGCTCGGCATGATCGCCCGCGCGGCGGAAGGCTCGGTGCGCGACTCGCTGTCGCTGTTCGATCAGGCCATCGCCCATGCCGCCGGCATCGTGCGCGCCGAGGACGTGCGGCAGATGCTCGGCCTTGCCGACCGCACCCGCGTCATCGATCTGTTCGACGCTTTGGCGCGCGGCGATATCGTCGCGGCGTTCAAGGAATTTCGCGAACAGTATGACACCGGTGCCGATCCGATCGTGGTGCTCAGCGATCTCGCGGAGTTCGTCAATTTCGTCACCCGCGTGAAGATCGTGCCTGCGACCGCCGACAATGTGGTGTTCGGCGAGACCGAGCGCGTGCGCGCCCGCGATTTCGCCGCCAAGCTGTCGATGCGGGTGCTGTCGCGGATGTGGCAGATGCTGCTCAAGGGCATCACCGAGGTGCAAGGCGCGACGCGTCCCGCCGCCGCCGCCGAAATGGTGTTGGTGCGCATCGCCTATGTCGCCGATCTGCCGACGCCGGATGAAGCGATCCGTATGATCGAGCAGGGGGGTGGCGGATCGTCGCTGTCGGCGGGCTCCAGCCCGCGTGGCGCGCCCTCCGGGGCGAGCGGGTCGGTTGCGATGCCGTCAACAATGTCAGCCGCGCCAATGCGTCCGGCCGCGCCGCGCGCTATCGGTGAAGCGTCCGCCCGCGCGCAAATGCTGTCGCCCGTGGCAAGTTCCGCGCCGCCGGCGCTGAAGATCGCGAACTTTCCCGAATTGGTGGCGCTCGCCGCCGCGCAGCGCGACTTGCAGACCAAGTCGGCGCTGGAAGCCGATGTGCGTCTCGTGCGGTTCGAGGACGGGCGGCTTGAAGTGGCGATGGAGCGGACCGCGTCGCGCGCCTTGATCGGCGAGCTTCCACGCAAGCTGGAACAGTGGACCGGCCGGCGCTGGACCGTCATCGTCTCCAACGAGGAAGGCCAGCCGACCTTGCGTGAGCAGGCAACCGAAGCACGTTCGGCGCGCGAGCGCAGCGCCGAAGCCGATCCTCGCGTGCGCGAGGTGCTGGCGCGCTTCCCCGGCGCCAAAATCGTCGAGGTTCGCCACCTTGCACCGGATTTGCCCGACGCCGATATCACGGACGACGATGCTGCGGAATCATCCGACAGCGACGATTGAATTTTGCTGATGAAGAGGAACGATCATGGCTGATTTTCTCGGCATGATGAAACAGGCCGCGCAACTGCAATCGAAGATGAAGGCGATGCAGGACGAACTCGATCACGTCGAGGTCGAGGGCATTTCCGGCGGCGGTATGGTGACGGTGCGCATGACCGCGAAGATGGAAATCAAGGCGATCAGCATCGATCCATCGCTGATGAAGGCCGAAGAACGCGAAATCGTCGAGGACCTCATCGTCACCGCCTGCAACGATGCGCGCCGCAAGGCGGAAGTCGCAATGCAGGAGAAGATGCAGGCGCTGACCGGCGGACTCGGCCTGCCGCCCGGCCTTCTCGGCTGAGAGGATCGCGGCTGACATGGCATCGAGCGTCACCGGGCCGGAGATCGAGCGACTGATTCAGTTGCTGGCGCGATTGCCGGGGCTCGGCCCCCGCTCGGCGCGGCGTGCCGCGCTGCATCTGATCAAGAAGCGCGAAGCCCTGATGGCACCGCTCACCGGCGCGTTGCAGACAGCGATGGATCGGATTCAAGTCTGCAAGACCTGCGGCAATATCGACACCGTCGATCCCTGCACTATCTGTACCGACCCGCGCCGTGACCCCGCGATCATCGTGGTGGTGGCGGATGTCGCGGACCTGTGGGCGCTGGAGCGTGCTAATGCCATTAACGGCCTCTATCATGTACTCGGCGCGACGCTGTCACCGCTCGACGGCATCGGCCCCGACGATTTGACGATCGATTCACTCGTATCGCGTGCGCATCAGGCGCAGGTGAAGGAAGTCGTACTCGCGCTCAATGCCACGGTGGATGGCCAGACCACGGCGCACTACATCACCGACCTGTTGCAAGACGCCAACGTCAAGGTGACGCGGATGGCGCACGGCGTTCCGGTCGGCGGCGAACTCGACTATCTCGACGAAGGCACGCTTTCGGCGGCGATGCGCCAGCGAACGCTATTCTAATGGCGTTGCTCGTCCGTCATTCGTACTCACGCCTTCGCGGTCTCGAGCGCGCTGAAGTGTCCGCGCTGCTGCAGCCAGATCATCAGCAGCAGGCTCGGGATCGCCACCAGCACGCTGACGACGAAGAACAGCGGCCAGCCGGTGGCGGCGGCGACGTAACCTGCGCCGGACGACAGATAGATGCGCCCGACCGACGCAAGCGCCGTCAGCAAAGCATATTGGGTTGCGGTGTGCAGCGGGTTGTTGCACAGCGCCGACAGGTAGGCGACGAAGATCACGGTGCCGATGGCGCCGGTGAACTGCTCGATGCTGACGGCGACCGCCAGCGCCCATTGTTGCGGCCCGACCAGCGCCAGCCAACTGAACGTCAGGTTGGAGATCGCCTGCAACAGCCCGCCGATCCACAGGCACGCAATCAGCGGGCAGGCGCGCGCGAGAAAACCGCCGGTGAAGCCGCCGATCAACGTCGCGGCGAGGCCAAGGCCTTTCACGATGATGGCGTAGTCGTTGCGCGTGAACCCGACGTCGATGATGAACGGCACCGTCATCGCGCCGGCGAAGGCGTCGGTGAACTTGAACAGCATGACGAAGATCAGCACAACGATGGCATCGCGCCGGCCGAGAAATTCGACGAAGGCGCCGACCGCGGCGTCGATCACGCGCTGCAACGACGATGTGTCGCCGGTGGCGGCCTCGGTGCGGGTCGAGCCGTTCGGCTCGCGCGCCAGCAAGACGGTGACGATGCCGATCACCACCAGCCCGGCCATCACCGCGAGGCTTGCCATCCAGGCGTGCAGACGTGGCAGGCCGAGATGTTCGAAGCCGGTGACAAGGAATAGCGCGCCGGCAGTGGAGGCCACCATGCCGATGCGATAGGCGGCGACATAGGAAGCCATGCCGGCCGCCTGTTCGCTTTCGTCGAGGCTTTCGACGCGGAAGGCATCGACCACGATGTCCTGCGTGGCAGATGCGGTTGCAACCATCAATGCGCCGAGCGCAACGAAGAATGGCGAACGCGCGGGGTCGGTCAATGCGAGCGCGAGGATCGCGGCCATCAGCAGCAGTTGGGTGAAAATCAGCCAGCCGCGCCGGCGGCCGAGCCATTTTGTCAGGATCGGCAGGCGCAGGCCGTCCACCAGCGGCGCCCACAGGAACTTCAGCGTGTAAGGTGTGCCGACCAGCGTGAACAGGCCGATGGTGCCGAGGCTAACGCCGCTTTCACTGACCCATACCAGGAGCGTCGAGCCCGACAGCGCCAGCGGCAGCCCGGACGAGAAGCCGAGGAACATCACCACCAGCACGCGCGGTTGCAGATAGACCATCCACGCGTCGCGCCACGACGCGCGGGCCGGCGTGGACGAGGGTGGCGTGGACGAGGCGGCTTCCGGAGCGCTCATGCCGCAGTGCTAGCTGATTCGCCGCATCGCCGCGCGCATCTGCAACGTGGATAGCAGGCGAACGAGAGGCGAACCGTGACGGATCGGCCAGTCGCGCCATATTTGTCGGCGAGGAACTACTCTCCAGCCTGTAGCTTGCGGGGAACGGGAAACAGATCGACGCGAACATCCTTGGCGGCGCGCGAGGCATCGTCCGCGGCAGGCGCATCGGTGCTGAAATCGAGATCCTCGATCTTCACCGCGCGCTTGCCGATCTTGTTGACCGAGATCAGCACTTGCCGCACGTCCTCGTTGACCTGATCGAAGTGGCTGCCGAGCCTGCTGACGCGATCACGCAGCCGCTCGACGTCGCCCATCATATGCATGACCTCGGTGCGCACCTCATCGGCGGCATCGCGCATCCGGGCGTCCTTCAGCACCTGCTGCATCACCTGGATCGCCAGCATCAAGAGCGACGGCGACACCAGCACGACGCGGGCGCGATAGGCTTTTTGCACGAGATCGTCGAAACCATCGTGAATCTCGGCGTAAACCGATTCCGACGGCACGAACATCAGCGCGGTGTCCTGGGTTTCGCCGGGGATCAGGTACTTCTCGGAGATGTCGGTTATGTGTTTGGTGATGTCTTGCCGCAGCCGCTCCGCGGCCGACTTCTTTTCCTCGTCGCTGCGCGCGTCATGCAGCGCGGTGATCGCTTCCAGTGGGAATTTGGCGTCGATGCACAAGGGCCGCCCGTCCGGCAGGAACACCACGCAATCCGGCCGCTTTCCGGTCGAGAGCGTGTGCTGGAAGGCATAGGCGTCCGACGGCATGCCGTCGCGGACGATAGCTTCCATGCGCGCCTGCCCGAATGCGCCGCGCGACTGCTTGTTGGCCAGTACGTCGCGCAGCGTCGTGACCTGAATGGTCAGTTCCGCAAGGTTCTGGTGGGCATTGTCTATGATGCCGAGCCGTTCGTGCAGCGCGTGCAGGCTGTCCATGGTGTGGCGCGTGGTCTGTTCCATCGATTGTCCGACCCGCTGCGTCACCGAATCGAGCCGCTCGTTGACGGTGCGCGCCATCTCCGCCTGCCGCCCCGCCAGCGCCTGCCCCATGGCGTCGACGCGGCCCGTGGCCTGATTCTGGATTTGCAGGAGTTCGCTGAGGCGTTCCTCCAGTTCGTCGGCGCGGATCGCCTGCGCCATCGCGCTCGCCGCGCGGAGGCGGCCGGTGCGGGCAATGACGACAATGATCCCAAGCAGCAACAGCACCGCGACGCCGGCGAGGGCAACCAGCGCCGTTCCGGTATCGATGCTCAATCCGCCGATGGTGAAGAGGTGTCCGCGCATGGCGCCAGCCTAGCCGATTCGGGGAACGATAAGAACGAAGATAGAACATAAGTCGTGAATGCCGGGTTTATTTTGATAGTTAAAGAACATTGAGAAAGGCGCGGCGCGGCCGGTCCCGCGCCGGCCGTCCGGTGGATTGACCGCGGCCATGGCCCGGCTTACATCGCCCGCATGGCCATTCGTGAAATCATCGTTCTGCCCGACAAACAGTTGCGGCTCATTTCCAAGCCGATCGAGAAGGTCTCATCGGACATCCGCAAGCTCGCCGACGACATGCTGGAAACCATGTACGACGCGCCGGGCATCGGGCTCGCGGCGATCCAGATCGCCGAGCCGCTCCGCCTCGTCACCATGGATATCTCCAAGCGTGAAAAGGACGAGGACGGCGAGAGCAAGCCGCACCCGCGCGTCTTCATCAACCCGGAGATCGTCGCTGCGTCGGAGGAACTGTCCGTCTACGAGGAAGGCTGCCTGTCGATCCCCGAATACTACGAAGAGGTCGAGCGGCCGGCGCGCGTGCGCGTGCGTTATCTCGATCTCGACGGCAAGGTGCATGAGGAAGACGCCGAGGGGCTTTTTGCCACCTGCATTCAGCACGAGATCGATCACCTCAACGGCGTGTTGTTCGTTGATTATCTGTCGAAGCTGAAGCGTGACCGCGTCATGAAGAAATTCACCAAGGCGGCGCGGCTGGCGGCGAAGTAATCGCAATCCCGACGGGACACGAGATGTCGTTGCGCTTGATTTTCATGGGAACGCCGGACTTCGCGGTGCCGACGCTGCTGGAACTGGCGGCGCATGGCCACGAGATTGTCGCGGCCTATACTCGCGAACCCAAACCCGCCAAGCGCGGCATGAAGCTGCAAGAGACGCCGGTTGCGTTCGAGGCGAAGCAACTTGGCATTCCGGTGCTGACGCCGAAGACGCTGAAGACGCCGGAAGCGCTCGCGGAGTTCGCAGCGCATCAGGCCGATGCCGCAGTGGTGGTGGCCTATGGAATGATCCTGCCGCAGGCGATTCTCGATGCGCCGGCGCTCGGTTGCTTCAACCTGCATGGGTCGCTGCTGCCGCGCTGGCGCGGCGCCGCACCGATCAATCGCGCGATCATGTCCGGTGATCGCGAAAGCGGCGTGATGGTGATGAGGATGGACGCTGGCCTCGATACCGGCGATGTCGCGATGGCCGAGCGGCTGCCGATCACCGATGCGATGACGGCCGCCGATCTGCACGACGCGCTGGCCCCGCTCGGTGCCGATCTGATGGTGCGGGCGATGGGCGCGCTGGAGCGCGGCGGCCTGCAACTCGTCAGGCAGAGCGAGCAGGGCGTCACCTACGCCGCGAAGATCGACAAAGCCGAGGCGCAGATCGACTGGCGCAAGCCGGCGCATGATGTGCTGCGACACATCCATGGCCTGTCGCCGTTTCCCGGTGCGTGGACCGAACTGCCGCTCGATGGCGATGCTGTTCGGCTGAAAATCCTGCGTTGTGAAATGGCCACGGGTTCAGGCGAACCCGGCACCTTGCTCGACGATCGGCTCACGGTTGCCTGCGGCGACGGCGCGATCCGCCTCATCGAGGTGCAGCGCGCCGGCAAGGCGCCGATGAAGGCCGCCGATTTCCTGCGTGGCACGCCGCTCAAGCCGCCGCTGCGGTTTGTCTGATGCCGCGCTACAGGCTCATCATCGAATACGACGGCGGGCCGTTTTGCGGTTGGCAGATTCAGAACAACCAGCTTTCCATTCAAGGCGCATTGGAAGATGCGGTGGCCGCGATCAATGGTGCGCCCGCGCGCGTCAATGGTGCTGGACGTACCGATGCCGGCGTTCATGCGCTGGCGCAGGTCGCGCATGTCGATATCGAAAAGACACTGCCGCCCGGCCGTTTTCGCGATGGGTTGAATGCGCATCTGCGGCCGCTTCCGATCGGCGTGCTGGCGGCCGACGTAGTGCCTGACACGTTCGAGGCGCGGTTTTCGGCGATCCGCCGCCACTACCGCTATCGCATCGTCAATCGCCGCGCCAATCTCGCTATTGATGCCGGAAAAGTCTGGCGGGTGCCGCGTCCGCTTGATGCTGACGCGATGCATGTCGCCGCGCAGCGCCTGCTCGGCAAGCACGACTTCACGACGTTTCGCGACACCGAATGCCAGGCGAAGTCGCCGGAGAAGACGCTCGATCAGCTCGACGTTGCGCGCTACGGCGACGAGGTCGAGATCGTCACGTCGGCGCGCTCGTTCCTGCACAGTCAGGTGCGCTCGATGGTCGGCTCATTGGTGTGGGTCGGTGAAGGCCGCTGGAGCGCGGACGACTTGCGCGGCGCGCTCGATGCGCAGGATCGTCGCGCCTGCGGCCCGGTCGCGCCGCCGGACGGGCTCTATCTCGTGCGGGTCGATTACGACTGAGGCTCTAACCGTTTCATCGCATCCCAGAACAGGTCCTGCCCGCCGGCGACGTTGGCGGTCCAGTGTTCGGCGGCGAAGTCGTTGGCGTCGTCGGTAATGAACTTGAAGGCGCGCCACGGAATGCTGTGGCGCTGGCAGACATGGGCGATGGCGTATAATTCCATGTCGACGATGTCGACGCCCTTCTCCACCAGCCATGGATCGGTGGTAGTGACGAAGCTGTCGCCGGTGCCGCAGATCACGCCGTCCCGGCCTGACGACAGACGATCGAACTCTGCGCCGAACGGCGTGCGGCCGCGCGGCGCCAACGGTTCGGCGATCATGTCGCGCTGGATGACGTGCGCGACTTCGACCAGTCCGCGCAGGCCCTCGTTGATCTTGCCGGCGGTGCCGTAGTTGATCACCAGCGCGGGCCGCAGCACCAGCAGCGCCAGCGTTGCCGCGCTCGCGGCGTTGACCTTGCCGACGCCGGTATAGATCACCTCGACATTGTCGGGCGTGCGTGCCTTGCTCAGTTCATCGTCGATGGCGGTGAGAACGAGGATCTTGCCGCTCATGCGAAATAGCGGTCCAGAATGCCGCGATAGATTCGCGTCAGCTTCTCAAGATCGCTGACCGGGGTGCGCTCGTCGATCTGATGCATGGTCTGGCCGACGAGCCCGAACTCGATCACCGGGCAGTAGTGCGTGATGAAGCGCGCATCCGATGTGCCGCCGCCGGTGTTGAGATCGGGCTTGCGGCCGGTAACCTCATCGATCGCGGCTACGACGAGGTCGATGAAAGGGCCCGGTTGCGTGATGAAGACGTCGGCGTTGGACGGCTCCCATTCGATCCGCGCGCGGATGCGGTTGCCGCAGGCTGTGGTCATCCGCGTCTCGACCAGTTCACGCAGCGACGCCTGCGTGTAATGATCGTTATAGCGGATATTGAATTTGGCGCGCGCCTGCCCCGGAATCACGTTGCTGGCGGGATTGCCGACATCGACCGAGGTGAATTCGAGGTTTGATGCCTGGAAATGCTCGCTGCCGTGGTCCAGCGGTTCGCTGTCGAGCGCTGTGATCAGTGAGGCGATATCGGGGATCGGATTGGCCGCGCGGTGCGGATAAGCGACGTGACCCTGCACGCCATCGACGATCAGGGTGCCGGACTGCGAGCCACGGCGGCCGACCTTGATGCAGTCGCCCATCTCCTCGACGTTGCTCGGCTCGCCGAGTACGCAATGGTCGAATTTCTCGCCGCGCGCATCGAGCCATTGCATCAGCTTGACGGTGCCGTTGACGGCGATCGCTTCCTCATCGCCGGTAATGATGAAGGAGATCGAACCGTCGCCCGGCGGCTTGCCGCCGTTTGCAGCGAGATAGTCCAGCGTTGCAGCAACGCTGCACGCGATGCCGCCCTTCATATCGACCGCGCCGCGTCCGTAAAGATAGCCATCTTTTACGTCGCCGGAGAATGCGCCTTGCGTCCATGCCGTCTCGTCGCCGGGAGGCACCACGTCAGTATGACCGGCGAAGGCGATATGCGGTGCGCTTTTGCCGATCCGCGCATACAGATTGTCGATGTCAGCCGCGCCCGGCTCGCTGAACGTGACGCGATGCACGTCGAAACCTGCCGTCTTGAGATGGCTTTCGAGCACACCCAGCGCGCCGGCGTCGGCGGGCGTCACCGACGGGCAACGCACCAGTTCGCGCGTAATGCTGACGGCGTCCTTGCTCATCGGTGATCCGACTCCGTCAGTCGCGCAGCAGTTCGTTGATGCTGGTCTTGGAGCGGGTGCGTTCGTCGACGCGCTTGACGATCACCGCGCAAGCAGTGGAGGGGCCCGGCTGGCCGTTCTTCAGCGGCTTGCCCGGCAGCGAGCCCGGCACCACGACGGCGTATTCCGGCACTTCACCGATGAAGGTTTCGCCGGTCTCGCGATCGACGATCTTGGTCGAGGCGCCGAGGAAGACGCCCATGGCCAGCACCGCGCCTTTGCGCACGATGACGCCTTCCGCCACTTCCGAGCGCGCGCCGATGAAGCAATCGTCCTCGACGATCACCGGGCCAGCCTGCAACGGCTCCAGCACGCCGCCGATGCCGACGCCGCCGGAAATATGCACGCGCTTGCCGATCTGGGCGCAGGAGCCGACCGTCGACCAGGTATCCACCATGGTGCTCTCGTCGACATAAGCGCCGAGATTGACGAAGGACGGCATCAGCACGACATTCTTGGCGATGAAGGCGGAGCGGCGGACGATGGCGCCCGGCACAGCGCGGAACGCCGCGTCGCGGAAGCGGTTCTCGCCCCAGCCCTCGAACTTCGACGGCACCTTGTCCCACCACGACGCACCGCCGGGACCGCCCGCAATCGGGCTCATGTCGTTGAGACGGAACGACAGCAGCACGGCCTTCTTCAGCCACTGATTGACATGCCACTTGCCGCTGGCCTTGCGCACGGCGACCCGCGCCTCGCCCTTGTCGAGCAGGTTCAGCGCCTGATCGACGGCCTCGCGCACCTCGCCCTTTGTTGCGGCGGTGACAGTGTCGCGGGCATCGAAAGCGCCGTTAATGGTGGATTCGAGCGAGGCGAGAGACATGAGGATTCCTTGGCTTTTCAGATTTCTAAATCGGACGCTTTTGTCCGGATTCAGCGGGAGAGAGTCAAGCGCGGCTCAGCGGGCCGTGAGTTTGGCGAGAAAGCCGGCCAGGTTGTCGGTGACGTGGTCGACGTGGGGCGCGTCGCGGCCTTCCATCTCCCAGTCCTCGCGAACGACTTCCTTAGTTCCGTCCGGAACTACCAGCACGGTGGTCATGCCGAGGTCGTGCGGTACCACGAGGTTGCGCGCCAGATCCTCGAACATCGCGGAGCGCGCCGGGTCGACCCGATGTAGGTCGAGGAAGCGCTGGTAGGTCCGTGGTGCCGGCTTCGGCTCAAGGTCGGCGGCGATAATGTCGAACACTGCCTCGAAATGCTCCGGGAAGCCAAGGCGCGCCAGCACCTTGCCGGCGTGATCGGTCGAGCCGTTGGTGAGGATCAGTTTGCGGCCGGGCAGGCGGGCGATGGCCTCGCCCATTGCCGGGTTCGGCTCCAGCGGTGAATGATCGATTTCGTGGACGTAGGCAAGGTAATCGTCGGCGGAGATGCCGTGCTCGGTCATCATGCCGCGCATACTGGTGCCGTAGCGCTTGTAATAGTCCTTCTGGATTCGCCGCGCCTCGACGGCATCGACGTTCAGGAAGTTGCCGATATAGGCGCCGATCCGCGCGTCGACCTGCTGCCACAGGTTGACGTGATGCGGATACAGCGTGTTGTCGAGATCGAACACCCACGTATCGACGTGGGTGAACGCGCGTGTGTTGGCCGGGGCGTCGGTCATTTATGGATCAGCGTGCCGGTGCCCTGATTGGTGAACAGTTCGAGCAATACGGCGTGCGAGGTCTTGCCGTCGATGATGACGACGCCTTCGACGCCTTGCTCCAGCGAATAGATGCAGGTCTCGACTTTCGGGATCATGCCGCCGGAGATGGTGCCGTCCGCGATCAGCTTGCGCGCGTCCTTCACCGAAAGCTCAGGGATGAGCTTCTTGGATTTGTCGAGCACGCCCGGCACGTCGGTCAGGAGCAGCAGGCGCTTCGCCTTCAGAGCGCCAGCAACCGCGCCGGCAAACGTATCGGCGTTGACGTTGAAGGTCTGGCCGCTTGCGGAGGTCGCCAAGGGTGCCAGCACCGGGATCAGTTCGTGGCCGATCAACTGATTGAGCAAGGTCAGATCGACCTTTTCCGGTTCGCCGACGAAGCCGAGATCGACCACCTTCTCGATGTGAGAATCCGGATCGACCATGCTGCGCGTCGCCTTCGACGCGGTCACCATGTTGCCGTCCTTGCCGCACAGCCCGACGGCCTTGCCGCCGGCTTCGTTGATGTAGCCGACCAGTTGCTTGTTGATCGAACCGGCCAGTACCATCTCGACGATCTCGATGGTGGCGGCGTCGGTGATGCGCAGGCCGGCGGCGAATTCGGACTTGATGCCGAGCCGTTGCAGCATGGTGGCGATCTGCGGGCCGCCGCCGTGGACTACCACCGGGTTGATGGCGGTCTGCTCAAGCAGCACGATGTCGCGCGCGAATGCCTTGGCAAGGTGTTCGGCGCCCATGGCGTGGCCGCCGTACTTAATGACGATGGTTTCCTCGTCGTACTGCTGCATGTGCGGCAGCGCTTCGGACAGGATGCGGGCCTGATCGCTCGGCGTGATTTCGGAAGCGGTGGGGGCGGCTGGATTGGTCATCGGCGAGGCTCTCGGACAGGGCAGGCAATAGCTGGCCACTGGCTAGCATTTCGCCACGGCGGCGTCATGACAAAATCCGCAACGAAGGTATCTGCGGTCAGCCCTTGCGCGGCCACATCGCCGCGACGGCGAGCAACAGCCAGCTCAGCATTAGAAGGATGCCGCCGGTCGGTGCAGCGCGGGGAAACAGGCTGCGTTCGGCGAAAAACCGTGCCGCAAGGTCGCCCGCGAACAGGCTGGCGCCGAGCACGAAGCCGGCGGTGGCGATCAGGCCGAGCATCGGCTGGGTGAGGCCGCGTTCGGTCAGCGCCGCCGCGCCGAGGACGGCTGCTGCGTGCAACAGCAGCATCAGGGCGGCGGTCGAAAGCCGTCCGGCCTCGGGCAGGTGAGCGCCCGCCGCGGCCAGCGCCACGCCGACTGCGCCCATGATGCCGGCGCAGACGATCAGGCCGCGCGCGATCGCGGTCGGGGTCATGCGCCGCGCTCCGCCAGCAATCGCATCATGGCGGCGCGAAGCTCGGGCATGCCCATGCCGCTGCGCGAGGACGTCGCGATAATTTCAGGAAACGCCGCCGGATGCGTCTTGAGCGCCGCGAGCGTTGTTTCGATCCGCGTATCAAGCTCGGCGGCCTTGATCTGGTCGGCCTTGGTGAGGACGATCTGATAGCTGACAGCGGAGCGGTCGAGCATCTTGAGAATTTCGGTATCGACATCCTTAATGCCGTGGCGCGAGTCGATCAGCACGTAAATGCGTGCCAAATTGCTGCGGCCTTGCAGGAATTTATGGATCAGCGTGGTCCACGATGCGATCTTGGTCTTCGCCGCCTGCGCGTAGCCATAGCCCGGCATGTCGACCAAACGCAGATCGCAGGTCTTCGGGCCTTCGAAGAAGATCAGTTCCTGGGTGCGGCCCGGCGTATGCGACGTGCGCGCCAGGGCGTTGCGGCCGGTCAGCGCGTTGATAAGGCTCGACTTGCCGACGTTGGAGCGTCCGGCGAAAGCGACTTCGACGCCAACCATCGGCGGCAGCGACTCGATGGAGGGGGCCGCCCAAAAGAATCGCCAGTCGCCGGCAAATACCTTGCGCCCGGCTTCGATCAGGTCGCTGTCGTTGTCGGCATTCATGCGGCGATGATCCAGAGGAGATTATATCGGGCTGCTTATCGTGGTGCTGAGGATCGTTGACCTCTCCGTTGTCATGGCTGGGCTCGTCCCGGCCATCCACGTCTTTGAACCTGTGTCGCTTCCAAGACGTGGATGCCCGGCATGAAGCCGGGCATGACGAGGAAAACGGCCAAATAACCCACTACGTCGCTTTCTTCGATCCCGCGAAGGTGGCCTTTACGTTGTCGAACAACTCGATCTTCACGCCGTTGCGTCGCATGATGTAGCTCTGCTGCAAGACCGAGAGCAGGTTGTTCCAGGCCCAGTAGATCACGAGCCCCGCCGGGAACGACGCCAGCATGAAGGTGAAGATCAGCGGCATCCAGTCGAAGATCATCTTTTGCGTCGGATCGGGCGGCGTCGGATTCAACTTCATCTGGAACCACATCGTGATGCCCATGATGATCGGCCACAGTCCGAGCGCGAGATAATGACCGATCACCGGCAGTTGGGTCGGGTCGAAGCTGAGGAGGCCGAACAGGTTGAAAAGATTGGTCGGATCGTGCGCGGAGAGGTCCTTGATCCAGCCGAAGAACGGCGCGTGGCGCATTTCGATGGTGACGAACAGCACCTTATAAAGCGAGAAGAACACCGGAATCTGCAAGGCGACGGGAAGACAACCGGCGACCGGATTGATCTTCTCCTTCTTGTAGATCGCCATCATCTCCTGCTGCTGCTTCATCTTGTCGTCGGGGAAGCGTTCTTTCAGCGCGGCGAGTTGCGGCTGCAGTGCCTTCATCTTCGCCATCGATGCGTATGACTTGTTAGCGAGCGGGAAGAACACCAGCTTCACCAGCACCGTCACCAGCAGAATGGCGACGCCGAAGTTGCCGAACAGGTGAAAGAAGAAGTCCAGGACCAGGAACATCGGCTTGGTGATGAAGTAGAACCATCCCCAGTCGATCAGCAGGTCGAAGTGGTTGAGCCCGAGTTGCTTGTTGTAGCCGCCAAAGCTGTCGAGCGGGAAATTCAGGCCGACGACCTTGGCTTCCTTCGCGCCGGCAAACAGCCGGGTGCTGGTGCCGCCGGTCGCGCCCGGCGCGATGGTCTGCGGATTTTCCAGATAGTCGGTCTGATAGGTCTGCGTGGTGCCGAGCAGTTGCGATGAGAAGCGCGCCTGCAGCGCGGCGTCGGTCTGCGGCAGCAGCGCCGAAGCCCAATACTTGTCGGTAATGCCGAGCCAGCCGTTGGTGACCTTGAAGTTGACCGACTTGCTCTCGGCGATTTTCTTGTAGCTATATTCCTGCAGGCCCTGGTCGCCGAGATAGCCGACGAGGCCTTCATGCAGAATGTAATAGCCAGAGACCTGTGGCGTGCCGTGACGCGAAATCAGCGCGAACGGATACAGGGTCACCGGCGCGCTGCCTGAATTGACGACTTGGTCCTTGAGCGAGAACAGATAATGGTCGTCGACGGAAATGGTCCGGCGGAAGGTCACGCCTTCGCCGTTGTCCCACTTCAGCGTGACCGGATGATCCGGCGTCAGGTTTCCGCTGCCGTCCTGCTGCCACACGGTGTTCTGATCGGGAATCTTGACGCTCGATCCGCTGGCGGCAACCCAGCCGAATTCTGCATAGTAAGGCTCGGCGGTGCCGGACGGCGAGAACAGCACGATCGCCGGCGATTTCGGATCAACCGTGTCGCGATATTGCACCAGAGAAAGATCGTCGATCCGTGCGCCTTTCAGCGACACGCTGCCGGCCAGGCGCGGCGTCTCGATCTTGATGCGGGGCGAGCCGGAAATGGCGGCATCGCGGCTGACAATCGCGGCCGTAGCCGGTTGATTGACGGTCGGCGTCGTCGGCGCAGTGCCCGGTGTGGTAGGCGTCGACGGTGATCCTGCCGGCGTGGTGGCGGCGGGGGCAGTCTTGTTGGCCTTGGCCAGTTCGCTTTGCGCCTGCTCGGCGGCGCGCTGCTTTTCCATCTGCGGGATGTTGAAGAAATACTGCCAGCCGATCAGTACCAGACCCGACAGGATGACGGCGATAATGGTGTTGCGATTGTCGGTCATCGTTCTGGTCTCGTCATTCGGTTCAGGTTGCGAGGTGACGGGGCGATGGGATCCGTCGGGCGCAAGGTGGTTACGTCACGAACGTTCCGGCGATGGCCGGTCGAGGCGATGGAGAGCCAGGCGCAGGTCGTCAAGCATCGTCGCAAAGCCGCGATGCAATGCACCGCGCCGGCCGACTAGCACATAATCGCTGTGCGGTCGCATGGATAAAGCGCCCACTTGCTTCACCAATTCGCGAAGCCTGCGGCGAACGCGGTTGCGTTCCGTCGCGGTGCCGACCTTTTTCGAAACAGTGAAGCCGATCCGCACCGGCCCGTCGTCTTCGCGCGTACGCCGTTGCACGACAAAAGCGGGGCTCGTCATCCGCGCCCCGCTCGCCACGGCGAGAAAGTCCACCCGCCGTTTCAATCGATCCATAACAGGGCCTCGCGAGGCCCGATCAGGCGCTCAGGCGCTTCCGTCCCCGAGCACGCCGTGCGGCGAGGACCTTGCGGCCACCCGTGGTCGCCAGACGCGCGCGAAAACCGTGACGGCGCTTGCGCACCAGTTTGCTGGGTTGATAAGTCCGCTTCACGGGTCCGTTCTCCGCTGACCGGGCAATTCGCCGAGGAATGAGGTAAATCCACGATTTTAAGCCCAAAGCGAGCCGTTTTCGGCCCCCAAAGAGCCGCGCCCGGACAAGCCGGGCGATCGCGGACAATTGGCGCGGCTTATACGGGAGCGGTCCGTTTTCGTCAACGTTTCCCTGAGGAATACGGGCGAAATGGAAACGGCAGTGGAAGCGGAGTTAAGAAGGGCGGCTGACGGATGGAACCCGTGGCATGCATCAACCCGCTCTAGGCGGCAATTTCCTCTTGGATCGCATCGGTATAAGATGACGGATCGGTCATTTGACCCGGTGTGCGGTCGAATTCTAACCTTCGTGTCAGGTTTCGGCAGGTCCTTTTAAGAATGACGTCTCCGGTGGATATTGTGCCGCAGGCCAGTGAGCGGCTGCGCGTGGAGCCATCGCGAGTGGTGCCGCGCGGGCGACTCGGTCTGTCGGGAAAGCTGCTGCTCTTGACGATTCCGCTGGTGATGATCGCGGAAGTGCTGATCTATGTGCCCGCGATCGCCAATTTCCGGATGAACCGCCTCAACGATCGCATCGCCGCCGCCAATACCGCCGCCTTTGTGCTCGACGCCGCGCCGAGCGGCATGGTGCCGGAATCGCTGGCGCGGCAAATCCTCGACAGCATCGGTGCGCGCGCAGTGGCGATCAAGATGGGGCAGCAGCGTCGCTTGCTCGCGAGCGCTAATCTGCCGCCTGCGGTTGACCACGATGTCGATATGCGCGAGATGACCGCGTGGGAGGCCATCGTCGGTGCCTTCGAGACCATGCTGGAGCGCGGTAACGAAACGATCCGCGTTATCGGTCCGGCACCCAACGGCGCTCAGTTCATCGAGGTGGTGATCGACGAACTGCCGTTGCGACGGGCGATGTACCGGTTCTCCGGCAATTTGTTGCTGTTCTCGCTCGGTATCGCGATTCTGACGGCGGCGCTGGTCTATTTTGCCCTGCATTATCTGTTCGTGCGGCCGATGCGGCGGCTGACGGCCAATCTCGTGGGATTCCATCGGAATCCGGAAAGCTCTGCGAGCATCATCACGCCTACAGAGCGCGGCGACGAAATCGGCGTCGCGGAACGCGAATTGTCCGATATGCAGCGCGATCTGGTGTCGATGCTCCATCAAAAGAGTCGGCTGGCGGCGCTGGGCCTCGCGGTCTCCAAGATCAATCACGATCTGCGCAACCTGTTGGCTTCCTCTCAATTGATCTCCGATCAACTCGCCAGCGTGCCGGAGCCGCGGGTGCAGCGTTTCGCGCCGAAACTGGTGCGCTCGCTGGAACGCGCCATCGCGCTGTGCCAATCGACATTGTCTTACGGTCGCGCGCAGGAGGCAGCGCCTGACCGGCGCATTGTTCTGGTCGAACCGATTGTCAACGAGGTGCGGGAATCGGCGGGGCTCGGGTCACAGGCGACAGCCCCGGTATCGATCGGCTGGATCAATGCCATTGAACGCGGGCTGACCATTGATGCCGACCCCGATCAGTTGTTCCGGGTGCTGCTCAATCTGGTCCGCAACGCCAAGCAGGCCCTTGAGAGCCAGCCGCAATCCGACACTGCCACCCAGCAGATCCGCATTACCGGACGGCGCAAAGGCACGGTAGCGGTGATCGAAGTGTCCGATACCGGGCCGGGCGTTCCGCAGAAGGCGCGCAATCATCTGTTCGAGGCGTTCCAAGCGTCCGATCGAGCCGGAGGTACTGGCCTGGGGCTGGTGATCGCGGCGGAACTGGTACGCGCCCATGGTGGCGACATCCATCTGGTCGAGGGCACCATTGGCGCCACCTTCCGCATCGCAATTCCGGACCGGCCAGTGGAATTGGCAACCCTGCGCGGGGAGCGGATCAGGGCTTGAACGGAGATTTGGTCTGTTTCGCGCTCGTCGCGTTTCGGGCGAACCCATACGTGCTCGTAAGCGGAATGGGTGCCGAAACCAAAAATATAGGCTATCGCTTCAAATTCTGCCCGGAACGGACAGGCCACCGGCTGTCGGCCCTATGTAGCCCGGCAAGCCGCCGTTTTGGCGATTCCAGCGGCGTTTTCTGTCGTTGATGAGTGGTGACTCGTCTCGCGGCAGGCGGCGATTGAAACAACGCGGGTTCAAAACGCTGCTTTGGGCGGTTCGGGACCTTGCCAAGCCGATCCTAAGCCGTTAGCTATGGCGCGCTTCGCGACGCCTTCGGCCGTCCGAGGCCGATGCAACCGGTTCGCGGGCCTTGCCTGTGCGGTCTGCACCCTGCGCGCCCGTAGCTCAGCTGGATAGAGCACCAGACTACGAATCTGGGGGTCAGAGGTTCGAATCCTTTCGGGCGCGCCATTCAATTCACTGAAAATAAATGACTTTCTTGGCTTCGATATTTTTGAGGCGAGCATTGCGCGCACCAATTTTGCCCGGTTATGGCAAGGACGGCAACCCCGTCCAGCGAAGCCTATTTTCGCCCGTCTACGAGGATGATTTCAACGGCGACGAACGCGACGTGGCGGTCTATCTCGATGGCGACGCCGCGTTGAGTTGGTGGCATCGCAACGTGGCGCGGTCGCAATATGCCGTGCAGGGGTGACGGAAGGCAAAAATCTATCCCGACTTCATCTTCGCGGTCGGCCGCAAGGACGGATCATCCCGGATCACCGTTATCGAAACCAAAGGCGATCAGTTCGACAACCTCGACACCGCCTACAAGCGCGAGGTTCTGAGCTTCATGTCCAAGAACTTCAGTTGGGACAGTACCGTCCCGGCCGGTACGCTCGAACTGGTCAAGAACACTGGCGAGACGGTCGATATGACGCTGATCCTGATGAGTGAACGGGATACGAAGCTGCCTGAGTATCTGAAGCCGTAAGCGCCGAATCCGGTCGATTGGTTGTAAGGCTTGGAGTATCAAAGGTTGAGGATTACTCGTGTTCAGATCGCGAACTGGAGGTCCATAAGGTATGTGGACTTTTATCCAGAGGACATTTGCATCCTCGTCGGAGCGAACAACGCTGGTAAGACCAATATCCTCAGCGCAATAAATTTTCTTCTAGGCGAGCGGTGGCCGATGCCCGCGAACATGGACGATTCCGATTTTTATGCGCGGGACCGTGGCAATGACGTTCATATCCGACTATGCCTAGAGCATCCGTCGGTTACTCATATCGATTTTGATACCTCGAAGGCACAGTATACTCTGACGGCGGTGGATGCTCGTGGCAACTCCATTCGCGGTTTTAATAACGCCCAGCGTGAAGAATTCGCCTTTGCTTACGTAGATGCCAGTCGAAACTACGAACGGTAATTCTCCACGTCACGATGGTCGATCTTTGGTCAAGCCTTGAGACATCTTCATCGGTCCTTGAAGGATAGCGGCGAACAATTAACGCAATTGCGGGAGGCCCTAAAGACGGCCCACGAACTGCTTTAAACTGACGAATACAAGACCTTCGTGAAGGAGATTAAAGCCGCGTTTGCAGTCCAGCTTCGCACGGCCCGATATGATGTAAACTTTGAGTTTCGGACGATGGAGGAGACGAATTTATATCGTAGTTTGTATCCAACGTTAATTGATCGTGCGTGCCGAGGAATCCACTCGAAGTGGGCTCTGGGGTCCGCAACGTGCTTGTCCTGGCGTTATTTCAAGCTTTCGCCAAATCGTTCCGAGGCGACGCAGTTCTCGGCATCGAGGAACCTGAGCTGTATCTGCACCCGCACGCGCAGCGGAGCCTGATGAGGCAGTTTGAAGAGTTGGCCACAGCGGGCAACCAGATCTTCATCTCCACTCACAGCGCACAATTCCTTCAGGTCGCACGCAGCGACCGCATCGTACTCGTTGAGAGGTGTGAAGACGAGGACGACGAGGTCTGTACGCAAGTTAAAACCGCGTCCAGCGATGATCTTCTCGTAGCTCGAAAGAAGCTCCACCCTGACCGTCCAATCACGGTGGATTCAATGTGCGCCTTCATCCAGAACGTCCGCTCTGCGGAGATGACCGAGGCATTCTTTGCGCGAATCGTCATTGTGGTCGAAGGCCCTTCGGAACGCGAGGCCGTACCAATTTTTGCCCGCGGCTTTGGTTTGGATTTCGACGAGCAAGGCATCTCCATCGTCTCGGCTGGCGGCAAGGCGGCTATTGATACACTGGCTCAGCTTTACGGTGCCCATGGAATTCAGACCTATTTCGTATTCGATAATGATTCTGGGAATGCCTCTGAAAAGGTAGCCAATCAAACGCTGTGCCGTCTGAGATGTGGAGCTGATCCAACCGGGTCTTTACGATGAGTTGGAGGCAACTGCTCGTTCAGAACTAGGCACGAGCGATCGGGAGATAGTGCGTTCGTAATCTGTCATGAAGCGGGTGAGGCAGTCTCCTCCGTCGCAGCCGCCCCAGATGCGGTTCGGCGAAACGGACTGCGGGAATGCGAGAGGCTACGTCGCTACGCGATTGTCCAACATCGACCTGTCGCGTTCCGAGACTGCGTATTCCTTACCGTTTATTTCTCGCCACCAGGTTGCGACATCTGCAGAAGAGAGCGCTCACGCGTCGTCGGATCGCGGCTACTCGCAGTTCTCGCGCGAAGACGCGAATATACCGTGCGAAAATGATCTTCTGAAACGAGCCGTCCATTCGCGCGCCGGCTCGGGCTATTCCTCGCCCGGCTATCTGACGCGTCTGCCGTTCGACCGGCTTAAGTTGGATCGAGCCTTCGTGGACGGCGTTGCGTTGTTATCCGTGTCCGAATGCATGTTCCTTGGACGTCCAAAACTAGGATGTTTTCATCGTCTCCGTTCCACTCTCCAGTGGAAATCAAGATGGCGAACTATCGCCAAAAACGCCTCAGTTATCCGGACCAGAATACAACGACTGGACGTCAAATTCCGGTTACATCGGCCTCTTGATCAAAATTGCTCTGGAGAAACGGGATTGTTATAGATAAGAGCGTGGCCCAGCCGGCGAATGACGAGTTTGGCGAGAGGGATCTAGTCCGGTATCTCCCAAGTCGGCCGGCGTTTTGTGGGGACCGTGGATGTTGGAGGCACCGACATGGTACGCGCGGAAATATAACTCCATCTTGGCCCGTGCCCGCGAATCCGATCCCGATGCGAAATATCACTTCCGGGAGATCGGCACACAGCGCCATGCCTCGCGCTTGGCGACTATCGACTACGGCGACGCATTCGTCCTCGACTTGCGAGACAAAGGCGGCATCGCAACGTCGGGAGCAATCAATGACGATGCATTGACGGCAGTTTTCGTTTGGGGCGAAGGCGCCACCTTCAATGGGCAACGGAGCGAAATACCGCAATTGCGGATCATCGGCCCAGGAACGGAATTCAACCTGGAACTGCCCGGTAGCTATCGTCTCATGCGCATCGGCTTGCGTGGCGCCGCGCTCGATTCGCTGCGTTCGGCATCTGCTTCCCATGCAGCTCGGCAAAGCTGGACGATGCCGGGGGTGCACGAGCAGCGATTCGCGCCGGGAATCGAACTGGAGCTTCAGCAGAAGCTATTGCAGGCCGCCGGATTCGCGGAGGCCGCAGCGCGTCGCGGCCACGACCTTAGTGCTGGCCTAGCGGTCGCGGCGAGCGAGGCGGGCGCCGCGCTTGCGCGGGTGCTTTCCTGCGTCGAGGAACCGTCCAGTCGCGACTTAGGTTCTAGCGACCGACGCGATGTCGTTGATGCTACTCTCGCTATCTTCGACGCGCAGCCGCACGGTCCGGTTTCGATCAGCGCCGTGTGCGAGGTACTAGACGTTAGCGAGCGAACGTTGGAGCGCGCCTTTCAGGAACGGCTGGGACTTAGTCCTCGCGCCTATGAGCGGGAGCGGCGATTGCGGGCGGCGCACGGCCTCATCCTGACAGACGGCCACCGCCTCTCCATCACCGACATCGCCATGAGCTTTGGCTTCTGGCATCTGAGCCGCTTCGCCGGGGCTTATGCGGCGCTGTACGGATGCTCGCCCAGCGTGACGCGGCGGCGCATTTGGGGACTTTCGGCGCAAGATTAATGGGCGTCGTCGAACCTACATGGCCATGTCATCGCTTCCGCGACGGCCACCGGACACTCGTCTTGCGACAGACATGAACTAAAGGCCCTCTGTTGCGTCGGAAAGTGGATAGAGATCGGCTGGCCTTCAGGGGCATTTTGATGATGTAACCTCGGTGTAGCCGTTTGTTCGAAAACTCTGCCTCGGTTGTGTCCATAAATTCGAGACATAAAGAACCTGCGGAATCCCGAGGTGCGGGATCACTGCGAATCTGCAGAAGCCGGGAGTTGGATTCTGGCCGAAAGTGCACGGAGAGCAGGAATGGTGTTCGATCAACCTCTCGCGCCTGCAACTCAACTATCTGAACAAGCAAACAGTGACGCGCGGTTGCGATGTGCCATTGAAATGGACACATGTTTAGTCCCGCCGGTGGAGCAGTTCGATCTCTTTCGCAGCTGGAATGCGGGTATTGCCGAAGTTAGGCTTCTGGAAGAAAAGAGTCGCTCGTTTCTCGCACATCAAATGGTGTGGGGCTTTGGTAAATTGACGCTCACTCACCTGACGGTGCCCAACGTTTGCTATGGTTGGCGGCATTTAAGAAAGCCATCGATAGACAATTGGTGTTTGCATTTGCCGTTACCAAAGTCTCTTCCTCCTGGAAGCAATTTAGAGGCTGGAGGTTTAGGCTTGCAGTCTTTCGCAGATCCGTTCGAGTGCGTATTCGGGAAGAGTGATCACCTCGCTCTGTGTATACCTCGCAATCTGCATTTCATCCAATCGCCCAGGATTGAAGTTCGCGAGCAGTCGAAACGATTCCTGATAGATTACTTGCTTCTCCTATATCGCTCGCTCTCGGATTTAAGGAGCGCCGATGTGCCGCACATCGCCGCAGCGACGACCAGCCTGCTCGCTGCATGTCTGATGCCGTCACATGACCATATCGCGGAGGCGCAACGTCCGATCGAAGCCGCCATCATGGATCGGGCTTTTAAAGTCATTGCGAAACATTTGGCAGATCCGGCACTGACACCGGACCTGCTCTGCCGTGAGATCGGCGTATCTCGTTCTCGCCTGTACAGAATCTTTGAGCCGGTTGGAGGTGTTTCGACCTGCATCCGACGCGCCCGCCTGCGTAAGACGCGTGACATGCTGGCGGACAGCTCGGCCGGCCGGCCGATCTCTGCTATTGCCGAGCTATGGGGTTTTATGGATCCCTCCACGTACAGCCGGATGTTCAAGAAAGAATTCGGCATTTCGCCCCGAGAGGTGCGTGGAGAAGGATGGCTCGGTGTCAAAGCAACGCGGCCGATCGACGGGACGCCGACCCTTCGCAGTCTCCTGCTTGGGGCCTGTTAGGTCTGAGCTCAGAATCACCAATGATATTGGTGACGAAAGCGAGGCGACGTCTGCGATGTCATCGTTTACGGAATTCGTTGCCGGAAGATACACGGCGACTTGGTCGCGATCGGCAAGGTTGCCAGCGGCTATCTCGCTTGAAGCAGCTTCAGGATAGCCAAGCGTACAGCGTCATGGCGCTTGAGCGTATGCCTGTTCAGAATTCCACCAAGCGAAATAGGTAGTCAAGATCCTTAGGCAACTTCCCCGATGCGCAAGCGCCGCGGCGTTCTCGCGGCACTCGTCCGTCCGGCGAACCCGGGACAGTAATGATTCTTCGCGAGTACAGCGCCGAATGGTTCGCGCTAATCCCCCTTCGGTCCCTGTGGTCCGGCGGGGCCTGGTGGCCCGACTGGTCCACAATTTTGAATCACTGCATTGCGGGTGTGTGACCCAGAGGTGATCGTAACGATGCAGGTGGGTGGAAACTCCTGGCCGATCCACCGAAATCCCCCAGTCGCCGTGCTCTCGACCCTCACAGTTTTGGTCGGGCTAATCTTAATTTCAACATTAGGGTCGCCCGTGCGCCGGATGCGACCTTCAATTACCAAGTCTCCCCGCCTTATGCTGGCAGACGTGATAAAAATATCTGCATATGCATTGATCGGCCATGCCGTCACAAAGCCGATGGTCACGGCTACGGCGCCGACGAACTTCGAAGTCATCGTAAAATCCTCCCACACCTGATCCAAACTTTCATCATGAAAATGCGCTGATCGAGACTTCTTTCGGAGGCGCGTAGCTTGCTCATATGAGGTGGTTCGACTTCATCGCCAGAATGAACATATCTGACGAAGCGTCAATCGTGTCGGTCAAATTGTTTGAGATCGATCCGAATAATTCTAATGGCAGACGCGGCGGGTGGTCACAATTCGCCGACCGTTATGCCCGCGGCGAACTATACGTTCAGTCGTGCAGCGATGATTGCGGCGCCATCGGACGACGGTAACATTCTGGGCGATGCCGAGAGAAATACCCTGTGCGGGCATGGCGGATGCTGACGTGCCTGCCAGCATGGCGAAAAGAGCGTCGCCGATTGCGGCGATGAGAAGCGTTTTCATTATCACATCCTACAGGTCTAAATGTGGGTATTGGAAACGTGGTGGCTCAAACAAGAAATGAACGGATCGCAGTTCGCGTTAACGCAAACCACTCGAACGCAAGGCCATGATCGATTTCAGGAGCCTCGCGCAGTTGATGACGTATCCGGACAACGGCGATGTTAGTTGAGCGCTTAAGGCTCGGTAGGCCGGGTTCAAGGGGACGTGATGGCGTCCGCCGCGAGTCGGAGCAATCTGGCTCCTTCTTTGCGCGAGAGCGCTTCATGATCTTGCGGTGTAGCCGTAGCGGGAGCATCGATAAGGACGTCCATAACAATGATCCGGCTGGTTTCATCGTCTTGATCGGTGAGTTTGATCTGAAGTTTACCCCAAACCCTTCCTCTCGGAGAAAAGCCATTCGTGGAGAAGCTCGCGTTGTCGAATGTGATCGCCATAGTTAGCCTCTGTTTGTCTGGAGGGATTTGAGTATGGCCATTTCAGTTCGACCGTCAAATCAACTGAACGCTTCATGTCGATGGCTTCCAACCCCGCGCATAGGTGCTGCTCGAGACATGCCGTCTCGGAATGTAAAAATCAGATCGAGCTTGATTCAAATTTCTTTGGCAATCGTCCTGCCGGCGCTATGGCGAGCAACGCCATGACGCCCATGATGAGAAATGCGATTTTTATCGCCCTGAGACGGGCTTCAGTATTGATTTGAACTGCTTCATCGATCTGCGCGGCCGGAATGGTCGTTCGCGCCAATGCTTCTTCAAGGTGGGAGTTGTTGACGAAGTTTACGCTATCCAGATCGGCATACCTCATGAAGTGAGTGGACAACAATGTGTTCGCAGCGACACTGCGCGTCACCGTCGCACTGAGCACGCCAACGAGCAGAGCTCCAGCCAATGCTGTTCCAATCGCAACGGAAAGATACCTGGTTGCGCCGCGCAAGGCGCCAACATCTCCCGAGAGGGGGGCAGGCGAAGTCGCGACCCAGACGCTGATCACCAGCGTCATCAGCGCGCCCTTGGCGATCCCGAATACCGTAAGACCCACGATGATCGGCACCGTGTTCCAATCGTTCCTCACCACGAATGCAAGCCAGAATAGTGCGATGGCGCAAACGCCAAGGCCATAGCGTCCGATCTGTCGTGGAGTAAATCTGCCATAAACGCGAACGACATATAGAGCCGAGACAAAAACTGACAAATTGAATGGCAAAGTCGCAATGGCGGTTTCGATAGGGCTGCGCCCTTGAATCACTTGCATATAAAGCGGCATGGCGAAATTCAGCATTGCCTCGAGTATACCCATCGAGAACACGACGTAGAGAGCAGCCCGCTGATATTCCTTTCTTAATACCTCGGCTGCGAACAAGGACGATCTTCGTGCCGCGCGTCGATTCCTGGTCCAGATCATGAAGGCCTGACCAAAAATGACGCCAAGTACGATCAGGATTGGTGCCGGGGAAATACCCAGAAAATCCATCGGCGCGCCGGGGCTCGCCATCCCAATGCCCCAATCGGTCAAATGGCTGAAGCCCAGGCTCAGCAGAACAACGGCGACCGCCGCAAGCGCCGCGCCGACCATATCGATCTGCAAATCGGGAGACCCTTCATCGGCTCTCAAACGTAAGCTTAAGATCAGCGTAACAACCGCCAGAAGGGTCAGCAGACCGAACGCAGGCCGCCAGCCAACGTAGGTACCGAGAATTCCACCAACCAGCAGCGCCAGAATCGCGCCCACAGCGCCTGCGGCGCCAACCATCCCAAGAGCGGCGGACTGTTGAGATCCGGGTATCAACTTCGCGATGAGCACAACGAGGGATGGAACGAGCGCTGCGCCAGCTACGCCGCACAAGCCTTGCGCTATGATCATGACGGTTGCACTGGGGCTTATCGTCATAATCGCCTGTCCGAGTCCGAACAGGGTCATGGCGATTCGAAAGGTCGACACGGCCCCGAAGCGTCGGCTAAGTTTTGCGCCCACCAAAACCAAGCTGGCCACCGCCAGCGAATACACCACGATTGCAGCGGAAATGGTTGTCGGTGGCACATCGAAGCTTTTGACCAGACCGCTAAGAGAGATCGGCAGCGAAACGACGTTAAACGACAACGCGGCCTGTCCAAATGCGGCGACAACGATCGGTAACGATACTCCCTGTCTGGAGGGCGTGTCTCGGGTAAGCGATTCAATGTTTGCTGACATATTCATCTGCTCAGAAGTTGCCGATTTCGATCGACCCGGCGATTGGCTCCTGGCCTTCGTGTCGATCTGCTTGCCGGTGTCGCCGCCGAAGGCGTCGCAGCCCCGATGCATGTAGCAGGCGGGATTTGTCTCGAACAAGCAAGGCAAGATGATGAATGAGACCCCGTCAACATAAGACATCATGGCCTGCCGCATCTACCTTGGTGTGACTGAGGATCATGCGGAACGGCTGGTCGCTGCTGAGCGGAATGCGGTTGAGTGCGAAAAGGCTTGCAGATCGGTTGATCGACAGATGACCAGATAGCCTGCTTGTTTCCTTGTGACCTTTCTCGCTCGCTCTCCTTGGGAGAAATGCCGAATTTTTCCGAGCATTCGACGGCATCTTGATCAATCGGCCGATTTTCAACTTTATATCTCTGAAATTCGAATCTTCAGGCGCGTTGCGTGAAATCTGGAGTCTGTCAAAGGAGGAGGGGCCTGTTGGCGATCGATTAGATTGGGACGATGTGCATGGATTCGGGATTGGTTGCCCATTCAAAGATCAGGTCCCGATAGTAAAGTTTCAGCGTTCCGATTTCTCGTGAGAAAGCCCTTCAAGGAAGCTGATATGAAAAGACGTACATTCCTGGCTGGCGGTGCAACGGCGGCGGCCGGACTTTCGGTCGGTTCCGCCTATGCGCAGTCTCGACCCGTACCCAATCAGCCCATGACGTTAACCGAACTGGAGTCCGCCGCGGCGCGGCTGCGCGATCGGTTCTCGAAGGACTTCGATCCCGCCTATGTGGAGAATGCGATTCTTCCGTTCTTTCTTGTGAGCGTTTACGTCGGGGAGCGTTCGATGCTCCCCATGATCGACGTGAGTCTCACCAAGGAGAACGCGTTGCCGACGGATCTATGGGGTCTGGTCAGCAAAAGCTGGAGGCCCGCGCCGCAGGATGGCGTGACCGTCTTCCTTCAGGGGCTGGAGAAGCGGGGCCCGGATAACCGCCGCAAGCGAATCTATATGACCGCCGTTACGCCGGATCTGTATCCGACGAAGTACAGCGGGAAGGTGGCAAAGTTTTTCGATGATCTTCTCAGTGCCGGGAACGCTGGCAAGCCTTTGATGCGGCGGTATCTCGATTCCTTCTGGGATATTTACTGGGACCTGCACCTCGGCGTGAGGGGCAGCGCGATCCCGGAGCGGGTGCGTCAGATCGGTATGAACTTCAATACCGTTCTCGCTTATCGGGATCCGACTCAAAAGATCGTTTATGAAAATTATATGAAGGTGCGGGACAATCTCGATTTCCTGAAATCCTGGATCGACGTTAGGCTTGCCGACATCGAAACGGGTAAAACGCCTGATCCCGAAAAGACGTTCGCGTGGTACTGGATCAAGAACGGCAAGGGAGACGACAATTTCGCTCACAAGGACGTCGTGTTCGAATGCTTTCACAACTTCGTCGCGTTCACCCAGTGGGGAAATTCGCTCTACAATATGATGGTGAAACTCGGCAATGGCATGGGCGATCCGAGCGTTCGAGAATGGTTCAAGAAAACCATGGAGAGTGATTTTGACAAGGCTGGCGGCTCACCCTTCAGGCCGCTCGAACGTTTTGTCATGGAGCTTTTCCGAACCATCTCTCCAAATAACGGCAGCATCTCGACTCTCCAGGAGACCTCGCCGCCCCCATTCGAACGATCCGGATACATCATCAGTCCTCATACGACGACAAGCTTCGATCCTGTTCACTGGAAGAATCCGAACGAGTTCGACCCGACCCGTTATGAAATCGCTCCGACAAGCGCCCAGATTGATGAGACATGGGTTCAGTGGATCGGAATGGCCCGATGTCCGTTTGAGAAAGTAAGCTTCGACGTCAGGGACGGGCGAAAGGTTGCGATGCAAAACAGCGGCTTCGGGACGGTTTTCGGAGTTATCGATGGCAAACCGCTTCCGGTTTGCGACTATGCCGGCTTTGCACCTTTCGGTTTCGGCTATCGTCGTTGCCCCGGCGAGCAACTCACCATCAATGTCTTTGAAGACTTCCTCAAAACAGTCTGGAAGAACAAGGTTGAGTTCGCGAAGCTGACCGTCGCCAAGCCGGAAGTGTTGCCCATCGGACCGCTGACCGTGATTAATGACGATATCGGGTTTAAGCGGCAAGCATGAGAACGAGCCGCGTGATTGCATCCGCGCGGCGTCACCTGCGGAGCAGGGCAGTCAGGGTTTGACTGGCGGCACGCAACGTCAGTGAGTGGTTGAAGGTACCGTTGGCGAGGAAGTTCAATATCTCGACGACGACGATCGGGTTGAACATCATGAAGGTGTGTGTGGCGTGAACCACGATGTGATCGTCGGCGCCTTCCAACCTTGTCGAGCGAACCGTGACCTTTCCATCGTTCGGTTCGGCCAGGATTGAATTGAAGATCGGGTTGATCGAAGTGTCTCCCGCGATGATGCCAATGGCGTAGTCGGGCTGCGGCAATTTTTCGGCGACGGTGTCGGGACCCGTTCCAAGCTCCAGCCCGGCGGGCCCGTTGATCCATGCGAAAGCCTGCATGTCGCCAAAGGTGTCCACGATCCGTGAGCCGTGATTGGGTGGTCCGAGCATCACCACGCGCCCGAGATTGGGGAGCGGATGAAGTGCCAGCCAGTAGCGGGCGAGGATTCCGCCCATCGAATGAGTCACAAAATGAACGCGCCGTGATCCGCACCTTTCCACGGCAATACCCACATGGTCAGCGAGATGCGCGATCGTCGCCGTCGTCGACGGATAGTTCACGTTGACGACGGCATATCCCTGTTTCCTGAGCGCCTTCTCGACAAGCCAAAAAGAGCTTTTGCCGCGGGCAAGTCCATGCAGGAGAACAACGCATTCTGAACTGTCAGGGCTCATAGGGTGAAAATGAACCAAAGGAGTCTGGCCATTGAATTGATGGGGGCGACGGATGAGACGATTGGGTCATAGAGCTCGAAACCATTCTGCTCAAGGCGCACCAATCAGGATCGTCACCAAAGGATAGGACCGTTATCCGCCACGGTCCGAATAACCATTGTCGGTGTCGGTATCGTTGATTGCGCCCCTTGCCGCGGTCGCGAGATGAGATTTGAGCTGTGCGATCATTTCGGGCGACCAGTTCTGTACGTCCGTTACGGCGATCCATGCATTGACATAATGCTCCGGGGCATAGACATGGCCATAGCCCATAGGCGTGCCGTTGGCGACGCCCATGTCGACAGCAAGTTGAAGCATAGTGACGAGCGGATACCAGCGTAACTCTGGTGAAACATCGCGGCCGCGTGGGGCCCTTAACCAGGCGGGACGCTGATACGCGTACCGATATGCGAACAGCGTGATCGCATCGCTGGCGTATTGCAGATAGACGACGCGCATCGGTCCCCACGGCGCATCGGCGGGCACCGTCGATCCGTCCTGATTCATGAAACGCACAAATCGGCCGTCACGGAATCGCGGCAGCCAGGCAGGAGAGTCCTCGTTGCGGTTCGCCGTGATCGAGCGCCAAATCCGGCTCTCGAAGGGAGGGCCGCTCCAAAGGGCTCCGGCGATAGGATCGCCGATCGTCTCGAACAACTCTGCCGATCTCTCCGAGTTCATGGCGCCGAGGCTGAGGCCGTGAAGATACAGCTTGGGGCGCGCATTTCTCGGCAGCGTGGTCCAGTATCCGTAGATTTCGGCGAACAGGGCGCGCGCGGCCTCCTCGCCGTACTCGGGTTGAAACATCAGCGAGAGCGGGCTGTTGAGATACGAGTATTGCATCGCGACGCTGGCGACGTCGCCGTCGTGGAGATACTCGACCGAATCCATCGCCGAGGGATCGACCCAGCCTGTGCCGGTTGGCGTCACGATAATGAGGACGGAGCGTTGAAAGCCGCCTTGGCGTTTCAATTCGGCAAGCGCGAGTTTGGCGCGGTCGCGCACGGTGTCGGCATTGCGCAGACCCACATAGACCCGGATGGGCTCTTGGGCAGGCCGCCCGGTGAGTGCGCTGATTTGGTCCGCACGCGGACCTGACGCCACGAAGCGGCGGCCGGTTCGACCAAGTTCCTTCCATCCTACCAGCGATGCGGTGCTCCCCGTTTTCCCGGGGGAGGTCGGCTGCTGTCGTTCAGGCTCGAACCGGGCGTCGAGTTCGCGAAACGAGGAATCGAACGCCTGAAATGCGGCGCGCACGAGAACATTGCTGGCGATCGACCAGAATAGCAACGCCGCCAGAAATACGCCGATGGCATTGGCGATCTTTCGCGGAATGAAGCGGCGAATCTGCGTGGAAAGAAAGCCGGCCACGATCCTGAAAAGCCGCGCCACTATTAGAATCGTCACAAATGTGAGCGCCGCGATCGCGCACACTTTGAAGGGATGAGCGCTTTCGACCGGCTCCATGCCCATGACGGCGCGGATCGAATTCTGCCAACCCGCCGCCCGCCAGAGAAACGTGAGGACGATCACAACGCAGGCGGCCGCGACGCAAATATTGGCGACGGACCGGATTCGGTCGGAGGGCTCGGGGATTTCAAGATAATGCCATAGCCAGCGCCAGAGCACGCCAGCGGCATAGCCGATTGCGAAACAGCCGCCAGCGAGAGCGCCCTGCGTCAGGTAATTCCGCGGGATGAGCGATGGCGTAAGCGATGCCGCGAAAAAAAAGGATCCCAGCAAGATTCCGATGCCGGACAGCGACCGCATCTGCCGCAGGATAACCCCCATAGAATATCTCACGATAGCCAAAATGCGATTTCCCTCAGCGAGATGCCCTGATTGGCGACCGGCCGCGGGCAGACTTTCAACGAAACTTCCGTCCGGCGCAACACGGGCTAAAGATTAGACTTTGAAGCGTGGGGCAAATGTCATGATCGTTTTTCAAGCGTCGGCTTTGAAAAAGCTGATGTGCTCACGCGAAAGCATGAGCCTCTCTACTGGCTGAACTTCGTGTTGTTAATAATATTGCCTTGCGACATTCACGTCCGCACGCTGTATATTCAGGTAAATCACCAGGGATATCTATGCGGTTGACGGTGGACGGCATGGCGACAGGTAAAACCGACCTCGGAGAAGGATGGTCAACAGGTTCGGCAGGGATCGGCGACAAGGCTGCTTCCCTCTCGAGTCTAGACCTTGCTTCCATTCAGGAGGAAATCCAGCAGCGGATCGCGTCCGAGCTTCATGACTCGACTTGTCAACACCTAGTCGCCGCAAGTCTGGGCCTCATACGAATTCGCGCTCATCTCGGTGCCTCGGTGGAAGTTGAGAGGCTTTTCAACGAGATTGATGAATCCGTCGACAGGGCGTTGAGGGAAATTCGTGCATTCACGTATTTGCTGTATCCTCAGGATTTGACGGTCGAAGGGCTGAAGGCGACGATCGAGGATTATGCGCGGAGCTTCGCCGCGCGAACGTCATTGCGCGTCAATGCCAGCATTTCGGCCATTGCCGATCAACTGCCATACGGGCACCAGCGATCGTTGCTGCGGATCACGCAGGAGGCCCTCACAAATGTTTTTCGGCATGCCAAGGCCTCAGAAGTCAAAATCGTCATCGAGGCGACCGAAACCCACCTGCGACTTACGATCAGCGACAACGGATGCGGTTTTGATGTCAGTGCGAAGCCCAGTTCGAGGGCGCCGGCGTCCGGTGTCGGAATTCCTGCGATGCGTGCGAGGCTGGAGCAACTCGGTGGCACGCTCGAAATTCGTTCGAATCCAGCGTTGGAGGGTGCCGGCACGATAATATGCGCCGTGTTCGGCCATGAACTTGCCAGAAAGACACATAAACGAGGGAAAGCCGCCGAAACCGTCGTCAATGCGCGATGATGTCGTGCCGGATTTGGCAGGAAATGCATATCCCCAGAGCGGCCTAGGTAGATGCCGCCCGTCCGGACAACAATCGGTGTTGGCTGATTTGGCATGCGCGGTCACGGCCGGGGCCGTTACGTCCGAGTAGACCTTGAATCAAGCGGATTTTGTCGTGTCTTTGGGACGGCCGATCCACTCGTGGGATTCGGTGCCATAGATACTTTCCCCTAGTGGTTTATCCTGAGGCTCGATGGGTGCATTCCAGAGGCTCTCAGGAAGATGAAACGAATCCTCATAGCCGACGACCATACCGCCGTGCGGTCCGGGTTGCGCGCGGTGCTGGAGCAGCGTCCCGGTTGGGAGGTTGTTGCCGAGGTGGCCGATGGCAAAAGAGCATTCGAGGTCGCATTCGAGAAACGGCCCGATGTTGTGATCCTGGATTTTTCGCTTCCGAGCATGACAGGTGTGGAAGCCGCGCGACTGATCAAGATGAGCTTGCCCGAGACGGAAGTCCTAATCTTTACGGTTCATGAATCCGGAGTGCTGGCACAGGAGGCGTTCCGGGCTGGCGCTCGCGCATATCTGGTCAAATCGGATGAAAACAAACTATTGCTGACGGCCGTGGAAGCGTTGATGGCACACAGGTCGTTTGATAGTGGGCGGTTTAGTGCTCAGTTGCGCCGCAGTAAGCTGGACGGCGCCGGAGAAGAGCACCGGAAGCTTTCTCCGCGCGAGCAACTTGTTGTCACCCTTGTGGCCGAGGGGCGTAGCAACAAGGAGATCAGCTCTCTTCTGAATTTGAGTGTAAAGACGACAGAAGCCCACCGCGCGACTGCCATGCAAAAGCTGAAGATCAGTTCCGTTGCGGGTCTCGTGCGGTATGCGGTCAGGACCAATATGATCGAGCCCTGAACGAGAGGGTAATTATCCTTCGATGACTGCAGCGTCACACTCGTTGCCTGTTGTTCGCCTGTGATTGCTCCTGCATCTGCCAGTTACCGAGCAGAAGATCGCCCGCGGTGTGCGTTCGATCAATTGGATCGGCGGACAACGTGAATGTGGTGGTGAGCTCGCCCTCCTCACGTGCTTCTCTGGGCGAAACGCCGAACTCCTTTTTGAACATCCGGCTATATGTTGATGGATCCAGAAAGCCAAACTGCTCGGCAATGGTGGAAATCGGCCGTCGATCCGAACTGTTCGCCAATGCCATACGCGTCTTGCGTAAGCGCTCTCGGCGGATATAGGTCGAAACACCTCCCACGGGTTCGAAAATCCTGTAAAGGCCGGAACGGGACAGGCCAAGTTCACGGCATAGTAGGTTCGATGCTAATTCTGGATTTGTCAGTTGCTTCGCAATGATCTTGGATGCGCGACTCATAATTACCGCGTCGATCGGGCGCTGCGCCTCGACGCTATTGTCGCGTGATTTCGTCAGACATGCCGCGAGCAGGCTGGTGCTTGCCGCTGCAACGTTTGGCACGTCGGCGCCCCTCAGATCGGATAACGAACGATGCAAGAGAAGTAAGTAGTCCGCCAGAAATGCTTTCGCATTCTCTCGTATTTCAATTTTGCAAGATTGGATGAAATCCAGATTGCGAGGCATAAACAGAACGAGAAAATCGTTCTTCTCCGTTACGTACTCGAACGGATCCGCGAAGGACTGAACACTAAAATCGCTGAACCCAAGATTGCCTTCGGAACTCGGGAACTGGGGCAGGGCTAGAAGCAAGGACCAATCGTCGATCGCAGGGTTGCTTAGATGGCGCCAACCATAGCGATATTCGGGTGTCTTGAGGTGGAGGAGAGTCAGTTTCCCTAGATTCCACACCTTTTGGTGCACAGGGAACGAGCGAGCTTCTCTCTGCATAAGTTCAATGTCGGCAATTCCGGTGTACCAACTGCGAAAGAGATCGAATTGCTCGGCGGGCGGAAAAGAAGATGTGTCTATGTCAATCATGCATCGCAACGGCTCGTCGTTGCATGCGTCCCTGGATGGCTCATCTGAAGGGATATCAGCATTCATGGCAAATTATCTCAAAACTGCAGGAGCCCATGCTGTGGCAAAAACTCTAGCACTCGTTCCGCGTCAGAACCAGCCTCTCCTAAACGAGCGCTTGGTCGCGATTAGAATTTGTCAGGGCGTGACCAGCCTTTTTCGAATAGCGTAACGAACCAGATCGGCCGTCGATGACATGCCGAGCTTTCGCATTGCGGAAGCCCGGTGGGTTTCAACGGTCTTCACGCTGAGTTCTAGAATGCCACTGATGGATTTGTTGGTATGCCCTTCCGCAATGAGTTGAACGATGCCCTGCTCGCGCGGAGTGAGCAGGATGTCGGCCCTGTTCTGCTTGTTCGACTGATAATGATGAAGCAGCTTCTCCATCAGGGCGCCGGTGAAATAGGGTTTGCCTTCCAGGAGTGCCTCGATCGCGGAAATCAGATGCTTTCCAGCATCCGACTTGAACAAGAAGCCACGAACGCCGGCCAGAACGGCTTCAGCCAATAGTTCATCTCTTTCGTGCATCGTCAGGATCAATATCCCGACCTGTAGACTCGTTGATTTGAGGCGGCGGCTCACCTCAAGCCCGCTCATAAGCGGCATCGAATAGTCGACAATCACGATATCGGGCTGCGTTTCCAATGCCAGAGCAACGGCCTGCTCGCCGTTGACCGCTTCTGCGCAGACGGTCCAATCGGATCGCGTCTCCACGATCGCGCGAAGTCCGGACCGGACGACTTCATGATCATCCGCTATCATGATGCGTTTCACAGCGTCGTTCCCGTCTTTCGGCTCATCAACGTCGAGCGATCAACGACAGTGATCAATTGCAACTAAGCGGTTACATCCGAGGCAATACAAGTGACTATCCTATAAAACCCCGAGATTGTCAGACAATTGTACCAACTGTCTTTTTTAAGCTGCCTGCCGCTTCCGATCGCGTCAGGCGGAAGCTGGCCGAGTGGGCGTCGTCCCTGAGGTGCAACGGATTTTCTGCAATATTTCTAAATGATGTCCAGTGTCACGAAGGCACGGAGCTCGTATTATGGCTGATATCAATCCATCGCCTTGCGTAGGCCAAGTGCGATAACGCCATATGCCACGCCGGTGATAATGAGTGCGATTCCCGCAATTGTACCTGGCATTAAGTCTCTTGTGAAAGGGAGTTTCACCACGATTGCCGCACTGGCGCACAATGCGATGATTCCGGATATGGCGAACCAGTACCACCCGGTCGAGCTGCGTACTTTCAAAGATAATCCAATTTGAAGCAATCCATGAATGAAGACGGTGATTGCGATGAGAAGCGAGATGGCAATCGCGCCTTTGAATGGATTCATGAACACCAGGAGTCCGCCGACGAGTTCGACCACGCCGGTCAATTCCTGCCAGACAAATCCGGCCCAGCTTTTTACCCAAAAAGACTGAACGATCTTCACGATCCCGATTGCCATGAGCACGGCACCAAAGACCACGCCCGAAGCATATGTGGAGATTGCGGGAGCTAGAATCGCGGTGATGCCGCCCGCCAGAAGGACGAACGCTAGAATGAGAAACGTCTTCCACTTCCGCAGTTCGGTCTGGATGCGGTTGGCATGTGCGCTGCTATTCTCGATCGTATCTGTCATCATCAAAACCATCGGGCGCCAAACCAGCGCAAAAACGCCTTCAGCCTTTCAGCGCTTCGCTCTACAGCTTAGATCAGGACATCAGGCGAGGTTTATCTATGCCGCCGTTCTCGATGATGAAGTCGATCACGGTCTGAAGGCCCTTGCCTCGCGGCAGATCGGTAAACGCGAACGGGCGGTCGCCACGCATCCGTGTCACATCCGCCTGCATGACATTGAGGTCGACATTGACGTAAGGCGCAAGGTCGCTCTTGTTGATCACGAGAAGATCCGAGCGTGTAATGCCGGGGCCGCCTTTACGCGGGATTTCCTCGCCCTGACATACTGAAATGACATAGAGCGTGAGGTCGGCGAGGTCGGGGGAGAACGTTGCAGCCAGATTGTCGCCTCCTGATTCAATGAAGATCACATCAAGATCTGGAAACTTTCGATTCATTTCGGCGATCGCCTGCAGGTTGATGGATGCGTCTTCTCGAATTGCGGTGTGCGGGCAGCCTCCCGTTTCGACCCCCAGGATTCGATCCTCCGAAAGAGCCTGATGCCGCACCAGGATCAACGCGTCTTCCTTGGTGTAGATATCGTTGGTAATGACCGCGATAGAGAGCTGCTGACGGAGTGCCTGGCAAAGCTTCTCCGTGAGAGTTGTTTTTCCGGAGCCGACTGGGCCGCCGATGCCCACCCGGAGAGGTCCATGACGTGGTGACATGTTGTCATCAACTCCATTTGACGCTTTGTTCTAATCGGGGTGGTGATGCGGATGATCGCCGTGATGATGATCATGCTGATGATGCCCGGATCCATGCCCTGCGTAAGCGCCGCGTATTGGATTAAAAGGCGCGGTAATTTCGTCGACCGCGGCGCCAAGCCTGATCAGCATCGCCTTGATGACATGGTCACGCAGGATCAGGATTTCACTATTCGTGACAGCCGCCGGCAGGTGACGGTTGCCGATATGCCATGCGAGTTGAACGAGATGGGACTGATCATGCGCTGTGACTTTGTAGAGCGGCTCGTCGGCGGCGGCAATAGCGATGACGTCGCCGTTATCGAGTACGAGCTGATCTCCTGAAGTCAGGACGACAGGCTCGGGAAGGTCGACCATAACTCTGGTGCCGTTTGTCAATTTTATTGCTTTGCGGCGGAGGTGACGTTCATCGTGTTGCAACACCGCTGTGCCGGAGATCTGCTGCGCATGTGGATCAGCCCCACCTTGGGGAGTTGATCGTATGGCGATTGCCCGCAACATGCTGCGTCCTTTCTATCGGCAAGCCGATGGTTGAGACTGGGGGTCAAATATTTGAGACTGAAAGCCAAATAAGTTGCATTTTTATGCGCTCCAAAGTGTGCCGCATTTTCTATGCTCTCTCAAGTAATCGTGTCGTCTGTGCTCACGCATTTGGTTTCGGGTTCAATCTTCCCTGAGTATGCAGCTTGTGAGCTATTGCCCGCCGCGATAAACTTATTATCGAAGTATACTGGTGGCGCCGGAAGAACTGTCGCTTGCGCGGTCATCGCAGAGACGGAGGAACGCTTCCTTGGATGCGGATTGTTGGTGTGCAGAGCTGGAACTTTGGCTTGAGCGACGCGACGGGAAGACGCGGCTGGTCCGCCGGCGCCATGCCGGGCCGCTTGTCGTGCAGCGTCCATTCCATCCCGAGGCTGACGGTGCGGCTCACATCTATCTGCTGCATCCGCCGGGAGGTGTTGCGGGGGGTGATATCCTGGAGACGACTTGCCACCTTGAAGAGGGGGCGCGCGCCGTTCTGACGACGCCGGGCGCAACCAAGTTCTACCGAAGTGCCAAGGGGGCCAGCCGGCAGCGAACCGTGATCGATGTCGCCGCCGGCGCGGTGTGCGAATTTCTCCCGCAGGAGACCATCATCTTTGACGGGGCCAACGCGCAGATCGAGACGCGCGTGACGCTGGCGGCCCCCGATGCAACCTACGTCGGCTGGGATTTACTGAGTCTGGGGCGACCCGCCGCGGGCGAGCGTTTCGCGAACGGCACCGTTCAGCAGCGGATTGAGGTCTCGCTGGCGGGCCGTCCGGTCTGGTTCGAGCGGCTCTCGCTTCGAGGCGACTCGCCGCTTGGTGGCGCTCCATTTGCCTTTGCCGGACGGCCGATCATCGGCAGCATGATTTATATCGGAGCGATCGTGGAAAATGCGGCGGAGCGCGTCCGCGACTGCATTGGAGAGGAAGCGCGCAACGTTTTCTCGATCAGTCAGCTCGATCAGGGGATTGTTTGCCGCTATCTCGGTGAGAAGATGTCCGAGGGCAAATCGCTGTTCGCCCGCGCATGGGATGTGCTGCGTGAAGCTGGTCAAGGAAAGCGGGCTGCGATGCCGCGCATTTGGGCAACGTGACGCGAATATAGGCAGGGAGATCAGGCAATGGAATTGTTGCCGCGTGAGAAAGACAAGCTTCTGCTTTTCACCGCAGGATTGTTGGCGGAAAGGCGAAAGGCGCGTGGGGTAAAGCTCAATTATCCCGAGGTCATCGCCTATATTTCTGCTGCCATTCTCGAGGCTGCTCGCGACGGCAAAACGGTCGCCGAGTTGATGTCATACGGCGCGACGCTGCTCACGCGTGACGACGTGATGGAGGGGGTGCCGGAGATGATCCACGACATTCAGGTCGAAGCCACATTCCCGGATGGGACGAAGCTCATCACAGTTCACAATCCGATTCCATAGCGAGGCTGCCATGAATCCTGGCGAGTACTTTATCGAGAACGGCTCCATTGCACTCAATGTGGATCGGGAGGTGCGTTCGATGGATGTTGCAAACTCCGGAGATCGTCCTATCCAGGTCGGTTCTCATTACCACTTCTATGAAACGAACCCGGCCCTTGTTTTCGATCGAGAGAAGGCGAAGGGCTTTCGTCTCAATATTCCGGCGGGGACCGCCGTGCGCTTTGAGCCAGGCCAGAATCGCACGATCGAACTCGTGGCATTGGCAGGCGACCGTAAGGTCTATGGTTTCAACGCCATGATCATGGGCAAACTGTAGGAGATACGGATGGGCACGATCACACGCCAGGCGTATGCGGATCTTTACGGTCCGACGACGGGCGACCGGCTGCGCCTCGCCGACACCGAACTCATCATCGAGATCGAAAAGGATCATACCGTCTATGGTGAGGAGGTCACCTTCGGAGGCGGCAAGGTCATTCGCGATGGTATGGGGCAGGGCCAGCGGCTGGCGGCTGAAGTCGTCGACCTCGTCATTACCAACGTGATCATTCTTGACCATTGGGGCATCGTCAAAGCTGACGTCGGCATCAAGGATGGCCGCATTTCCGGTATTGGGAAGGCAGGTAATCCGGATATCCAGCCGGGGGTCACCATCGTCATCGGGCCGGGCACCGACGTGATCGCGGGCGAAGGGAAGATTCTGACGGCCGGCGCCATCGATACCCATATCCATTTCATTGCACCGCAGCAGGCCGAGGAAGCTCTCTCCAGCGGCACCACGACACTCGTGGGAGGTGGTACGGGGCCGACCGTCGGCACGCTCGCAACCACCGTGACGCCTGGCCCGTGGGCGATCCATCGTATGCTGGAAGCGGTCGAGGCGCTGCCGATCAATGTCGGGTTATTGGGTAAGGGCAATGCCAGCCTGCCCGAACCACTGCGCGAGCAAATCCGCGCGGGCGTCGTCGGCCTCAAGTTGCATGAGGACTGGGGCACCACGCCTGCCGCGATCGACAACTGCCTGACCGTCGCGGACGAGCTGGACATTCAGGTCGCACTGCACACCGATACGCTGAATGAGAGCGGGTTCGTCCGGGACAGTTTTGCCGCGATGAAGGGGCGGGCGATCCACAGCTTCCATACCGAAGGCGCGGGCGGTGGCCATGCGCCAGATATCATCACCGCGGCGGGCGAAGCGAATATCCTGCCGTCCTCGACCAATCCGACGCGTCCCTACACGATCAACACCGTCGACGAGCATCTCGACATGTTGATGGTGTGCCACCACCTCAGCCCGCAGATCCCGGAAGATGTCGCCTTCGCCGAATCGCGCATCCGCAAAGAGACCATCGCCGCCGAAGACATTCTTCACGACCTCGGCGTGTTTTCGATGATGTCATCGGACTCGCAGGCGATGGGCCGTATCGGCGAGACCACGTTGCGTTGCTGGCAAACGGCGCACAAGATGAAGGTTCAGCGCGGGCCGCTGCCGGAGGATAGCGCGCGCAACGACAATTTCCGCGCAAAGCGCTACGTCGCTAAATACACGATCAATCCGGCCATCACCCACGGATTCGCGCATGAGATCGGCTCCATCGCGGTCGGCAAGCGCGCCGACCTCGTGCTATGGAAGCCGGCCTTTTTTGGCGTGAAGCCGTCGCTGGTGATGCTCGGTGGTATGATCGCGACAGCTCCGATGGGCGATCCCAACGCCTCGATCTCGACGCCGCAGCCGGTGCATTATCGTCCAATGTACGGCGTGCTCGGCCGCGCGCGCGGCTCGACCGGCGTCACCTTCGTCTCCAAGGCCGCACTCGATGACGGCATTGGCGACAAGCTCAAGCTCAGCAAGCAGCTTGTGGCCGTGCGCGGCACCCGGACCATTCGCAAGAAAGACATGATCCATAACGGGCTCACGCCCAAACTGGAGGTCGATCCGCAGAACTATCAGGTTCGTGTCGACGGGCAGATCATCACCTGTGAGCCGGCCAGCGAACTGCCGATGGCGCAGCGATACTTTCTCTTCTGAAAACGCCCCCGGAGAACGGGGATATTTTGTCGAGAACCGGGGGAATTCTGGTGCGTGTAGACCAGTTTCAGAATCATGCTGCCTTGGGTTTCGTCGACTGGACGCTCCGCGGCGTGGGCCAGGTCGTGTTTCAGAACAATCCGTTGGCGGGCTTGGTCATCCTGATCGGCCTTCTCGTCAATTCCTGGATTTACGCGGCGATCTGCGTCATCGGAGTGATCGCAAGCACATCGACGGCGATTGTCCTCAAGGCCGACAAGGCGCTTATTCGCGACGGCCTGTTTGGTTTCAATGGTGCGCTGGTCGCGCTCGCGCTCATTGCGTTCACGAGCGAGGATTTTCGCGCCGGCGCGATACCTTCCATCGCCATGCTGGTTTACCTGATTTGCGCTGCGGCGTTGACCACGATGGCCTTCGCCAGCCTGGCCGCGCTGCTTGGCCCGCACAAGGTCGCGCCCCTGACGATGCCTTTCGTGTTTGTGGGTTGGCTGTTTCTTTTCGCCGTCCTGAAATTCGACGCCATCGATGCGGGACCAATGGCAAAGCCGGTTTCGCCGGATCAGTTTTCCTATGGCACGCCTTACGACCTACGGACCTGGTATGAGGGAATAGGCACGTCGATCGGCCAGATCTTTTTCCAGGATAGCTGGATTGCGGGTTACATTATTCTCGCCGGCATCGCGATCAATTCGCGGATCAGCGCGGCAATGGGACTTCTCGGCGCCGTGATCGGCACGGTCGTCGCGGTGATTTTCGGTGGACCGGAAGGCGCCATTCGCGATGGTCTGTTCGGCTACAATTCAGCACTTACCGCGATCGCACTCGGTGGCTTCTTTCTCGTGATGACCTGGAGCAGCCTCTGGTACGCGATATTTGGTGCGATCGTTTCGGCGTGGCTCTGGGCCTCGGTCGCCATCTTTCTGAAACCGATCGGCATGCCCGTGCTGACGTCGACCTTTGTCATCGTCACCTGGGTCATGCTGATCGGCCAGTATGCATTTAAAGCGCTCGTGCCGGTGCCGCCTGCCGAGGCGACGACGCCTGAGGATAATCGCCGCCGCTATCTCGAAGCGAAGCGATAACCTCAGGAGCGGAACAGGCGGCTGTATTGCGTCTCATGCCAGGCGCTGGCCATCGCCAGCGCCGGCGCCACGTTGCCGATATCGTCGTCGGACAGTGAGGCGGCATCTTGTGACGCGCGTTCGATCGTCTCGACCGCAGCGACCAGAATGCGTTGACCGGAGGTATGGCCGAGCGGCACGAGGCGGATGGCGGCGGCGACCTGCGCTTCGACTACGCTCCACATCAATCCCTTGAGTGCGTCGGCCGGTGCGATCCGCCAATGATGAGTCGCGATTGCAAACATGGCCGGATAGGTGACGGCGCATCCGGGCGCGCGTCGTGCGAGCGGTACCTCCAGGTCGAGCAGCAGACGCTGCAAGGCTTCGCCCATCCGCCGGTCCTCCAGCGCGAGTTCGCGGCTTTCGCGCCCGGCCGCGAGCCAGGCATCCCATGACAGGAATCGCTCGCTGTCGTCGTGCTTCAATGCGTGGGCCATGCGCCAGAACAGGGCGCCATCGAGTGCCGCATAGCTGTGCTCGAGCGTTCCGAGGATCCAGTCACGAGCGCTGGCCTCGTCGACGACGATGCGGGCGGCGACCGCCGCTTCCAGACCACGGGAATAGGAAAACGCTCCGACGGGCAGGCTCGGGCTGATCAGGCGCAGCAGATGAAGCGGTAATGCCCCGGGGCTGTCATGAAAAACCACGTATCTTCTCCGGATCGTCGCGGCGCGACCGCCGTGCGCCTCAGTTCTGTCTTTCCACTAAAATGAGCCGAACATCGAACCCAGAACGAGAACGACCGCGAGCGAAATGATAACGCCGACGATCACCGTCATCACCATGTCGAAGTAGCTGTCGGCATGGGTTTGCTTGCTGATTTGAAGCAGAAGCAGAACAGTGCCGTTGTGCGGAAGCGCATCAAGCGTTCCTGCACTGATCACCGTCAGCCGATGCATCAAGGCCGGGTCGATGCCGTGCTCGAGCGCAAGGCGCATGTATTCGCTCCCCAACGCATTCAGCGCGATCGCCATGCCGCCGGACGCGGTTCCTGTGAGCCCCGCCAATGCGTTCATGGCCACGACGAGCGAGACCAGTGGCCCTCCGGGAATTTGAAGGACTGCGTCGCGGACAATCGTGAACGCCGGCATTGCGGCTACCACAGCGCCGAATCCGACGAGACTGGCTACGGTCATGATCGGTAGGACCGAAGAATTAGCGCCAGCGTCCAGACTTTCACGCAGCTTGAGAAGCCGCTGATAGTTGACGATGATGAGGGTCAGAATTGCGGCCGCGAGTGCGATGAGGACCGACCAGACGCCGATGAGGCCGCCGACCTCCAGATTCCACGGCTCGGCGGTGAGGAACGAGAAGTCCATGCGCGGAAGCACCACAAGCGCCATCATGAAATTCACGACAATGACGACGATGAGCGGCAACAGCGCGAAAATAAACGGCGGATATTTGTTGGTGCGTTGGCCATGCAGCAGTTCGGCCGGGTCGAAGTCGCCCGACAGGGTTGCCTGTTCGCGGGTCTTTTCGGTGATAACAGGCGCTTCGGAATCATCGACATATGCCTCGCCGGCCTTGCGCGCGGCGGCCTCCGCTCGCGCAAGCCACCACATGCCGAAGACGAAGGTGACGATCGATGCGATAATGCCGAGACCCGGCGCGGCGAACGTCGTCGTCCCGAAATAGGGCATCGGAATCGCGTTGTTGGTGGATGGCGTTCCGGGAAGCGCCGACATCGTGAACGTGAATGCGCCGAGCCCGATGGCCGCCGGCATCAATCGGGCGGGAATATTCGCGGCCTTGAACATCTCGCGGGCCATCGGAACGAGAACAAAGAAGGCGACAAACACGCTGACGCCGCCATAGGTCACCACGGCGGATGCGAGGACGACCGACAGCATCGTGCGGCGCGTTCCCAGCCGTTCCGTCAGAAAGTGCGCGATCGAAGTAATCGATCCGCTGTCGTCCATCAATTTTCCGAAAATGCCGCCGAGCAGGAACAGCGGAAACCATCGCGCGACGAAGCCGGCAGTCCCGCCCATGAAGGTCTGGGTCCAATGAGCAAGAAGGGGCTCGCCGGAGATCAGGGCGGCGACGAGCGCGGCCAGCGGTGACAGAAGGAGAACGCTCCAGCCACGATAGGCGAACCACATCAGAAATGAGAGTCCTACCAGGATCCCGAGAAGTCCCATGATTCAGACCTTTTCTAATTTCTCAAGGTAACGGTATCGCTTCTATTCAACTCAGTGCGGTGCGGTAACAACAACATCCGGAGTAGTCGTTCTCGCCATTCAGGCCCTGGAAGTCGTCCGATGGAAGCAAGGTAGCACGCTGGATATCAGAACGTAATCATCGCCATGCCGCTGTGCATGGCAGTTCGCTTGTCGTGTTCGGTACTGCCAGTCTGGTCACGTCCGTTATTATACAAAGCATGGATCCGATGCGACGTATCTTGAAGGTGATCGAGTCGCATTCCTGATCATCATAAAATAGCTGCCGCATCGCAAGCAGGAGACATTGGATTTACGGATCTGCGCGACCCTGCAATTGGCTCTATGTCCAGAAAATAGGCTTCGCGTCCAATTGTTGCCTGAACGATGTGATGTCAACGCATGATCGTTCTTGTGATGCTTCCATAGGTCAAGTTACGATTGTCGTCGACGCTCACGCTTGGAAGCCGCTGTTGGCTGAATTCACGTGAGAGTGCGAGGACTCGTTCGCACCAGTCGCACGATCGTTCTGAGACCGGGGTGGCGCGGTATGCACGACAACCAGAACGTTTCTGCTCGGTTGCGAACCGCTCTCCGTGGCTGCTTCCTGTTGATCAATATCGCAGTGATCCTTTTCGTGGGCGAGCCTGCGGTCCTTGCTCAGTCTCCACCGCCTGCAGTGGGCGTCGCACCGGTCGAACTGAAGGACGTAGCGCCCGCTTCCAAGTTCGTCGGACGTGTCGAGGCGCTGAATGCCGTCGATATCCGGGCGCGGGTGGAGGGATACATCGCGACACGCCCCTTCAGGGAGGGACAAGCCGTTCGGGAAGGGGAAGACCTTTTCGTTCTGGAGAAGACGTCCTATGAGGCTGCGCTCGCGGCGGCCCGTGCCACGCTTGGAGGCGCACAGGCGACCCTGGAAGACGCCGAGAGGAGAGTGCAGCGCAATCAGGAACTGCGTCGCACACAGGCCGTTTCGCAGGTGGCTCTCGAAGACGCTCAAACCGCGCGCGATACCGCGCGAGCCAGTCAGCTTGCCGCCGAAGCGAGTGTGCGCCAAGCCGAACTCAATCTGAGTTACACCACCATCAAGGCGCCGATCGCCGGCAGGATCGGCGTCGCCGCTTTCTCGGTCGGAAGCCTCGTCGGTCCATCCTCAGGGACTTTGGCCCGCGTGGTGCAGATCGATCCGATTCGAGTCGTATTCTCCGTCAATGATCGGACAATTCTCGATTTGCGCGAGGGGGTAACCAATTTCGATGAAATACAGGTTGCCGGCACGTTTGTGCCAACGCTGCAGCTGTCCAATGGTCGCGACTATCCCGCCAAGGGTGAAATTGAATTCGCAGGCAATGAGATCGATCAGGCTACGGGTACGCTTCCGGTCCGGGCGCGTTTTCCCAATCCCGATGGCGTGCTTGTGCCGGGCCAGTTCGTGACCGTGACGATCCGGCCTTCGACGTCACAGCTCCGTCCCGTCGTCCCCGTCGGTGCGGTGCGGCTGAATCGCGAGGGCCGTTTCGTGCTTCTTCTGGACGAAAATGGAAAGGTCGTTGAGCGGCGCATCCGGACCGGCGCGCAACTGGGACAAGACTGGATCGTGGAGGACGGGCTGAAGGGTGGCGAGAGCCTTATCGTACAGGGCGCCCAGAGCGCCAGGCCGGGCGTGGCAGTTCGGGTTGTGCCGGTAGCGGGGCACTGACGACCGATGATCTCGTTCCTATTCATAGACCGGCCTCGTTTCGCGATGGTGATCGCGACCGTAACGGTGCTTGCCGGCTTGCTTGCGCTCAGTCAGATTCCGGTCGCGCAGTTTCCTCCGATCACCCCGCCAGAGGTCCAGGTCACCGCCAGCTATCCCGGCGCGAATGCCGAAGCCGTCATGGGCAGCATCGGCGCGCCGATCGAAGACCAGGTCAACGGCGTCGAGAACATGCTCTACATGTCGTCGACGAGCACGAACACCGGTGGCTATTCGCTAACGGTGACCTTCGCAATCGGAACGGATCCCAATATCGCGCAGGTGAATGTGCAAAACCGTGTCGCGCTGGCGACGCCGCGGTTGCCGCCGGTGGTTACCCATACGGGCGTTTCGGTGCGCAGCCGCTCCACCAGCATGCTGATGGGGGTGGCGATCTATTCGCCCAAGGGCACGCACGATAATGTTTTCGTCAGCAACTATGCGTCCATCAATGTGCGCGATGCGCTCGCCCGCATTTCGGGCGTCGGCGAGGCCGGCATTTTCGGGCCGGTCTACAGCATGCGGATCTGGATGAATCCGGACCGCATGCAGGCGCTCGGGATTACGACCGCGGACCTGACCACGGCCATACAATCGCAGAACGCTCTCGCGTCGGCTGGTGTTGTCGGCGGCGCCCCCGCTTCGCAGGGGCAGCAACTCCAAATGACCGTGATGGCGCGAGGCCGGCTGACGAACACGGAAGAGTTCGGCAACATCGTTGTGCGGACGAATGCCGATGGAGCCATCGTTCGGCTGCGCGATGTGGCGCGCATCGAACTCGGGGCGCAATCCTACGATTCCACGTCGAATTTCAACGGACGGCCAAGCGCGACGCTGGTGATCTATCAGTCGCCCGATGCCAATGCCCTAGCTGTTTCCAGGGCCGTCAAGGATGAACTTCGCCGTCTCTCGGCGCGATTTCCCGATGACGTGGCTTACTCGGTTGTGTTTGACACGACATCCTTTGTCAGCGCTACGATCCACGAGATCCTTATCACTCTCTTGATCACATTCTGTCTCGTCGTTTTCGTGACCTACCTCTTCTTGCAGGACTGGCGCGCGACGCTCATTCCCACGCTGACGATTCCGGTCTCGCTGGTTGGCGGTTTCGCCGTGTTATATGCGTTGGGCTACTCCGCCAATACGATCACCTTGTTCGCGATCGTATTGGCCATCAGTCTCGTTGTCGACGACGCCATCATCGTGGTGGAGAACGTACAGCGCGTGATGAAAGAGGAGGGGATTGCGGTCGCCGACGCCACGCGTCGCACGATGGAGCAAGTGACGGGGCCGATCATCGCGACCACGCTCGTGCTTGCGGCGCTGTTCGTGCCCGTCGCCTTCCTTGCGGGAATCGTGGGGCAGCTTTACCGGCAATTCGCCGTGACCATCCTGATCACGATCGTTCTTTCGACGATCAATGCTCTTACCCTCAGCCCGGCATTGTGTGCCTTGGTGCTGCGGCCGCCGCCGGAGAAACGGGGGCGCGTCTTTCGCGCCTTCAATGGCGCACTCGACAGGTCTCGTGCGTGGTATCTTCGCATGACGGCATGGTTCGGCCGACGCTTGATCTTGTGTCTGGCTATGCTGGTCTTGATCTGCGGTGGCACATACGGGCTATTCCGCATCCTCCCAACCGGCTTTATTCCGTCCGAGGATCTCGGTTACTTGTTTGTCAATGTGCAGTTGCCGAACGCCGCGTCATTGGAGCGGACAGAGGCCGTTCTCGGCGACGTCACCAGAACCTTGCGAGAAACGGCGGGCATCGACAGTGTCATCGGCATAGCCGGCAATAGCTTGATCAGTGGCGGCGGATCTGATGTCGGAATGGTGATCGCGGCGCTCAAGCCATGGGATGAACGGAGGAATTCCGCCGAGAGCATTGGTGGAATACTGACCCATCTGCGGGCTCAGTTCGCGGGAAATCCGGCGGCGACCATTGTGCCCTTCAATCCGCCGGCGATTCCGGGTCTTGGTACGACAGGCGGCTTCGACTTGCGTGTTCAGGCGCGTGGCGGCCAAAGCCAGGAGGATCTTGCGGAAGCGATCCGGGGGCTGGCCTTCAAGGCCAACCAGACGCCGGGCCTTGCAGGTGTGTTCAGCACGTTTTCCGCGGACGTGCCCCAAGTCTATCTCGATATCGATCGCAAGCGTGCGGAACTGTTCGGCATCTCGCCGGCGGCGATCTTTGCGACCCTTCAGGCTCAACTCGGCTCGTCGTATGTTGGCGATTTCAACATCTTCTCGCGAGTCTATCAGGTTCGCATTCAGAACGAACCCAATTTCCGGTCCCGTGCCGAGGATATCGAGCGCCTGCACGTTCGCAGCCAGACGGGAGAACTGGTGCCGCTGCGCTCGATCGTAACGACGACAACGTCGTTCGGCCCCAGCGCGATCAATCGCTATAATCTTTTCCCCGCGGCTTCCATCAATGGACAGGCTTCGGCGGGTACAAGTTCCGGGCAAGCCATTGCCGCGATGGAAAAACTCGCGGATGCGACCCTTCCGGAAGGGTTCGGCTTCGAGTGGACCGGGTTGGCCTTGCAGGAGAGACAGGCCGGCTATCAAACACTCATTATTCTCGTGATGGGAATCGTCTTCACTTATCTTTTTCTGGTCGCTCAATATGAGAGCTGGAGCATTCCAGCGGCGGTGATGCTGTCCGTTTCGGTCGCCGTCCTGGGCGCTCTGGGGGGCCTTGCTCTGGTGCGTATTCCGATCGACATTTATGCCCAGATCGGACTGGTCCTCCTGATCGGACTCGCAGCGAAAAATGCCATTCTCATTGTGGAGTTCGCGAAGCACAAGCGAGAGGAGGGGCTGGGAATCCTCGAGGCCGCGGTGGAAGGTACGGCACAGCGTTACCGGCCGGTCCTGATGACGGCGTTCGCCTCGATCCTTGGAGTCGTGCCGCTCGTTATCGCGACCGGCGCGGGGGCTGCCAGTCGCCGCTCGATCGGCATTACGCTGTTCGGCGGGCTATTGATTGGAACGCTGATCGGCCTGATCCTGATTCCGACCCTCTATGTGGTGATGCAGACCGTCCGCGAGCGCGCGAAGGCGCGGTTATTTGGCATTCCCGGCGGGGGCTTGGCGAGCAAGGCCGATGACTCCGGTCGATCAGAAGATATCCCGCGCGATTCCGGGAAACAAAATGATTAGCTTGCCTTGGGGACGATGGCATTGTTCACCCCCAGGCTGCGCGAAGACAGAAGTACTACCATGTCCGAGCCCTGTATCACCTTTGCCGAGGACCTCCGGCCTGCTGATTTTCTGCGACCCTTTCTACCGAGAAACCCTGATAGGCAAGAGTGGGAGCCCGTATCTAAGGTTCCGGTTCAGGAATTGGATGAGGTTGCTAACTGGAGGCGAACATCATGAAGATTCGAAAAGTCTGGGGTGCTGTGGTTGGCGCCATGATTTTGGGCGGGTTGATCGCACTGGCTCCTGTGACGCCATCTCTCGCGCAGTCGAGCAGCAATAGTGCATCCGTTGCAAAGAAATCCGCCGCAACTGCCCTCAAGGGCGAGACACGTCATGCGCGGCCTCATACGAGAAAGCATCGTTACTGGCGCCATCGCGGCGGCAGCCATCCGCATTACGGTAGTCGCCGTATTCGGCATTGAGGTGGTTCGATTTCGGAAGCGTTCCTCTTTCCAGGTTGAGTGATCGATGAACGATACGAGAACAGGACAGGCGCCCGGTGACGAGCATGTTGACCTGTCCGTGGTTGATAGGCGGCGCAGTCTTCTGACGACGGGCCTGGCGTTGCTCGCCACGTGCGTCGCGCTCTTCCTGATGTGGCAAACCGCGTCGCCTCTTCTGCTGGTGTTCTCGGGCGTGCTGTTTGCGGCTTTTCTCGATGCCGCCGCGCGGGCGCTCGCGACTGTGCTCCCGATCGGCCGTGCATGGCGATTAACGATCGTTCTTCTGCTGTTGGCGCTTCTGGTCGGGTTTGGTCTCGTCTGGGGCGTGACCAAGCTGCCAGCGCAAACGCGGCTGCTCCTGACGGTCATGGACGCTCAGATCGACGTCCTCCAGCAACATCTGTTGGCATTCGACGTACAGTTGCTTGGCCCGGAATGGGGACGGGACTTTACACAATGGCTGCTGTCCGATCAGGGACGCCTTCTCAATCATGTCCGAACCGTCCTTGGCGGAGCATCGAGCCTGGTCACCGGGGCGGTTGTGATCACCTTTCTCGGGATTCTCTTTGCATTCGATCCTGCCAGTTACCGTGAAAGCCTCGTCTTGCTCGTCAAGCCATCCTATCGCGCTCGGATGCGGGTGGTGATGAATGAGATGGGCAATACGTTGCGGCTTTGGTTCGTCGGTCTGCTTGTTCGCATCGTCCTGATGACGCTTTGCGTGTGGGGCGTTCTCTATCTCCTCGGGTTGCCGGGACCCTTTGTCCTCGGGCTCCAGGCGGGATTGTCGAACTTTGTTCCCTATTTGGGGCCCATCGTCGCCGCTATTCCGGTCGCGTTGGTCGCCATGCCGCTCGGTATTGGTGCGCTGATTTGGGCCGTCGCTGTCTACGCTGTCATTCAGTCGATCGAAGGCTATTTGATCGGACCATTGATCCAGCGGCGTGCGGTCGAGATTCCGCCCGCCTGGACACTGGCCGCGATCGTCCTGTTCGGCGCGCTGTTCGGCGTCATGGGCATCGCGCTCGCTATGCCCATGGTCGCAATAGGGCGCATCGCGATCATCAGGTTCTACGTCGAGGATTACCTTGGTGGCAAACATCAAGCAGGCGATCATGGATCGTGAGTGAACTATCGATGGAAGAGATCGAACCCACGCGAGACGAGAGAGCGGACTCCTCGGCGACGCGTTCGTTGATGGCTCGTTTTGTCCGGGAGCAACTTCCCTTTATCGTTGCGCTGGTGCTTTCGATCGCCGGGGTTGCTTATACCAATGCCTCTCGCCAACCGCTTGTCGGCTATTGGGAGTTTCTGGCGCTCGCGATCGGCATTACCTGCGTCGTCAACAGGTGGTCGCAGATCGACGACAAAGAGCGTCGTTGGCAACTGATCTGGACCCAGGCGCTACACTGGATCGCCGTCCTGGTTGCGATGAACATCATACTGCTATCTGGCGTTCGGCAATTGCTGCCAACGCCGGCTGTCAGCCTTGTTCTCCTGACGTTGCTTGCATTGGGCACGTTCCTAGCGGGTGTCAGCCTTCTGTCGCCACAGACGGCTTTCCTTGGTCTTGCCATGGGTGCCGCCGTTCCTGCGATATCCTGGCTCAAGCAATCCGTCATCTTTTTCCTGCTGGGAGCTGTCTTTTTGATTGGCCTCGGCATCACCTTCTGGCTTCGCCAAGGCGATCGGTCGGGCAGCGCTTCCAGTCGACACAAAACCCAAGGTGAAATTTAGATGAAAATGCACCGGCTTCTGGCAACAATCGGCGTTTCTGCTTTGATTTCTATCGTGGCCCTTCCCGCGCATGCGGAGAGATTCAGGGTCGGCAGGCTCATGTGCACCAGCACACCGCGCGTCGGGTGGGTTATCGGCTCGGCGCAGGATCTGAATTGCGCGTTCCGCGCGAGCAATTCCCGGCGGCAGTACAGTTATGAGGGCAGGATCAGGCGCGTCGGTCTTGACCTCGGGATGACGAGCGGCGCCGTCCTTTCGTGGAACGTTTTTGCCAGGAACTCGCGCATCGGTCCCAGTACGCTGCGCGGCAGCTATGTCGGAGCCAGCGGAAATATCGCATTTGGGGTTGGTCTTGGTGCCAATCTTCTGATTGGCGGTTCTCGCCGGACGATTATCCTCCAACCGCTATCGATCGAGACATCGATCGGGCTGAACCTCGCGGCAAGCGTTACGAGTCTGACACTCCGTTCACGCCGAGTACATTAGATCGGAGTGTTGTCCGCCAAGCGTTCCATATTGCGGATGATTCCACCCGTCTGCTCGGGGTTTCCTCGTAATGCCGTCCTGACGGATTGCGACTACTATCGGGACGATGGAACCGGAGGCCTGGGTCGGAGAATGATGTGACGGCTTCTGACAGTAGATCCGGCGTTAATAACGCAGTTGCTCGTCCGCTATGGGTTTGCGTGCTCCTCGGTGTTGTGTTGATCGCCGCTGGCATTCTGGTGTTGGGCGATATGGTCCTTGCAACCATCGTCAGCGTCACATTTATCGGATTGACCGCGATCGCAGCCGGGGCATTCGAGATCGTTTATGCCTTGTGGACGAGAGGATGGGGCGGCCTTGTATGGCAGCTTCTGCTTGGCCTGTTTTATCTCGCCTTCGGCTTGGTACTTCTCAAACAGCCGGTTGCCGGAGCCGTCGTCCTGACAGGTGTTCTCGGAGTCCTTCTGATGGGATCTGGCATCGTTCGGTGCTTGCTGAGCTTCGCCCATTGGCAGCAGAGCGGCTGGATGATGTTGATCTCGGGAATCTTCTCGCTGTCGGTGGCTGGTGTGCTGATTTTATTCGGCTGGCCTGCCGCCAGCATTTGGATGCTTGGATTTTTGCTCGGTGTTGATCTGATCTCGCATGGGTTTGCCTGGTTACTCTACGCGCTCCAGTCTTTGAAGACGTCAAATAGCTGAGGAACCAAATAGAAAGGATACGCAATGACTGATCCATCTCGCCGTGCTTTTCTAGGTCTGGCTCAAAAAGCCGTTGCCGCTGCCGCAGTCGGTGTCATCGCCGTGAACCTCATCGAGAGGGCGGAGGCGATGTCGGTTGTTCCTGCTCCCGATGGCACGGGGATGCCTCCCGATCTTACGCAAGTGCAGTGGGGGCCTCCGCACCACCACCGTCCGCCCCATCATCGTCCGCCTCACCACCATCGTCCACCTCATCACCGTCCACCACGCAGGCGCCGCCGCTGGGTTTGCTGGTGGCGTCACGGTCGCCGCGTTTGCGGGTGGCGATAGAAGATGACCGGCCGCAACGGGTAATTCTCGGGTGCGGTGTCAGAGGTTCATGAAGGCGAACGGTTTGCCGTCCGCACCTTTCTGAATCTGTGTCAACCAGACAGCGAAGCACGATATAGCTGCTTCGCTGTCGATCCGGCGTCGCTTTGGGGCGTTCTGTCTGGTTCGATGCGTCCGGCAATCAGTCGTTGAGCTGGCGGGCCAACGATCAAGTGTTTGGCGCAAGAGGTTGCTTGATCCCGATCCTGGGCTGCTGACCACGAGTTGGTCTATTGCCACTCATATCATGTGCGACGGTGTTCAATGGTGCCTTCCTCGCGCAACAGTTATATGGTCTCGCGACAGGATCCGATCCTGATCGATCTTGCGTTGCAAGGCGGCGGCTCTCACGGGGCGTTTACATGGGGCGTCCTCGATCGGCTTCTCCAGGAATCCCGGTTCAAGATCGAAGGCGTATCCGGCACTTCCGCCGGAGCAATGAACGCTGCCGTTCTTGCCGAAGGTTACGCCAGGTCGGGAGCCGAGGGCGCTCGCGCGGCACTTGCGGCCTATTGGCGGCGCATCTCCGACGCGGCACGTTTCAGCCCCTTCCAGCGTAGCCTGATTGATCGGGTGTTGGGGCGCTGGACGCTCGACAATTCACCTCTGTTTTTCATGTTCGATACGATATCGCGGTTGTACTCACCCTATGATCTGAACCCGAGCGGCTCCAATCCCTTGTTGCCGATCTTGGAGGATCTGATCGACTTCGATCTGCTTCGCAATTCCCCTGTCAAGGTTTTCATCACCACGACCAATGTGCGCACCGGGCGCCCGCGTGTGTTTCGTAACTCTGATGTTTCACCGGAGGTGCTGCTCGCCTCGGCCTGCCTGTCGACGCTGTTCCAGGCCGTGGAGATCGATGGCGAGAGTTATTGGGATGGCGGCTATTCGGGCAATCCAACCCTGACGCCGCTTGTGAATGAACTCGTGTCCGATGACACCATCATTATTCCGATCAATCCTGTGGAACGTCCCGGCACGCCCAAATCGGCGAACGAAATCCTCAATCGTCTCAACGAGGTATCTTTCAACGCCGTATTGCTCAAGGAACTGCGCATAATGGCCTTGCTGCGCCGCGCCGTTGATCCCGGCAGCGGTGAGGGTGCCCAATGGGCCAAGATGCGCGTCCATCTTGTCCGCAACAAAATCATGGACACGCTCGATTATTCTTCCAAGTTGAATGCCGAATGGGATTTCCTCAGCATGTTGTTTGAGGAGGGCCGCAAGGCCGCCGAAGAGTTCCTAGCGGAGCACGGCGACAGCATCGGCATGCACTCGACCTTTGAATTGGATCGCTTGGTGGAAAGCCCGTAGGCTTTCGGCGTCTCCCGATTGAGCCAAGGTCGGACTTGCCGGCTACAGGCTTTTTGCGAAAGCCTGTAGCGTCGCGCTGCCGCGAAGCGCATCCTGACCAGCCGCGATGAGATTGTCGACCTGCGCAGCGGGCAACTGGAACCGGGTCGGGATCTTGTTGAGATCGTCCGCGCGCTCCGGGCCAAATTGGTCGAAGCCGAGGCGCCCGACGAAAAATTTGACGTCCGCGCAATTCCAGCCAGGTCCTGCGCCGAACTTGGCGCGATCAGCCGCAGACAATTGGCAGCGCCAACGGACCAGCGATGTCCGCCAGTCATTCATGGAGCGGTTGAATACGGTGTAAACAGCGTCGAGACCTGCAGCCATGGAGGAGGCCACGGAAGCCCGAACGGTTTCGACGCCATTAGGGCCGTCGAGTTCATGAACCCAGTCCCCGGAAACCCCTGTCTTCGCGTCGACAACCAGAAACAGTGCCCGACGCAATTTCACCGCCTGCTGCGGCGTCAGGGGTCCGTAGGGTGTGCCGGAAGATTCCCGCGCGATAGTGAGACCGGAGACGCCGAAGTTGTCGACAATGCCGCCGTCGAGCAATTTGATGAACGGCACTGCGCCATCGCGATAGCTGGCAATGGCCGCCGCATAGGAGCGAACCATTGGGGGTGCTTTGCGGTCGTTCTCCAGGCGTCTGACCCATGGCGGCAGAGGATCGGCGCAAGCGCCAGGAAATGCCTGGACGACGATCGGGGTAAACGCAATCGGTACGGCGGCAGAGGCGGCGACGGCACTGGAGATCGGATACTTGGACAGATTGCTGCAAATCGCGGTGAAGGCCGTATCCCCGAACACGAAAGGTACCCTATTGTAGATATCCGTCGCATTGATCCAGACTCGCGGCCGGCCGGAGTTGAGTTCGCCCATCGTTGCGCCGTTAAACAGGTTGGCGTCGAGCCAGGCCGTGAAGCCGCGAGAGTCATTGACTCCTCCGGTGAAGGCCCGGCCTATCGTGCTGAGCGAAACCGTTGTGATCAGTCCCTCTTCGGCATTCTTCAGGAGAAATCGCTCGCGAAAGTCATCGAGGGCGAGTTTCTTCTTCAACCCGTAGTAGGCTGCGGTTATCGAGCCGCCCGAAACACCCGAGACGAAATCGATCCGGTCGAGCATCGATCCCTCGGCACCGCGGACCGGCAGCCTGTCCAGCTCAGAAAGAACGCCGAACGCAAAAGCCGCTGCGCGCGTGCCCCCGCCAGAAAAAGACAGTCCGAGAACGACATCGTCCGCCCTGTCTTCAGAGCCGGGGGGCAGACGATTGATGCTGGCGCTATCCAGCGGCACGTTGGCCGGCAGGTTGTAAACTGACACGCAGCCGAGCAACGCAATGCTCGTCGCCGTAACAACCGTCATGGAATGTAACCAGCGCATGTCTTCATCCAACGGACAGTATGGAGTTCTGTCGCAAGGCGGTGTTGCGAACCGGATTCCGAGCAATGGAGGTTTTCGGAACGGCAGCCTGCGTCTGCCTGGCAACGACGGCAACGGACATTGATATCCGGTCGGCTACGGATGTGAAGATGAGTTCTGGTGACATTTGGACGAGATCAAGCCACTGGAGTGCGCACAGCGATTGTTCCATTCGCAGGCGACTTACGTAAAACACGTCCGACGCGTTGTCACATCCGACAAAACCCTCGATCAAGCAGGAGAAACTTCCCACGGTTGGAACCAGCCCCGGCCCGGCACTAAAGGTAAGTCCTCCGGTTCGGTTGATTCAATTCCGGTGCATTTGAAAGTGTTAGAACTAAAGGATTATTAGCAATTCCGCTCTATGGCTTCAGCGCCTTGCCAGCGTTCGCTTCCGCGACGAATTCGACGCCGAGCTCTTCGCTGCCATCGCGCAGCAGCAGATGGGACGGTATTCCGTCTGGGCGTAGCCTGCTTTCGGCGAGCGGCGATACGTAGATGCGGCCGGCTTTCCGGCGGTTGAAATCGGCCCGGGCGGCCGCACGCAATTCGGGATTGGTCATGATGTCATACCCGACACCGGCCATAACGGTTGCCGAGTAGATCGAGCCCTTGTCGCCGATGCTCATGCCGCCACACGCCGTCACCGGCCATGTATGCAGTCCAACCCCGATGGGCATAGTCGCCAGCGCAAACAGGCCCGTGGGCGTGTTGTAGCTGACATCGCCGACGTCGGTTGAGCCACCCATGGTAATCTCTGGTAGCACCGGCATGATGTTCGGCATCAGACCTGTTTCCGGCAGATTCATTTCGCGCTGGCATGCCTTGGCGAAATTCTGCTCCTCCGGCGTCCACTTCAATGGCAGCGCCGACATATGCGCGTGTATTTGTTTCACTAGGGTGTCGTTCGGCAAGAGGTCGTGCATGCCGAAAAAATGATCGATCGCAACTTCAGTCTGGCTTGAGATCGCTGCTCCCCTGGCGACATCCTTGACCCATTTGGTCACCTTGCCGACCTCTTCCCGATCCTGATCGCGGATAAAGATGAGGACTTCGGCCAAAGCGGGGATCACATTGGGCGTTGAGCCGCCGTTTGTATAAACGTAGTGCACGCGCGTGGTCGTCTTGAGATGTTCGCGCATGAACTGGACGCCGACGCCGAAAAGTTCAGCTCCTTTCAGCGCACTGCGGCCTTCCCACGGACTCACGCCGGCGTGAGCGCTGCGGCCGGTGTAGCGTATCCGTAGCATGTCGACCGCGGCGGTTCGCAACAGACCCGTCGCATTCATGGGGCCGGGATGCCAGGCAAGACATGCATCGAGGTCGTTGAACAGGCCATCGCGCGCCATGTAGACCTTGGCGCCCTCGGTTTCTTCCGCCGCGCAGCCATAGACTCGTATGGTGCCGGGCACCTTCTGGTCCATCATGATTTTCTTGAGCGCGAAAGCTGCGCCGGTGCAGCCCGCGCCCAACATGTTGTGGCCGCAACCGTGCCCGACCGCGACTCCCTTGGGACCCGGTGTTTGGCGCGGTTCAGCCGCGTTGCCGAGGTCGGGAAGCGCATCGTATTCTGGCAGGAATCCGACCTTCGCGCCGCCGGTGCCTTGCGTCCACTCCGCGACGAAGGCCGTGGGAATGCCCGATGTTCCGGTGCTGGTGATGGCAAAGCCGGCTTTGCGCAATTCTCTCAGATGAATTTCGGAAGAGACCTCTTCATGAAGTGACAGTTCCGGATTTGCCCAGACCTCGTGCGATATCCGCAAAATGGCATCGCTGACGGCCTGCACCGCGTCATGAGCGGTTTGAGCGGATCGGGGCGGTACGGCGCCGGCGGCGTCTTTGGCCCACGTGACGGAGGGTGCCGACATCCATGTCGCTGTGGATGCGAGGGAGCCGGCCACGAATGAACGACGGGAGAGCCTGGTGATCTGACTCAGCGTATCGTTCCACATGATGGACTTCTCCCGACTATTCGTTGCTTCTGTTTTTCCTTAAATGCCCATTGCCGGCCTGCGTCGAGCATTCATGATCGCCATACGCGCAAGCTAACGCTTCAATAAAAAGTTGGCAACGCAACCCGATGCTGCCGTCGCTCAGGTCAGCGTCGTCTCAATGATGGTATTGAGGCCGATTGCGATAGTGATGATGCCGACAGCAACCTGAAGGCCGCGATTGGCCCAAGTCAGGAATTTTGCCGATGCCGCGATCGGCAGTGCGATCACCGTCGACAATACGCCCATTCCGATCATCGAGCCAATGCCGAAAAGAAGAACGTAAAGCAGGCCCTGTACGGGATCCCTGGCCTGCGACACCGTGAGTACCAGAAGTGCGGCCGAACCGGCCATGCCATGCATCAGCCCGACCAGCAGCGAGCGCCAGCGAAATCCGTGGCGATGTCTGTGCGGATTTTTTTCATGCGACACGGTCTCGCCGGCGTGGCTATGCATGTGAATATGTCGCGTACCATCACCATGCATGTGTTGGTGAACGTGAACGCGATCGTGCCACAGCCGCCACAACACATGAGCGCCAAGTCCGACCAGCATGATGCCGACCGCCGTTTCCAGCGGCCGCTCGATGTGTTCGGGGATCGACCGACCGAGCACCAGCGCCACGCCGGCGAACAGAAACAGCGTGATGGTGTGCCCAACTCCCCATGTCAGCCCGTGCTTGACGATATCTCCGACGTGACTGCGACGTGCCGCGATGCTCGACACCGCGGCGATATGATCGGCCTCCAATGCATGCTGCATCCCCAGCATGAAGCCCAAACCAAGAAATGCCAGCATCCCGAAGCGACCCCAATCTGAACATTGCGAAACTATGCGGCATTGGCTTGCGGAGAAACCAGATTCTGTTTCCCTAGAATCGCCCCCCGACAGTCAGACGGACAGCGAACGGCTCGACCGGGTGCAATACCCGGTCCATCACGCCGGTCGAACAGACGGCAGCCGGCGGAATATTGGCGAGGCACTGCCCGAACAATGCATCCGACTTAAGCAACGATCCATAAGCGTAGGTGATTTGGTCGGATTCGCTATTGGTGAGGTTGAAAGCATCGAGTTGGATCCGCCAACCGTTCTCGAATCGATAACCGATCTGCCCATTCAGTAGCCCGGTCGCCGGTGACGTGAATGCATTGTCTTCGGTCAGCGGACGCGATCCGAAATAGCGATAGCGCAACGCGCCAAACCAGCCGGTCGCTTCGCCAATCCGCAGTCCTGCCGACGCGATCATGCTCGGAGCGCCCGGAATGTAGTTGCCGGGCGCGTTGCCGATCTGGCTCTGCGGATAGCCCGCGAGTTCGGCATAGGCTGCGGCCTGATCGGGATTGTCACCACGGAAACGCGCATGGGTAATCGCGACGTCGCCATCGAATCTCAGCCATGACGTCGGCTGATAACGATTGGTCCATTCGACGCCATAACGGCGGCTGGGGCGGCTTGCTTCGGTGTCACCGGCATCGCCCACGAAGAGAATTTCGGAGGCTGAGTCCAGAACAAACAGACTGATCGCGCTATCGAGGCCCGGAATGGCGCGGGTGCGGATGCCGATTTCGGCGCCGCGAGTCTTGACCAGAAAGGGTGACGAGTCGACCGGCGAACCATCCGCCGGCGACTGCGTGATGGTCACCCCGCGCGCGTCGTTGCTGTGAAAGCCTTCACCCGCGTTGATGAAAAATTCGGTTTTGTAGAACGGACCGAATACAATACCGGCTTTCGGACTCCCGATCGCAGCCTGTGCTCTGCCGGAGTTCGCCGCGTTGAAAATCGAGTCCACATTAGTGGCATAGAAATCGCCACGATAGCCGACCGTGGTCCGCATCCAGTCGGTCCACCGCACGGTGTTGCGGATATAAAGACCGACACTGCCTTCCTGGACCTTATCGCTTCGCACATCCGACAGGAATTGCCGTCGCACCGTGTTGGTCAGTGCAAGGTCGATGTCATCATAGCGGCTCTGAAGGCCCACCTCGGTCTCCGTCGGTAGGCCGGCAATGGTGGTCTTGAACGTATGCGACGCGTTGACACCACCCACTCGCCGGTTGTCATGCTGATGAAACTGGTCACCGTTGATAGGATCGCTGAGGAAGTATGTGAAGTTATTCCAGAGATCGAGCGAACTCTTGATGAAATAGAAATTCACTCGCGAGACGCCTGTGTCGCTTGTCTTCGCCCATTGCCCGGACAGCGAAAAGCGGTCGGACTTGCCGCCATCGGTCGGATCAAGCGCGCCATAACGCCCGATCTGACCGGACTCGATGGCACGCAGCGGAATCTGATCGGTCGAGTTCCAGCGGTTGGAATAAGCCATCGCGGTCAGCGACAAGCCATCGTCGCGCGTGCCCTGGCTGTATCGCATGACGCCATTGAACTTGCGCAGATTGTCGGGGTTGTCCCATGGGCCATTATAGGTGTTCACCTCGCCAGCCACCAGCAGCGTGCCCGCGCCTACTTTGTGCGACGTAATGCCAAGCCCGCGCCAGTAACCGAAGCTGCCCATGGTCACCAGGGCCATTGAGCTCGCCATGCTGTTGATGAGATTGATATGCGCGGCGCCGACCGACGAGAAGTCACCTTCATCGGCGAAATACGGCCCCTTTCGGATATCGACCGAGCCGATCAGTTCGGGGATCAGGAAGTTCAGATCGGCATAACCCTGCCCGTGACCGTGGGTGCGCATATTGACCGGCATACCATCGACGGTGATCGCGAAATCGGTGCCGTGATCGAGATTGAAGCCGCGAAGGAAATACTGGTTGGCTTTGCCGTCGCCGCTATGTTGCGTGACGATCAGGCCTGGCGTCACTTCAAGTGCCTCGGCCGGGCGCGAGAACGGGCGGGTATTGACTTCGCTGCCGCCGACGGTGATCTCGCTGGCTGCGGCAGGCTCGGCCCCCGACGGCGCGGACGTGGTCGCATCGCCGCGGGCGGTTGCGGATGGTCCGGTCGATACGGGTCTTGTGGCCGCACGCCCCGTTGCTGGCCTCGCCGCGGGATGCGGCCGTCGGGACGTGTCGCGGGCAATCACCTCGATCTGCGGCAGCGTCTCTCGCGGTGGCGCCGCGTCCTGGGCCCGGGCTTGCTGCATCCATCCGGCGCTTGCCATGCTCGCCAGAAATACAATTCGGCCCGCGCCTGTGTCCCAGCGCCTCGTGCAAGCATCTCGGTGACCGCGTGCTTGATGTCTGGAGCCGGCCATAGCTTACTGCACCCAAGACTTTTTATCGGGTGGCAGGCTGGTCGATGAGTATGACGATGTCAATAAATAATCATACTTTTATCCGGGCCAAAGAAAGTGGAGGCAATCATGCAGCGCGTGACGGTGACGCTTGACGATGACCTGATGACGGACCTCGATCGCATGGTCGAGGAGCATGGTTATCAGAATCGCTCGGAAGCGATCCGCGATTTTGCCCGCGCCGGAATGCAGCAAGCGGCGCACAACGCCGGTGCCGGCGGCGAATGCGTCGCGGGGCTGGTTTACGTCTACGATCATGCCGCCCGCGATCTTTCCAGCAAGTTGGTGAAGAATTTCCATGGCCATCACGACATGTCGCTGGCAACGCTGCATATTCATCTCGACAACGATACTTGCATAGAGATCACGGCGCTGCGCGGCCAAAGCCGTGAAGTGCAGCATTTCGCCGACCATATCATCGCCGAGCGCGGCGTGCGTCATGGTCGGCTGGTGATGATCCCCGCCGATAGGGCCGGCAAGCGAAATAGCGCGCGTCGCCAGAAATCACACAAAAGCGAATAGCACCTGCAACGCAAGAACAAGATCATCCGATGCCGACGCAGGTCGCGGATCGATGGCGGTCGGCGCTGAATGAGGCGGGATCGAGCCGCAGATTAGTCCGCCTCTTACAGATTTTACTCAATCCTTCGGGAGTATCCCTCATGTCTCTGTTCGGGGTTTCTTCCGATAGACGCTAAGGGGGAGGCGCTGTTAGCTTCAGCCAGTCGTCAGGTCCGAGTGACGCGTTGCAACTTCGGGGCGGCTTGGTAACAGCGACGAAGTGTGGGACCTGAATGCGGGATGGCCAACCCATCGATGCTCATTTTCTGGTTTTTAAAGGCGCAAGTCGAGATGTACTTGGTGAAAGCATCCCCACTCATCAGGCGCTGTCATTCATGATATGCGGGAGATCTAGATGTCCGATCTGGTCGTAATTGTCTATCCGTCCGAAGCGAAGGCAGAGGAGGTCCGGCAGCGCCTTTTATCTCTTCAAAAGGAGTACCTGATCACAATCAATGATGCTGTGATCGCGGTGAAGGGAGCGGATGGCAACGTCAAGCTCAACCAACTTGTCAATACGACAGCGATAGGGGCTGCATCGGGCAGCTTCTGGGGCCTCTTGATCGGATTGGTTTTCCTGAATCCGTTGATCGGCGTCGCTGTCGGTGCAGCGTCGGGGGCACTCGGGGGAGCATTGTCGGACTTCGGCATTGATGACTCTTTTATGAAGCAGCTATCCGGAAAGATCGATACGGGAAACGCGGCTCTGTTTGTGCTGATCAAGAACATGACCGCAGATAAGGTGCTGCGTGAGATCGAGGATGCCGGCGGCACGGTATTGCAGACGTCCCTCGATGATACCAAGGAGCAGAAGCTGCGGGAGGCTCTTGCAAAGGCAGCGGCGGCACCTGCTCCTTCTCCTCCTGTCCCTCCGGCAAGCTGAGCCGAACTCGATCAACGAATGGGAGGCAGCATTGTCGTTTCTTCTAAAAAAGATCGTCGCTGTTGTGCTGCTGGTGCTCGGTCTATTTTCTATTGCGATCGGTCAGGCGCTTGCATACCCCGGGCTGACGACCTTAGGAGCGGTGCTTCTATTGTTGGGTATTGTCTTGCTCGTTCTAAAAATCATTGTCCGAAACAAGTCCGCCTAGCATGTGACGACTTTCGGATCTGCTCCAAAATGAGAGCTTCGTATCCCCGAACATTGGAAGCAGTTTCATGACCACTCTGAACAAGGAAATCCGCCGATGAGGTACTTGCTGGCAATTCTACTGTTCGTAAGCATCGAAATGACGATGACGGCAACTGAGAGCTTCGCACAATCTGGGCGCGGCGCGGTATCCGGGGCAATTATCGGTGGAGCGGTTGGCGGGCGTCGTGGCGCTGCAATAGGCGCGACGGCTGGAGCGATCGCGGGCTCTCATCGTCGCCATGTGCATCGTTATTATTGGCGCAATGGACAGTGTTGGTATCGTTCGAGCAGCGGCCGGTCTCATGCGGTGTCTCATCGGTATTGTCGCTGAGCAAAGTACTCGTCTCTTGTTTATTTGTTGAGGACGCTCCGGCTCGTTAGCGTATGACGGCCCAGCCGACCGTAGCGCATCTCGAACGTATGCCTCATCGACCTTTGAAAAATTGGAGCGATTGATGCCGAAGTACAGCCTTTTGATGAGTCTCTGTCTGTTGATGGTCGGCCTCGCCAGTCCGGCCTTTGCCCAACAAAGGCAACCGGTCCGGGTCGGCGGTCTCACTTGCGATACCGGGCCGAGAGTCGGATTGGTCTTGGGATCGAGGCAGCGGATGTCGTGCGTGTTCCGGTCGAATGCGACCGGGCGGCGATACCGTTATTCAGGCAGGATAACGCGGGTCGGTCTCGACCTCGGTATTACCGGTCGTGGCAGACTCTTCTGGGGTGTGTTTGCACCGACGTCGCATATCGGTCCGGGTACGCTGCGTGGAGACTACGTAGGCGTGAGCGGAAATGCCTCGCTGCTTCTCGGGCTGGGCGCGAACGTGCTGGTCGGTGGATCAAATCGGACAATCTCGTTGCAGCCGTTGTCAGTCGAAGGGCAGCTCGGTGTCAATCTTGCTCTGGGGGTCGCTGGGCTATCGCTTCGCTAGTGCGAGGCACAGGACGGCTTTTACCGGTGAAGCTGCATTTGTATGGCGGATGGCTTTGATCTGCCACACCCTTGATGTGCCTTTGGCTGCAGATCACTGTGTCGCTTGCAGCGCGCTCGGGCAGGGTTGTTTTCTCTGCGCAGCCGTAGCCGACTAGCCGGGGAGTACGTGATGATGAACACGCATGACGGGGATCTTGATCGTCGCAGTTTCATGATCGCATCCGTTTCAACCGCCGGTGCTGCCGCTGGGTTGCTAACCGGATCGGCCAACGCGGAGACAGCACCGGCAGCAACAGATTCGCCGGCCACCGCAGGGAAGGGGACCATCTATACCGGTGACGTCATCGACGGCAAGCAGGTCATCAGCGTGCTGGATGTGTCGGACCTGGAGCCGGGAAAGACGCACCGCTTCTATTTCCGTGGCGTGCAGATGCCGGGCGGTCAGTACTGGTATGTGTCGGTCATGGTCGCTAAGGGAGCAAAAGCGGGCAAGAGGCTGGGACTGATTAGCGGCGTGCACGGCGATGAGATGAGCTCCATTCGGGCCGTACAATCGGTGATGAAGGCGCTCGATCCCGCGTCGATGTCAGGAACGGTTGTTGCGGTGTTCGATCTGTCCCGCCCGGCCATCGAGAGCATGGGCCGCAGGTGGCCCAATTCGAATCGAGGCATCGATCTTATCGATATCAATCGTCTGTTTCCCGGCAACGAGAACGCGCCCGACGCTCCAACGCGGCACGCGGGCCTCGTCTTCAACAGGCTTCTGCGTTCAAATCTGGACTATGCGATGGACTTCCATACCGCCGGGACTGGAATGGACGCGACGGCCTTTCATCTGGCGCGCATGGACTTGCCTGAGGTGCGGGCAATGGCGGAACTTTTTCCGATCGATCAGATTTTCGACAACGCGGCCTATCCCGGCCTCCTCGCCAATGCCCTCATCGAGGTGGGCATTCCCGCCTTCACGCCCGAGATCGGCGGTCCCCGCATCCTGGACCACGATATGATCGCTCTGTTCGTCGAAGGAACGATGAACGTCATCAAGCATCATGGCATCGTTGTGGGTCCGCTGGGGCGAACCGGCAAGGACACCAATGTCTTCGTGGCCGATGGACTGTTCCCGGTCATCACCACCCATGGCGGTTTTGTCGAGCTTCTGGTCAAGCTCAACGACACGGTCAAGGAAGGTCAGAAGGTTGCCATCCAGACAAACATGTTCGGAGAAGTCGTCGCTGAATATACCGCGCCTCGTGACGGAGAAGTCGGCGCCAGACGGACGGACGCAACGGCGGAGCCGGGAACGCCTATCGTGTTCATCCTCTTCGACAGTGCCACTCCGGTTGGTGGGAACGTTCTGGTCGAATGAATGAGAGGTCGCTGGGCTACGGGCAGCCCTGGCGATGATCGGCCAACCCCGGTGCGGTCTCCAGATCGCCCTGAAACTCACAGGAGAAGAGGCAAATCATGCTGCGGCTTGGCGCGAAATACGGTCACCTCGTTCATGGCAGCGGCTGCGGCTGCTCCAACCCCGGTCTTTTGCAGGCCGCGCGCCGTCTGGAGACGCTATCGAGACGTGGCTTCCTGTCCGGTGCCGGAGCAGCAGTGGTCACGGGGGCCTTGGGCAAGTCCTCCTTCGCGCAGGGTGTAGCGGGCCGTTCCAAAATTCTGTTCCGGGAAGCCCGGCTGTTCGACGGCAAGTCGGGCACGCTGAAGGATGGCGCTCAGATCCTGGTAGAGAACAACGGGATCAAAAGCGTCGATCTGACCAACGCCCCGGCGCCTAACGACGCAACGGTGATCAAATGCGGTAACGGCGTTCTCATGCCGGGTCTGATCGACGCGCATTGGCACACGATCTTTGCAGCGGTTCCTCTCAACGTTCTTCTCAACGGCGATCCCGGCATCATCTTTGCGGCTTCGACCGCCGAGGCTGAGCGCACGCTCATGCGCGGCTTTACGACGGTTCGTGATCTGGGCGGACCCGTCTTTTCGTTCAAGCAGGCGATCGACGCGGGCATGATTCCCGGCCCGCGCATTTTTCCTTCCGGCGCGATGATCACGACGTCTGGCGGCCATGGTGATCTCCGGTTGCCGAATGAGATACCGCGCGATGGAGGAAAACTCAGCAAGGGCGAGTTGCTTGGTGGAGCGGCGGTCGTCGACGGCGGCGTTGACCTGAAAATGCGCGTGCGCGAGCAATTGCTGCAAGGCGCTTCGCAGATCAAGATCGTCGGAGGTGGCGGCGTGTCGTCGCCCCGCAGCCCGTTGGACATGCTGACGTTCAGCGAACAGGACCTGCGCGCGGCCGCCGAGGTCGCGCAGGATTGGAACACTTACATCGCCGTGCATGCCTATACCTCCCGCGCGGTGCAACGTGCGCTTCGTGCCGGCATCACCTGTATCGAGCACGCCCATCTGGTCGATGAGGCAACGGCAGTCATGATCGCGGAAAAGGGGGCGTGGCTCAGCATGCAGCCCTTCCTAACGATGGAAGATGCGGCTTCGCAAACCGGTCCCGGCGTGGAGCGCGCGAAGCAGATCTTCGCCGGCACACCCCGTATCTACGAATTCGCGCGCAAGCACGGCATCAAGACGGCTTGGGGCTCGGATGTCCTGTTCTCTCCCGAATTGACTCCGCGCCAGAGCGTGATGCTCACGCATCTGACGAATTGGTACAGCAATGCCGACGCGCTTCGGATGGCGACATCCGCGAATGCCGAATTGCTCCGGCTTTCCGATCTTCGCTACCCTTATTCGGGTAAGGTCGGTGTGATCGAGGAAGGCGCGCTGGCCGACCTGCTCGTCGTCAAGGGTAATCCGCTTGACGATCTCAAGCTGCTCGAAAATCCGCAGAAGAACCTCGGCGTCATCATGAAGGACGGCCGACTCCACAAGAACGAAATGTAGAACGACGCTTCTGTGCTGGTCCGATGGAGGGGCTGTCGGTTGAGACTCCAGAGATGGCTTAAAGGGCGTCGATGGGCACCTCGAGTTCGCGCGGTTCGTAACCCGATAGCTCTCCCCGCGCCTGGCTGCGCTTGAGCGCGGCGACGTAATGCGCCGACAGATTACTGATGTGCTGGTCGAAGGCCGAAGGCGCGGTGATCTCGGCTTCGTCCAGCAACCGATAGAAACCGAGATTTTCCAGCAGAAAATTGAAGAAGCCGCGCAGGCCGCGCTCCTCGACATTCATCAGGCTGCGCGCGCGGCAGCGGTGTCGGCAATCTGATCTTGGCACAGTCTTCCTGAAACAGTGTGCGCAGCCGGCACGCTCCGTCGCGCATGCCAAAGGTGATGCGCGCGCCCCTCGGCGTGCTGTAGTCGGCCCGATGTATCAGAACATGAGGTGTCGACGTACATCCGGATCGTCCAGGCAATAGCTTCGCAAAGGGAGACTATCGCGCTCCGGGCCATGACCTCAATGCGGTTGGCGAGGTTTTGCGCCGATCGTATTGAGCGGAGAGGCCGCCCGGCGCGCTTCATAGGGCCATTTGCCGGCCAATCTCGGCCGGATCGAGCGCTGCGCGGTCGCTGCGATATTTCACCGCGCCGCGATCCATCACGACGAAATCGTCTCCTAACTCGCATGCGAAATCGAGATACTGCTCAACCAGCACGATGGCGATATTGCCGAGATTGCGCAGATAGGAAATGGCGCGGCCGATATCTTTGATAATCGAAGGCTGGATGCCTTCCGTCGGCTCGTCCAGCAGCAGCAATTTCGGTCGCATCACCAGCGCGCGCCCGATCGCGAGTTGCTGCTGTTGTCCGCCCGACAGGTCGCCGCCACGGCGCGTCAGCATCGATTGCAGCACGGGAAACAGCGAGAACACGTCATCGGGAATATTGCGGTCGCGCCGCCTTAGCGGAGCATAGCCGGTCTTGAGATTCTCTTCGACGGTCAGCAGCGGGAAAATCTCGCGGCCTTGCGGCACCAGCGATATGCCGCGCCGGGCGCGCTCGTAGGGCTTGAGCGACGAGATGCTGGCGCCGTCAAGGCGGATCGAACCGCTTGCGATCGCTTGCTGGCCGACGAGCGCGCGCAACAGGCTGGTTTTGCCGACGCCATTGCGGCCCAGCACGCAGGTTACCTTGCCGGGTTCGGCGGTCAGAGAGATGCCGCGCAAGGCCTGCGCCGCGCCGTAGAAAAGATTAATGTCGTTGACTGCGAGCATTTTATCTTCCCAGGTAAACCTCGATCACACGCTCATTCGCGGAAACCTGATCGATGGTCCCTTCCGCGAGCACCGATCCCTCATGCAGGCAGGTGACTCGAACGCCGAGTTCGCGAATGAACGTCATATCGTGTTCGACAACCACGACGGTCTTGTCGCGATTGATGGTCTTGAGCAGTTCCGCGGTCTGATGAGTTTCGACATCGGTCATGCCGGCAACCGGTTCGTCGACCAGCAACAGTTTTGGATCCTGCGCCAGCAGCATTCCGATCTCGAGCCATTGCTTCTGACCGTGTGAGAGGCTCCCCGCCAGCCGGTGCCGCGCGCTGGTCAGGCAGATGGTTTCGAGAACCTGATCTATCCGTTCGGAATCGGCCTGCGAATCTTGCCAGAACAAAGTGGTACGGACACGGTGATCGACGTTCAGGGCCAGCAGCAGATTATCTTCGACAGTCTGGCTTTCGAACACGGTCGGCTTCTGAAATTTCCGACCGATGCCGAGTTCGGCGATCTGCGTTTCGTCGAGCCGCGTCAGGTCGGTGACGCCGTCGAACAGCACGTCGCCGCTGTCCGGCCTGGTTTTGCCGGTGATAATGTCCATCATCGTCGTCTTGCCAGCGCCGTTGGGGCCGATGATCGCCCGCATTTCGCCGGGCGCGATGGTCATCGACAGATTATTGATGGCATGAAAGCCGTCGAACGAGACATGCACGCCGTCGAGATAGAGCATCGCCGATGTCTTGCGGGTATCCAGTGCATTCATCCGCTCACTCCGCCATGTGAGGTTTGACGGCGCCATCTTCGAAAGCGGCGCTGCAGGTATCTTCCGCGACTCCGGTCGTCTGCCGCGAGTCGTGCCACGCATTCCAGGTGCCGACGATCCCCTTCGGCAACAGCAGGGTCACGAGGACGAAGAGAGCGCCGAGCATGAACAGCCAGTAAGGGGCCAGCACGCCTGACGTGAACACGGTCTTGGCGTAGTTGACCACGATAGCGCCCAGCGCCGCGCCGATCAGGGTGCCGCGACCGCCGACCGCGACCCAGATCACCGCTTCAATGGAATTGCCCGGCGCGAATTCGCCGGGATTGATGATGCCGACCTGCGGCACATAAAGCGCGCCCGCAATGCCGGCAATGCAGGCCGACAGCGTGAATACGAACAGCTTGTAGGATTCCACGCGATATCCCAGAAACCGGGTGCGGGATTCGGCGTCGCGGATGGCGATCAATACCTTGCCGAGCTTGGAGCCGACCACGGCGCGGCAGATCAGAAAGCTGACCGCAAGCGCGAGGCAACTGAGCGCGAACAGTGCCGCGCGGGTGCCTTCCGCCTGCACATTGAACCCGAGAATATCCTTGAAATCGGTGAGGCCGTTGTTGCCGCCGAAGCCGAAATCGTTGCGAAAGAAACCCAGCAGCAAGGCGTAGGTCATCGCCTGCGTGATGATGGAGAGGTAAACGCCGGTGACGCGCGAGCGGAATGCCAGCCATCCAAAGCAGAACGCGAGCACACCCGGTACGAGTACCACCATCAGCGCCGCAAAGCAGAACATGTCGAAGCCCTGCCAGTACCACGGCAGGGATTTCCAGTTCAGGAACACCATGAAATCCGGTAATATCGGATCGGCATAGACGCCGCGCGCGCCGATCTGGCGCATCAGGTACATGCCCATGGCGTATCCGCCCAGCGCGAAGAACGCGCCGTGCCCCAACGAAAGAATGCCGCAGTAGCCCCAGATCAGATCGATCGAGAGCGCCAGCACAGCGTAACAGACGTATTTGCCGAACAGCGTCATCAGATAGGTCGGCACGTGAAGCATCGATGTCGCCGGCAGCAGCAGATTGAGCAGCGGCAGCAAAACGCCGACAGCCGCGACAATCGTGAGAAAGACCGTCGCGCTGCGATCGAGAGAACGAGTGAGGAAATGCGACGTCATGCGTCCACCGCCCGGCCCTTGAGCGCGAACAGGCCGCGCGGACGCTTCTGAATGAACAAGATGATGAGGATCAGGATTGCGATCTTGCCGAGCACAGCACCTGCCATTGGTTCAAGGAACTTGTTGGCAATGCCGAGCGAGAAGGCGCCGATCAACGTTCCCCACAAATTGCCGACACCGCCGAACACCACCACCATGAAAGAATCGATGATGTAGCTTTGCCCGAGATTGGGGCTGACATTGTCGATTTGCGACAACGCAACTCCCGCGACCCCGGCAATGCCGGAGCCGAGGCCAAAGGTGAGCGCGTCGACCCGCGACGTTGCGATGCCCATCGAGGCTGCCATCCTGCGGTTTTGCGTCACCGCCCGCATTTCGAGTCCGAGACGCGTGAAGCGCAGCATGGCGAGCAGGATGAAGAACACCGTCAGTGCGAAGCAGAGAATCCAAAGCCTGTTATAGGTGACGGTGATCTGCCCGACGTCGAAGGCGCCGCTCATCCACGACGGATTGCCGACCTCGCGGTTGTTGGGGCCGAAGATGGTGCGAACCGCCTGCTGAAGAATGAGCGACAGCCCCCACGTCGCCAGCAAAGTTTCCAGCGGGCGGCCATAGAGAAAGCGGATGATGGTGCGTTCGATGAGCACACCGACCGCGCCGGCAACGACGAAGGCGAGCGGCACGGCGATCAGCAGCGAATAGTCGAAGGCTGCGGGATAGCTGGTGCGGATCGTCTCCTGCACCACGAAAGTCGTATAAGCGCCGATCATAACCATTTCGCCATGCGCCATGTTGATGACGCCCATCACGCCAAAGGTAATGGCCAGGCCGATCGCGGCGAGCAGCAGCACCGAGCCGAGTGACAGGCCGTACCAGGCGTTCTGCACGGTCGACCACAATGCGAGGTTGCCTTTGATCGACGTCATGGCGGCGGTCGCGGCGCGTGCGACAGCCTGGGGCACGTCTCCCGGCAAACCGGATAGCAAGGCCAGGGCTTCCTGATCGCCACGCGCCTTGATGGTGGCGACGGCGTCGAGCTTGTCAGCTTCGCTGGCGTCGGCCTTGAACAGAACGACAGCTGCGCGGGCTGCGGCGAGGGCTTTTCGCGCCGTGTCGTTGGTCTCGCTCTTCAATGCAGCATCGAGCGGCGCCAGCGAACTTTCGTCGTGGCTTTTAAAAACGGATTGCGCGGCCTGAACACGAACGGAAACATTCGGCGAAAGCAGCGTCAGGCTGCCCAACGCAGCATCGATGGTCCGACGCAGGCGATTGTTGAGGCGAACGACACTGGCGCTATCGGGGAGCGCGCCGACGGATTGACCGCTCGCTGCGTCGACGATCTTGCCGTCTGTGCCTTTGATGAAAACTTTCTTGCTGTCGTCGTCGGCATACAGCCTGCCATCTTTCAGTGCACTGA
>Ga0160496_1000041_pt1 | contig 185529 bp, 156 predicted proteins | sample DIDPMG_2_FD_108231 | JGI IMG/M metagenome (GOLD analysis project Ga0160496, IMG submission 108231) | Enriched soil microbial communities from UW Madison campus, WI, USA - DID2937_E24_FP MG | ecosystem: Environmental > Terrestrial > Soil > Grasslands | place: USA: Madison, Wisconsin | collected...
CTTGCATGTGTTAGGCCTGCCGCTAGCGTTCATCCTGAGCCAGGATCAAACTCTTCATCGTATAATTTTTAATATTTTTTGATGTTGCGTTAAAACAATTCTTACGAATTTCTTACTCTCTTTTTATGCTGTAAATCCAATATGTCTATGAACGTGTCTTATTCTCTTTTTCGCTTGTTTTTCTAAGCGAGTGCAAAAATAGAAACTCTTTTTATTTCCACCAAACTTTTTCTAAAGTTTTTTTTAAAATATTTTTGACGGCTTTTCTAAGAACTTTCTCAATCCCTATCCGTATGATTGGGGTTGCAAAGCTACAACCTTTTTTTATTTCTAACAAAATTTATTTTTGTTAAATTTTTTAAGGATTACTTATATTTAAAGAACTTCTTGCGGATTGCGAGGGCAAATATACCACCCTTTTTTTATCCTTTCCTAATTTTTTTTAAACCTTTTTTAAACTTTATTTTAATACGCTGGTAACCTTAATTTTACAATACTCTTTTTTTTCTCTAACACAACTCAAACCCTCAAAAAAACAGCATTCCATTTTTTAAACCCAACTCTTTTCAAACAAAAAAAGCTTAAAACCACTTTTCGAAATCCAAAAGTTTAATAAATAAATCTGAAGCCATCCCTTTTTTAGCTTCAAAAATCCAGATTAAAGCAGCTTTTATTTTTTACCTCTTATTATATATACGTGTCTGCAAAAAATACTATTAGAGTATAAACCATACAAACCAAAAACAACACACTATATAGTATGCTGTTTTTGGTTATTAAAATAAGTCTATATTATTTTTTAACAATCTTTTCTGTGGTCTCAACCCCATTTTCGAATTTTATCTTAGCCACATACACTCCTGATGCAAGCATTGAGATATCTAAAGTATTCGCAGTACTCTGCAAAACCTGTTTTCCAGATAAATCATACAAAACAATCTCAAGTAATTTTTCAGAAGCATTCACAGTTAGAAAATCTGATGATGGATTTGGATAAAGACTGTAATCAACATATTTTATGTCTTCTATAGAAACTAATGAATTAATAAATTTAGACATCAATATCAGATTCATATATACACAAATAAACAAATAAAGGATATAACAATAGGCTATTCTTATTCTGTAAGAATTCATACAAACAACAACTCATTAATGACCAATCAGTTATAAAAAAATCCGCCGAAATACATCAAAACACTTGTATTTATTAAATAAATGCCATTATATTTGCATCGAATTACGGGTGTAGTTCAAGGGTAGAATAGCGGTCTCCAAAACCGTTGATGGGGGTTCGAATCCCTCCACCCGTGCAAAATAAAAAATCCAGCTTTTGCTGGATTTTTTATTTCTATTTGATTGAACCTATAATATCATACTTCGTAATGATATGATACTTATTATTTCCTAAGTCAACTAACACCGCCTGATTATCTTTTGTTATCAATTTTGAGACATCTTCGATTAATGTTTCTTTATTAACAATCGGATAAGCAGCCCCCATAACTTCTTTTATAGGTTTTTCTGCAATGTTACTATCTTTAATATATGCCTGAAATAAATCGGATTCATCCACTGATCCTACAAAACCATTGACATCAATTACCGGAATCTGAGAAATTTTGAATTTCTGCATTCTCTCAATCGCATGAGCAACTAATTCTTCTGTTCTCACCGTTACCATTGGTTTATCAATGTGAGACTGAATCAAATCAACTGCTTTGGTAATTTCTTCATCAAGATAGCCTCTTTCACGCATCCAATCATCATTAAATATTTTTCCTATATAACGAGATCCGGAATCATGAAATAAAACAACGACTACATCATCTGGTTTAAAATGCTCCTTTAACTGTAAAAGACCTTTAAGCGCAGAACCTGACGACATGCCTACAAAAATACCTTCCTGTAACGCTAACTTCCGTGTGTAAACAGCAGCATCTTTATCTGTTACTTTTGTAAAACCATCAATGAGAGAGAAATTCACATTTTTAGGTAAAATATCTTCACCAATACCTTCTGTAACATAGGAATACACTTCATTTTCATCGAATATGCCCGTTTCATGATACTTCTTAAAAACGGATCCGTACGTATCCACTCCCCATATTTTTACATCAGGATTTTTCTCTTTCAAATATTTAGCAACTCCAGAGATGGTTCCACCTGTACCTACACCTACAACAAAATGGGTTATTTTACCATTTGTTTGCTCCCAGATTTCTGGACCTGTCTGTTCATAATTTGCCTGAGCATTCGACGGATTATCATATTGATTCACATACCATGCATTGGGAGTTTCTTCAGCCAATCGTTTTGAGACTGAATAATAAGAACGTGGATCTGTAGGCTCAACATCAGTAGGACAAACCACCACTTTTGCACCTACTGCTCTTAGAATATCCATTTTTTCCTTGGACTGTTTATCTGTGATCACACAAATCAGTTTATATCCTTTTACAACAGCTGCCAAAGCTAATCCCATTCCCGTATTTCCTGAAGTACCTTCTATAATAGTACCTCCTGGTTTAAGACGCCCATCAGCTTCAGCATCTTCAACCATCTTTAATGCCATCCTGTCTTTACAGGAATGACCGGGATTGAAGTATTCAACTTTTGCTAATACTGTAGCTTGTATGTCTTCTGTTACTTTATTTAATCTGACCATAGGTGTATTTCCTATTGTCTCTAATATGTTATTTGCGTAATTCATTATTTTTATTTTATGCAAAGATAAAGGTTTTGGTACTGATAGAAAAGTCTAAAGGCTTGTGTAAAATGTTTTGTTTAGTTAAAGAAATCCCAGACAATACCTAATCTCAAACGCATTTCTCTATAAGGCTGATTCGGTGCTGAAAAATAATTTCCACCCGTTAGCGAAGCATTAAAATGTTCTACATTAATATAGATACGAGCTGTTTTGATTTTTCCATTAATAAAAAAATCAAACACCGGATAATTTCCTATTTTTTGTTGATTCTGAACATAGAAATCCCCTACAACAGGATTGTACCCATTAGCATAATATTCAGTAAAATATTTAAAAGTGATTCCTGTCTGCACCAACAAAGCCTTTTTGAATAAGTAATCCGTAAAATAAAATGTATTTCTGGTTACTATTGTCGGCACATTTAATATTTCTTCGTTTTGTACTACCTGTTGAAACAAAACACTATTATCTAAAGCAAACTTCTTGAATTTAAATTCTTTTTGTGCAGATATGGAAAGATAATAAATCGCCTCACTGAATTGTTTTGGAGCAATGATCTGTTTTAGATTTCTACCTTTAGCGTCAGTAGTTAAATCTGTGTTTGCAAAATATATTTTATCCTTAATAATCTGATAGTTTCCTGTAATGTTCAGCCACGGTGTATTTAAGTTAACATCTAACTGATTGATTTTTTCATTACTGAATTCATTTTTCCAGTTATAGCTTACAAATCCACTTTGAAACATCTGATAATTCAGATCTGGAATTTTATTTAGGTATTGATATTTTATATGTAATAAGTAATTCTGAAAAGGTGTAAACAATATTTCACCTGATATTTCACTCATTGAAGCACCTACTACAGACTGACGAAGTCCGAATTTTGCATCAAACTTTTCTTTATTCAACAAATAAGATCCACCTATAGTAACAATATCATCTTCAAGTTTATTTGGAACAAGTAGTTCACCATTCTCATCATTCAATTGAGAATTGTAATAATAATTATAATTTAAATGATCAGCATTAAAAGCTAATTCTCCTAATTTATCATTGGAATAACTCAGGCTAATCCTATTGTATACAGTTGTATTCCTTAGCTTATCATTAATAGCTGTAGAAAAAGAATCTCCAAAAAATCTATCAATAGCAACACCATCATTGAATGAATTCAAAGGATTTGCATTTGTCTGAGTGTAAGAGTTCGTTTTATATTCATAAATAAATTGATGTTTTAACCAGATTCCATTAGATTTAGAATTTATAAAATTATACTGATGATCAATATATGTACGAATACCTTTAAATAATGATTTTGCATCCCTAAAATATACATTCAAACGCTCCCTGTTATTAAAAGGTGCTTCTCTTGATAAAAACAGATCAGTATCTGTAATTCCACCGTTTTCCTGGTTCGAGATATCCTGTACGGTTAGGTGTGCTTTAAGAAAGTAACGATTATTTTTGGTATTATAAGAACTACCCAATCTGAAATTTCCATTACTTGCCAATTGGTTTATATAAGAACCCAAAGAACGAAGCCCTCTATAACCGATGAAAAAATTTAATTGTTGAGATGTATTCGTTGTAAGCAATGCATCTAAATTTTGTCCTTGCTTAACAGCTGAACGAAAAAAAATCTCTGACGTAGGTGTTGGCACGTGATAATAATTGATATCATCAACATCAAGATATGCAAAGTTACGAGCCTTAAAACCTAAATCTGGTGTCGCTGTATTTTTAATCAGAGAATAATTAAGTACGTTGTAGGTAAGTCCGTCATTCGAAAAAGGAAGTAAACCAAAATCATCTCTTCTGAGATAATTCATCTCATAATATTTTTTAATATTCAAAATGGTATCAAAAGTAGAACGATTGTTATATCGATCCAAAATCTCATATTGATCGATATGAGCAACGGAATCATTAACAGTATTCTTCTTATTTAATCGTGAAGAATCACTTTGTACTTGATTGTTGTTAATAATACTTGTATTCTTGAAATTCGTAGTAGATGTGGAAATATCTCTGACACTCTTTTTCTGAGATGTGGATTTATTTACCTGTCCGCATAAAGTAACAGATAAAAACAGAGACAACAACAAAATCACTAATCGCATATAAATTTTTGACAAAGGTAAATTAATTTTTAAGGTAATAAAAAAAAGCATCCGAAATCGGATGCTTTTTAATTTATTAATTGAGGTTATGATTAATAACCAGGGTTTTGTTGATTTGAAATAGCAGGATTAGCTAAGATTTCAGTTCTAGGAATTGGCAAAGTCAATTTATGAGACGGAATTGTCAATTCACAAACATTTGTAGTTGCACAATCTTGAGGATCTCTAACAAAACCAGGAGAACCAGCTTTAGAACCTAATCTCTTCATATCTAAATATCGATAACCTTCGAATGCAAATTCTACACGTCTCTCATCCAATATAGCTTTCCATGCGGATTGGACACTATTAATAACAGGCATAGATGCTGGTGTACTAGTGTAACTTCTAGCTGTTCTAATCTGACGAATAATTGCCTCAACTCCAGCAATATCACCTTGAGATGCTTTTGCTTCTGCCAAAGAAAGTAATACATCTGCATATCTGAAGATTATAACATTGTTCTGTAATGGACTTTGAGTTCTACCAGTATATTTTCCAACAAGTAAAACATCTTGAGTTCTATATTGATCAATAGATAAGCTAGAATAGTTTGTAGCGACTTTAGAACCTGTTAATACATTAATTTCATATCTAGCATCATTTCTAGTTTCAAAATTCGGTAAATCTCTCACTTGATTTGTTTTAGAAGGATCCAATCTATCAAGTTGATTATATAAAGATCTACCTACTTCCATATAAATCTGTGTTGCATCAATAGATATTGCATCACTATACCAAGCCGCAGCAACGCTATTTGACTCATTAATCATTCTCTGTAATGCAAAAATTAATTCACCATTACTAACATCATCTGCAAACATAAGTTGATACATACCTGATGATGCTTCCATTAATGAATAATCAGCACTCAATTCATTAGCATATAATTCAACTTTATCATAATCCTCAGTCATAGCATAAAGCTTGACAAGAATAGTTTTCAAGAAATTATTCGAAGCTTTAATCTTACCTCCCGTAGGAGAAACACCATTTGTATTTGATAAAGCTTCATTGACGTCTGAAACAATGAAGTCTACCATTTCTTGAACAGTTGCTCTTGATTCAAATCTAGCATAGTTATCAGTTTGTAAGAAGTCAAATTTGATAACAGAAAGTCCACTTGGATTAGTATAATCAGGAGTAAAATAAGAAAATAATTTCAGGTTACAATATGCTCTTAATGCTAGAATTTCAGCTCTACTATCTCCTAATGCTTCTAAAGCAGCAACTTTATCACTATTAGATAAGGAAGTATTAGATTGAGTTTCCAATTTTAACTCATCAATACGATTTAGCATTCTATTACCTCTATTGATAATATTATAGTAAGTACCCCAAGCAGATGTTGCAAAACTATTACCTGCTTGTAAAAAGAATGTATAGCTACCATCATTAACTCCCTGACCAGCATTGGTAATACCTAATCCTAACTCATCTGTAAAATATGACACAAATTCAATTTCTGCCTCGGGATTGAAAGTAGCATATAATCCATTAATACCTCTTTTTATTTCTGCATTATTGATAAAAACTTGTGATTCCTCAGTTCTATCTCCAGGTTGTGTTATTTCATAAGCATCCTGACAAGATGCTAATAATGAAACAGCAGCTATCAATGTAAAAAATTTATTTTTCATACCTTTTTCTTAAATTAAAATTGAACTTCAACTCCGAAAGAAATGGTTTTTGGAGTAGGATATTGACTTAAATCAATTCCTCTATTACTTTCAGCATCCCAACCTTTCCATTTCGTCCACGTTAATAAATTTTCTCCCTGAGCAAATACTCTTAAGCCTGATAATTTCAAGAACGATAAATCAGATTTTTTGAAATTATATCCTAAAGTAGCGTAACGTAATCTTACATAAGATGCATCTCTAAGATAGAAATCAGAATCACCAGCATTTTGAATATTACTTGCTACTAAAGATGGAAATTCAGCATTACGATTCGTAGGTGTCCAATAATCTCTAGCATCTTTAGATTGATTATTTAAATTAATAAAATTAGGATTTGTAAAGAAATAATAATCGTTATCATATCTCCAAACATCTAAAGCATAGGTAAAACTTGCCGATGCAAAAAAACCTTTATGCTCAAAATCAAATCCAAAAGCACCTTGATAAACTGGTAAAGAAGATTTCCCTGTCCATTTTCTGTCATTATCGGTAGGAGTTTCAGTTAAATTTCCATCTTTATCATAAAACCACAGATTCCCATTAGCAGGATTTACTCCTCCAGATTTTAACATATAATATTCTCCAACCATACTTCCTTCTCTAAGACCAGTTAGCGAAGTTCCATTCCAATAGAAACCTTCTTCATTAGGAATATCTACTACAGTATTCTTATTATAAGATCCGTTAAAGTTTAAGGTAACTCTCGTATTATTATTTCTAACAACATCACCAGCAATAATTAACTCAACCCCTTCATTTTTCATTGAACCAAAATTAGATCTTAAAGATGTTGATCCATTAATAGCAGATAATTGTCTGTCTTGATACAAATCATCTGTTTGTTTTCTATAAACATCAACAGAACCTCTCAATCTATTTTTAAATAAACCAAAATCAACTCCGATATTAGCTTGTGTAATTACCTCCCACTGTAAATAAGGATTTGGCAATTGAGAAATTGATAAAGAATTCTCAGCGTTATAACCTAAACTAGAAGCATATAATGTGCTATATAAGTTTGCACCGCCAAATATACCTGAATTAGCAATATCTTGATTACCAGCAGTACCATATGACCCTCTCAATTTTAAATCATTAATAATTGATCCTTGCATAAATTCTTCATTACTGATGTTCCATCTTGCAGATGCAGACCAAAAAGTACCCCATTTGTTATCATTAGTAAAACGGAATGAAGCATCTCTACGAACAGTTACACTTACGCCATATCTCGTATTATAATCATAATCAGCTGTACCAAAATAAGAAAACAAACCAGAGTTCATTTTTGACAAACTTCCATTAGCAGCATAATAATCATTATCTACTGAATCTTCAATCCACCCTGAACCATTTCCTCTATCAAAAAAGATAGGATCAAAACCTTGCTTAGATAAAGAAGTATTTCTATAATGGGCCTTCAAGTATTCAATATAAACACCAGCTTTAACCTCATGTAAATCATTAAATGTTTTATTCCATTTTAAATTCGTATTGGAAGTAAACACCATTCTATCTTCATTGATTTGACTGATTGAACCAAAATATTCTTGATCAGCAGGCTTAGCATATCTTGAATTCCAAGAATCTGGAGTATAATATGTATGTTGCTCTATATTCTGATAGTCAATACCAGCCTGAGTACCTATACTCCAATCGTCAGATAGCTCATAATTAAGACTTCCATTAACAATTAACTTTAGTTCATTTTGCCATCTTTCACTTGTTCTTCTTTTATCTAATAAAAGATAAGGCATAGCAGACGTTCCTAATTGACTTACCAATTGATTTGCTGATTGATATGTTCCATCATAAGCACCCAATTCTAAATAAGGCAAACTCTGAAAAGCTCCTAAAAAATAGTTATCATTTACATAATTAGTACCTGTCCCTGTAACCATATTCGATTTAGAATAGTTAGCACTCACATTCGTACCATAAGTTAAACGACCATTTTCATTTTTACCATTTAAATTATTTCTAAAGTTAAATCGCTTAAGACCTGTCTGTTGCAAAATCCCTTCATGATCTGCATAACCAACAGAAGTAAATGAAGCTAAATTCTTAGATCCAGCTGAAAAGCTTAAAGTATGACTTTGAGCTAATGCATCTCTAAAAAACACATCAACCCAATTAGTTGTAGGGGCATTAGCAATTTGCGAAGCTGTTCTTCTTCTTCCTTTGCCAGGAAAATCAGTATTCGCTTGATTTTGAAACGCATAATACTCGCTACCATTCATTAAGTTATAGTTATTATCTTGTAAAGTACTTAAACTAGTTGTACCAACATATTTAATTTCTAAGTCGGAACCAAAAGATGCTCTCTTAGTATTTACCAGTATAACTCCATTTGCACCTCTATTTCCATAAATTGAAGTAGCACCAGCATCTTTTAGAACCGTAATATTATCAATATCATTCGGATTTATACTTCTGAACCTATCCGAACTCATCGGAACTCCATCAATAACATACAATGGCTCAACCGCACCATTTATAGACCCTAACCCACGCAATATCACAGTTGTATTATTATCACCAGGCTGACCTGAACCTGTTGAAATATTCAAACCAGGAACCTGTCCTTGTAATGTCTGTAAGAATGATGCATTTGGACGACCTTCTATCGTTTTAGAAGTAACTGTTGAAGCAGCAACAGCTGACTTAGGCTTAGATGTTGTACGATAAACATCAATAATCAAATCTTCCAATTCTTCTCCGGCTTCCTCTTCCACAATAACAAAATTCATGGTATTAGAAGAACCCACAGTAAGCCTTGCAGTTTTAAATCCTGTAAATTTAACAACTAATTTATCTCCGGGTTTAACTTTTAAGGAATACTTTCCATCCATATCGGTTTCAACGCCAAAATTAGTTCCTTCAATCATTACGGATGCTCCCGGCACCGGATCTCCATAATCCTTTGCAGTCACCACCCCTGTCACCGTCTTTTCCTGAGCAAAAGACAACTGAACAAACAACACTAAAAAAAGTGTTATAATCCAAGTAAACTTTGATTTCATATATTAATTAATTTGAATTAGTTAGAAAACAAAAGTAGTAATATTTTATAAGATAACAAATTTTTAACAAAGTAATTTCTCTACTGACCTTTGAAAACACGTATAAAACAATAGAAATCTAAGTCACAGAAAAACTAACATATTATATTTACCAAATAAAGAAAAATATGCTTACAAACAAAAAGCCAACAATACATATTGCATTATTGGCTTTCACAAAAAATTTTAAAAAATAATATTATTTTTTAATAAACTTGTAAGTATTTGTTTTTCCAGATTTTTCTACTTTTAAAACATAAACACCTGAAGAAAAAGAACTAACATCAATAGCCCCCTTACCATTATTTACAAATAAAGTTGAATTATTATAGATCAATCTACCATTTATATCAAATATCCGAACATTTGCATTAGCGATTACACCATAATCAGCAACTATATTTAACTTTTCACTTGTAGGATTCGGATACAATTCCATCTGTCCTAATTCTTCTTCTTTAGTAGAAAGCGTACCCGAAGAAGCCGAAACAACCAAACTAAAAATCTGACTTCCCCCTTGTAAAGTACCCTTATGAGAAACTCTTATTTTATAAACCCCTGCAGCATTACCCTGAACATTAACTCTCTCTACAGGATCAACAGCATTATCGACTTTATCCGCAAAACTTGGAGCAGTAATTTCACCTGAAAAGGTCGGCTTAAGAGTCCACGGTAAACTTTCCTGACCTGTAGCCACATTTATAACTCTAAGATCCAAGTCATTTACTAATTTTTTAACACTAATATCCGTTCCTGTATTGATAGCAGTACCAGCAGGATCATTCCACGCTATAGTAGCAACCAAAGGATTAGAACCATCATAATTATAGTCATATTCATAAACTTCCCCTTGATTTAAAGTAATTTCTTTAACAATTGCTCTCTCCTGACTAGCTTCACTTAAAATCTGAGCTCCTGCTTCTGCATTAATAATACCCCATCCAAATTTAGGATCAGGTCCCACTGGTCCAGCCTCTAGAGCAGTATGAACCATTACAGCTTTAACAGTAGAAGACCTCATAAACACACCAAACAGCTGTTTGTAATACTGCTGCCAAAGAGTAATAACCCCTGTAACGGCAGGTGCAGCCATAGAAGTCCCACTATTAAGTGCAGTTGCAGCAGTAGAAGTGTAATTCAAAGAAAACACATCTACTCCTTTAGCAGATATATCAGGCTTAATTCTAAAATCATCAGTTGGCCCGTAATTACTAAAAACAGCCGTTTTAACATTGCTTGCAGAATAATTCTGAATCCCCTCAATTGCCGCAACAACTATCGTATTCTTAGAAACCCCTGCTTGAGTAAGCAAATCCTTACCCTTTTTAGCAGGATTAGGTGTGATTAGAGAATTGATATTATTATCATTACCTGCTGCGAAAACAATTGAATAATACGGAGCATTATTAGCAATTAAATCATAATCTCTAGCATCATCTCCATAACGCCCAAAGAAACCTACTCCAAGTCCATTAGCCACATCCGTTCCTTTCAAACCATATGAATGATTAGAAACTAACAGACCTTGTGCAGCTTGAGCTGACATCTCTGAAATATCAGACGTCCAGTTATTAGCCCACAACTTTGCCGATGGTGCAAATCCTTTTGCCTGAGGTATATAATCATTAGCCGCTATTGTACCTCCAACATGTATCCCATGACTCAACCCTTCGGACTCTGGATTAGTAACAGTCATTCCGTTATCTTTAACAACAACTCTACCTATCAAACTAAAATGATTCGGACGAGGAATTCCACCATCCCAAATACCAGCAATCATATCTTGCCCCGTTATCCCTGCAGCATGCAGTGCATGAGCTCTAGATGTAGTCAAAGAACTACCATTAGTAACATTATTAAACGTTGAGTAATACTTTAAAAAATCATTTTCTTGATCATACCCAACTAATTGAAAATAAGATCCATCTTTATCAACACCACTTAAAGGCATTCCCTTTTCTCTTGCTTTCTCTTGTGCAAGAATCAAATTATTTCTGGTAAACTCTTCTTTTTCTTTTGAAAATTTCATTAAAAAATCAACATTGGTATCTGCAAGAATCTTTTTACGATCCTGCTCTGTCTGAGCAAATGCATTTATTGTCAATGACGTTGTCAACGCCACGAAAAACATTTTAGTTAGTTTACTATTCATCTTGATTTATTATTATCTTTAGATTTATTTTATGTAAATTCAAATTTATAAATAATTTTGCATTTATCAACAATATATTATATTATTTATTAATTTTTTAGGTTAACACGATAAATAATGCTATTAACAAGCTATTCCAATCAACTTTTTGAAGCCGGAACAGACGAAGCAGGACGCGGATGCCTCGCTGGTCCGGTTACTGCAGCTGCCATTATTCTTACCGATAATTTAATACTGGAAGAAATAAACGACTCAAAACAATTAAGCATTAAAAAACGTTCTTTACTAAAAAAATACATCGAAAGTAATTCCAGTTTATTTGCTTTCCACCATTTAGACAATAACGAGATAGACGAAATAAATATTCTGAACGCTTCTATAAAGGCCATGCAGCTATCGATCAGTAAACTTCAGACAGAACCTGACTTTATCATTGTTGACGGAAATAAATTCAAACCTTACAAGGAAATACCTCACCAGTGCATCATCAAAGGAGATTCCAAATATCTAAGTATTGCTGCTGCTTCCATAATTGCCAAAACGTACAGAGATGAGTATATGGATCAGATCCACGAAGAATTCCCAATGTATAACTGGAAAAAAAATAAAGGCTACCCCACAAAAGAACATCGGGCAGCCATTTTAGAATACGGTCCATGTAAATACCATCGAAAAACTTTTCGATTGTTACCTGAACAATTAAAACTTGATTTGTAACAGTATACTATAAATTATATAAGAGTAGCTTCAAACAATTGAGAAAAATGTTTTTTGATTCTTTCTTTAACTTCCTCTTCATTCACCTTATCAACGCCTAACTCTACATTCAGAGAAGCTACTGCTTTTCCTCTTATCCCACACGGGATAATATGATCAAAATAACCAAGATCAGAATTTACATTGAGCGCAAATCCATGCATGGTCACCCAACGGGAAGCCCGTACACCCATGGCACATATTTTTCTGGCAAAAGGGGTACCAACATCTAACCAAACTCCTGTTTCCCCTTCACTTCTACCACTTTTAACTCCATATTCTTCCAAAGTAAGAATAACCGACTCCTCAAGCAATCTTAAATACTTATGGATATCCGTAAAGAAATTCTCAAGATCCAAAATAGGATACCCTACAACCTGTCCTGGTCCGTGATAGGTAATATCACCTCCCCGGTTTATTTTATAAAATGAAGCTTCTTTCTCTTTTAGTTGTTTTTCATCTATCAGGAGATTAGACACATCACCACTTTTGCCAAGGGTATACACATGCGGATGTTCTACGAACAATAAATGATTCGGCGTTTCATTAAAAGTATCATGCTTTTTATTTTCCGATTTAATTGAAAGGATTTTCTGAAACAATTGTTCCTGAAAATCCCAGGTTTCCTGATAATCTTTCGAACCCAGGTCTGTAACTTTTATTTTCTTGTTCATCATCAAATACTATTGAACTATAACTACAAATTTACAACATATCAATCTTTCCTACTATTTTTAAACATTTTAGTTTTCATAAATTGACTAACTATCGAATATTTAGTATTTTTGCAACCTAAAAAATAATTTTATATGCAACTTTCAGAACAAGAAATCATCAGAAGAGAAAAATTGAGCAGGTTGAAAGAACTTGGCATCAATCCCTATCCGGCAAATTTGTTTCCAGTAGATCATACTTCCAAGCAAATAAAGGAAACTTTTGAAGAAGGAAAGAAGGTTGTAGTTGCGGGAAGATTGATGTCAGCCCGTATTCAGGGAAAAGCGTCTTTTGCTGAACTACAGGATAGCGAAGGAAGAATACAATTATATATCAATCGTGATGAACTTTGTCCTACAGAAGACAAAACGTTATATAATGAAATTTTCAAGAAGTTAATCGACTTGGGTGATTTTATCGGTATTGAAGGAGAGTTATTTACAACTCAGGTTGGAGAAAAAACCTTACGTGTAAAAAACATAACCCTTTTAAGTAAGGTTTTACGACCATTACCTTTTCCTAAAACAGATGCAGAAGGAAATACTTTTGACGCCTTTACGGATCCTGAATTACGATACCGTATGCGATACGTAGACCTGATCGTAAATCCGTCCAATAAAGATATTTTTATAAAACGCAGTAAATTGTTTACTGCAATGCGGGATTTTTTCAACCAGGCAGGGTATATGGAAGTTGAAACTCCGATTTTACAATCGATCCCGGGAGGAGCTGCAGCCAGACCTTTCACAACGCACCACAATGCACTTGATATACCTCTCTATCTCAGAATCGCAAATGAATTATATCTAAAAAGACTCATTGTTGGTGGTTTTGATGGTGTTTATGAATTTTCTAAAAATTTCCGTAATGAAGGAATGGACAGAACACATAATCCTGAATTCACTGTAATGGAAATCTATGTTGCTTACAAAGACTATAACTGGATGATGGACTTTACAGAACGTCTGTTAGAACATTGTGCTTTAAAAGTAAACAATACTACAAAAGCCATTTTCGGAGATCACGAGATCAGCTTCAAGGCTCCTTTTAAAAGAGTAACGATGACAGACTCTATTAAGGAATTCACAGGTTTTGACATAACCGGCAAAACAGAAGAAGAAATAAGAGAAGCGGCAAAAAGTATGGGCATTGCTGTTGACGACACCATGGGGAAAGGAAAACTGATTGATGAAATCTTTGGCGCAAAATGTGAAGGAAATTACATTCAGCCAACTTTTATTACAGATTATCCGAAAGAAATGTCTCCATTAACCAAACAGCACCGTGAAAATCCAGATTTAACAGAACGTTTTGAATTGATGATTTGTGGTAAAGAAGTTGCCAATGCTTATTCAGAATTAAACGACCCTATTGATCAGAGAGAACGCTTTGAAGACCAATTAAAACTGTCCGAAAAAGGAGATGATGAAGCAATGTTTATTGATCAGGATTTCTTAAGAGCTTTGGAGTATGGAATGCCTCCAACATCAGGTCTTGGCATTGGTATGGATCGACTCATCATGTTTTTAACCAACACGACATCTATTCAGGAAGTATTATTTTTCCCACAAATGCGTCCTGAAAAAACTGCGCCTTCTTATGAGTTGACTGAAGATGAAAAACTAATCATTTCTTTGTTAGAGAAAAATGAAAATAAATTTGAAATCAACGAATTAAAAATCAAGACATCCTTGAGTGGAAAAAAATGGGACAAAGCAATAAAAGCTTTAGCTTCACATAATCTAACAAAAGTCAGCACAGACGGTGAATTTAAAATAATTGAATATTTAGCCTAAAATATCTGCTTTATTTTTAATCATCATTTAAAAAAAATATATATATTTGAAAATTAACTCAATCGTCAATTTTTATGAAAAAAATAATAACTGCAGTTTTGTTTCTCTTTTTAGGTTTAAATATGAGTGCACAAGAATTGGTTCCTTTAAAAGATCTCCAATCAAATCCTAATGAAGTAAGAATTTACTCTGATAAAGAAGTAATTTTATTGGATAAACAATTAAAACTTTCAACAGAACAGGCAAAAGAGTTAAAGGAAATTCTTTACAGTAAATATAAAAATCTAAGTCAGGAACTAAACTCCGATCAGATTTTACAAATATCACAAGGAGTAAGGGAAAGAATCAGAATCGTTTTAGGATCTGAAAAATATACTGAGCTTGCTAAAAATGAAGGTTTATTAAACATCATTACAGGAGCAGCCTATTTAAATTAATAAAAAAACACTCAATAAAATTGAGTGTTTTTTGTTTATTATTACTATGACTGAGTAGCCAACGCAACAGCTTCAATAGTGAAATTTATATCTTCGTAAGTTAAAGCATCTGTCAAAAACCAAGTTTCATAAGATGATGGCGCTATATAAATCCCTCTTTGCAATAGTCCGTGAAAGAAAGATTTAAATTCCGGTGTATCAGCTTTTGCAGCACTATTAAAATCAACCACATTATTCTCACAGAAGAAAACTGAAATCATAGAACCGATCCGGTTAATCACAAATTTTCTATTATTTTTTAATAATACCTCTGTAAGCCCTTTTTCAAGATAAGCACCTTTTTCTTCCAATCTTTCAAAAAGTTTTTCATCTTCATTTATAGCCGTAAGCATCGCCAATCCGGCTGCCATTGCCAAAGGATTTCCAGATAAAGTCCCTGCCTGATATACAGGACCTACAGGCGCTAAATAGTCCATTATCTCAGCTCTTGCAGCAAAAGCTCCAACGGGCAACCCTCCTCCTATTACTTTTCCAAAACATACAATATCCGCTGCAATCCCGAATAATTCCTGAGCACCGCCTTTAGCTAAACGGAAACCTGTCATAACTTCATCAAAAATCAATAAAGCTTTGTTTTCATTACAAACTTTTCGCAAACTTTCCAGAAAACCTTCTATAGGTGGTACACATCCCATATTTCCTGCCACAGGCTCAATAATAACACAGGCAATTTCATCAGGATTTTCAAGAAAAAGATTCTTGACTGATTCAATATTATTATAATCCGCCAATAAGGTGTCATGAGCTGTTCCTTTTGTAACACCCGGACTGTTTGGCACTCCAAAAGTACTTAAACCACTGCCAGCCGAAATCAAAAAAGAATCTGAATGACCGTGATAACAACCTCTAAATTTTATTATTTTTTCTTTTCCTGTAAAACCTCTTGCAAGCCGAATCGCACTCATACATGCCTCGGTACCGGAATTCACAAAACGTATTTTATCAATATTAGGAACCATAGAAACAGCAAGAGCTGCAATCTGGGTTTCAATTTCTGTGGGCATACCAAAAGAAGTACCTTTTTTTGCTTTTTCAATTACTGCATTTACAACAGGTGGATAAGAATGCCCCAATAGCATAGGTCCCCATGAATTGATATAATCTATATATCTGTTACCATCCTCGTCAAACAAATAAGCTCCTTTGGCTTCTTTTACAAATATGGGAGTACCCCCTACTGATTTAAATGCTCGTACAGGTGAATTTACACCTCCTGGAATAACTTTTTCTGCTTCAATAAACAGCTGACTGCTTCTTTGATATAACATTTATGATTTAACTTTTAAAATTTGTCCGACAGAAATCACATTGGAAGATAGTCTGTTCCAGTTTTTCAAATCATCTACACTGATATTAAACTTGCGTGAAATAGCAAACAGTGTATCACCGCTCTCTACTGCATAGAAATTCTGACCATCTGCCACAGGATTAATCCGTGTAACAGGATGGTATTTTGCTCCCAATACCTGTTTATCATATTCATATAGATTATATCGCTCAATCAAACCGATCAGTTTATCAGGATATTTTACGTCTGTAGCATATCCTGCTTTACGCAAGCCTCTTGCCCAGGAAACATAATCTCCTTTATCCAGTTCAAATAAAAAATTATATCTTGAACGGGATGTTAAGAATAAGGAATGATCCCTATAAGATTCAAACGGATTATCATATTTTCTAAAACACTCATCCGGAGCATCATCTGTATGACTTACAGAAGGTCCTGTCCACACGTTATGACACTTAATACCGAAATGATTATTTGCAAGATTACACAATCTCCCCGAACCAGAACCTGATTCCAAAATACCCTGAGCCAATTTTATACTGGCCGGTATCCCGTAATCACGCATACTCTCCATTGCCGCATCTTTGTAAATATCGATATAATCAAGAATGATATCTTTAGAAACTCTTACATCGGAAGTAGCGGTCAATTGTTCCGTTTCAACGCTTCTCACAGGAGCAACAACTTTGATCTCCTCTACATACACAGCTTCTTCTATCTTAGGTCTTTCAGATTTTGAAGGTGTATGCGTTTTTTTCTTTTTCTTATTTGCTCCGTACTCTTTATTAATATTATCTCTTACTTTGCTGTTATGTGCAGCACTGCAGGCTACTAAAGAAAAAAGTAAAATTGTATAAACTATATATTTCATAACCTATAAAAGTATGTTTGATTTTAGTCCTTGTAATCCACCTGTGTGAATTACTAAAATTTTTGCTCCTTTTTTTATTCTGTCTTTATCAATTAAATCAAAAATTCCATAAAAAACTTTAGCGGTATATACCGGGTCTAAAGGTATTAAATATTTTAATGTAAATTTATGGATAAAATCTTTTAATTCCGGCGTTATTTTAGCATAACCACCAAAGTGATAATCAGTTACCAAAGACCAATTGTCTTTTTTAGCATACTTTTTGATTTCTGTCTCTAAAAAATCACCTTTTAATGCAGGAAAACCCAATATGATTTGTGAATCAGAAGAAGCATTTATAAGACCTGAAATAGTACCTCCGGTTCCAACAGCACAACATATATAATCAAATATAAAATCCTCCTCCGTTAATATTTCTTCACATCCTTTTACAGCAAGATTATTGGTTCCTCCTTCAGGAATCAGATAAAAATCCTTATATTCTTTTTTTAGTTCCTCTATAAAATATTCCTGTTCTTTCTGTCTGTATTCAGTTCTGGAAACGAACTTAAAATTCATGCCATTCTCTGCCGCTTTTTTCAAAGTCGGATTTTCTAAAAAAATGTCTTTTAACTCTTCTCCTCTGATCACGCCGACAGTAGCAAAACCATAATTTTTTCCTGCAGCGGCAACAGCAGCAATATGATTGGAATAAGCACCTCCATATGTCAAAAGTGTCTTATACCCCAATGATTTCGCCTCAATAAGATTATACTTGAGTTTACGAAACTTATTTCCTGAGATCTCTTCATGCAGGCGGTCTTCTCTTTTAACATATACAACAATGTCCTTTTCTTTAAAAAAAACAACTTGTTCGTTAATGCTCTTTTGCTGTATTTCAATCATAGAAATTTTATAAATGAAAATATTTTTTTGTTGTTAAGATAGTCAAATTCATTTTCAAAGGTATATGCCTCTTTTTCTAAAGATATAGCACGATAGGCTTTCTTTGCATCAAAAAGCAATATCCAGCGAATAAAAAATTCTATAACATACCATAAATAGAAAAACACGAATAGCATTTCTATCTGTTGTCGAATATGAATTTTTTCGTGATTCATAAAAACAGAGTTATGCTCTAAACTTTTATAACGTAAAAGAATAAAAGGAAAAACAGTTATCCCCGCATAACCTTTAGGAACCAGATATTTATTAACAACAACAATCATACTGCAAATTTAAGTATTTATTAAGCTGAATAAATTATTAAGTATCTAATTCTAATCCTGTCATAATGTATTTTTATTAAATTTGTTGGATGTATAGTAATTACAACCGCAACAATCTCATTGAAGGAGAAGACTATTACTTCGCAAAAGAAGGTTATAAAATCTTTACTGAAAAATATCTTTTAAAAAGAGGTTATTGCTGCAAAAACGGCTGTAAACACTGTCCTTATGGATTTAATAAAAAAACGGGAAATACAAAGTAAAAAATACTCTGATGACATTTAAAGAAGAAATACAACAAGGGATTCCACAAGAATTGCCGACTATTCAGGCATACGATATAACCATTAATCATGCTCCGAAAAGAAAAGAAATTCTAAATGAAGAAGAGAAAAAATTAGCCCTGAAAAATGCTCTTCGTTATTTTGATGCTAAACATCATACCACTCTGATTCCAGAATTCAGGGAAGAACTGGAAAAATACGGTCGTATATACATGTACCGTCTTCGTCCAACCTACAAAATGTACGCAAGACCGATTGAAGAATATCCCGGCAAATCTTTGCAAGCGAGATCCATCATGATGATGATTCAGAACAATTTGGACTATGCCGTTGCTCAGCACCCGCATGAGCTTATCACTTATGGAGGAAACGGAGCGGTATTCAGCAACTGGGCACAATATTTACTTACCATGAAATATCTTTCAGAAATGACAGATGAACAAACCTTGGTTATGTATTCCGGACATCCAATGGGATTATTTCCTTCTCATAAAAATGCACCAAGAGTGGTCGTGACCAACGGAATGATGATTCCTAATTACTCCAAACCAGATGATTGGGAAAAATTCAATGCTTTAGGCGTTACGCAATACGGACAAATGACTGCGGGCAGTTATATGTATATTGGTCCTCAGGGAATTGTACATGGCACTACAATCACAGTCTTAAATGGGTTTAGAAAAATCAATAAGGATCCCAAAGGCGGCCTTTTTGTTACTTCGGGATTAGGCGGAATGAGTGGAGCACAGCCAAAAGCAGGAACCATTGCCGGATGTATAACGGTTTGTGCAGAAGTAAATCCTAAAATAACAAAAATTCGCCATGAGCAAGGCTGGATTCATGAAGTTATCGAAAACCTGAGCGATCTGGTAGAGCGAGTTAAAACAGCACAAAAAAAGCAAGAAACTATTTCTATTGCTTATCTCGGAAACATTGTGGATGTATGGGAAAAATTTGATAAAGAAAACCTTTATATTGATTTAGGATCAGACCAGACTTCACTTCATAACCCTTGGGCAGGCGGATATTACCCTGTAGGCATTTCTTTTGAAGAAGCCAATGAAATGATGGCAAATAATCCGGAACTCTTCAAAGAAAAAGTTCAGGAAACATTAAGAAGACATGCCTTGGCTATAAATAAACATACCGCTAAAGGAACCTACTTTTTTGATTACGGAAATGCTTTTCTACTAGAAGCATCAAGAGCCGGAGCAGATGTAATGGATAAAAATGGCATCGATTTCAGGTATCCTTCCTATGTGCAGGATATTATGGGACCTATGTGTTTTGATTATGGATTCGGACCTTTCCGCTGGGTTTGTGCATCAGGAAAACCAGAAGATCTCGAAAAAACAGATACCATTGCATGTGCTGTTTTAGAAGAGATGATCAACAATTCTCCAGAAGAGATTCAACAGCAAATGAAAGACAATATCCAATGGATAAAAGGAGCACAGCAAAACAAATTGGTAGTAGGCTCACAGGCACGTATTCTCTACGCTGATGCAGAAGGAAGAACAAAAATAGCACAGGCCTTTAACAATGCTATCCGAGATGGAAAAATTGGTCCGGTAGTATTAGGACGCGATCATCATGATGTATCCGGTACTGATTCTCCTTATAGAGAAACCTCTAATATATATGATGGATCCCGATTTACAGCCGATATGGCCATCCACAATGTCATAGGAGACAGTTTCCGCGGAGCAACCTGGGTTTCTATTCACAATGGTGGTGGTGTAGGCTGGGGAGAAGTTATTAACGGTGGATTCGGAATGTTGTTAGACGGTACTGAAGAAGCAGAAAAACGATTAAAATCAATGTTGTTCTGGGATGTCAATAACGGAATTTCAAGACGCAGCTGGGCAAGAAATGATGGTGCGATTTTTGCAATACAAAGAGCAATGGAAGCAGAACCTCTGTTGAAGGTTACCTTACCAAATTTTGTAGATGAAAACCTCTTAAACTAAAATATCATGAAAACAATTCGTCTTATACCCTTATTAGCCTTGCTTATATTGGCATCCTGCAGCAGTATTTCTGTTGCTACAGATTATGACAGCACTGTCAACTTTGCTCAGTTTAAAACGTATGCTTTCTTAAAGGAAGGAATTGATGATTTAAAAATATCCGATCTGGATAAAAAACGTATCTTAAATGCTATTGATCAGGAAATGACAGCAAAAGGATATACGAAAAGTGAGCATCCGGATTTAGTAATCAACCTCTTTACAGATTCCAAACAAAACGTTCATGTAAACTCCTTCTATGGTGGATGGGGTTACGGTGGCTGGGGATGGAATCCATGGATGTGGGGACCGGGTTATCAAAGTGTATCTACCAGTACTGAAGGAATTCTCTATATAGACGTTTTAAAAGCTTCAAACAGAGAGCTTATATGGCAAGGTAAAGGTACAGGTTACCTCAACAATAACAGTAAAAAGAGAGAAGAGAGAATTAAAGAATTTACGAAAAAAGTTTTAGCAGATTTCCCACAGAAAATCTAAAAAATTATTTAATTTGCAATTAATAAAATAAAATTTAATATTATGAAAAGAACAGTTCTGACAATCATTGCTGCAGGTGGATTATTATTTACTTCTTGTAAAAAAGATACCCCTACTGAAAATTTAGACAACAAATTAGATTCTATTGAAAATGCTACAGAGGACACTTTAAACAAAGTGGAAGAGCATGCGGAAGAATCATTGGAAACAATTGAAGCAAGAGTAGCTGAAGCGCAAAAAGCATATGACAATGCAACTACAGACGAAGCAAAAAAAGCTGCATTAGGTGTATTAAACGCTGCAAAAGCTGATTTAGCAAACATCAAAGGAGAAGCAATATCAACTGCTGAAGAAGTTAAAAAAGAAGCAACAAGCGCAGCTAATAAAGCAGCTTCTGATGCTAAAAATGCTGCAAAAAATGCTCCTGAGAAAACAAAACAAAAAGTAACTGAAGCAAAAGATAAAAGTATTCAAAAAATAGAAGATGAATCAACAAAACTTAAAACTAATGTTTCTAACAAAGTAGACAACAATCTTAAAAGTGCTAAGAGGAAAGAATAATAAATCTAATGATACAAAAAGAGCCGAATAATGATATTATTCGGCTCTTATTTTTATACTTTAAAAGATTAGAATTTATTTAACTCTAAACTTCTTTTAGGCATATTTTGAGAACGTTTACCAACATTTTTAACTCCCTTAGCTTGGGCAGCTGGAGGTGTATACAAAAGACTTATTCCTAAGCCACTTCCACCATTATAATTAAAGGTTGCTCCATTAACTGTTTCACTAGCATTATAATTAACATTTAAAGAGTTCTCCGTTAAATCAAAAGTATTAAAATTAATACTTACATTTCCATAAGAATACTCAGTATCAGATAATAAAGCGCCATCCTTAACGGTTAATATTTGATAAGGAAAAATATTTTCTGCTTGATTAGGCATTTGAACAGTAAATGTATTATCCCCATTATCTAAAGCTTCTACGTCAAAATAAACTCTGATAAAATGACTTGGTTGTCCACCCTCTTCAAATGTTGGATATGCTTCAGCCATCCACTCTGAAACAAAATATGCCTCTCCGCCTTCCTCGTATGAGTATTGATTAATATATACTCCTTCACTTTGTGTTCCATGAACTGTAAAAGAGTTAGCATCAATAGTATACTCAACACCGTCAACAACAAATTTATTTCCTGTAGGCGTTGGCGTATCAGTTGATGGACTATCTGTTGTTGGTGTGTCTGTTGTTGGTGTATCAGTTGTTGGTTTTACCGGAGAACTATCATCACCACCACAAGAAACCGTTCCTACTGCAACTAAAGCTAAAGCTGCAAAAGATAAAAAAATTTTTTTCATAATAGATTTATATTATTTTATTGTTAAATATGAACGCTAATTTACAACTAAATTTCAAACATCCAAATTTTTAAAAACATTTTTAGTCAATTTAACTTTCAATAACTATAAATAAAAGGTTAAAAATTTACTCATTTCAAAGGTTTTGGCTATTTTTGAATTAAGATTAAAAAATCAATATTATTTTTCATGGACACTCATTTTGAAAGCAATCCTTTACTGGAAAAATTACCCAATCATCTCAGACAATTCATCAAAGCACAAAACTATGATGAATATACTCCTATCAATCAGGCGGTATGGAGATATGTGATGCGTAAAAATGTGGATTATCTTTCCCGTGTAGCTCATGAATCTTATTTGGAAGGTCTTAAAAAGACCGGAATATCGATAGAAAATATTCCAAGCATGTACGGCATGAACCGTATTTTAAAAGAAATTGGCTGGGCAGCTGTTGCTGTAGACGGTTTTATACCTCCGAATGCTTTTATGGAATTTCAGGCTTACAACGTACTGGTTATCGCTTCAGATATCCGCCAGCTTGAAAATATTGAATATACTCCCGCTCCGGATATCATCCATGAAGGTGCCGGACACGCTCCAATCATCGCCAATCCGGAATATGCAGAATACTTAAGACGCTTTGGCGAAATAGGTTCAAAAGCCATTTCATCTGCAAAAGACTATGAAATGTATGAAGCCATCCGTTTGTTATCTATTTTAAAAGAGGCTGAAGACGCAGACCCGAATGAGATTGACCGTGTAGAAAAATTGGTAGATGACCTGCAAAACAATATGGGAGCACTATCTGAAATGGCTCAGATACGTAATCTGCATTGGTGGACTGTTGAATATGGTCTTATTGGCTCGCTTGATAACCCGAAAATATATGGTGCCGGGCTTCTTTCTTCTATCGGGGAAAGTGAATGGTGTATGACAGATCAGGTTAAAAAATTACCTTACAGTATTGAAGCTGTAGACCAGAGTTTTGATATCACTAAACCACAACCGCAATTATATGTAACACCAGACTTTGCACACCTCAATCTTGTATTAGAAGAATTTGCTAATAAAATGGCTCTGCGTACAGGCGGATTAGCGGGAATAAAAAAAGTTATTGAATCAAAAGCTCTTGCTACAATAGAGCTGAGTACAGGACTGCAGATTTCTGGTGTTTTTACTAATGTGATAGAAAATGAAGGAAAACCTGTATATGTTCAGACTACCGGAAAAACGGCTCTTTCATACAGAGAAAAAGAGTTAGTGGGTCACAGTACCGAATATCATGCAGAGGGCTTCGGAAGCCCGATTGGAAGATTGAGAGGTATCAATCTCGCAATTGAAGATATGAGTCCTAGAGATTTAAAAGCCTACAATATTTATGAAGGTGAAGTGGTGACTTTAGACTTTGAAGGCGGCATTACTGTAAAGGGAGAAATCATAACAGGTTCCAGAAATCTACAAGGAGAAATTATCCTTATCAGCTTTAAAAACTGTACTGTAACACACGGTGATACCGTTTTATTTCAGCCGGAATGGGGTATTTATGATATGGCCGTTGGCAAAAAAGTGGTCTCCGCTTTTTCAGGACCTGCTGATGTACAGAGTTTTGATATGATTACTCATGTTCCCACTTCAAAAACCATAAAGGCAAAGAAGAATGAAGAAAGAGCGAATTTAGAAAAAATGTATCAGCAGGTCAGAGATTATCGTGAAGGAAAAGATACCTCTACCGATCTTAATGAAATATTAAATACTTTACAGGAACGTTATCCTTCTGACTGGTTGCTTACCGTAGAACTTACGGAAGTAGCTGAAAGAGATCAGCTTTCTGATCTTAAAAACAGAGCCATCAACCATCTCGAGGATGTAAAACACAGAAGAACTGAAATAAAACATTTAATTGATTTTGGATTGGATCTGATATTAGACAAAGTAAAGCATTAAAAAAGCAGCCTGTGGCTGCTTTTTTAATATTTATAACTGCAAAGGTTGCTCAAAGTCGGTTTGTTGTTTGATATCCATGTCCTGATATTGAAGTGTCCACCCCAACGAATTAGTCACTACTAAAAACTTAGATAATTCGCTTATCAAACGGTTTTTGGCATTTGTTGTGATATTCGATTTCAAAACTTTTGTATAAAACTCTGCTTTTACTTTTTCGTTGATTTTATTATAATCCTCCCCTTTAAAAGTATTAAACCTGCTCTGCTCTACATCATATATTTTAATATCCGGATTGATCTTTATTTCTTCTTTTGGAATTGCAATAATCCTTACTACTTTATTCACATCATCTATCTGATAATCCAGCTTTGACAAATCATACATTACCTGTACATCAGCATTGACAACGACTACTGCTTTTTTGTCAAATGAAATAAGGTTCATAAAATAAGACTGCTGATCTTTGTAAGTAAATACCTGTGATAATTTCGCTTCATTTACCACCAGCTTGCTCACATTTTTTAGCTGCTCCTGTATAATTTCTGTGTCGGGTTTTAAATCAATGGCTTCTTTTGATTTTGAGATGTACCAGCGGTCTAATCCTATACCTACCAAAAGCAATAGAATGATAAAAACCGTTGTTTTTAAAAATTTATTTTTCATCTTATCTAAAATTCATAAATGGATACTTTTCTAATAACTCGTCCAATTTTTGAGCCAAAGTTTCTAAAAACTGCTGGTGTTTTTCCGAATATGGATTAAAAGGACGGTGCGCCAGACCTTTCTGGACCTCATCAACCTTTTTCATAAGTACAGCACTTTCAGAACTCATACAGCTTTCAATAAACGCATTCCAGATATACTCCACTGACAGTTCATTTGGATGCAGCATATCAGCACTATAAAACCGATAATCTCTCAATTCATCCATCATCAGTTCATAAGACGGGAAGTAGTATTTTTTGTCTGATGGATTTTCTTCTAAAAATTGATGAAGAGCAGCAATAAGATGCGCTTTACTTCTTTGATTTTCTACAAATCCGTCTTTTATATGGCGTACTGGCGAAATAGTAAACAATATCGTTATTTGTGGATTGATTTGTTGTAATACGGCAGAAATCTTGTTGAGATTTTCAACTATCTGCTCAACACTTACTATTTCTTTTGTAAAGTGTCTTTGTGGTACTTTATGACAATTTGCTACAACTTGTTGACTTTCGTTATTTCGATATACCCAAGCCGTTCCTAATGTGAGAATAAGGTGTGTTGCTTCGGTAATATCTTTTCTGAATCCGTTGAGTTTTTTATTCAGGTTTGACACAATTTCTTCCTGACTCAACGCATCCAAATCAGAATGCGCATCATACGAACTCCATATTTCATCGTAAATAAAGACATCTTCTTCCGTAAAATGCTTTTCATCAATCAGAAATTGAAACAGTTTTTCGATCGCTAACGGATGAAACAAAATACCAAATGGATTTACAGAACTGATAAACTGAAAACGTTTAAATTTTTCTGCCATATGCACAGCAAAACACGAACCTACAGATACTATTTTAGAATCATACGTAATGGGATCATGTAATTTTGGAACAGTAAGATTTGTTTGTAATTTCATCGTCTTATTTTAATCAAAAATACAAAAAGAAAACCTCAAACAATTGTTTGAGGTTTTCTAAAATTTAAATCATTTATTTAATAAATTCCTTTGCTTTCGCAATAGCTTCACTCATTCCTTCGGGTTTTTTACCTCCTGCTGTAGCAAAGAATGCCTGTCCGCCTCCACCACCTTGGATGTATTTTCCTAACTCCCGGACAACTCCTCCTGCATTCATACCCTTAGACGCCACCAATTCTTTCGAGATATAGCATGTAAGCATTGGTTTTTGTTCTGTAACTGTACCGAATACAATAAACAAATTAGAAGAGGTATTACCGATTTCATAAGCAAGATCTTTTGCAGCCGTAGCATCTAAATCGATCTCCTGCGCCAGAAATTGTACCCCATCCACTTCTTCAATCAAATTGATCAATTCAGCTTTCAACCCTTTAGCTTTTTCTTTTAAGAGTTGCTCTGTTTGCTTTTTCAATCGGATGTTTTCTTCCTGAAGCGACAAAACAGCTTTTAAAGTATCCTGAGGATTTTTTAAAAGTTCTTTTATTTCATTCAATGTCTTTTCCTGCTTATCAAAGTGATTCTTTACAGCATCACCTGTTATCGCTTCTATACGTCTGATACCAGCCGCAACTGCGCTTTCAGATATGATTTTAAAAGACCATATATCGGCTGTATTCATGACATGGATTCCCCCGCAAAGTTCCATACTATCACCAAATTTTATCGCCCGAACATTATCTCCATATTTTTCTCCAAACAACGCCATTGCACCTTCTTCAATTGCCTGCTGAAACGGAATACTTCTACGCTCAACCAATGGCAATTGCTCCTGAATACGCGCATTTACAAAGTCTTCTACTTTCTGTAATTCCTCATCAGTAACTTTTGCGAAATGAGAAAAGTCAAAACGCAAATAATCAGGTGCCACCAAAGATCCTTTTTGTTCCACATGTGTTCCTAAAACACTGCGCAATGCCTGATGCAGTAAGTGAGTCGCCGTGTGATTTCTTGAAGCACTTGTTCTCAAGCTTGTATTTACCTTAGCAATGAAAGTGGTTTCCAGATTTTCAGGTAGTTGTTTGGTAAAGTGGAGAATCAGATTATTTTCCTTTTTAGTATCAACGATATCAATTACTTCATTTGCTGACACCAAAGTTCCTTTATCACCAACCTGTCCTCCTCCTTCAGGATAAAAAGGCGTATGATCTAAAACAATCTGGTATAATGTTCCGTCTTTCTTGGATTCTATTTTCCGTACTCTCGTTATTTTAACCTCATTTGTAACATGATCATATCCTTCAAATGTTTCTACATTTCCGGGAATCAATACTTTCCAGTCATCTTTTGATATTTCTGATGCAGCACGTGATCTTGCTTTCTGAGCCTGCATTGCAGCCTCAAAACCTGCTTCATCCAAAAGATATCCTTTTTCGCGTAAAATCAATGCTGTTAAGTCAATTGGAAATCCAAAGGTGTCGTATAATTCAAATGCTTTACCTCCGTCTATTGTATCAGATGATGCATCAGCAATTACCTGATCCAGTAAGTGCAATCCTTGTTCTAACGTACGTAAAAAAGATGCTTCTTCTTCTCTGATCACATTCATTACTAATTCTTTCTGCGTTCTGATTTCAGGAAAGAAATCGCCCATTTGAGCCGATAAAATTTCTACCAACTCATAAATGAAAGGCTCTTTTTTATTCAAAAACGTAAAAGCATAACGGATCGCACGACGTAGGATTCTTCGGATGACGTACCCTGCACCACCATTGGAAGGTAATTGACCGTCAGCAATAGCAAAAGCTACCGCACGCACGTGATCCGAAATAACACGTATAGCGATATTTATTTTTTCTTCTTCTTCACTACCCGCTATTTTTGTATAAGTGGCTCCGGTAAGTTGTGCTACTTTGCTGATTAGTGGTGTAAAAACATCTGTATCATAGTTTGACTGTACTCCCTGTAATACCATACAAAGTCTTTCAAAGCCCATACCGGTATCTACGTGCTGAGCAGGTAATTTTTCCAAGGAACCATCTGCTTTACGGTTGAACTCCATAAATACGTTGTTCCAGATCTCCACTACCTGAGGGTGATCCTGATTTACAAGCTCTCTTCCCGATTGTTTTGCTTTTTCCTCAGCAGAACGAATATCCACATGTATTTCCGAACACGGACCACATGGTCCCTGATCTCCCATTTCCCAGAAATTGTCTTTTTTATTTCCTAAAAGAATGCGGTCTTCAGCGATTAATGATTTCCATATATCGTATGCTTCGTGATCAAAAGGGACATTTTCTTCTTTTGACCCTTCAAAAACAGTTACATAAAGAATATCTTTTGGTATTTTATATACTTCCGTCAGTAATTCCCAAGCCCAGTGGATGGCTTCCTTTTTGAAATAATCTCCAAAAGACCAGTTCCCAAGCATTTCAAACATCGTATGGTGGTAGGTATCAATACCAACTTCTTCTAAATCATTATGCTTTCCTGAAACCCGTAAGCATTTTTGAGTATCGGCTATTCTCTTGCTTTTCGGCGTTCCGTTTCCTAAGAAGAACTCTTTGAACTGAGCCATTCCGGAATTATTAAACATTAACGTAGGATCGTCTTTTAAAACAATGGGAGCCGAAGGAACGATAAGATGTCCTTTGCTTTCAAAAAAATCAAGAAATTGTTTTCTGATGTCTTGTGATTTCATTCTCTGTCTTTTGTTTCTTAAAATAAAATGATTTTCAGTGTATAGGCTGAAAACAACTCACAAAAATACATATTTTTTAGTTCTCATTTCACATTAAACTCACTGCGTGTAACTTTTTAGAGTTTTCATGACTTATTCTCAAAATTTAGTATATTAGCATAGCGCAAAATATGGTTCGGATGCAAATTGATTTACCTGAAAAAAGATATTATAGTATCGGAGAATTGGCCAAAGCCTTTTCTGTCAACACTTCACTTATTCGTTTTTGGGAAAAAGAATTTATCATACTGAAACCTAAAAAAAATGCGAAGGGTAACCGGATGTTCACTCCGGAAGATTTAAAAAATCTTAAATTAATTTATCATCTGGTAAAAGAAAAAGGATTTACTCTGGACGGCGCAAAAGAATATTTAAAAAACAATCAGAAAAAATCGCTTGATACCTTTGAAATCATTTCAAAATTAGAAGCTGTAAAACAACAATTATTAAACATTAAAAACGAATTCTAAATTTACATTTACTATGAAAAAGGCACTTCCAATTATTATTATTTTAGTTGTGCTTATCGGTGGGTATTTTCTCCTTTCGATGAGTTACCAGAACAGCGCATTGGGCTTCAAACAAACCGTTGACAAATCATGGGCTGATGTTGAAGGGGCATACCAAAGACGTAATGACCTTATAGGAAATCTTGTAAACACTGTAAAGGGTGCCGCTGATTTTGAAAAATCTACTTTAGAAGCGGTTGTAAACGCACGTGCAAAAGCTACTCAGACAACTATTGACCCTACGAACATAACTCCTGAGCAACTGGAGCAATTCAATCAGGCACAATCAGGTGTTTCAAGTGCCTTATCAAGATTACTCGTTACGGTAGAAAGATATCCTGATTTGAAGACGAATCAGAATTTTTTAAAACTACAGGATGAATTGGCAAGTACTGAGAATCAAATTCTAACTGCCAGAACACGATTCAATGCCGCTGTAGAAAGCTATAACGGATATGTATTGAAAATGCCTAACAAATTTTTCCTGAGCGGCTATCCTGAAAGACCTTATTTCAAATCGGAAGCAGGTGCAGAAAAAGCGCCTGAAGTTGAATTTAAATTTTAAGAAATGTCTTTAACAGAAGAATTTTTATCTGCTGCTGAGGAAAAAGAAATTATAGATGCGATTATTAAAGCAGAAAGTAAAACTTCCGGAGAAATACGCGTTCATATAGAAGAACATAGTGATTTAGAAGTTTTAAAACGCGCATCAGAAGTTTTTTCTGAACTGGAAATGGATTTAACAAACGCCCGCAACGGCGTTTTGTTTTATATCGGAGTTTCTGATCATAGCTTTGCTATTGTTGGTGATGAAGGGATCAATAAAGTTGTACCCGATGATTTTTGGGAATGCACCAAAGATACCGTTATCAGCCATTTTAAAAACCGACAGTTCAAGGAAGGTCTTATAGCAGGTATCCTCAGAGCGGGTGAACAATTAAAACAATATTTCCCTTATCTTGAAGGAGATAAGGACGAATTACCAAACGAAATATCACGAGGATAATGAATGCATTAAAAAAAATAATTGTACTGTTTTCTCTGTTTATTTCCTTTACTTCGCTGGCTCAGTTTGACATTCCTAAAAAACCTGAAAAAGCTTCTGAGCAAACAAGTGTATATGACTATGCCAATTTGCTAAGCTCGCAACAAAAACAGGATCTGGAAAGAAAGCTTATCAATTATGCAGACACCACTTCAACTCAGATTGTGATTGCTATTATTCCCAGTCTCAAAGGAGAATATGAGGGAATGCTTGCTCCGAAATGGGCTCAGGAATGGGGTATCGGACAAAAAGGTAAAGACAACGGGGTTTTTATTCTTTTGGCAACAAAAGAACGAAAAATATGGATTGCTCCGGGTTATGGTTTAGAACATATATTAACCGCTGGAATTAATGGAGAGATTGTCCGAAATAGTATTCTCCCTGAATTTAGAAAAGGAGATTATTATTCAGGATTAGATAAAGGAACCGATCAGCTCATACAGCTTTTTTCAGGCACCTATAAAGGCAAAAGAACGGAAAACCACGAAGAAGGCATTCCGGCTATTTTCATTATAATTGGTGTTCTTGTATTGGTCATCATAATAAGCAAATTTGGGGGGAAAAACGGAAATAATAAAGGTAACCGACGTTTTTCCGGTCCTGACCTTGGAGACATCATCATTTTAAGCAGAATGGGTCGTGGTGGCGGTGGCTTTGGTGGTGGTTTCGGAAGAGGCGGCGGTGGCTTTGGAGGAGGCTTTGGAGGAGGAGGCTTCTCAGGAGGTGGAGCCGGTGGAAGCTGGTAACAATAAAAAAAGCAGGCTTAGCCTGCTTTTTTTATTCTACTTCTTCTATATCCCATTCGTTTTTCTTTTTTCCTCCGAATTTTTCTAATTTATATGTCAGAGAAAACATGACATACTGTTTAAGAATAGTATTTTGTACATCGGCAATGCTTGTAGCCGATACCGTACGTGTCACATTCTGGTTCTGATTTAAAATATCATATACTTTCACCTTAGCAAGGAAACGGTCTTTATAGAAATTATATCCTGCACTAACATTCCATAAAATAAAATCTTTTTTAAAACCATCCGAAATATTAGAATTGTAGGTATAACTGATATCACTTCCAAATACTACATTTTTAGGCCAGTAAGATGTAACCATAAAATTTAATGTATGGATAAAATTCTTTGCTTTATCAACCGTAAAGTTCGTATAATCAGTAGAGGTATGTGTATATTCATAAGAAGGTTTCAGGATAATCTTTTTATCATAATCCCAAGTAAAAGAGGCTCCCGGATTAAGGGTAGTTCCTTTTGAATCATACAACTCATTGTTCAGCATTCCTTTAGATTTGCTGGCATTTACCCCCATTGAAAGAGAATAGCTCAGTTTATTTTTACCAATGTTGTACGACTTACTAAAATTTCCTCCAAAGTAGTAGTAGTAAGTATCTTTTACATTAATGTAGGTAGATGTACCTTTATAATTCTCATCATAAACCGTTGCATTAGCAGCCGTTCTTTCATAATAATAAAGTCCTGAATAAAAATAATAACCTGATCGGGACTGGTAATCATAATTACTGAAATACAACGATGGATTATGAGTGATTTCCGGCAATAAATCTTTGTTTCCTTTTGTTGTAAACAGCGGGTTAGAAAGGTCTTCATATTCCAACAACTGATCCATCTGTGGGGTTCGTCCCCCATAATTATAACTTACATATATGTTGGAAGATTTACCGACAGTAATACTTGAGTTGATATATATTTTAGGCAAAATATCAAAACGATTGTTCAGATAGTTCTGAAAATTATAGGAGGAATTGATATCATAATTTACAAATTCTGTCCCGACATTTGTGTTGATGTAGAACTTTTCTCCTCTATACATATAACCAAAAGTTGGTGTTGTATGCTGAGCTGAAAGGCTATTGGCAAAAGACAATAATGAATTAAACTCTGTATAATCATTCGTTATTTGACTAAAATCTTTTGTCTGACGGTCTCTATATTCGTTATTCCATTTACCGGTAAGAGCAATATTAAAACTCTGTTTGGCAGTTATGGGTTCACGGTAACGTATACTGATTTCATATTCATCTTTATGACTATTTGTTCTTATCGTCTGGTTACGAATATCATTAGGAAGGTTGGTTTGGTAAAAAAATGTGGAAGCATCTTTCAGCTGATTAGTTTCATTTTTAGAATTATTGTTATTTAAGGTAAAACTGATGCTTCTTCCTTTTCGCTTTAACCGTCTCGAATACATGATTTCATTCTCAAAACTATAGGTATCAACATCTAAAATATCTTTGCTATCTGATTTATTGAGCATTTCACCCAACTCATTTACCGTTTCACTTTGTGCGATATTTCTACTGGTAGTAATACCTCTGCTTAATTTCGGGTTGATAATCAAGGTAGAAAGAGAGTCTATCTGCAACTCAAAATCATGAGAAAAAGTATGATTCCCTACTTTTGATTTCGTTTCTGACTGCGATGCTGTCACAAACTTATTATCCGGCAAAAGATTTTCTATACGTGATATATTCTTATTTTCATTGGTTACTTCGTTATACAAGTAACTGGTTTGTGATTTGATTTTTTTACCCCATGAGTCAGAATAATTTAAACCAATCAGATTCGTTTTAAAAATACCTTGTCCTCCGCCGAAACTCATTCCGTTTACGCTCATTGTTCCATCAGAGCTTGATGAAAAATAGGTGTTTCTTCCTCCCGACATATTGTCAAAGATTTCATTTGTAGAAAAGCCCGTAGAGTTAATATTATTAGATGATGCCAACAAACTTACCTTCAGATCTTTATTGAAATAATTAAACAACAAAGAAGATTCATACCGATCATCAGATCCATAACCCGCAATTGCTTTTCCGAACAATCCTTTATTTTTATCATCATCAATCGTCAGATTAAGGGTCTTTGAATCAGAAGTACTCGCTGATCCTGTAATTTTTTCTTCTTTGGTTTTATAATCTGTTACCTGTACCTTTTTTATGATATCAGCAGGGAGGTTTTCCATGGCAACCTTTCCATCTTCATTAAAAAAGGGTTTTCCGTTAACGAGTACATTATTTACTTCTTTTCCGTTTACTTTTATTTTTCCCTGATCATCAACTTCAACACCCGGAAGTTGCTCTAAAAGCTCTTTTACAGTAGCATCTGGCCTTACTTTAAAAGAAGAAGCATTAAACTCAAGTGTATCCTGCTTAATACGGATAGGTGCTACATCAGCAGTAATTATCATCTCTTCCAACTGATTATCAATGCTTTTCAGTAAGAGTGTTTTTAAGTCGACATTCTCATTGATCGCATCAAATTTTTGAGTATAATCTTCATAACCAATACTTGATACAGAAACAAAAACAGGATAATCTATTTTTTTGACGGGTAGTGAAAATCCTCCTTTAGTATCACTGATAGTATAATCAATTAATGTTGAATCACGTTGTGCTGATAAATAAATAGTAGCAGATTCAATCGGCTTTTTATTTTCATCTGTTAATTTACCCGAAATGGTCAGCTTATTCTGTGCAAAAACATTTCCTACTATTACCAGATAGAAAAAAATAGTAAAAATTTTTCTCATTCGCATTAATATTAGTCTGTTATGCAAATAAAACGAAAATGCCTTGTATTTAGTATAAAATACCAAAAAATATTTATTTTTATAATAAATAATCTGTATCTAGAATTTTCAGTATTTAAAATACTGACATAAAAAAGCATCACATATGTGATGCTTTTTATTTTACATTCTGTTTCTCATACCTCCGGGTGGTCCCATATAGCGTCTTCCCCGATTTCTACTATCATCTTTACCAGTACCAAACTTATCAAATTTGTATGTTATAGAGAACATGACATATCTTTTTAAAACGGTGTTTTCCTGATCTGTAATACTTATGGGACTGATCATACGACTTGTACCTACATTCTGATTTAAAATATCATACACTTTTACTTTTGCGGTCAGCGCATCTTTCAAAAAGGAATATGCAAGACTGGTATTCCATAAAAAGAAATCTTTTTTAAATCCATCTGCAATATTGGAGTTATACGTATATCCGAAATCATTACCCCAAGTAACTTTTTCAGGCCAATAAGTAGTGGTTTGCAAATTCAGAGTATGGACTACATAATCTGTTTTATCTATCTGATAGTTTGAATAATTGTTGTTGTTATACGACATATTATAAGAAGGGGCAATTGACAACAGATCCCCGTAATCCCAATTAACATAAAATCTTGGCGTAAGAGTAAATGTTTTAGCTTCATAAAGTTCTGCATTGGTATACCCTTTAGAAAGTCCATAAGAACCAAACATTCCTATCCCATATCGAATGGTATGCTCATTGATTTTATATGATTTATTCCAGTTTCCAAATAAACTGATACTGTAGGCATCAGCAACATTTTCATAGGTTGTTGTCCGTTTTCTGTTTTCGTCAAAAACGGTAGATGAAACAATCTGAGAATCGTAATAGTTTCCTGATAAATTGACACTCCAACCCGTACGTTGTTGAAAATTATAGTTTCTAAAACCTAATGAGATAAAATGAGCTTTCTGCTGATCTAATTCGCTGTTTCCTATATAGGTATTTAAAGGATCATTGAATCTCTCATAAGGAAGTATCTGTATAGCTGATGGGTTAGATACATTATAATTATACCTGACACTAAATATTTTGCCTTTTTCTAAAGTATATCTAAAGCTGGAGCGAATATAAGGTGATACAAATTTTTCTTTTACATTATAGTCATTTCCAAGATACAATGCGTGTGCATTAAAGTTGGCAATATTAAGACCTGAATCAAAATTCAAATATATTTTTTCATTATTCAAATTAATTCCTGCAAAAGGAGTAGATGTAAGTATCTCTGAGTAAGTTTGATTAGACAATAATCCGTTAAAATCTGAATAACCACCCGTTCCTGCATCAAAATTATAAGTACTCAACACATCTGTCTGATTCTCGTAATTAAAGGTATATCCAAAGTCAAAAAGTAAATCTTTTAGAATAGGCTGGGTATATTTCAGAGTTGCATTATACTCATCACTTGTGCTTCTGGTAATGTTTTGTTGGTTTCTGATATCATCCGGATTAGTTCCTTGGTAAAAAACGGTTTCGGACTGAGTTGTTCCGAGTCCTTCCGTTTTAGTATTTTCATTATCCAGAACAAAGCTAAGATTTTTCCCATTTTCACCGAGGATCCTATTGAACTCAATAGCGTTCTTAAAAGTGAAATTATCTACATCTGTATGAGATTTTTCAGAACTTTCGTTAAATAACGTTCCGTCTTCATCCATTGATACAGCGGATGCTTTCGTATCATACCTATTGGAAGACTGCTGAATTGTAGGTCTTACAAAAATCTTGGTTTTCGGATTTAGCTTATACTCGAAACTAAAATTAGCATTATGATTAGTATTATCGTTGATTCGCGATGATTCGGATTCTGTAATAAAGTTTCCATCCGGTAGCAGGTTTACCTGACGTGATCTGTTATTGTTTTCATTACGGGTATCATTTAGATAATAGCTTCCATTGACTTCTAAATCTTTAAAAAACTGATCACTGTAGTTTACGCCAATCATATTGGTTCTGGTGATTCCTGTATTATTTCCAAATCCGAATCCTCCGCCGGAGCGACCTCCGAAACTGAAAAACTGGCTTCTTCCACCTCCCATATTATCAAAAATCTCGTCCATTGAGAATCCGGTAGAGTTGATGTTGTTTGAAGATGCCAATACACTTATTTTTCGGTTTCCTTTAAAATAATTGAGCAATCCGCTGCTCTCATATCGATCATCAGTCCCATAGCCTCCAGTTATTTTTCCCAATAAGCCCTGATTATTTTTTTCATCAATTGTAAGGTTAATACTGGCATATTCACTGGCTGCTTTTCTTTTTGCAAATTCTTCCGACTTGGTTTTCAAATCTGAAACCTGAATTTTTTTAATGATTTCTGCCGGTAAATTCTGCAAAGCTATGGTACCGTTGGTATCAAAAAAAGGCTTGCCATTTACGAGGATCTGGTTTACTTCTTGTCCATTTACGGTTATCTTTTTATCTGAATCAATTTCTACTCCAGGCAATTCTTTTAACAAAGCCTCTACATTAGCATCAGGTCTGACTTTAAAGGAAGCAGCATTGAATTCCAGTGTATCCTGTTTTACCCTGATTGGGGCATCCGTTACGATAACAAGTTCCGCAAGCTCTTCAGAAGAAGATTCACCCATTATAAGGGTTCCTAAGTCTTTCGATTCTGAAATTGTATCAAACTTTAAGGTTTTATCCTCATAACCCAACAAAGAAAATGTCATAAATGATTTTTCTGTCGTGGGTTTTATTGTCATGGAAAAAAGTCCTTGTATGTCAGTTGTTGTATATTGCAATAAGGTAGAATCTTTAGCCTTTGACAGATATACCGTCACAGACTCAACAGGTTTTTTGTTTGAATCGGTCAATTTTCCTTTTAGCTGAACATTTTGAGCAACTGAAGAAAAGGAAATAAATAGCGAAAGGAGTAAAAGTATCTTTTTCATAGAAACAAAAATACGAAAGCGGCTTATGAATCAAAACTCATAAGCCGCAATTATTAACATTTTTACCTATTTTATTATTTCTGACGGAAATAAATATCGATAGGAACGCCTTCAAAATCATAAATCTCCCGCAATTTATTTTCGATAAATCTTTTATACGGATCTTTTACATATTGTGGCAGATTGGCAAAAAAGACAAATTGTGGTGTCTTTGTCGGAAGCTGCATACAATATTTAATCTTAACGTATTTTCCTTTTAATGCAGGTGGTGGATTGCTTTCAATAATCGGCAACATTACTTCATTAAATTTAGACGTTGCAATTCTATTCTTTCTGCTTTCAAATACATGCACAGCCGTTTCTAATGCTTTTAGCAAACGTTGTTTCGTCAGGGCAGATACAAATAAGATAGGCACATCTGTAAACGGAGCGATTTCTTCTCTGATCTTACGTTCGTAATCTACTGATGTCATGGTTCCTTTTTCTACCAGATCCCATTTGTTTACGAGAATGACAATTCCTTTTCTGTTTTTTTCAGCTAACCAAAATATACTTTGATCCTGACCTTCAAAACCTCTGGTAGCATCAATAACTAAAATGCAGACATCAGCATGCTCAATAGCACGAACCGAACGCATCACAGAGTAGAATTCCAAATCTTCTTTGACTTTAGCTTTTCTGCGAATTCCGGCTGTATCTACAAGATTAAATTCAAAACCAAAACGGTTGTATTTTGTATCAATAGCATCTCGTGTAGTTCCTGCAATATCAGTCACCACAAAACGATCTTCACCAATTAACGCATTGATAAAACTTGATTTTCCAGCATTTGGGCGTCCCACTACTGCAAAACGAGGCAGTTCTTCCGGATTTTCATTTATCGGAGGTAATTCAGGTAAAACTTCTACCAGCTTATCCAATAAATCTCCTGTTCCACTTCCACTCATGCCGGATATCGTAAAATACTCTCCAAGACCTAAGTTATAAAACTCCAGCGCATCATTTTCTCTCTTTGCATTGTCTACCTTATTTACCACTAACAGTACCGGTTTGGTTACTTTTCTTAATAGTTTGGCTACTTCATCATCCATCGGAGTGATTCCCTCCTCTACATCGACCACAAATAAAATGGCATCCGATTCATCTATAGCTAACTCTACCTGACGGCGTATTTCGCTTTCAAAAATATCTTCAGAACCTTTAATATATCCTCCGGTATCAATTACAGAAAATTCTTTTCCATTCCATTCACTTTTTCCGTAATTTCTGTCACGGGTTACCCCGCTTACTGAATCTACAATGGCATCTCTTCTCTGGATCAGACGATTAAAGAACGTCGATTTCCCTACATTCGGCCTTCCAACTATTGCAACTATGTTATTCATATCTTTTTCTAAAAAATTAGAGTTTTATTTTTGATTGTATCCGAAACGACGCAACTGATACGTGTTATTTCTCCAATCTTTATTTACTTTCACGAACATTTCTATATGTACCTGTTTATCAAAGAATTTTTCCAATTCTTCACGCGCCTGTATTCCTATTTTTTTGATAGCGGCACCTTTATGTCCGATGATAATTCCTTTTTGGCTGTCGCGTTCCACCATGATAACTGCTTTTATACGGATGATGGTTTCATCTTCTTTGAATTCTTCCGTTTCAATTTCAACCGAATACGGAATTTCTTTTTCGTAATTCAACAGTATCTTTTCACGGATGATTTCATTTACAAAGAAGCGTTCAGGTTTATCTGTCAAGGCATCTTTCGGATAGAAAGGAGGTGATTCAGGCAATAGCTCAATGATTCTGCTGAATACTTCTTTTACATTAAAATTATTCAGTGCCGAAATCGGAAAAATTTCCGCATTCGGAACCTGTGCTTTCCATAAAGCGACCTGTTCTTCCAAAAGTTCCTGATTGGCTTTGTCAATTTTATTTAACAATAGCAACACCGGTACTTTTGCGTTTTGAATTTTAGCAAAAAAAGCTTCATCTTTTAACGCTCTCTCTCCTATTTCAACCATATAAACCAAAACATCCGCATCTTCAAAAGCTGATTTCACAAAATCCATCATGGAAGATTGTAACTCATACGCTGGTTTTATGATACCAGGAGTATCAGACAATATCATTTGAAAATCCTCACCATTTACAATTCCCAGAATCCGGTGTCGGGTAGTTTGTGCTTTTGAAGTAATAATAGACAATCTCTCGCCCACAAAAGCATTCATCAGAGTTGATTTTCCTACATTCGGGTTTCCAATAATGTTTACAAAACCTGCTTTATGCGTCATTTTAATTTATTTTGCTGCAAAGGTAATTATATCAAACGAATACACGAAATAAAAATTTTTATTTCGAAATATGTTGTGTATTCTAAATTCTTGTCATACATTTGCAATCGAAATATCGCGGGATAGAGCAGTAGGTAGCTCGTCGGGCTCATAACCCGAAGGTCACAGGTTCGAGTCCTGTTCCCGCTACTAAGTTGGTCACTTAAAACCTTCAATTAGAGTTAGTAAATTTGTATAATTGAATCGCTAAAATTTACAAGAACGCACATCGCGGGATAGAGCAGTAGGTAGCTCGTCGGGCTCATAACCCGAAGGTCACAGGTTCGAGTCCTGTTCCCGCTACTAAAAACCATTCGTAACAGAATGGTTTTTTTATTTACTCAAGTTACTTACACACAAACTTTTAGATGATTTTATCATCTTTAAAACTTTATTCCTATATTTATACTACCAATCATCTAAAAGTATATTTATGGGAAAATTTATTGTTTCTAAGAGATCGAACGGAGAGTTCCAGTTTAATCTGAAAGCAGGGAACGGACAGGTTATTCTTAGCAGTGAAGGATATTCTTCTAAAACCAATTGCCATAAGGGGGTTGAATCTGTAAAGAAAAATGCTCTCCATGATGAACGATTCGAGAAAAAAGAATCAAAAAACGGCAAACACTTCTTTAATCTCAAAGCTTCCAACGGTCAGATTATCGGGACCAGTGAAATGTATGAAAGTACTTCATCGCGTGACAACGGTATTGAATCGGTTAAAAAGAATGCACCTGACGCAAGTATTGAAGAAGTTTATTAATTATTAAAAGTCTGTACAGACTTAAAGAGCATCCATGTATTTTAAATAAAAAGCCCCGTCATTACTGACGGGGTTCTTCAAAATTATCATTTGATCTCAATTTCTTCCTGAATCACTTCCCATTGTTCCATCGCTGTTTCTAGTTCCTTTTTGAGCTTATTATATTTACTGAAGAACTTATCATCATTCATCAATTCATCATATTTCTGAGCCAACTCAATGTCCATTTTTGCAATTTCTTTTTCGTATTCTGAAATCAAGGCTTCTGTTTTACTTAATTTATTCTGAAGCGTTTTCATCTTCTTCTGCTCCTCATAAGACAAAGACTTTTCTACTGGCACAGCTGTTTTTACTTTGACCTGATCTACTTTTTCAAACTCACGCATTGTATCTACATTGCGTTGCTCTAAAAAGTAATTTATATCTCCAAGATATTCTTTTATTTTCTGATCTTTAAATTCATATACTTTATCAGACATACCCTGTAGGAAATCCCTGTCATGCGAAACCAGTAATAGTGTTCCTTCAAACTTTTGTAAAGCCGCTTTTAAAACGTTTTTAGACTTGATGTCTAAGTGATTGGTAGGCTCATCCATCAGCAAAACATTGATAGGCTTCAGCAACATCATACACAATGCCAGACGGTTTCTTTCTCCCCCGGATAAAACTTTTACTTTTTTCTCTACATCATCACCTCTGAAAAGGAAAGCTCCAAGCATATCGCGAACTTTCGCCCTGTTGCCGTCCGTTGCCGCATCAATCATAGTATCCAGCAATGTTTTTTCTCCATCCAGATAATCCGCCTGATTTTGTGCAAAATACCCCAACTGTACATTGTGTCCTATCTTAATGGTTCCATCATAAGCAAACTCTTCCATAATGGCTTTAATTAAGGTAGATTTACCCTGTCCGTTCTGCCCAACGAATGCAATTTTGGAACCTCTTTCAATAAGGAGGTTGATGTCTTTAAAAACCGTCTTTTCCCCAAAAGCTTTTGTCAGGTGCTCCAATTCTAAAACTACCTTACCCGGCGTAACAGCTACAGGAAAAGAAATATTCATTACAGAATTATCGTCTTCATCAACTTCAATACGCTCTATCTTATCTAATTTCTTGATTAATGATTGCGCCATTGAAGCTTTTGTCGCTTTTGCACGGAATTTTTCAATAAGCTTTTCTGTCTCCTCAATTTTCTTGGATTGATTTTTTTGAGCAGCGAGCTGTATTTCTCTCAATTCTTCCCTTAAGACTAAATACTGGGAATATGGCTTGTTGAAATCATAAATTTTACCCAGAGATATTTCAATTGTACGATTGGTTACGTTATCTAAAAACATCTTATCATGGGAAACAATTACAACAGCTCCTGAAAATGATTTTAAGAAACTTTCAAGCCAAATGATACTCTCGATATCCAAATGGTTGGTTGGCTCATCCAGAAGCAAAAGATCATTGTTCTGAAGCAATAATTTAGCCAATTCAATTCTCATACGCCAGCCACCTGAAAAGGTCTCTGTGGTTTTATTAAAATCATCGCGTTTAAACCCTAACCCCAATAAGATTTTTTCTGTGTTTCCGACGTAATTATATCCTCCAATGATGTCAAAATGATGGGTCAGATCACTCAACCGTTCTATTAGTTCAGAATAAGAAGCAGATTCATAATCGGTTCTGACTTCCAACTCTTTATTGATTTTATTAATCTCATTTTCTACTTTTTTGATTTCTTCAAAAGCCTGATAGGCTTCATCAAGAACAGTACGCCCCTGCTCAAAATCAATATCCTGACGCAAAAAACCAATTTTTAAGGCTTTCTCAGTAGCTATACTACCTGAATCCCCTTCAATGTCCCGGGAAAGAATTTTAAGCATCGTAGATTTACCTGCTCCATTTTTTCCCACCAATCCTACCCGGTCGCCGGCTCCTAATCGAAATGTTACATTTTCGAACAGATAATCTCCGGAAAAGGAAACCGACAAATTATGTATGTTTAACATTTTTTTACTTTTTTTGCAATTTTCCTAATTGCATTTTTTTATAATATCTTTTTATATCAATGTTTGGATCCAGATCCGTTTTCTGCTCAATCGAATCAAACAGGGATTTCGCTAAAAAAGGTCCCAATAATACACCTCGGGTTCCCAATCCATTCAGCAGGTACATATTTTCATGTTCAAAATGTCTCCCTACAAGCGGCTTACGATCTTTCACCGTAGGCCGAACACCTGCCAGATGTTCTATTATTTCAAAATCGCTACCTATCAGTTTTTGCAAACCATTTATTAACTCTCTTTTTGCCTCAACAGTAGGTAAATCTGTCTTATCTTTCCAATCATAAGTAGCCCCAACTTTATAGAGATCATTTCCCAACGGAATAATAAAAACGGATGATTTAACAATATATTTCAACTCTAAATCAGGTATTCTTACAATCAATAATTCTCCTTTCGTACCATCTAATGGAAGGTTATTAAAATAAGGATTCTGAAACATTGAAAAACCTTCTGCAAAAATAAGATGTTTTGCCTTAATATCCTTATAGTGGAATCTTTCTCCGTCAACAATAAGTCTATCATAAGCAAATGAATCCCGAATCAGGATTTTTTTTTCAGCTAAATAGTATTGATAACAGAGTACAAATTTTTTAACATCTAAAAATCCGGTATTAAAAACCTCTCCAAAACCATATTCTGATTTTATAGTATCCGAAAAAGATTTCACCAGGTCTATACTAAGAAACGGAGCCAGATCAGGCTGATCACAGGCATAAAACCAATTATTCTGTTCTTCTACTGAGGCAAACTTCCTATAAAGCTTTGTTTCATATATAAAACGAACACCGAATTTTATTTCGAGCTCTTTGTAGACCGGAATAGCCAGATCTATCTGTTCTCTGGATTTCCAGATAGAGGTGAATCTTTTTAACACAACAGGATTATACATACCACCAGCAACCAAAGAGGAAGACCTCGATGGCTGATCTATAACAACAAATGACTTATCATGCTTTTCGCAATGATAAGCAAAGTTTAATCCGGCCAATCCGGATCCGATAATCATATAATCTATATCCATGAACATATAAAAAAACTCTTATCAAAATGATAAGAGTTTTATATTTTTAAATTACAAAATTAGTAATTCCATAAATCATCTTCAAAATCTCTGATGTGTTCTTTGATACGCTCAGATTCCAGTAACTGGAACATTGCATTTTCGCCAACATATGAACTTATATCTTCGTCTCCGTAGATATTATCTGTTCTATAGATGGTAGCTGAAAATTTACGCGCATTGAATAAATAATCAAAGTTTGATTTCATACGGGAATTTTTCTCGTTATATGCATAGTTCTTAAAGAATGTTTCGCGAGCAGAAGGAAAAAATATCCAAAATAACTCAATAAAACTCTCCTGTTCTGAACCTTTTGTATTGATATCAACTACAACTGGTGCAATACCTAACAAACGATATTTTAATTCTCCCTGATTACGGTCAAAATACCAAGCTCCTTTTATACGATACTCCACTACATCAGCAGGTGTCAATTCAGTTTCAATGATATATTCCTGTGGAATTTTTGTTTCACCATAGTTCAACAATTCTTTTCCAGTATCAGTAGTATCGATACGAGAGAATTTCTTTTTTAATTCTTCTGTATTTATTTTATCTCTGAATTCATCAGAATAAAATACTTCCTGAATTTCTTTTTTCATCACTCCTTCTTTCAGGATCGAAAAAAGAGATTTTCTGTCTTGCTGATCTTTTGTAGGAAAATAATAAATCAGATTTGCACGCTCATCCAACGGAATGGTTTCCCAAACTGTTTTTTGAAAAATTACATCTCTATCATTTACATACTCGTAAGGCATAGGGCCTTCAGCTTCTGATATAATGTCCTCTAATGTTTTCTCTCCAATTTCATTTGCAGTTCTTGCATTAAAGAGATTGGTCTGAGCCATTGAAGTAAGACTTACAAAAGAAGTAAGTGCTAAAGCGATTATATTTTTTAGTTTCATATTATTGCTTTTAAATTATTGAACCGTAAAAGTAGCGTCCGCAGCATCTTTAACTACTAAGTCCACACCGCTTAATTTAACTTTGATTTTTGTGAAACGTACCACATCACCAGGTTTTAATCGGTCAGCCATACGTTTAGCTCCATCGTTTAAAGTCGTTCCTCTAACAACCTCAGATCCGATACCAGGAAATATAACTGTATATTCTGTTACCTGAAGGTTTACATCAAAATCAAAATCATCAAATTTAGCACCGATTGAAACAACCTTTAAGTTACTAACAGGTCCTTTTGCTGCATACTCTCCACGTACTGTTCCAAAAGGTTTTGGCACTGGTTTAATACGGAATACTTTTTTATCAGATACTACTTTTCCATCAGGTAAAGTACCAGAAGCTGTAATAACTACTTCTCTTGCTGCAGCTGGTCTTAAAATATATTTTCCATCTCCGGTTTTACGTATTGAACCGCTTGAAGCACTTACACTTACCTTGTCATTTGGAACTCCTGCAAATGAAGCTGAAATCGGGTTATCTAACCCCATATATACAACATTCATTTTATCAGCAGCAATCGTTGCTGAATTTGGACGTGCCACAACAACATAGTTTGAATTCTGAATATCAACAGGAACAGCCTGTCCGTCTTCCATAAAGGTAAATTTACCACTAAACTTGTGCTCTCCGACAGAACCAGCTGTCATGTTTAAGATTACCTGACCATCTGAGAAAGCATTTGCGTTTGATAAATTAATTTTACTACCGTTAACGACAACTTCAGTTGGTACTGTTGACTTATCAAAACGTCCTAAAACTACTTTTCCTTTGATAGGTTCTCCTGAGAAATAAACCGATTTGTCAGTGATTACAAATGCCTGATAATTTTTCATAGAAGCCGCTTGTTTCAGCGAATTTCCTAAAAACAGGTTGTAGGCTTCATTTTCAATTTCTTTTACATCATTCTGTAATGCAGATAATTTAGCCAAAGAAGCGATGGAAGGAAAACCTTTATAGTGATAATCCAAATAAGGTTTTACAATTCCCTGCGAATCTTTTACATCATCCGTATTGAATTTCTGATCCAGATTCTGTGTTAAGAATTTGTAGCTTACATCTGTACCTAAAACTTTTTTAACTTCTTCTCTGTATTGATTAAATTTAGAGATGATTTCATTTCCTTTATCAGTATACTTATCTCCAATAAACCATCCATAATCAATAACCTCCCCTTTATCCATTTGTTCATAAGGCAATTTGTTATCATCCGTCAATTGCACTTTTTCTGTAATAGATGTTTTAAGAGTTCCTAAATAATTATAGAAATCATTTGAAAGCTTACTTATCTGTTGTGCTTTTTGGTAAGGCTCTTTATAACGAGTAGGATCGTCAGCAGCTTTAATACTCAATCCTTCTAAAAGGTTAGAGTTAACCATAGTCGCAGCTTCGTTTGTGTTTTCAAACTTTTCGTTCATTAAACCAAAAGCAGAAAGCACTTCCTTAGACATATTCAGAGCCATCATAGCGATGAACACTAAATACATCAGGTTAATCATTTTTTGTCTTGGGGTTTGTTTTCCTCCTGCCATAATTTCTCTAATTAGATTTTAATAGATTAATACTAATTAGCAGTTTTACCCATAGCAGATAACATTCCACCATATACTGCATTCAAAGTTGACAAATTAGAAGTCAACGACTGCATTTGTTCTTTTAATTTAAAGTTATTTTCTGCCACTTCTTTGTTGATATCAGCATTTCTTGTAGCGCTTTCTAACTGTGATTTATACATTGCGTTTAATGACTCTAACTGTGAAGCAGCTGTACTCATTTCTTCTGCATATCTGTTAGATGATGCTACTGCATCTACAGTAGGAGCAATTCCTTTAGCAGCTGCTTCGAAATTACGAATGCTGTTGCTCAAGCTTTCCATTAATTGCCCGTCAATTTTAGCATCTTTTAAGATTTTATCTAATTTTTCTGACAATAACGTTCTTTCTTCTGAAGTAGCAATCACTGCTCCACCACCTGAATAACCAGAACCTCCTGAGAAATTTGCATTTCCACTACCTGAAAAACCTGATCCAGAAACTGCTGATCCTGTTCCTGTCACTACAGAAGAACCTGAAAATCCACCTGTAGAAACCTGCATTTGTCTTGGCTCACCACCTTTTAATTCAGGATAAACTCTTGACCAATCAAACTCATCATCAACTGGTTCAAAAGCAGATATTGCAAAAATCAATGCCTCTACCAATAATCCAACAGTCAACATATTGTTTCCATTTAACGGACCCAATTCAATATGCGTAATTTTAAACAAAGCTCCAACAATTACAACTGCCGCACCCATTCCATAGCAGAAGTTCATTACTTTTTTCGGTATTGCCATAATTCTAATCTGTTAATTTTAATAATATAATAAATAGTAATTTAGTTAATTTTTATCTGCCACTTCTTCCGCTTCTTGGAGAAGTTGACTGTAATAACGGATCCGGTGCTGCAACAACAACTCTAAACCCGATAAAACTTTTTGCAGAATCAGCATTCTCTTTATCACGTGTAGCTACCTGTAAGAAATAAGCCGGATCTCTCCATGAACCTCCTCTAACTACTTTCAAAGGATTTAATGATTCTTTAGATTTTGGCTTAAGTGAAGCATTCATTACATAAGATGCCTGATCGTACGTTGTTGCTGTCCATTCTGCCACATTACCTGCCATATTATACAAATTGTATCCGTTTGGTTTGTATGATCTTGCTTCGGCTGTATACAATGCTCCGTCATCTGCGAAATTACCTCTGTCCGGCTTGAAGTTTGCCAAGAAACAAGCTTTCTCATCTGTCATATAAGGACCACCCCATGGATACATTCCGTTTTGAATTCCTCCGCGAGCTGCATACTCCCATTCTTCTTCTGTTGGTAAACGGTATTCGTTTAGTGTATGATTGGCTCTGCGTGATTTTAAATAAGTATTTTTGTAAAGCGTTCTCCAAGCTGTAAATGCTTTTGCCTGATTCCAGTTAACTCCAACAACAGGATACTCTCCGTATGCTTCATGCCAGAAATATTCATTTAACATTGGCTCATTGTAAGAATAGCTAAAATCTTTTGCCCATCTTGTTGTATCAGGGTAAACGTTTACAATTTCTGTTTTAAGATATTTTGCTTTACGATCTCTCGGACTTGTTACATTATCACGAACATTCGCTTCTTTATCAAACCATGAATATTTGAAGTTCAGTTTAGCTACATCAAACGTAGTCAAACCTTTTGTATTATTATCAGCTTTAATATATAATGAATCCATCACTTCAACATAGTACTCATCCGGATATCTTTGTGGATTAGTTATAATTCTCGCTCTTTTATTCAATCTTCTTCCGGCATACTCATCTGTGTCCATCGCCATACTGTAGTAGTTGTCATACATATAACGATCATACGCAGATTGGTTCTGATTCAAAGAAGGATCTTCTTCCGGTAAAAAAGCAAAAGCTCCGATGCCTCCTGCTGCTGCATCCATCCCCATTTCATCAGCCATAATAGCTAATTTTGTTCTAACGATTGAATCTTTTACAAATTCAACAAACTTACGGTACTGATTATTTGTAACCTCTGTCTCATCCATATAAAACGAACCAACGGTCTTTAATGTTGGAGGAGCATCTTCCGCTCCCAATAGGTCTTCATGCGTTTTACCCATTGTAAAGGATCCTCCTGGAACAAAAGCCATTCCCTGAGGTTTTTCGGTAACCCAACGTTTACCTTGAACTCCATTTAGAACTTCACCTCTATCTCCTGAACCACAACTGAACAACAATGAAATAACCGCTGTAAGTGTAATGAACTTCTTCATATATTAATCGGGGTTTATTTATAATTTTTTTCTAAAGCGTAAACCTATTTATTTATTTTGAATTATACAAAGAAAATAAAAAAAAATTTAAATTTTATTTAACACTTGTATTTTTTCTTATCAATCAATCATTTTTTTGATCGCTTTCCACCATCTTTCCGGAATTACCTGATTTGTAGCGGAAATATAATCTTCATAAGAACATGGAAATAAAACTTTTCTTCCACCTTCTTTATAAATTGCCTGATCAATTTCTATCCACCATCTGTCAGAAACATCGCTCTTATAAAATACAAGTTCCTGATCGTCAAGTAAAACATTATATTTGAAATATGTTTTTTTGCTAATGTAAGGATATTCATTGACTCTGAAGTTGAATCCTTCAACAAAATACCACAAAATTTGTGTAATTAACAAACTTTCGGCAGAAATAGTATCAATATTGAAAATCCCGAAACTACTAACTTTATCGCTTAGTCCTGAATATCTTGCTAATGCACAAATTTCCCTTCCATCAAATCCGTTCGGATTAAATTTTGAAAAATAACCCATGTCAGCAGATTTTACCGCATGGATATCCACACTGATAATATCTGCATCTCTTAAAATAGGTTCTGCGAGCGCTATATTTGAAGCAACTTCACCTAATCGGTAAGATTCGAAGTATAATTTATCAATAAGATCTATCTCTTCCTGAGAATTATAATAGGTCTGATAACCGATATTAGCATAATTCAACAGGTTATTTGGTTCCTCCATTATTATTTTAGTCAGAAAAGATTCTGAAGGATTTATCACATCCGAAACCACATCAATTTTACTATCAACAGCAACGAGATTCACCATTTGCTCCAATCTGTCGTACGCACGGTATATCGCATAAGTAAGATCCTGCGAACCACCTATAACTATTGGTAAAATATTTTTATGCAACAAATCTGCCACTATGCTTTTTACAACAAAATACGTATCATTGAGCGTTTCACCAGCATCTATCGTCCCAAGATCTGCCATTACAGCACTCCAGTTTCCCGGAAATAAGCCATACCAATTCTTACGAAAGGCATCGAAATTAACTTTATCTCCTTTAGCATTCACCCCCCTTGCATCATTAACAGTAATAAGAGCCAGTTGCGCTCCCTCTAATTCTGGAAAATCATCCTGAGTATGCAATAACAGATTTTTGCCTAACGTATTAGCCGGAAGTTCCGAAATAAAAGCCAGCAAATTTGCAGAAACAGGTTTTAAAAACTCATAATTCATGTATTATTTCTTTTTAACAGTAGTTTTTTTGGCAGTTGCTTTTTTTACCGGACTCTTTTTTACAGTTGTTTTAGTGGTTGTCTTTTTTGCAGCTGTCTTTTTTGCAGGCTCTTTTGCTTCTATCATTTTCTTAACCGATTCAAGATCCAATGCTGCGGCATCCACATCTTTACTCAGCTCAATTTTCACCTTTCCCTTAAGCACGACAGATCGTCCCCAACGGGCTTTTTCAACACGTATTCCTTCCTCTTCCCAGTTATGAATAACTTTATCTTTCTCTTTCTGTATTTTATCTTCAATCAATTCATTGATATCTGCCTGAGACAAATGATCAAAATTGTACTTTTTATTTACATTAATAAACATATTGTTCCATTTGATAAACGGACCAAAACGCCCAACACCTTTTTGTACAGGCAAAGAATTATAAGTTGCGATAGGTGCATCTGCTTTTTCTTTTTCTTTAATAAGCTCAATGGCTCTGTCAAGAGTTACATCAAGCGGCTCTTCTCCTTTTGGCAACGAAATAAACATTTTCCCGAAACGCACATAAGGTCCGAATCTACCATTATTTACCTCAACCTCTTCATCTTTATACAGCCCTAAATTTTTGGGAAGCAAAAATAAAGTCAATGCTTCCTCCAGAGAAATATTTCCAATATTCTGATCAGGACGCAGGCTGGCATATTGTTTTTCTTCATCTTCAATATCCCCTATTTGTGCCATAGGTCCAAATTTACCCAATCGTACAAGAACCGGTTTTCCTGATTTTGGATCTTTTCCTAATATCCGCTCACCAGACTCCCGTTCAGCATTCTTTTCCACATCCAGTACTACAGGATGAAAATGACTGTAAAAATCATTCATCATTTTGGTCCAGTCTTCATTTCCTTCGGCAATGGCATCAAAATCTTCTTCAACTTTAGCTGTAAAATTATAATCGAGAATCGCCGAAAAGTTTTTTACCAAAAAGTCGGTTACAATAATACCGATATCGGTAGGAATCAACTTTCCTTTATCAGCACCTACTTTTTCTGTTTGCACAGATGCTTTTATTACTCCGTCAATCAGCTGCATAACTTCATAATTTCTTTCTATTCCTTCAGCATTTCCTTTTTCAACATAATTACGCGCAATGATTGTAGAAATAGTCGGCGCATAGGTAGAAGGTCTACCGATTCCTAATTCTTCCAGTTTTTTTACCAATGAAGCCTCTGTATACCGTGCAGGAGGTCGGGAAAAACGCTGAGTAGCAATAATAGCATTATTATCAAGTTTTTCATTGACAATCAATGCAGGCAGCATTCCTTCCTGTTCTTCATCTTCGTCATCATGTCCTTCAAGATAAACTTTCAAAAATCCTTCAAATAACAACACTTCTCCTGTTGCAGAAAAATGATCATTATGTTTATCCGCTACAATTGTTACATTGGTTCTTTCCAAAGCCGCATCACTCATCTGTGAAGCCAGTGTTCTTTTCCATATCAGATCGTATAAACGAGCCTGATCTCTATCAATACTGACACTGTGTTTAGACATGTCAGTAGGTCTTATGGCTTCGTGAGCTTCCTGAGCGCCTTTTGCTTTTGTTGTATAAACCCGTGGTTTACTGAACTCTTTTCCGTAAGAACGGATAATTTCTGCTTCGGCAGCCTGCATAGCTTCCTGGGAAAGATTAACACTATCCGTTCTCATATAAGTAATGAGTCCGCTTTCATATAACCTTTGTGCCAACATCATTGTCTGCCCAACAGAATAATATAATTTACGTGCAGCTTCCTGCTGTAAAGTCGAAGTAGTAAAAGGTGCAGCCGGAGACTTCTTAGTCGGTTTTGTCTCCAGTGCACTAACCTTAAACTGCGCTCCTATATTTTGCTTTAAGAAGGACTCTGCTTCTTGTTGTGTTTTAAAGTTCTTAGGCAACTTTGCTTTAAAAATCTTGCCTTTTATTGTCTGAAACTCTGCCGTTATACTAAAAGAGCTTTCTGTTGTAAAGGCATTAATTTCTTTTTCACGCTCTACAATCAAACGAACAGATACTGACTGTACCCTTCCTGCTGACAAACCCGTTCTTACTTTCTTCCATAATATAGGAGAGAGTTCATATCCCACAAGACGGTCTAAGACACGACGTGCCTGTTGTGCATTGACCAGATTGTAATCTATTTTTCTTGGGTTATCTATAGCTTTATTAATAGCCGTTTTCGTGATTTCATGAAAAACAATTCTACGTGTATTCTCGTCTTTTAAATTCAGTTCTTCTGCCAAATGCCAGGCAATAGCTTCTCCTTCACGATCCTCATCGGAAGCCAACCAAACCAAATCAGCTTTTTTTGCTAAGTCTTTTAGTTTTTTTACTACTGCTTTTTTATCTGTAGAAACTTCATACTTTGGTTTAAAATTATTTTCCACATCTACCCCTATCTCTTTAGAAGGTAAATCGGCAATATGACCGAAACTGGATTCTACCTGATAATCTTTTCCTAAAAACTTTTCTATTGTCTTTGCCTTTGCCGGCGACTCCACAATCACTAAATTTTTTGCCATTCTTCACGTTTTAGTTTGGCAAAAGTATGGGATTTTTTTTATTTGAAACCATACACCTATATATATATGTATAGTTTTTTTAAAAATTGCTCCATCCCAATTACTTTAAAACCGCTCTAAATATCCGCAAAAAAATCCAAAACTCACGCTGACATCTTGTCATAAAGAAAAATTATATCGTATCTTTGCAAATTGATTAGCACCCATTTATCTGGTTTATGGAAAAGATTATTGAAGAAAACAAACAGGGAACCACATTGGTTTTAGAGCAAAACTCAAATAACTCAAAAAAGTTATTTATTGAGAGTTACGGATGTCAGATGAATTTTTCTGACAGTGAGATCGTTGCCTCTATATTAGCAAATGAAGGGTACAATACAACCCAAAATCTTGAAGAAGCTGATTTAGTATTGGTAAATACCTGTTCTATACGTGACAAAGCCGAACAGACCGTTCGCAAACGTCTTGAAAAATATAATGCTGTAAAAAAAATCAATCCTTCTATGAAAGTGGGAGTATTGGGGTGTATGGCGGAACGTTTGAAAAGTCAGTTTCTTGAAGAAGAAAAGATTGTAGATATGGTAGTAGGACCTGATGCTTATAAAGACCTGCCCAACTTATTAAAAGAGGTAGGAGAAGGACGTGATGCTATAAACGTAATTTTATCCAAAGAGGAAACTTATGGAGACATTGCTCCCGTACGATTAAACTCGAACGGTGTTACTGCTTTTGTATCTATCACACGCGGATGCGACAATATGTGTACGTTCTGCGTTGTTCCTTTTACACGAGGCAGAGAACGCAGTCGCGATCCTCAAAGCATTATGCAGGAAATAAAAGAACTCTATGAAAAAGGATTTAAAGAAGTAACACTTTTAGGGCAGAATGTTGACAGCTATTTATGGTATGGGGGTGGTCTTAAAAAAGATTACGTTAAAGCTACCGATATGCAAAAAGCAACAGCAGTAGACTTTGCTAACCTACTTGATATGTGCGCAACAGCGTATCCTAAAATGCGTTTCAGATTTTCAACTTCCAATCCGCAGGATATGCATGAAGAAGTCTTACATATCATTGCCAAACATCATAATATCTGTAAATACATTCACCTGCCGGTTCAGTCAGGAAGCACAAGGATTCTACATGAAATGAACCGCCAGCATACACGTGAAGAGTACATGGCACTAGTAGATAACATCAAAAGAATCATTCCTGATTGTTCGCTTTCACAGGACATGATTACAGGTTTTCCGACAGAAACAGAAGAAGACCATAAAGACACCTTATCCTTAATGGAATATGTACGTTATGACTTCGGATATATGTTTGCCTATTCTGAAAGACCCGGAACACTGGCAGCAAGAAAACTGGAAGACGATGTGCCTGAGACTGTAAAAAAACGCCGCTTACAGGAAATTGTGGATCTACAGCAAAGAATTGCTTTGGAACAAACACAACGTTTTGTAGGTCAAACCGTAGAAGTTTTAATTGAAAAAGCGTCCAAACGTTCTGATGAGTACTGGTCAGGAAGAAATTCCCATAATACAGTAGTTGTTTTCCCGAAAGGAACTTATAAAGTCGGTGATTTTGTAAACGTTCAGGTGACAGATTGTACTTCTGCCACTCTCATCGGAGAAGCTATAGGATATTCAGAAATGCAACATTAAACTGTTTAAACAATAAAATGGAATCAATTCAAGCCATCAAACAACGTTTTGAAATCATAGGAAACGACCCGAAGCTTAACCGTGCAATTGAAAAAGCGATTCAGGTAGCTCCGACAGATATTTCGGTACTCGTAACCGGAGAAAGCGGTGTTGGAAAAGAAAATATTCCAAAGATAATTCATTCATTATCTCACCGTAAACACGGAAAATATATTGCAGTAAACTGTGGCGCTATTCCGGAAGGAACTATAGATTCCGAGCTATTCGGACACGAAAAAGGAGCTTTTACGGGTGCTGTAGGAAATCGGGAAGGTTATTTTGAAGTAGCAGACGGAGGTACCATTTTTCTGGACGAAGTTGGTGAACTTCCTTTAACAACACAAGTAAGATTACTTCGTGTACTCGAAAACGGTGAATTTATAAAAGTAGGTTCCTCCAAAGTCCAAAAAACGGATGTGCGTATTATAGCCGCAACCAATGTAAAAATGATGGAGGCTATTGAAAAAGGGAAATTCAGAGAAGACCTCTATTACCGTTTAAGCACCATAGAAATAAATCTGCCGCCCTTACGGGAACGCGGTGAAGACATTCATTTACTATTTCGAAAGTTTTCTGCAGATTTTGCTCATAAATACAAAATGCCTCCTATTAAACTGGATGAACAGGCGGCAGAATATCTTAAACAATACCGTTGGGATGGTAACATACGTCAGCTCCGAAATATTGCTGAGCAGATATCCGTCATTGAAACCAAGAGAGATATTACGCTCTCCATCATCCAATCTTATTTACCTAACAGAAATAAGCAACTGCCTTCCTTAATTGAAAGCAAAAAGTCTGAAAGTGATTTTAGCAATGAACGTGAAATTCTGTACAAGGTACTCTTTGACATGAAGAGCGATTTAAACGACCTTAAGAAATTGACTTTGGAATTGATGAAAAACGGCAATTCATCAAATGTTCAGGAAACCAATAAAAACCTGATTCAGCGCATATACGGTCAAAAAGAAGACATGCCCGAAACAGCAGACCATACAAACATTGCTTTACCTATAGAAAACAATCATAAAAATCCTAACTTTATCAATCCCGAAACGGAAGAAGAGGATGATGACAGTCATTATCTTATTGCAGAGACAGTAGATGACGAAGAAAACCTTCGTCTGGATGAACGCGAAATTCAACTGATTAAAAGAGCTTTGGAACGCAATAACGGAAAAAGAAAAATTGCAGCAGAAGAGCTGGGTATTTCTGAAAGAACTCTCTATAGAAAAATCAAACAATATGATTTATAAAATATTAAAAAAATATCAGCCACTGGCACTTATCCTTTTTTTCAGCCTTTTGCTCAACAGTTGCTCTGTATACAATTTTACAGGAACAGGAAAAATTGATGCGGCATCTTTTCAGGTCAACAATTTTCTTAACAATGCAACATTGGTAGAACCCGGTATTGAAAGAACCTTTACGGTTGCTCTTCAGGATCTGATTCAGAATCAAACCGTGCTGACACTTACCAATACCAATGCTGATCTGGTTTATGAAGGTGAAATTACAGAATACCGTATCTCACCTATGACCGCTACAGCTGATCAGACAGCAGCTCAAAATAGACTGTACATTTCCATAAGAGTACGTTTTACCAACAAAAACAAGCCGGAAGATGATTTTGAACAATCTTTTTCCCACTTTTACGATTATCCGGCAAATGAACAATTGATAGGCGCGCGGTTAAATGGTGCCATTGACGAAATATACGAAAGAATAACACAGGATGTTTTCAATGCTTCCTTAGCAAAATGGTAAGAATATGCAGCTAACAGATTTAATCAATAAACTCAACCATCCTGAGTCGGTAAATGAGAACGACAATCAATACTTCACACAGATTATTGAGCGGTATCCTTATTTACAATCTGTTCGTGCCTTGTATCTAAAAGGATTGCATTCCCAAAGAAATCACTTATATAACAGCGAACTCAAAAAAACAGCTGCTTATACTACCGATCGTGATGTGTTGTTTGATTTTATTATTTCTGAAAACTTCACGGTGTACAAGCCCCTCAATATCGAAAATGTCGAAGTTATTGATGAAGATTATCTGATTACTAAAAAACCAGAGATCACACTTGAAGAATCGATTGAAAAATCAATTTTATCAACTCTTGCATATATAGAAAACGAAGAAAAAGAGCCTCTCATCTTGTCCAAACTCGAACAGAGAGATGCAAACAAGACACTCATAACAGAAGAAATCACACAGCCTGAAGAAAAAAAGGAGGATATTTTGTCAGAAGATGAAGAGACTGAAGTTACTTCTGTTGAAACACTGGAAGAAAAATTAGAAATCGGTACTCCAATTGAATTTACTTCATCCGAAAAACATTCTTTCTCTGAGTGGCTGCAACTGACAAAAGCAGAGCCAATAAAAAGAAAAGAAGAGGAAACGGAAGCTATTGAACCACAAAAAGAAGAAAAACTTCAAGAAGAAAAAAGAAAAAAAGAAGAGCTTATCAATCGCTTTATTGAAACAAATCCTAAAATAATCCCTAATAAAAACATGTCTTCAGTGCCTGTATTTATTGAGAAAAACGAGGATGACCAATCTTTTTTAATGACCGAAACCCTTGCAAAAATATACCTGGAACAAAAAAAATATCAAAAAGCAATTCAAGCTTATGAAATATTAATTTTGAAATATCCAGAAAAAAGTAGTTTATTTGCAGACCGAATTTCCAATATTAAAATGTTACAAAACTATAATAGTTAAAAAATGAATACGTTTACAATCTTTTTAGTACTAATAACCATCGTATCCCTTTTATTAATCATTGTTATAATGATTCAAAACCCTAAAGGAGGTGGTCTTGATTCTTCATTAGGAGGTTCAACCAATATTGGAGGTGTACAAAACACAAATAAATTCCTTGACAAAAGTACCTGGACTTTAGCAACTGTATTAATCGTGTTAATTTTGTTATCCAGCTTAAGTTTTACATCTGGTTACAACAACGATTCTAAAATTTTAGATCCGAATGCTGCAACGATACCTGCAGCACCTGTAGCAGCTCCGCAAGGTCAGCCTGCACCAGCAGAAACGCCACAGACACCAGCAAACTAAAATCCGTTATTTAAAAAAATAACAATGCCAGCACTGACATGCTGGCATTTTTTTTATCCCATTCTGTCATAAAATTGGAATGGCATACTTTATGAAAATGATAAACACAAAAATAAAAGTCAAATAAATAAACATAAAAATTTTCATTATGGCACTAAACATTAAACCACTTTCAGACCGGGTTATTATTGAACCGGCAGCGGCAGAAACACAAACAGCTTCGGGAATTATTATTCCTGATACAGCGAAAGAAAAGCCACAAAAAGGAACTGTTGTTGCTGTAGGAAACGGAAAAAAAGACGAACCGTTAACCGTTAAAGTTGGCGACACTGTTTTATACGGAAAATATGCAGGAACAGATTTAAAATTTGAAAACAAAGATTATCTGATCATGCGTGAAGATGACATTCTTGCAATTATCTAAATTTTCTAAAAAAAGAATAGTTAAAATTAAAAATTTAAAAAATGGCAAAAGAGATAAAATTCGATATTGAAGCACGTGACGGATTAAAACGCGGTGTAGATGCATTGGCAAATGCAGTAAAAGTAACTTTAGGTCCTAAAGGACGTAACGTTATCATTTCTAAATCTTTCGGAGCTCCTCATGTAACTAAAGATGGAGTTTCAGTAGCAAAAGAAGTAGAATTAGCAGATACTCTTGAAAACATGGGAGCTCAGATGGTAAAAGAGGTAGCTTCTAAAACCAACGATCTGGCAGGAGACGGAACAACAACTGCAACTGTTTTAGCTCAGGCAATTGTAAAAGAAGGGCTTAAAAACGTAGCAGCCGGAGCCAATCCTATGGATTTAAAAAGAGGTATTGACAAAGCGGTTGAAGCTATTGTTGCCGATTTAAAAAATCAATCACAAGAAGTAGGATCTACAACTGACAAAATCAAACAGGTAGCTTCTATTTCTGCTAATAATGACGAAGTTATCGGTGAATTAATCGCAACTGCTTTTGGCAAAGTGGGAAAAGAAGGTGTTATCACTGTTGAAGAAGCAAAAGGAACTGATACTTATGTAGATGTCGTAGAAGGTATGCAGTTTGACAGAGGATACTTATCTCCATATTTCGTTACAAACCCTGAAAAAATGGAAACGGAATTTGATAACCCGTACATTTTATTATACGATAAAAAAATCTCCTCTCTAAAAGAATTACTTCCTGTATTAGAACCTGTAGCACAATCAGGAAAACCTTTGTTAATCATTGCTGAAGATGTAGACGGAGAAGCTTTATCTACCCTTGTAGTAAACAAACTACGCGGAGCATTGAAAATCGCTGCTGTAAAAGCACCTGGATTCGGAGACAGAAGAAAAGCAATGTTAGAAGACATCGCTATTTTAACCGGCGGAACTGTAATCGCTGAAGAAAGCGGATACAATTTAGAAAATGCCACTCTTGAAATGTTAGGAACAGCTGAAAAAGTTTCTATCGACAAAGACAATACAACCATTGTTAATGGTGCCGGTTCTCCCGATTTAATCAAAAACAGAGTAAACCAGATAAAAGCACAGTTAGAAACTACAACTTCTGATTATGACAAAGAAAAACTTCAGGAACGTCTTGCTAAATTAGCAGGTGGTGTAGCCGTACTTTATGTAGGAGCTGCTTCTGAAGTAGAAATGAAAGAGAAAAAAGACCGAGTAGATGATGCTTTACACGCTACGCGTGCTGCAGTAGAAGAAGGTATTGTTGCAGGTGGTGGTGTTGCGCTATTAAGAGCTAAAAAATCACTGGAAAGCATCCAAGCATTAAACCCGGATGAAAAAACAGGAATTCAGATTGTAGCCCGTGCTATTGAATCACCGTTGAGAACCATTGTTGAAAATGCAGGTTTAGAAGGTTCTGTTATAGTGGCAAAAGTTTCTGAAGGAGAAGGTAATTTCGGATATAATGCAAAAACAGATGAATATGTAGATATGTTGTCAGCAGGAATTATTGATCCGAAAAAAGTAACCCGTGTTGCTTTAGAAAATGCTGCATCAGTATCCGGAATGATCTTAACAACTGAATGTGCATTAGTAGATATTAAGGAAGAAGGTGGCAACCAAATGCCAATGGGCGGAGGTATGCCGGGGATGATGTAATCATATCCTAACTTATTCTTACAGAGAGACCTGATATTTTTATCAGGTCTTTTTTTTACAAAAAACTTAACATAGATTAAGTCGTTTTCCTGTCAAATATCCTTAAATTGTAAAGAAACCCAATATACTTTATATTATGAATAATAAAACAGTTTACGACAGACCTGAATTCAAGTCTCACTACGACAATTTTATCAACGGAAAATTTGTACCTCCGGTTAAAGGAAAATATTTTGATGTTATCACTCCACTCGATGGTTCTGTAATGACTAAAGCAGCCCATTCAAGCGGAGAAGATTTAGAACTTGCTGTTGACGCTGCAACCGAGGCTTTTAAAACCTGGGGGAAAACGTCTTCTACTCAAAGAAGCATCATTTTAAATAAAATCGCAGACCGGTTAGAAGAAAATTTAGAATATCTGGCAGCAGTAGAAACTACTGACAACGGAAAACCAATACGTGAAACATTAAACGCAGATCTACCACTGGCAATTGACCATTTCAGATATTTTGCAGGCGTTATCCGTGCAGAAGAAGGATCTTTATCAGAATTAGACAGCAATACTGTATCTCTTATTGTTAATGAACCATTAGGAGTAGTTGCTCAAATCATTCCATGGAACTTTCCGATCTTGATGGCGGTTTGGAAATTGGCACCGGCATTGGCTGCTGGAAACTGCGTAGTTCTGAAACCTGCAGAAAGCACACCTATCTCTATTTTAGTGCTTATGGACCTTATCAAGGACTTACTTCCAGCCGGTGTCGTTAATATTGTTAACGGTTTTGGAGCTGAATTAGGGCAAAAGTTAGTTACGAACCCTAAAGTAGCTAAAGCTGCTTTTACAGGTTCTACTGCTACAGGAAGATTGGTTATGCAGTATGCCACAGAAAACATCATACCGGTTACATTAGAATTAGGAGGAAAGTCTCCTAACGTATTCTTTGAATCTGTAATGGATCATGATGATGAATTTCTTGACAAAGCGATTGAAGGAGCCGTTTTATTTGCTCTTAATCAGGGAGAAATATGTACATGCCCTTCCCGTTTGTTAATTCAGGAATCTATTTACGATAAATTTATTGAAAGAGTTCTTGAAAGAGTAAAAGCAATTAAAGCCGGGAATCCGTTGGATGTAACGACCATGATAGGAGCTCAGGCCTCTAAAATTCAATATGACAAGATTCTGAATTATATAAAATTAGGAAAAGAAGAAGGTGCAGAAGTTCTTATCGGTGGAGAAGCAAATCATTTGGGAGGTTCTATAGAAAACGGATATTACATAAAACCTACACTGCTAAAAGGCCACAATAAAATGCGTGTATTTCAGGAAGAAATTTTCGGACCTGTATTAGCAGTAACTACTTTTAAAGATGAAGCGGAAGCACTGGAAATCGCCAACGACACTATTTATGGATTAGGAGCCGGGGTATGGACAAGAGATGCACATCAACTGTATCAGATTCCGAGAGCTATTCAGGCAGGACGTGTTTGGATAAATCAATACCATAGCTATCCTGCAGGCGCTCCGTTCGGAGGATACAAACAATCGGGTATCGGACGCGAAAATCATAAGATGATGCTCAATCATTATCAGCAAACAAAGAACCTTCTTATTTCTTATGACAAGAAAAAATTAGGTTTCTTTTAATCACAAACTTATGGGATCAGTAAAACGTTTAAAAGCAACGGACAAAGCACTGGAATTAATAAAAGAACTGGAAGCAGAACATGGACCGCTCATGTTTTATCAGGCGGGTGGATGCTGTGAAGGCACTCAGCCGATGTGCTTTACAAAAGGTGGATACTATCCGCGTTTAAACGACGTATGCATTGGACAGATTTCCGGATTTGATTTCTGGATTGACAGAGACCTCTTTGAATATTGGAAAAATGCTCAGTTTGAACTGGATGTATTAGACGGCTTTGGAACAGGCGGATTTTCACTGGAAATTCCAAAAGGAAAAACGTTTAAAGTAAATTATACCATATTCACTCCCGAAGAACTTAACCAATTAGAAGAAGTCAAAAAATACGAACATTAAAAAAGCCTGGCGAGAGCCAGGCTTTTTCATTCATAAATTTATTTATCTGTCGTATTGACAACAACCGTGAAGCTCGTCATACGTTTTTTGAGGAGCTTTAACATCTCTCGTATCATGTCCCACTTGTGCTACCGCTTTCTGTACCTCTAAAGCAGAGGTTTTTTCTTCATTTAATATCAAATGCAGGGTCTGGTCATCTGAATGCCATTCTGCCGACTTTACACCCTTTACACCAAAGGCAGCTTTCTCAATACGCTTTTTACACATATCACAGTTGCCTTTCACTTCAATATCGTGTTTTGCATTTTTATTTTTCTTTTCCTGAGCTGTTGCTGTTAAACTAAATAAAGCAACTAATACTATCATTACTAAATTTTTCATTTTATTATTTTTTAAATTTTATTTTATTTTAAATCTCAGACCTGCATAATACATTTGTCCGAAAATAGGAGCATACACAATAGTACTATCAAAATTTGAACCAAAGGGATCATCTGCTCCTAATATCACCCTGTTTTGCTGATAGTTACCTATATTCTCCCCTCCTACATACACTTCAAGACGTTCTGAAAAAACTTTTGTAATCTGTGCATTTATTGTAGAAAAAGGATTGGTATAAGATGGCAACTGATTTTCAGCGAGATTATCACCTGTATAAGGCAATCGTTGCTTACCTAACCAATTCCATGTCGCATCAAACTTCCATGAACCGCCTCTTTCCGTCTGATGCGTTTCAAACTCTATATTAGTAAAGAAACGATGTTTTGCCTGCAAAGGACGTTCAAGTGTACCTGATTTATAATCTGTCTGTATATCATAATATTTATAAGCCGAACGGATATTTAAGTGTTTAGCCAGATTATACGTTACATCAAACTGAAAGGAATTCGCAAATGAAGCTCCTTCCAGATTATAAAAGTTAACACTACGTGCAGATTGATCAATATCTACTACGATTTGATTCTGAAAATCTGTTCTGTAGAAATCGAATGCAATCTCTGTATTTCTTCCGAAAAGTAAAAATCCCTGTGAAAAGCTGATTCCGTAATTCCATGCAATCTCAGGATTCATCCCATATGCTTTTCCTCCTTCATCCATTATATTAAACTTTCGGGAACTCGCAAACAAATACTGATTTTCCGCAAAGATGTTTGCAATGCGCTTTCCTCTTCCTGCTGACGCTCTCAAAACAGCTTTATCCCATGGATTATAGCGCATATGTAATCTTGGTGTAGCAAATAAACCTAAACGGTTAGACTGATCGGCACGCAACCCTAATACCAATGCAAAATTATCTGCATTATCATAGGTATATTCAAAAAAGGCCCCTACAGAATTATCCGTTCTGTCGTAATTCACAGATCCGAAATTGACAACATCTTCACTATAATTATCATATACAAAATTAGCCCCGGTAGAGAAAGTATGCATGGTATTACTGATGATAGAACTATAGATAAAATTAGAATAAATACTTCGTTGTGTAATATCAAACTGATTCAATCCGAAATACGAATTTTGCTTGTGATAACTGAATGAGTTTTGCCAACCAAAACTTTTATAGGGCTGATCCGGAAAAACATAGCCGATTTTTGCATTAGCGTCGAACTTATCAGTATTGATTTCAGAACCCCATAATACAGTTGACAGTTTATCCCTCCGTTTGTCAAAAGCGGTTTCACCTGTCTGCTTTTCGTCTTTCATATAGCGAGCCGTTAGAAAAGCGACCCAACCTTTCTCCATATTGATATATTGCCAACGATTCATTACATTGATCTGACTCCCCAACGGATTGTCTAAAAATCCATCGTGATTCATATCGTTCTTTTTTACCCGGCTGTTGCCATGTACAAATAAACTGGAACTCCATTTGTCTGAAATTTTTTCATTAAAATGGGCATTGATTTCGAAGCGGGCATCAGTAGAACCGTAAAGATTCAAATAAAAGGGAATATCATTGGCTGGTTTAATCAATTCGGTATTGATTTGTCCGGAGATACTTTCATAACCGTTTACAACACTTCCGGCACCTTTGGTTATCTGAATACTCTCTACCCATGTACCCGGGATAAAAGACAAACCATAGGCCTGAGACGCCCCTCTTACAGTAGGAATATTCTCTTCAGCTATTAATATATACGGACTTGTAAGTCCCAACATTTTTATTTGCTTACTACCAGAAACCGCATCAGAAAAATTGACATCAATAGATGGATTGGTCTCGAAAGACTCCGCAAGATTACAACAGGCAGCCTTGAGCAATTCTCCGCTATTCATGGTCATTGTATTGGTATTGGATGTCAGAGATCTCTGAGTATTTTTCCGACGGGCAGCGATAACCAGTTCATCTAACGTATCCTCAGTCTTCAACTGAATCAACAGATCATCTGCAGATACCACTTTTATTTCCCGGGTAATAAAACCTACATAGGAAACTGAGAGTACACTCTCTTTTACATACGGAATTTCAAATTTTCCTTCTTCATCGGTTTCAACACCAAAAGAAGCATCAGCAAACATCACTGTCACTGAAGAAAGGGGTTGATTTTTCTCATCTACAACCTTACCTTTCAATACATCCTGTGCTTGCAGATTCAAAGAAAGAACCAACAGGCACAGCATCATATAATATTTCATTATAAACATACTTAAAGTTAATCAATAAACTATCTGTGATTGAAAAACGGTACTTATGCGTATAATAAAAATTGTTGGTAAAGTTTGAAAAGCGGTGGTGCATTTTTATCTATATAAAAAGCAGTAAATGTATTTTTGGGAATAAACTCAGTAGCAGCTACATTAAAAAAGAAAGAAGAATAGCCCGAAGGCACAAAAGCATCTACATGAAAGTTTAATACTTTAACGATAACCTGATCACCCGCCTTTTTTACAATTTCATCTGAGCAGCAGTTCTTTTTTTTCTGTTCTTTCTGCGGTTTTTCTTTACAGCAGGAATGACTATCTTGCTCATGGTCCTTGGGTGAAGAGGCAAAGTGATAACTCAATGTTACCGTTTCAATTTTTCCCTGACAATAATGCATATTTACAGCCAGTCCTACATTGGAGAACAAAAGAAAAGCTGCAAGTAAAAAAGCAATCTGTTTTTTGAAATACACTATTGTAAAATATTTTTTGGTAAATTTAATCTTTTTATCAGACTCTTATACCTATTTACAAATAATTTTAACAACCAGCTTATATTATGACCTTTGAAGAATTAAAAATAAAAGCAAACGATATTCTTAACCACAATCTGCTGTTTGAAGAAAAGCTCTTACAGATTTGTCATTTGATACACGATGAGATAGCACATTATGACTGGGTAGGTTTTTATTTCAGAAACGGAAAAAAAGAAGAACTTATATTAGGCCCTTTTGCAGGTGAGCCGACAGATCATACCATCATTCCTTTCGGAAAGGGAATCTGTGGTCAGGTAGCAGTGAGTAATGAAAACTTTATTGTAGATGATGTAACAAATCAAGACAATTATATTTCCTGCAACATAAATGTAAAATCAGAAATCGTCATCCCGCTGTTTGTAAACGGAGAAAACATAGGTCAAATAGACATCGACTCTAATAAAATCAAAGCCTTTACAAGTGCAGATGAAGAATTCCTTGTATGGCTAAACAAAGAAATCGCAAAGCATTACCCTGAAAATCAAGGATAAAAACAAATTAAAAAATGATTGATAATTAAAAAAATTAATGTAAGTTTGCACCGAATTAAATATCAGTTTTAATTCTTACATAAAAATCATTAAATAATATTGGCATGTATTTAACTAAAGAAACAAAAGAAGAAATCTTCGCTAAACACGGAGGAAATGCAAAAAACACAGGATCTGCTGAAGGGCAAATCGCTTTGTTCACTTACAGAATCTCTCACTTAACTGAGCACTTAAAAAAGAATCGTCATGATTATAATACAGAGCGTTCATTAGTTTTGTTAGTAGGTAAAAGAAGAAGTCTTCTTGATTATTTAAAGAAAAAAGAGATCAACAGATATCGTGAGATTATCAAAGAATTGAATATTAGAAAATAATCAACTAAAAAGAGGTGCCTTTGCGCCTCTTTTTTTTTAAGCAAAACAAAAGCTAAAAAGCTTGGTTTTTCATTGGGTTTCAAACAACTACACAACAACACAACAACACAATCAGCCTGCCTGGCAGGCAAAACAAAAACCCTTTGTTTAATTTAAGAACTAAAAGAATTTTATGATTCCTAAAGTAACCCAAGAAATTATCGATCTGGGAGATGGAAGAACCATTGAGATCGAAACCGGCAAATTAGCCAAACAAGCAGACGGCTCTGTTGTTCTGCGCACAGGAGACGCTATGCTATTAGCTACAGTGGTTTCTGCAAGAACTGCTAATCCTGGAGTTGACTTTTTACCATTAACTGTAGATTACAGAGAAAAATTCTCTGCTGCAGGTCGTTTTCCGGGTGGTTTCTTCAAAAGAGAAGCACGTCCGAGCGACAAAGAAATTTTAACCATGCGTTTAGTAGACCGCGTATTGCGTCCTCTTTTCCCGGATGATTATCATGCAGAAACTCAGATCATGATTCAGCTATTGTCTCATGATGAGAATGTAATGCCGGATGCAATGGCTGGTTTAGCTGCTTCAGCAGCTTTGGCTGTTTCGGACATTCCTTTTTATAATTACATCTCTGAAGTAAGAGTAGGAAGAATTAACGGACAGTTTATTATCAACCCAAGCAAACAACAATTAGAAGAATCAGATATCGACATGATGATTGGTGCCTCTAAAGATTCTGTTGCTATGGTGGAAGGAGAAATGAAAGAGATTTCTGAGCAGGAAATGGTGGAAGCAATTAAGTTTGCCCATGAAGCGATTATCAAACAGATCGAAGCTCAGGAAAGAATGAGAGCAGCTCTAAACCTTACTTACCGTGAGTATGAGCCTGAAGTTAATGATGAAGCAATCCTTGAAAAAGTACATGCTTTCACGTATCAGAAACTGTACGACATTGCTTCAGAAGCGAGTGCAAAACACGAAAGAAGTGAGAAATTCTCTTTATTAAAAGAAGAACTACTGGCTACTTTTACTGAAGAAGAAGTTTTGGAACAAAATGAACTTATTTCTAAGTATTTTTCTAAAACACAAAAAGAAGCGGTCCGCAACCTTATCCTGGATCAGGGTATTCGATTAGATGGGCGTAAAACAACTGAAATCCGCCCTATCTGGTGTGAGGTAAGTTATTTACCATCTGCACACGGATCTGCTGTATTTACCAGAGGTGAAACTCAGGCACTGGCAACAGTAACATTAGGTACTTCAAGAGAAGCAAACGTCATAGATTTGCCAAGTGAACAAGGAGAAGAGCGTTTTTATTTACAATACAACTTCCCTCCTTTCTCTACCGGAGAAGCAAAACCATTAAGAGGGGTATCTCGTAGAGAAGTTGGTCACGGTAATCTGGCACAACGTGCTTTAAAAATCATGGTTCCTGATGACTGTCCATACACAATCCGATTAGTATCAGACGTTTTAGAATCTAACGGATCTTCATCTATGGCAACTGTATGTGCAGGAACATTGGCTTTGATGGATGCCGGTGTACAAATAGAAAAACCGGTTTCTGGTATTGCTATGGGATTAATCTCTGATGCGAAGACCGGAAGATGGGCTGTATTATCAGATATTTTAGGAGATGAGGATCATCTTGGTGATATGGATTTCAAAGTTACAGGTACTGCAAACGGCATCACAGCATGTCAGATGGACATCAAAATAGAAGGTCTTGCATACGATATCATGGAACAAGCTTTGAAACAGGCTCGTGACGGACGTCTTCATATCCTTGAAAAATTGACCGATACAATTGCTGAACCAAACAAACAGGTAAAAGCACATGCTCCTAAGATTATCAAGTTTGAAATCCCTAAAGAATACATCGGTGCTGTTATAGGACCAGGTGGAAAAAATATTCAGAATTTACAGGCTGACACTGCAACTACAATTGTTATTAATGAAGAAGGAAACTTCGGAATTATTGAAATTTTAGGAACGTCTCAGGAAGGAATGGACAAAGCGATCCAAACCATACAAAACCAAACATTTGCTCCTGTTGAAGGTGATGTTTACACTGTAAAAGTTACTAAAATATTAGATTTTGGTGCTGTGGTAGAATTTGTACCGGGTAAAGATTCTTTACTCCATGTATCTGAATTAGAATGGAAGCGTGTTGAAAATGTTTCCGATATCCTTAAAGAAGGAGATGTAATTGAAGTAAAATATTTAGGATTAGATCCTAAAACAAAGAAACCAAAAGTTTCCCGTAAAGCTTTATTACCTCGTCCTCCAAGAGAGGATAAAAAACCTGAATCACAAGATTCAGCAAATAATCAGCCTAAAAAAGAAGGTGATAAAAAATAATCACTTTCTCCATAAAAAAAATCCGCTTTATGAGCGGATTTTTTTTATTATCAATAACCAGGAACTATCTTGGACTTACCGAAATTCTTCTGTCTAAAGCTCTCTCTTCTTCACTTGCAGAAGCATCTCTCGTAGCAAATTCTGATCCATATCCTTCTGCTCCGGTTACCTGAGATCCCAATCCGGCATCAGCAATATATTTTTTCACAGCCATTGCACGATCTGTAGATAATTTCAGATTATAAGATTCATTTCCCGTTTTGTCGGTATAGCCTCCTATTTTAATTTTAGCATCCGGAAATGCTTTTAAAATAGTGACAATATTATCCAATTGCACTTTAGAATCTGCTGTAACAACAGCTTTACCGGTTTCAAAATTCAGATTATCAAAATCAAACCAGACATTTTTCAGTTCTTCTTCAGATTTTCCTTTATAATCCGTCTTAAGAAAAGCCACCAATCGATCTTCTATACCTCCTTTGTAGGCGTCCAGAGTAACACCTCCAGGTAATTCTACTTTCAGTTTCTCACGTGTTGCAGATGTCGTATTTTCTGATACTGGCGTGGAAGCCGGTGAGGTAGTTACAGTATCAGTACGGTCAGTTGTGTCGCTTGTACTGATAAAGTGTTCATTACAGGATCTGTATAAAATAAAAATCAATACAATTCCAAGTAATAGCGGAATCAATATTTTTAAAATAGAACTTCCTTCTTTTTTATCTTGTCTTCTGGCTTCTTCATTTGAAGCATAATGATGTGTTTCTACTGGGGTCGGTGGTACGGGAGGAGTTACTGGCGGTGGCGGCACATTGTTTGCCGGATCTACATCAATTTTATGAGTATCCGTCCAACCGGTAATTCCCGGTATAGCCAAACCAGCAGGTAATAAAGAACTTACAGAACTAAAATTAGTACCAATAAACTCTTTAATAGTTCCCAAATCAAAATCAGGAGCAATTCCTTTTAAATAATCAAAAACACCAAGAGCGGATGTATTCAAAACAGTTTCTGCTGAACCATGACCAATACCCGCCGCAGTTGAAATAGAATTTACTACTTCCGATTTATGTCCGTCAAACAATTCTGACAAAACAGAAGGCATACTTGAAATCTTGGTAGCAAAATCTGTATTCTCATCTGTAAAAATACTTTTTACACTGGTAAATAACCCCGATAAAGCATTTTTGTCTTTTTGAAATAAACTTGCGAGAATGGCAGGAATAGCGATATCAAAACCCTTGTTGATATTAGCTTCCGGCTCATTGGTCGTAAACCCTAAATTGTCAATTAACTCAGGAGAAATGTAGGATTTAATCCTTTGAATGATAGAATTTTCCATAGCTTCATTTTTATAATTTTACATTAAATTTAAATAAAAAATAAGAAAAAAACTAAAAAATTAACCTTAAAACATCATTACTTATTTTTCTCTTCTATCCATTTGGACAAATAACGTGAAGCCAGAAACTGTTGTTGCAGTAAAATTTGTCCGATGAAATGTTGCTTACGCCATTTCATAACATCTTCTGTTATGATACTTAACTTATTTTCAAATTGATCATAAAAAGTATCTTTATCAAAATTTTGATAGAGAAACGATACAGATAAATGCTGTTTTTCTTTCCATAGAGCTTCTTCCTGAAAAAGGCTTGAGGAGCGTTCTACTAATTCTTCCACTTTATCCGTAATAAAACCTGGCCAATTTTCTTTAAACAACCCTTCAGCTCCAATAGTTGAAGTCACAGATGGTAAACCAGCATACACAGCATCAACAAATTTTCCTTTTAGCCCTGCTCCAAAGACAATTGGCGCCAGCAATAAGCGATACTGCGACATAGTTGCTACAGCATTTTCAGCCTTTCCTCTGATAAAAAACTGATTTTTAGGCTGATGCAGTTCCATTACTTTTTGTGAAACATAAGAACCGTAGATATGCAGTTCAGCATCGGGAAGCTTTTCTTTCAATGAAGGCCATATATATTCTTTCAGATATCGGACAGTCTGATAATTGGGTTCATGCCAGAAATTTCCAATAAACATGATGTGATTTCTTTCTTCATACGGTACCCATTTTGCAACAGTTTCCGTTGTGAGTGGAGCATGCATAAAAGGTAAATGTAAAAGACTTGTTGCGGGAATTTTAAATTCATTGATCAATAATTCCATTTCTGAAGTTGAAATAATCAGTGTCAAGTCACAACGCAAGATAGCAGCCAGCTCTCTCTTTGCCTCTTCTGTATAAAAATCGACCTCTATTTTCTTTTTATAGCTTATCTCACGGGCTTTTCTTACAAAATGCAGATCTTCAGTATCAAGAATTGTAAGTGCAGCAGGACACACTTCTCTTACTCTCCAGCCATATTGTTCTTCAATCATAAACCGGTCAAACATAACAACATCAGGTTCTAAAATTTTGATGAACTCATCGAAAGAAGAATGATTTAGCATAATGTCATGCTCAACAATACCATCATCTGTCAAATTATAGGAAGCGGGTGTTTTCTGGGCTGCACATGCAAAATGAACAGCATATCCCTGAACTCTAAAAAAATCCAGAAGCTGTGTCATGCGCCAACCGGCTGCTGAAGATGTTGGTTCTGGCCAGACCAGACCGATGACCAGTACTTTTTGTTTCATAAATGCAAAATAACGAAAACATCTCTCATTACTGTAATAAAACGTATGATAAATATTATTCGTAATTTTAGCGTTTTAAAGTACAAAATATGTTAGGTTTAAAATTATTGACAGATCCACGCTGGGCTAATATTGCCGAAGGGAATTTAGAAGAAATTTTGACAGATCACGCATGGTGTGAGCAAAAAGCCGCTACCAATGCTATTACCATCATCACATATAACTCTGAATACGAAGACTTGGTAACCACTATGCTTGAAATTGCTATAGAAGAGCTGGAACACTTCAGAATGGTTCATGAAATCATTAAAGAAAGGGGTTATTCACTGGGAAGACAACGCAAAGATGATTATGTAAATCAGCTTTTTAAATTCATGAAAAAAGACGGCAGCAGAAATGATGCCTTTATCGATAATTTATTGTTTGCAGCCATGATCGAAGCAAGAAGTTGTGAACGTTTCAGAGTATTATCTGAAAATATCAAAGATAAAAGCCTTGCCGATTTTTACAGAGAACTGATGATTAGTGAAGCCTCTCATTACACTACTTTTATTAAGTTTGCAAAGAAGTACAGTGAAAAGACAGATGTAGATAAGCGATGGAAAGAATGGTTGGATTTTGAAGGTCAGCTTATACAGAACTATGGAAAAAATGAAACTGTACACGGATAAAAAAAGACTCTGTAAAGAGTCTTTTTTAATACCAGTTTAAATCAAGCGTATAAGCATAACTTACTTTAGACTTTACAGGCACTCCTTTAAAAGTTGCCGGATACCAGTTTTCTTTGGTATCAAAAGCTTTTAAAAAGCGATAATCGAGTTTAGAAATATGGTTATCGAGTGTAATACCGGTTACTTTTCCTTCTTCGGAAATTTCATAATACGCTACAACCGTTAATTGCACTAACTGATGCGTTCTGAGTACCGCCCAGTCTTTATCGTTTAGATTCATTCCCTTACGTATCTTTTTATTCAGGTCTTCATATCCACCTTTAGGAATAGCTGGTTTATAATAAGGACTGCTGTATAAGTTGTTATAAATCTTTACTACCATTGTAACCCTCGACGACACTTTTTTTCCATTTTCATCTTCCGCCGGATTCCAAAGTGGCAGTTTTTCAAAAACCTCTGTAAAATAGGCGGTTAAACCAAGTTCATCTTCAACAACCCTCAATTTGGACACGGAACCGTCAGGATGAACAAAAAAGCTAAGTTTAACATCTAATGTTTCTGAGGTTATTCCCAGAAATTTGTCTTCAGGAATGTTCAGTTTTTGGAGAAGTTCTTTGGAAAACTCCTCCTTACTCACAACCGGTGTTGCTTTTTTTACAATGGAAGTTATCGGATCCTGTGCGAAAATTATTTGTGTGATCCCAAAAAATAAGAACAGTAATAGTTTCGAATACGGCATTTTAAACATTTCCTTAAATTAATATGAAATAATCTTGACGAGAGTTCCTTGCTCATCAAAGAGAAACCATTTCCCTTTTTTGTCCCAGACAATCATTTTATCATCTGTTCTTTGCTTACTAAGACCAAACTCCGATATATTTCCGTTTTCATAAAAAAGATAATTGATACAATAGTCTTTATGATATACTTCTTTGCGCACACGTTTATGACCATCATAATATAACCAGATACCCTTTTCATTACCCATTTTGTCATACCTTCCTTCTATAAGCGCTCCTTCTGCACGATCTTTTTTAGTCTGATAACGCCATTTGCCTACCCTAACACCATCTTTCTCCTTATTGACAGAACAAGATACTATAAATGGAATTGACAAAAGAAACATCCATACTTTTTTCATATTAGATCGTAATTTAGTTCGTTTTACAGAGTTGTAATCAAAATTAAAATAACAAGCAAAACAGAGTGATGAAGTCTCTATACTGATATATTGTTATTTTGCTTTTTGTAAATGTATCGGTAAAGTTACATAAGATCGTACTACTCTGCCGTTTATTTTCCCCGGAATCCAACCTTTTGTGCCTTTTACAGCTTGTAAAACAGAAGCATTACACGCAGAAAGATCTGATTTTAAAATTTCAGGATTAGAAACCGTACCGTCTCTTTCAACAATAAAACGAAGCAGTATCTCTAAGTTCTTCTTTTTAATTTTCTCTCGTTGACAAATCATGTTGTCCTGAATACTTTCGTAAAATTTTTCGTAACCTGCCATATAATAAGCGACTTTATCAACTGTTTCATATATAGGCTCTTCTTCCAAAGTAGCAGATGGTTTTAAAGTCTGAGAAAAAGAGTGCATACAAAAAAGCAGCATTAGCAGTGTAGTTAAATGTTTCATATGATTTTTTTGGGCTAATTTAACAACTTTTGTTAATAGTATAGTGAAAAAAAACATTAAAAAACTTCTTTTACTCCTTTTATAAGAAGTATTTTTGCTAAAAACGGGAGTTTTGAACACATTCATTTACAAAAATACTACCATTCATTATAAAGATTCCGGAAAAGGGAATGCCCTGATCTTTCTCCATGGTTTTCTGGAAGATCATACCATGTGGAAAAACCTTGCTACTTCATTTGAGACTAAATACAGAGTAATTTCTGTTGATTTGTTAGGTCACGGTCAATCGGGTTGTTTGGGATATATACATACAATGGAGGATCATGCCGATATGCTTTTTTCTTTGCTTACGGAACTACGCTTGCGAAAAGTAAGCCTCATTGGTCATTCTATGGGAGGTTATATTGCCCTTGCTTTTGCAGAACTCTATCCCGATTATGTACGCAATCTCGTTCTTATCAATTCATCGGCAAGAGCTGATAGTGAAGAACGAAAAAACAATAGAGACAGAGCCATTGAAGTAGTGAAAAGAAACAGTGATGCTTTTATAAAAATGGCTATCAGTAATTTGTTTCTATCAGAATTTCAGGAAACACTAAAAAAGGAAATTGAGGAAAGTATTGCTACAGGTCTTCGCACTCCGGTACAAGGTATTATTGCTTCTCTTGAGGGTATGAAAATCAGAGAAGACCGAGAGGTATTACTCCATTTCGGCCCCTATCCCAAACTGATGATTAATGGCATTCATGACACAGTTATTGCTATAGATGATATAAAAGATCAGACTTTTGGTACAGAAGTAGAAACACTTTTTCTGAACGGAGGTCATATGTCGGTTTTAGAGCATCCAAATGAAGTACAAAATGCGCTGTCGGTTTTTCTGAAAAAGAAATAATTAACCCATATTTTCTTCAAATGCTATTTTTGGGTCTAATATTTCTAAAATCAGTCCGATGAGTTCATTTTTGAAAGCATCAATTATATCTGGGCTGATAACCGTTTGTATGTGTTTATCCTGTTCAAGATTGAACAATAAAAAGCCTTCTTTTCGGTTTTTAAAAGAATAAATACCAACTTCAAGAGGGTATAACTGTTCCTCATTCTGATACATCAATGCATACCCTAAGAGCTGGATAACTTTTTCATATTTCAAATCTGCAGTCAATCCATCAAAAGTTTTGATACGCACCTGATTTTTCTCAACCCTGCCTGTCTTGTAATCAATGATACGCAAGGTATTGTTTCGGATCTCAATCCGGTCTACAATACCCGAAATCTTAACCGGATAAGGCAATCTCTCATCTGTAATTTCATAAGACAGTTCTTTCTCAAGAGCAAGTATCTTTATAGCATCACCATTTATTATGGCTTCTTTTTCAAAATTCAGATAATGTATAATATTTCTTTTAGCAACTTCATAGGCCAGAAGATTTTTACCGAGCTTATCTTTTGCGTTTGAATAAATTAATTCAAACTGACTGTTGATTTCCGCTTCTACCTTCTGTTCCATTTGTTGCATATTTTCCAACGTAAGGTATTGATTCAGATAAGGACGAAACAATTCTTCCAATGAGTTATGAATTATAGTTCCCAAAGTATTTAATGCTACATTTTCTTCCACCTCATCCAATTCACGAATGCGTAAAATACGCTGAAAATAAAATTGAATAGGGTTTCTCAAATAATTGGACAAAGCAGATGGAGAAAATCCTTTTTCAGTCGCTATTTTTTTCAATTCAGACAATAATCCGGAAGATTTGGGAATAGTGAGCGGTTCATAAGCTTTGTCTGGTATGAAAGAATAATAATCAGAATTAATAAGGTTATGGTTTGGTTGCTTTTCGATCTCAAGTTGTGTAATAAAACGACTTTTTTCAGCACTGTTCATACCTTCCGTTTCTGAATTATAAATCAGATATACATTACCGGCTCTTTTTATCATATGATAAAAGTGGTAACTGTAGATAGCATCTTTTTCTTTATAGGTTGGTAAGCCCAACTCCTGTTTTACATCGTATGGAATGAAAGAATTATTTGATTTACCTGAAGGAAACTTTCCTTCATTGAGTGATGTTATAATTACGGTATCAAAATCGAGAACACGACTTTCCAAAACCCCCATAATCTGTAAACCTTCCAACGGCTCTCCTTCAAAAGACACTTCTGCCAGATCTGCAATTTGTTTATACATGATATACAGCTGCTCAGGTGTAGCAACAGCTTCATATGTATCTATGTAATTTTTGATTTGATTTACTGCCTTATACATACTAAAAAGAAAAGTAAGCGACAGGCGATCGTCTATCTGTTGAAGGTATTTTTTGATATGAAGTATAATTTCCTGTATTCTTTCAACGATTTCGTTTACCGGAATATCCCATTTGCCGATAACCAGTTCATAAAATGGTGTTGTTTTATCCTGTAGTTCCAGTAGGGTGTCATTAGAGAAAAACGTAAGATTGTTTCTGTTGATTTTCTTTACCACATTATCTCCGTTTAAAAGAAGGAATAACAGAGGATGTGACAATACCTCAACTACTTCTTTATGATAATAGACATAGGTTTTTTGATTTCTTTTTAAAGCGTTGATATGCATTTTGAACACCTTGTTCAAAAAGATTTGAATAGGATTTGAAGCACTTTCATATCCCATAGTAATATTGAACCCTTTGATGGATTTCGGAAGCGAGTACAACACAGGCATCAGTAATTTTTCGTCACTTAAAATTACCGCTACTTTGGTGAGATCACTGTTCTGTTTCTGGAGATCTTCAATAATTTTTCCTGCGATTTTAGCCTGCCCAACTGCTTTTGGAGTACCGATGACATGAATATCTTTTTGGTGTCGGAATTCGTCTACTATCCATTCATACGGATGTGTTTTGTAGTATCCCCAATTTTCTTTTATTTTTCTTGCAAAATATCCTGCATCATGATAGGGATCATTCAAAAACTGAATATCCTGATCCCAAAACACTCTCGCCTGGTTATTTTTCAGCAAATGTTGAATTATTTTTTCTTCTGCCTGATTCAAAGCATTAAAACCGGAAAAGTAATATTTTAAATGCGATCTGTTTTTAGAAAAATATTCCAGATTATTTACTGCCTCTCTGTAAACTAATCCTTGATATCCGGCTTTTTTAGATAATAAATGGGCATATAATTGATTATAATACAAAGGCAGTGTTTCCCAGAAATTCAGATAATTCTGAATCATAGAAGTTCTGTTTTCAAGATCCAGTGCCCAATGCTTAATATCCTCAATATCTTTAAGATAAGAAAAAACATGAATGGGATTCAATAAATAACGATCTATTTCATTAAAATCCTGAATGAGCATTTTTGCCCAATTCGAAAACACCTCAAAAGCTTGTTGATTTTCTTTCGGAGTGATGCTTTTATAGACTTCATAAAATTCAAACAATAAAGCTACAGGATCCAATACATTTACTGAGGCCATTTCTTTAATCAGCTCATCTATGCTAATAATCTGAGGAGCAAAAAAAGTAGTATCGGTATACTTTTTCATTCGTTCCAACAGGAAAACTTTTGCTCTTTTATTAGGTAAAACAACAATAGCTTCACTAAAATCCGAATCAAAGTCGTCAAATAGCTGCTGTGTTAACTTATCAAGAAAGGTAATATTTTGCATAGGTTAAATATAAAAAAAACGCCTCATATATGAGGCGTTTCTTTTTATTAAAGTCGTTGTAAATTATTTGATTAATCTAACTTCTGTACGACGGTTATTAGCTTTACCAGCTGCTGTTTTGTTTGTATCGATTGGACGTTTAGATCCGAATCCTTCAGCAGTTAAACGATCAGCTTTAATTCCTTTAGAGATCAAATAATCTCTTACTGCATTTGCTCTGTCTAAAGATAGCGGATCATTGATTTTATCACTTCCTGAACTATCTGTGTGACCTTCGATTGCAAACTTAGCTGTTGGGAATTGTTTCATCACGTTAGCCATGTTATCCAATACTGCGAATGATTTCTCTTGGAAAGTAGATTTATTCGTGTTGAATAAAATTGTTTTACCATAATCATTCAATTGTTTGATGTGCTCCTCTTTTACTTCAGGACAACCTTTGTTAGAAGCTGGACCAGCAACATCTGGACATTCGTCTAGATGATCAGGCACTCCGTCTCCGTCTCTATCTGGCCATGGACATCCGTTGTTTTCTTTTGGACCAGGAACTTCTGGACACTCATCTTTATGATCAGGAATACCGTCTCCATCTGTATCAGGACATCCGTTGAATTGAGCTAATCCAGGAACTTCAGGACACTCATCATTGATATCAGGAATACCGTCATCGTCAGTATCAGGACATCCATTAAATTTAGCAGGACCTGGTTCGAATGGACAGTTGTCTAAATGATCTGGAATACCGTCTCCATCAGAATCAGGACATCCGTTGAATTCTTTAAGACCAAAAACTTCAGGACACTCATCGTATTTATCTAAAATACCATCTCCGTCTGTATCTTTACCTCCGAAACGGAATGTAATTCCAGCCATATGCTGTAAATGTGAAGGTACTGAAATATCATTTGCTCTAATAACAGCATCATCTTCAAATTGTTTTTTGTAAGTAGATGAAATGCTTAAACCGATATTCTCAGAAAACCAAATATTAAGTCCTAAACCTCCGGCTACGTGTCCTGATGAAGCTTTCCCTAAGAAAGTATATCCCCCTCCAAGGTTCACTACAGGATCAAACCATTTAGAACCAATTAAACCACCGATGCTGTATTTAAACATACCATCAACACCGTAATACATTAAATCTGTAGATTGTAAAGTATAATCGATTGGATCATCATTTCCAGGGGTATAAACGCCCATTGCCACTTTCTTCACTTTGTTTACAGAACCTGTAATACCAAAAGATAAGTTACCACCTAAGTATCTGTTTACACTTAAAGTAGAAACTGATGGTAAAATACTCCAGTTATCAGTTTGGAAATATTGTCCTAATCGTTGACTTACATCGCCACCCATTGCACTAACTCGTGCTCCGTCGATTGCGTTAACCCCTACAGAAACTGCCCAAGGTTGATCAGCTGTTTGCGCATTAGCCGAAACTCCGGCTAACATGACAGCAGCTGCAAATAATTTGTTTAGATGCTTCATAACTATTATTTATTTTTTTTTACTTACTGTAATATAGTGACAAAAATACATTGTTAATCGTAATAAACAAAAAAATATGTTAATTATTTTTAATCCTGAGGCACTATATATGTTAATATTACACTACTTTAAGCTCTTTTCCTACTTTTATGAATGCTTTAATCGCTTTATCAAGATGTTCCTGAGTATGAGCAGCAGATAATTGCACACGGATTCTTGCTTTTTCCTTAGGTACTACCGGAAAGAAGAAGCCTATTACATAAATACCCTCTTCAAGCAGTTTATCTGCCATGTTCTGAGACAGTTTAGCATCATAAAGCATAACCGGAACAATCGCTGAGTCTCCGTCAATTATATCGAAACCAGCTTCTTTCATACCCTTTTTGAAATAGTTGGTATTCCATTCAAGCTGATCGCGTAGTTTAGTATCCTTAGAAAGTAACTCAAAAACTTTTAAAGAAGCTCCGACGATAGCTGGTGAAAGAGAATTAGAAAACAAATAGGGTCTTGAGCGCTGGCGTAAGATTTCAATAATTTCCTTTTTAGCAGTTGTATATCCACCCATAGCCCCCCCTAATGCTTTACCAAGTGTTCCTGTGATGATGTCTACTCTACCTAACACATTCTTAGCTTCCATCGTTCCTTTTCCGGTAGCTCCGATAAACCCTGCCGCATGACACTCATCTACCATTACCATAGCATCGTATTTATCTGCCAGATCACAAATCTTATCTAAAGGCGCCACTAAGCCGTCCATAGAAAAAACACCATCAGTAACGATAAGCTTAAACCTTCTGCCTTCAGCATTAGCCTGTATTAGTTGTTTCTCAAGATCTGCCATGTCATTATTTTCATAGCGGTAACGTGCTGCTTTACAAAGACGAACTCCATCTATGATAGAGGCGTGATTAAGACTATCAGAAATAATACAATCTTCAGCGCCTAACAAAGGTTCAAAAACGCCACCATTTGCATCAAAAGCTGCGGCATATAATATAGTATCTTCTGTTCCGTAAAAAGAAGCAATCTCAGCTTCTAATTTTTTATGAATATCCTGAGTTCCACAAATAAAGCGAACAGATGACATACCAAAACCATGCGAATCAAGCGCATCTTTTGCTGCCTGTACCACTTCAGGGTGCGAGGATAATCCTAAATAATTGTTCGCACAAAAGTTTAAAACGGTTTGTCCGTTATCAATTTTAATTTCAGCTCCCTGCGGAGAAACAATAATACGTTCTTTCTTAAAAAGTCCATTATCTTTTATCGTGTCAAGTTCCTTTTGCAGGTAATCCTTAATAGCTCCGTACATAATTTCGTTACTGTGTTTGATTAATTGTTTACAAATGTATTATTTTTAAATCATCCTGTAAATAAAGTAATACTTTTTTAGATACATCATATCCCATTTCCTCTAAAGCCATAGCATATTCATTGACTTGTTTAATATACTTTTCCTGTTCATTTCCGGTTTTATAATCCAACAGATAGGCTTTTTTACCCAGCACTGTTACCCTGTCGGGCTTTATATTTTCATAATTCTTTTTTAAGATTGTTCTTTCTGAAAATACAACAGCTTTTTCATTATAAAAATCCTGCAATTCCGGATGATTTACAATTTTCTCCATCATTTCACGTATGGGAATTTTTTTGTCTTTTGTCAGAAAGCCTAAACTAAGTGCATTCTCAACAACTTCATCAATATCACTTTTGTAGTGTACAGCAGCCATGAGCTCATGGACTAAATTTCCGAATTCAATCGCTTTTTGTGCCTGGGAATCCCACATAACAGCCTCCCGTTCTGCAATCTTAATCATATCAGTTGTAATGCCTTCTTCCACAGCTGTAATCATAACCGGTTTTTTCCTGAATTGGTCATCATCTTTGACAGAAACTCTTGACTGCTCTCCAAATGAAAAGACCGTTTGCTGTTCATCATACATTTCTTCGTTCATCAGAAAACGTATAAATTGGGACGAGAGATTATTTGGCAATCCGCTTTTATTAATGTTTTTATATGAAATCACATATAGTTGCTCTTCAGCACGTGTCAGTGCCACATACAATACATTGATATTATCGAGCATCTGTTCCTGTTTTTTTACATCAAACAGCTCCTGTGCCTTAAGTCCGTATTCCCGTACATCATTTTTTAGATCGATCAAAGCTTTAGGAATACCGAGAGCCTCTCCTTCTTCGAAATCAATCCATATCTTATCTCTTGATCTTGAGTAATCTTCTTCTGCAAATGGAAAAATTACTACAGGAAATTCTAATCCTTTAGATTTATGAATGGTCATCAACTGTACCGCATTGATATTTTCAGGAGAAGGGATGCTCAATTTCTGAAAATTAGAATCCCAATATGTCAGAAAATCAGTAATACTGCTCTGATATTTTACCGTACGCTCCAATACAAGGTCCATAAAATACTGGACATACGAAAGTGTTTTTTTCTCTTTAATCAGGCTGTCAACTATATACTCTGTTGCGGCATACAGAGAATTTTTACGCGCAAATGAAAAGTCTATCGTTATCCCGTGTGTAGCAAGCCAATTCTGAAACATAATTTCATTTTCAATAGAAATTCCGGCTGCAATGAAATCATGAACAGGGAGATCCTGTTGCTTATATCTGGCTGCAAAATATAAAAACTGGGCTTTTGCTTCCTTGTCCCTGTCGTTTTTGAGATATCGGAGTACATTTAACAGCACTCTTACTTCTGTTGCATTATTAATCAAAAGTGTTTCTGAAGATATAATAGGAATATTCTGCTCTGTCAGAAAATTTGCCAGTAATACCCCTTCTGATCTACGTCTGGTAAGAATCACGATATCAGCATATTCAAACCCTTGCGCTCTTACTGCATCTATTACCCGTAAGGTTTCATCCAAATACTGTTGCTGTTTCGTCAGCTCAGACAGCTCAGCTTCGTCAATATTTTTTTCTAAGAGGGTAATCTGAACATACCCTCCTGATTTGGGATTGATATGCTGGTAACTTCCTGTATCATATAACAGATGGTAATCAGAGTTTGAGAAATTATGCGCCATCTGTTTAAAAAAACGATTGTTAAAGGTAATGACTTCAGAATAACTTCTGTAGTTCGTTTCTAAATTGCGGGTATCTTTTGACGGATTTGAAAACGGATTTTCATCCTTACTCAATGCAATAAACTGCTCTGCCTTTCCGCCACGCCATCTATAGATCGACTGTTTTGGATCCCCTACAATCATTAGACTGCCTTTCGCTCCGTAATTATCTTGTCCGGACAGGGCATTATCAATTAACGGAATAAGATTCTGCCACTGCATTTCTGATGTATCCTGAAACTCGTCTATAAAAAAATGCCTGTATTTTTCCCCTAAGCGCTCATAGATAAAAGGAGCCGGCTGGTTTTGTATTTCTTTATTGATTATAGCATTAAACTGAGCTATCGAAAGAACATTTTGCTCTTCCTGAATGCGGCTCAATTCAAGATTAATCAAATTCAGCAAAGACAGAGGGGTAAGGTTTTTCAAGAAGGCTTCATAGAAATAAAACTTACCATACAGGGCATAGATAGCGTTTGTCTTTTCTAAAAAATAGGGAATAAGACTGAGGATTACAGGTCCATCTACAGCCGTCTTATTTGCTTTAATATCTTCGGGATTGATATACTTTTTTGAAGTATTAGAAAAACGATCTTCAAGGATAGACTGAATGTGCTTTGGAAAATACTGTCCGCTAAAAGATTTAAGCTCTATCTGATTTTGCTGAATAAGCGTCATTATTTCCTGTGCGAGATGCACAATTTCAGCATGTATTTTTTCTTTTTGTTCCTTAACCTTTTTTCTCAGATCGATAAAATCTGGTAATGATTTTTCCTGAAAAGATTTTAATTCGTCTCTGTTATTCTCATTCAGCAGTAAACTTCCAACTTCCAGCAATTCTTTGGTTATGTCCCAACTCTTATCATTATCTGCTTTTTCCAAAGCAAACTCGAGCAATAATTTTGTAAGTTGTTTATCAGAGCCCGCTTTAGCGATAATAGCATCCACAGCTTCCTGCAATAAAGCCTCAGTTTCTAAAGAAACATCAAAAGAGACCGGAAGATTTAAATCATGAGCAAATGAACGGATTACCTTATGTGTAAATTTATCAATGGTAGATATATCAAAAGCAGCGTAATTATGAATGATATTCTTAATAATCCTTTTTGATTTCTCTCTGATTAACGCTACATTTTGCCCTGTTTCCTGAGCGATTTCCTGCATAAGAGAGGCCGTCCTTTGTGTCACTTCCGGCAAGCTGAAAGCATAAAGACTGCTTACTACTCTGCTTTTCATCTCATTAACCGCTTTATTGGTAAAAGTAATGGCCAGAATCTTCTTATATGCATCATCTGTCGGAGCCAGAAATAAAATTTTCAGATATTCCTTTACAAGGGTATACGTTTTTCCGGAACCTGCTGAAGCATTATATATAGAGAAAGATGTTTTATCCAAAATGATGTTTTTTACAATTGTGTTAACTTTATTTACGGCAACATAACTTTTTTAAGTTAACAAATATTACTAAATTTGAATAAAAATAATACTAATCTTATAAATAAAAAATTATGGCATTTGAGTTACCAAAATTACCATACGCATATGACGCTTTAGAGCCGCATATCGATGCTCGTACAATGGAAATCCATCATACAAAACATCACAATGCATATACGACAAATTTAAATGCAGCTATTGAAGGTACTGCTTTGGAAGGAAAATCAATTGAAGATATTTTAACCAATTTAGATTTGAATAACAAACCGGTACGTAACAACGGTGGCGGTTATTACAATCACAACCTATTTTGGGAAATTCTTGCACCTAATGCAGGAGGGGAACCTAAAGGAGCTCTTGCTGAAGCAATCAATGCAGCTTTCGGATCATTTGAAGCATTTAAAGATACGTTTTCAAAAGCAGCAGCTACTCAATTTGGTTCAGGATGGGCATGGTTAGTTGTTAAAGACGGAAAATTAGAAGTAGGTGGTACACCAAATCAGGACAATCCGTTGATGCCGAATGTAGGTATTTCCGGAACTCCGATATTAGGTTTAGATGTATGGGAACATGCTTATTACCTGCACTATCAAAATCGTCGTCCAGACTACATCAACGCATTCTTTAATGTGGTAAATTGGAATAAAGTAGCTGAAAAATTTGAAGCTGCTAAATAATTTAAAGACATTTTGAGTCATTATAAAAAAATCGCTTACTTTTAAGCGATTTTTTTATGCTTGTATGTTAGAAATTATTTATCAGGACGATTATTTAGTAGCCATCAATAAACCGCATGGCCTGTTGGTACATCAATCACCTATTGCCCGTGATGCAGATGAATTTGCCATTCAGTTACTAAGGGATCAGTTGTTAAAAAAGGTATATCCTGTACACCGGATCGATCGGAAAACATCAGGAGTTTTGCTTTTTGCATTCGATAAAGAAATCAACAAAAGTCTTACAGAACAGCTGACACTTAAAACTGTTGAAAAAATCTATCATGCCATTATCAGAGGGTATACACCCGATGAACTTTTTATTGATTATCCTTTATACAAAGACAATGGTGTACTGCAAGAGGCACAAACCCGAATCAGAACACTCGACAGAGCAGAGATAAATATACCATCGGGAAAACACAGCTCCTCCAGATATTCCTTTATTGAAGCTGCTCCAATAACAGGCAGAATGCATCAGATCCGTAAACATCTGGCACATATCTTCCATCCGATCATTGGAGACCGGCCTCATGGATGCAATAAACAGAATAAAATATGGCTTGAAAAATTTGAAATGAACACCATGCTGTTACATTCACATAAGATGGTATTTACGCATCCTGTCACAAAGGAAAGAGTAGCACTAATTGCAAATCCGCAAACTGAATTCCGGCGTGCTTATGAAATATTGGCTTTCGGTAAGGAAATTCCAGTAATGTGTTCTGATAAAAATTAACGGCTGCTTAACTAAAAAACACTATTATTAATAGCATATTCGCATACAAAAAGCGACTCCATTTATGAACACTTTCTATTACATTTTATCCTGTCTCTCTATTTTTGCCAGTCTAATTCCTTTAATACAGAATCAACACTGGACTTTTAGAATTTTTGACTTTGGAAAAGTTCAGATACTCGTCATACAAACCATATTGTTCATTACTTCATGGTTTTTAGTTACCCCATCTAATTTATTTTATATAATACAGACCGCATTGCTGGGTTGTATGATTTATGAAATTTCATTGCTTTATAAATACACTCCGCTATACAAAATTGAAAAGCTGGAAAAGACAGAGCGTTCTTCGCGAAGCATATCTCTTGTTTCCGCAAATGTATATCAGTTCAATACAGAATATCAGCGCTTTATTGATTTTGTAAAAAAAGAAAACCCGGATATTATATTAACCATGGAATCCGATAAAAAATGGGAAGATGCTTTACAGGTTTTCAAAAAAGATTATCCTTACTTTCATGAAATAGGATTAGAAAACACATATGGTATGCATCTCTATTCCCGTATAGAAATTACAGCCTGTAAAGAACACTATTTTATCGCAGATGATATACCCAGCATTGAAGCGACACTAAAAACAAAAGACGGATTCGAATTTGTGTTTTTTGGGGTACATCCACCACCACCGAGTCCAACAGAAGAAGATAATTCTAAAGAACGGGACGGAGAATTACTGGCTGTAGCAAAAAAAGTAAGAAAACAACAAAAAACAAGCGTTGTTGTAGGAGACTTTAACAATGTGGCATGGGCAAAATCTTCTGTACTCTTCAGAAAAACATCTCACATGATTGATCCGAGAATCGGTCGGGGACTGATTTCTACTTTTCACGCCCGATATTGGGTATTACGCTTTCCAATTGACCAGATGTTTCATACAACAGATATCTTTGTAGAAGAAATCTCAGCAAAAGAAAATTTCGGATCAGACCATTTACCTTTATATTGCAGATTTTTTATTGACAAAAGGAACGATGATCAGAAAGAACAGATAGAACATCTTGAACAGGAAGAAATGGAGGAAGTAGATGAAATGATATCGGAGGGAAAAAAAGAGGAAAGCAACCGAGAAGCAATTGCAACGGAATAGGTCTAATCTTATAATTGTTTTATATTTGTATGGATTTACACTTAATTTATGAAAGCATACGTATCTATTGATTACACCGGAAGAAAAAAACTAAACAAAGAAATAATTGCTTTGGGAATGGCTTTGGGAAGCGCAAATGTAGAGCAGCATATTTTTGTTGACAAAAATCCGTTGGAAGAAGGTCAGGAGTCCGAATTGATGCATAAAGCTTTACAGGAAATCGATACCTGTAATTTTTTAATTTTAGAATGTTCTCATTTAAATGTAACTTCCTGTATCGAAGCTGGATACGCAAAAGCAAAGCGTAAACCAATTGTTTATCTGCAGAATGAAAGTGCTACAATTTCGCCTGTCCTTTCAGGAATAAGTAATTTTCATATTTTTTACAGCTCTCCAAAAGATTTATTCGATCAGATGAGTGAATTTCTCAAAAACATACTGCCTCAGAAATAAGAATTTTACAGGTTTCTGCGCTCTATACTATGACATCATACCGCATATTCCATCCGATAGAAAAGCATCGTTTACCAAAAGATATCTACCTTTTATCATTATCCGTTTTAACATCTTGTTTTGCGCTATTTTGCTTTATAAATCCTCCTGTAAAAAGCGGATTAAAGCTAATTGTTATACTGGTATGCACAGCAAGTTGGATGATGCTCTTTTTACAATGGTTTGTCAATGATAAAACTGTTGATTTCAGAAAAGGAGTTTTCAAAGGTTTACTGACTCTTGAAAAAGACCGGATTATATGTGATGACAAAACATATCTTATCAAGGATATAGAAAACATCTCTATCACTAACAGCGATTATAAATATAAACATCAACGCTGTAAGATTTTTGGTCCGAGACTTTCCATTGGAACCAAAAATGTTATAACACTACAGTTAAAAAACAAAACGCTTGTAAAAGCTTTCTTTCAGCAGGAACACGACAACCAAATAGTAGCCTCAGAACAAGAGCTTATCTCCTATTTTCAAGAAGGCATTCTTGGTAAAAAAAACCTCATCAATCTCATCGGCAGTTTCTGATACTGACTTCTTCTCAAATATATTAGTATATTTGTTATAAATCCAAAACAGCAAAGCAATGAAAAAACATACGATTGCAGGTGTAGCTATTGTGTTGGCTCTATTGACATCTTGTAATAAAAAAGAAAATATGTCTTCTGAAACAGCTATGATTGACAGCTTGAAACAGGTACAGTTTGAAGGTGATAAATTTGCTGACATTGAAGTTCTGAAATATGACATCCCGGGCTGGGACAAACTTACGCTAAAAGAAAAAAAACTCGTTTATTATTTAGCAGAAGCCGGATATTCGGGCAGAGATATCTACTGGGATCAAAACTATAAGTTCAATCTTAAAATCCGGGCAGCACTTGAAAACATATATACCCATTATACAGGAGATAAAAATAACGAAGACTGGAAAAAATTTGAAATCTACTTAAAAAGAGTATGGTTCTCTAACGGAATTCACCATCATTATTCCAATGACAAAATAAAACCGGGGTTTTCACAATCCTATTTCCAGCAGCTGTTAAAAGACACTAAAACCAATCTTGACGGTAGTATTGTAGAAATTCTTTTCAATGCAGTAGATGACAAAAAAGTAAACCTTGATGAGTCAAAAGGATTAATCAAAGGATCTGCAGTTAATTTCTACGGTAAAAACATCCTCGCAAAAGATGTAGAGGATTTTTATAACGCTATGAAAAATCCGGACTCAGAACGTCCATTATCCTTTGGCCTGAACTCTAAACTTGTCAAAACCGAATCGGGTAAACTGGAAGAGAAAATTTGGAAAAGTGGCGGTATGTACGGATTTGCTATTGACAAAATTGTTTTCTGGCTGGAAAAAGCGGTTGAAGTAGCAGAAAATGAACCTCAGGCAGATGCGTTGCGCTTACTGATCAAATATTATAAAACAGGTGATTTAAAAACATGGGATGATTATAATATTGCCTGGCTAAAAGCGACAGAAGGAAATATCGACTATATCAACGGATTTATTGAGGTATATAATGATCCGCTTGGACACAAGGCTTCCTATGAAAGTACGGTTCAAATCAAAGATTTTGATATGTCTGCAAAAATGGAAGTCATCTCTAAAAATGCCCAATGGTTTGAAGATAACTCTCCTTTAGTACCGGAGCACAAGAAAAAGAACGTTGTAGGTATTTCTTATAAAACGGTAATTGTAGCAGCAGAATCCGGTGATACTTCTCCGGCTACACCGATAGGTGTAAACTTACCGAATGCTGATTGGATCAGAGCCGAACACGGATCTAAATCTATTTCATTAGGAAATATTATCGAAGCTTATAACAAAAGTGGCGGAAGTGAAAAGCTAAAAGAGTTTGCTTTTAACGAAGAAGAAATACAGCTGGCAGAACGCTATAGCGAGCTTGGAGATAAATTACACACTGCTTTGCATGAAGTTGTAGGCCATGCATCAGGTCAGATCAATAAAGGTATCGGCACTCCTAAAGAAACTTTAAAAAGTTATGCCTCAACATTAGAAGAAGGTAGAGCTGATTTAGTAGCTTTATATTACTTATACAATCCTAAAATTCAGGAACTGGGATTGGTAGATGACTGGAAAAGTCTTGGAAAAGCAGCCTACAATGATTATATCCGCAACGGATTAATGACACAGCTGGTACGAATTGAACCTGGAAAAAACATTGAAGAAGCGCATATGCGAAACCGCCAGTGGGTAAGTGCTTGGGTATTTGAAAAAGGAAAAGCTGAAAATGTTATTGAGAAAATTGTACGTGACGGTAAAACCTATTTCAAAATCAACGATTATGAAAAACTACACGTTTTATTCGGAGATCTTTTACGCGAAACGCAACGCATCAAATCGGAAGGAGATTATGAAGCAGGTAAAAATCTTGTAGAAAACTATGGTGTAAAAGTAGATCAGCAATTACATAAAGAAGTATTGGAAAGAAACAAAAAATTCAACATCGCTCCTTACAGAGGCTTTGTAAATCCTGTACTTGTTCCTATAAAAGATGCTAAAGGAGAAATAACCGATATTGTAGTTACTTACCCTAAGACTTTTACAGAGCAAATGCTTTATTATTCTAAAAACTATAATTTTCTGCCTTTAGAAAATTAGAAAAATCCACTCAATTGAGTGGATTTTTTGTTATCTGAGCAAATTAATGCTTACGGTTGCAAGTTGTGAATCAGGAAATTTTCGGAACAATTTCTCATCAGGTTCCAATCCTGCCTCTTTACATATTTTATGAAACACTTCTACTTCCACGATATACTGATCCGAAAAGCCATGCGTAGCATCATAAGCAGTAGCTGGTGTCAAACCGAGATTTTGAGAAGTAATATCTGGTGAAATAGTATGAAGTTCTATAACAAGCAATCCGAATTTTTTGATATAAGGTTGCCATTTCTTCATATGCTCCAACAGATTTTCCTCTACTTCATTGTTGGTCAGATAATTCCCTCTGTAAGCAAATGCTCCTGTAGAAGTACTGATGCGATCCGGATTTATATGCACAGGCTGTTTCCAGATGCGATTGTGATCCAGAAATGTGCGGATGTTCAGCAAATCATTCAGATCGATGTTATAATTCTCTCTCAGATCTGCAGACAACCGTTCAGGATCCCCAATATCACCCCAAATTACTTTTGCCCATATATCGTTATTGATTAAGTTGGCTCTTGTTATTTTCAGAGCTGCCTGATTGTAATCTGCACCTACCAAGAACAAAGGATACTCATCGAGGTGTTTCCCTCTCAGGGTACGTCTTTCGATTGTTTCAAAAAGATGTTGTAGAAAAGCCCCATTACCACAACCCATATCCAAAACTCCTTTGGGCTGATTTTCCAAAGGCTGATTAAATATTTCTATGATAAAATTATCTATCACCTTAAAATAAGTAGCATGAGCACCACCACTGCCCCAAACATTCATAGCACGATCTACATGTATTTCATCTTCATCAATACCTGTTTCACGAATCTTTTCTGCTGCTCCGAACAACAGATCTTCCATCTTGGCAAACATGGGTAAATAAGAAACTGTTACTCCGTAAGAAGCTGCTCTTCTTGCAAAAAACAATCCCGTTTCTGTAAACTGGTAATTGTCTTTATTCTTTGTAAACCATTCCAAACCGGTTAAAAAATCCAGTATCTTTTCGAAACAAGCCGGTTCTTTATGAAACTCTTCTGCTTTGAATGAAGTTTCCATAAAATATTTATGAAACATCCCGTTCATTCCTAAACGTACAATAGTAGGCCCAACAAGGTGCCCTTCAATATGCTTTAATATTTGGGATTGAATATTTCTCTCCTGTTCATTTTCAGAGAATGTAATACCAAAGTGATGCTGATGTTTTTCAAAGAGGACAGCCAATTTATCAAAGGGTTCTTTTTCAAAATTACGCGGATGAAAATCCATTGTATACCGTAGAAAATCATTTACTTCCCTGTACAGATAAGCATATTGTAAAAAATAAGCCGTCTTATCATTACTTAAAAGCGTAACTTCATTATCCTTGTTATCAACTGAATAATTGATAAATCCCTGTGAAGCCAATACGCGAAAAGCTACATTAAGATAGCCTTTATTCGCGTTAAATTTTTCAGTAGCTTCATCTAATGTAAAAAAAGATTTTTCCAGAAATTCATTCAGAATGTTTTTGTCGTGCAAAGTCGCCACGACAGGAGCTGTAACCAATCCGTCAAGATGTTGAAAGATGGTACTTCTTAATTGTTTTTTATCCATGGATGGAATTGTTTTAAATCATTTATAATTATGAACAGTACATAATCTCAGTAGTGGTTACTGATACATGATTGTATTTTACTTTGCAAAGATTATTTTTTTTAATAAATTTAGAGGAAAGACTTGTCTTAAAAATAACTTAAATAAGATGAAAGCCCTATTAATTGTTGACCTTCAGAATGATTTCTTACCTAATGGGAGTCTGGCAGTAGCCGATGGTGATCTTATTATCCCGGTAATAAATGAACTGCAAAACTATTTTGATATTATTGTTGCAACACAAGACTGGCATCCGCTCCAACACAAAAGTTTTGCCTCTAACCATGAACATAAAGAAGCGTTTGATGAAGTTGTACTAAACGGACAACAACAGACTCTCTGGCCAGATCACTGCCTGCAAAACTCGTATGGTGCTGCCCTTTCTTCCGCTTTACATCAGGAAAAAATATGTGCTGTTTTCAGAAAAGGGATGAATCCTGAAGTTGACAGCTACAGTGGCTTTTATGACAATGATAAAAGAAATACAACAGGACTCAACGGCTATCTGAAAGAAATGGGAGTAACCCGTGTTTTCATCTGTGGCCTGGCAGCTGATTTTTGTGTGCATTTCACAGCAAAAGATGCACTCTCCTTAGGTTATACTACTTATTTTGTTGAGGATGCTACAAAAGCTATTAATACAGATCATTTCATGGTACAGAAAAAGATGCTGGCAGAAGAAGGTGTTATCTTCACGACAAGTGAAGCTATAAAAAAACCGGCTCTTTAGCCGGTTGTTATATATATTTGAGAACTTCGTTTTTTAGCGCATCATATTCGCCCTGAAGAATAAGACCGTTATCCAACAGTTTTTTATAACTCTGTAATTTTTCAAAAAGCTCTTCTTTTGTAAAATCTGCCAGTGTTTTTTCCTGCTTTTCTGTGTTTTTGTTTTCTTCTACAATTTCCTGTAACTCTGCAATAACTTCAGCACTTTCAATAGCTGGTTGTATCTCACGCGGTACAATTTCGGCAAAACTGTTTACCTCCTCTGTTTCCACAACTTCTATTGCTTCTATTTCTTCTGCCAGAGCTGGTTCTTCAGTGCGTACTGCTTCTGCAATACTTTCAATTGATTTTGCCAGTACGTTTTTACGATCATCTAATTGTTCTTTAGCAAAAGTATAGAGTTTTTTAGCCTGATTTTTAGGCAGGTAATCTATTGTTAGCGTCAGATCATTTTTAGTCATAAATGAAAATTCAGCTCCTAAGATATTTTCTTTCACAAAAGGGATTACGATATCGTCCCAATCATAATCGGTTATATCCATAGATAATCCTAAATTCTTCGGTTTAAAAATAATAATACGCTTATTGGTCATAATGATGCTATCCGGAAAAACCGTTATAGCTGGTTTTTTCTGAACCGCGATATAGCCTACCTCTTCATTTCGCATCAGAATATCCTGTAGTTTTTCCGAGATTTTCTCTACGGCTTTAGGATCCTGATCTTCATTTAATATCTTTTTAAAATTATCTAACATTCTTATTAATTTTCAATTCAAAAATAACAAAAAGAGCAATGCTCCGACTTAATTTATCGTTAAATCTGTTCTCTTACTTTTTTAGGCAGGCTTGCAAAAACCAGTTCGTAAGAATTCCGTATCATATCAAGAACTTCCCTATCCGGTACATCCTGATGAAAGAATACAGTGTTCCAGTGTTTTTTGCTCATATGATATCCGGGAGTTACACCCTGATACCTTTCACGTAGCTCTATAGCTTCTTCCGGATCACATTTTACATTTACAGAGGCCTTTTCCTTCTCCCACTCCGACAGGGAAGATAAAACAAACATCTTGCCTCCTACCTTGAAAACAAGTGTATCTTCATCAAAGGGAAAATGTTCGGTAACACCTTTGAGTGCTAAACAGTAATCATAAAAATCAGTTATATTCATTGTTCCTCCTTTCCTATTGTTCCCAAATGGGTAAATTTAAATCCTTGTTCATATTTTAGTCCGTAACCGAATATCCGATCCATAGATGCATGACTGAAGATAATTACTCCCGCCAGCTGCAGATACGAATATCCCGTATATATTCCAATCATATACAGACTTAAAGCAACAGCCCTGTGGTGAAAAACATTATATGCGGCGGCTCCTGCCCTATTTCCTAAAAGATAGCCCAACATTGAAAAATCCGGTATCAGAAGTAATAACGGAAACCGCCACCAGGCAAAAGGCAGCAAAGCAAACAGGTATATTCCAAAGAGGAATAAACCAAGCTCTTCAATCTGAATGATTTTTTTCATTTTTATAAAATTGCGTATAAAACAGGTTTACTCGGCGATGCATCATTCTCAAAGGAAGCCATCTGTAAATTTAGTAAGTAACTGCCGTCCGGAACTGATGTTTTCACAAAAACCATTTCGGTAATAGTCGCATTCAGCCGTGCATCAGCATTTAGTTGTTTCACGTCCTTCACATTCCAGAAGGCTTTGTGTGCCAATAATTTTCCTTGATCCTGCTCCTTATCTACACTGGGCAGATCGATAAGCAAATGTTGAACTCCACATTCTCTGATATAGTGTGCAGCAGACTCAGACAGATACGGAGGATTGGTATGAGAATAATTTTTTGATTTCTTTTCTTCCAGATTCGGTAATGTACGAATGACCAATGCTTCCGGCAATTTATGAGCCAATAGTTTTTGTACCTGTGCTTTGGTAATGATATAATCATTTTCCCACTGCTCTGGTTCAATAGAAATGAGTTCTGCTGAAAAGAAAAACTGTTTTAAGGTCTGATTGACCGAATAAAAATCCTGTGTAATATGCCCCAAACACTCTGTATGAGTACCGTGAGCATGTGGATTAAAACGAATATTATTAAAATTGGTAGATGACTTGCCCGAAACGACACTTCCGACAAAATCTCCCATATGTACCGGTTCTATTTCAGGTTGTGATAAATACCAGGCAATCGGATTATCCGGACTATTCTGCAAAGACAAAGAGATATCTATGGGTTGCGACAAATCGATTTGGTATTCGTGACCCTGATGGTTTATGAGTGCTTTCATATTTTAAACTTACAAAAAATCTCTCAATCAACCATAAACAATTCGCTGGCAATACCATCTCCGAAAAATTTTCCTTCAGCAGTGGTTTTCAGAACATTGTTTTCAATGACCAATTGTAAAGACTGTATATTTTTTTGAGCATTTTTGAGCAGATAAGTCAGATATTTTTCTCCAAAATCATTTTGCACTTTTTGAAGTGAAACTCCCCACATGGTTCGCAGTCCCGTCATTATATATTCATTATACCGATCATTGAGCGATAACAGTTCTTTTTCTGAGGGGAGTATTCCTGACTGTATTTTTTTTAGATAAAGTGTATTATTGGAGATATTCCATGAACGGTTAACACCATCAAAACTATGTGCAGACGGACCGATTCCTATGTACTTCTTTCCCATCCAGTATGCTGTATTATTTTGAGAAAAATAGCCCGGCTTTCCAAAATTAGACAACTCATAATGCACATATCCGTTTTGCTTTAATAGCTGCATTAACTGCAGAAAATGTTCATGTGCTTCTCCATCATCAGGCATCGGAATCGTTCCTTTAGCAATCAAGCTTGCCAAAGCCGTTTTGGGCTCAACTGTCAATGCATAGCTGGAAATATGCGGAACACCAAGAGTTAGGGCTTTCTCTATATTTTGCTGCCACTTATCCATACTCATTCCGGGAATGCCATAAATCAAATCAATGGAAATATTATCAAAATACCTGCGGGCTGTTTCCAATGACTGCCATGCTTCATCTGCATTGTGCGCACGGTTCATAAGCTGCAGGTCTTCTTCAAAAAAAGATTGTACTCCCACACTTAGTCGGTTGATTTTGGTTTGAGCCAATGCTATGATGCGCTCTTTTGTCAGATCATCCGGATTGGCTTCAAGGGTAATTTCCGCAGTATTTACTACTGAAAAGTTTTCATATATTGACTGAAGTATGGTTTCGATTTCGCTATTGCTTAAAATACTCGGAGTACCTCCGCCAAAATAGATGGTTTCTACTGGCTCTTGTTGCCAATCATCTTTTCTAAGCACTATTTCCTGCAAAATAGCATCCAGCACTTCCTCTTTTTTCTTTAATGAAGTAGAAAAATGAAAATCACAATAATGACAAGCCTGCTTACAGAACGGAATATGTATATAAATACCGGACATTTATTTTACCCTTTCTTTATTTTGATTCACAAAGGCAGCCCATCCCGTATATGATTTTCCCTTTTCAGCTTTACCGGCATTAAAAAAGTGGCACACAGCTGCTGCCAGACCATCCGTAGAATCAAGGTTTTTCGGCAGCTCCTTTAGTCCTAAAAGTTGTTGAAGCATTTTGGCAACCTGCTCTTTGCTCGCATTTCCATTTCCGGTGATAGCCATCTTAATCTTTTTAGGCTCGTATTCCGTAATGGGAATATCTCTTGACAATCCGGCAGCCATCGCAACTCCCTGAGCACGACCAAGCTTTAACATCGACTGCACGTTTTTACCAAAAAAAGGAGCCTCAATAGCGATTTCATCCGGATGATGGGTATCGATTAATTCAATGGTCCGTTCAAAAATAAGACGCAGACGTTTGTAATGATCGTCATATTTAGACAATTGTAACTCATTGAGCTGTAAAAATTCCATTTGGTTTTTCACAACTTTAATAAGCCCAAATCCCATTATAGTGGTTCCGGGATCAATGCCTAAAATGATTTTTTCTGTGGCCAATGTTTTACTTTTGATTAACGCGCTGTTATCGAAAAAATCAATTTCTTTGCGTTATGAAATTTATATCTCCCAAAATTAAGCAATTCTTACTACTAATAACAAAATTATTAGTAGTAGGACTGGCATTTTATTTTATCAAAAGTCAGCTTTCTGAAAAAGAATTTAACTGGGATATTATTTCACAGAGCATCGCTCAGAAAAAGGGCTACTGGTATCTGTTTTTTCTGCTCGTGCTCACTTTTCTCAATCGCTTTATAGAAATTTTGAAATGGCAAAACCTGGCACAGACGGTACGCAGCATATCCGTTTGGGAATCTACGCAACAGGTCTTAAGCGCCATAACATTAGGCATCTTTACTCCTAATGGGATTGGAGAATATGTAGGAAAAGCGTTGTTCTATAAAAAAGACGAAACAGGAAAAATCATTTTATTGAATATGATCTGTAATGGGATTCAGGTTCTTTATGCCATATCTTTTGGTCTGGCAGGTGTTTTTTATATCAATAGCCTGCACGGTTTTCTACCCGCATATACGTCTGTAATACTCTTCGGAGTTCTCTTATTACTTTTCGTATTATTTTTTGCCCTCAGAAAAGTAACGATTAAAACCTATTCACTGGAGTTACTACTGCAAAACATAAGAAAAATTCCACAGAAAAAGCATTTAAAAAATATTGCATTGGCTCTGCTGCGGTATCTTGTACTTCTGCACCAATACGTTTTACTATACCATTTCTTTGGTGTAGAGATTTCCTATTTTACATTAATAGCCGTTGTGGCCGCAGTATATTTACTGGCTTCTTCACTTCCCAACTTTCAGGCACTTGATTTCGCGCTGAAGGGTAGTGTTGCTATTTATTTGTTTGGTTTTTTCGGGGTAGATGAATGGGTAGTTACGATTGTAGCAACTCTGATCTGGATACTCAACTTAGTAATTCCGATAAGCATCGGCAGCATTTTTGTATTGCTGATACAGCCTAAAAAATTATTTCAGGAAAACGGGTAATACAAATTGTGTTTTTACGGGAACGCCTCTTTTTGTAGCCGGATGTATTCCCTCAAACGCACTCTCTTTTGCCTGTAAGATCCGATCAATTTCTGTATTCAGAGGTAATGTATCTTTTTTACTCAAAGAAAACTTTATATGCGCATCCGGATAAACAGTTACCAATATGTTTAAAGTATCAATTTCTTTTATAGATAAGGTCTGTAGAAGGGAATCATTTTTTAACTGCAGTGTCAGTTCTGTCAAAAGTTTTTCAAAAAAGCACTTTTTATTTTCTTCCGTATCTTTTAGTGAGTCACAGGCTTCAAACGTGGGATAAGAATCTACTTTTGTCCAGTCTATTGTATGCAATTCTTTACGCAATAATTCCTGTGCATCAGGCAGCTCTTTTTTTGCTTTTTGGCAGGAAGTTATCGATAAAAATACAATAAGTAATAAAAAGTAATTCTTCATGAAATAAATAGTATTTTTAATACTCAAAAATACAAAAAAAAACAGATGGAATATATTTTATTGGTAATCAGTTTTGTTTTAATCATTATGGGGATTATCGGTAGTTTTTTACCGGTTTTGCCGGGGCCTCCTATTTCATGGTTCGGGCTTTTGTGCCTGTATTGCACAACGGGTATTGATTTTAATTATTGGATTTTGGGCAGTACGCTAATCGTCACTCTGCTTATGGTAATTCTCGATTATACAATTCCCGCCCAGGGAACCAAACGCTTCGGAGGCAGTAAATATGGCATCTGGGGAACTAACATCGGATTGGTTGTAGGTATTTTCGCTCCTATTCCCGGAGGTTTTATCATAGGTCCTTTTGCTGGGGCACTTATCGGTGAGCTTATTTTTGATTCCAAAAACATTCAAAGAGCTATAAAAGCAGCTACAGGTTCATTGATTGGTTTCCTTATTTCAACGTTCAGCAAGTTTATGGTGTGTATGATTTTCCTCGGAATTTTTATCCGTATCGTATGGATGCATCGTGATATATGGTTTTAAGCAATTGTCACATCACTTTGCTTATTACACAATAGAAATATTCTATTATATCAACTAAAAACAATTGTTTTTGACTATTACTTTTGTAGGTATAAAAATGATACCACAACTTTAAAAAGATAGATATGTCAAAAAATGCTAACATTACTTCCAATTCGGGAGCTCCGATTGGAAAACAACAGTATGAAAACTCACAGACAGCCGGCAGACGAGGTCCCGTACTATTGCAGGATTTCTTTCTCCATGAAAAACTCGCTCAATTTAACCGCGAACGTATTCCCGAACGTGTTGTACATGCTAAAGGAGCGGGTGCTTTCGGTAAATTTGTAGTAACACATGATATCACTGCTTATACACGCGCAAAGATATTTTCAGAAATAAGAAAAGAAACCCCGATTTTTATTCGTTTCTCCACTGTTGGCGGAGAGCAGGGATCCGCAGATACGGAGAGAGATCCGCGTGGATTTGCAATAAAGTTTTATACCGAAGATGGCAATTGGGATTTAGTAGGTAATAACACTCCGGTATTTTTTATTAAAGATGCAAAAAAATTTCCTGATTTTATTCATACCCAAAAGAGAGACCCTCGTACACACTGCAAATCTGCTACTATGATGTGGGACTTCTGGTCTTTAAACCCTGAATCACTGCATCAGGTTCTTATACTGATGTCAGACAGAGGAACGCCGGACGGATATCGTCATATGCATGGATTTGGCTCTCATACTTTTTCTATGGTAAACAGTAATAATGAACGCGTATATGTAAAGTTTCACCATAAAAGCAATCAGGGAATTAAAAATTTTGACGGCGTTACAGCAGACAAAATGAGAGGTATCGATCCTGACTATTCTCAAAGGGACCTGGTGGAAGCTATTGATAAGGGTAATTTCCCTAAATGGACTACTTATATACAAACCATGACAGAAGAACAAGCCCGAAGCTTTCAATGGAATCCTTTTGATGTTACCAAAGTATGGCCACAAAAAGAATATCCTCTTATCGAAGTAGGCTATTTTGAACTGAATAAAATCCCGGACAATTATTTCAGAGATGTTGAACTGGCCGCTTTTTCTCCTTCAAATGTTGTAGATGGAATTGGTTTTTCACCAGATAAAATGCTTCAAGGACGCATTTTTTCTTATCCTGATGCCCAACGTTACCGAATAGGTTCCAACTATCAGGATTTGCCTGTAAATGCGTGTCCGTTTATGACTAATAACTATCACAGAGATGGAGCCATGAAATTTAATGAAAACGGTGGAGCCTCAGCTAATTATTTCCCAAATTCTTTTGACGGAAATCATGAATCAGTGGCATCAAAAGGAATACCTTATGAACTGGAAGATACAACAGTAGCTTACTTTGACAGAAATGAAAATGATGACGATCATTATACACAACCTGGAATTCTTTTTGAGAAAGTAATGGACGAAGAAGCAAAGCAGAATACGATAAATAATATTGTAAATGCTATGAGTGGTATTGAAGGAGACCAAAAAGAACGGATAATCATGCGTCAGCTGTGTCATTGGTTCCGGGTATCTCCAAGATTGGGAACAGGCATTGCAAAAGGGCTTCAAATTGATATAAGCAAATTTATGTAATAAAAAAAGCGGCTGTTTTACAGCTGCTTTTTTTATTTAGCATAGGTATTAAAATCAAAAAGCCCTCCATAAGGAAAGCTTTTCATTGGTCTAACTACTAAACCAGGTACATAAATGTACCTAAACAACACAACTAATTTTTAATTCTCGCGAATCTCGCGGTCTGGACGGGACTCGAACCCGCGACCCCATGCGTGACAGGCATGTATTCTAACCAACTGAACTACCAAACCAACATATTGAACCCCAATTATAAAAGGGCAAAAAAGCCCCTCGTAACCGAAGGGCTATTTTCATCTCTGGCGGTCTGGACGGGACTCGAACCCGCGACCCCATGCGTGACAGGCATGTATTCTAACCAACTGAACTACCAAACCAAAGATTCAAAATGAATATTTCAAAGAAAAAGTTTACACGATGTAAACCCTAATTTAAGCTTTCGCTTTCTGGCGGTCTGGACGGGACTCGAACCCGCGACCCCATGCGTGACAGGCATGTATTCTAACCAACTGAACTACCAAACCAGTGCGTTATAGCGGTGCAAATATACAATGCTTTTTATTATATCCAAACATTTATTTATTCTAAATCGCATTTTTTTTCAATTGATCTAAAAAAACACTCGTTATCAATCGTTTAAATTTAAACTTTTTTTGCTGTTTTTCCCTTCCTACAACAAAAAAAGCCAAAAACAACAAAATGATGCTTCTGACTTTCCAACTACACAACTGGTTATGTTAACCAAAATTACCTTCTACATATCTTTTTGTCAACTCTTCTTTCGGATTTTCAAATATCTGCTGCGTGGTGCCGTATTCTACCAGTTCACCCAGATACATAAAGCCGGTATAATCTGCTGTTCTGATTGCCTGCTGCATATTGTGCGTGACAATGATAATGGTATAGTCTTTTTTTAACCGTAAAATTAATTCTTCAATTTTCGCAGTACTGATGGGGTCCAAAGCAGAACATGGCTCATCCATCAAAATAACTTCAGGGTTGATCGCTATTGCACGGGCAATGCAGAGTCTCTGCTGCTGTCCTCCGGACATTTCCAATGCACTGCGTTTGAGATTATCTCCGAGTTCATCCCACAAATAACAGTCTTCCAATGCACTTTGCACTGCCTGTTTCACATCTACTTTCTTATCTAACTCATTAATTTTTAAACCGTAAGCGATATTGTTATAAATGGATTTCGGAAACGGATTGGGACGTTGAAAAACCATACCCACTTTTCTTCTTATCTCAGTCGGATCCTTTTTGGACTGCAAAATACTCTCTCCGTCCAGCAAAATATCTCCTGTAATTTTCACATCCGGATTCAGATCGTGCATTCTGTTAATAGAACGCAACAGAGTAGATTTCCCGCATCCGGAAGGTCCGATTAGCGCCACTACTGAATTTTTAGGAATCTGCATTGTTACTCCCTTTAAAACCTCTTTGGTTCCAAAGCTGAGCTTTATATCTTTTATTTCTATTTTATTCTCCATACTATTTCACCAGTTCTTTTGCATATTTATTTCGAATGATAAATGCGATAATATTTAAAACGACTATAAGAAGTATAAGAACTAAAGCAGTTCCGTAGGCCAGAGGTCTTACCTGCTCTATCGCATGATGCTGGGTTGACAATATATACAGGTGATAAGGCAATGCCATAAATTCACTATCAAGCGTATCAGGCGGAAATCTCAGGTAAAAAGTTACCCCTGTAAATAATATGGGTGCTGTTTCTCCAGCCGCTCTTGAGACTCCAAGTATAGCACCTGTTGTTATACCTGCTATCGCAGAAGGAAGAATAATTGTTTTAATCGCTTCCCATTTAGTTGCCCCCAACGCTAAAGCTCCTTCTCTGTGAGAATGGGGTACAGATCGCAATGCTTCTTCTGTAGCAGTAATGATATAGGGCAATGTCATTAAACCTAATGTAAGACCCGACGAAACAACCGAATTCCCCAATCGCAATGCTTCTACAAAAAGCGCCACTCCGAATAAACCATAAATGATGGACGGAACTCCTGCTAAATTACGGATTGATGCCCTCAGTATTTTGGTAAACATATTATCTGAAGCATATTCATTGAGATAAACCGCTGTAGCAACTCCAACAGGAATACTAAATATAGCCGTTATTACAGTAACCATTGTTGTTCCTACCAAAGCCGGGTAAATACCTCCTTCAGTCATTCCTTTGCGCGGTACAGTGAATATAAAATCCCAACTAAGTGTTCCTGCTCCTTTCCATATAATATCAATAAGAACCAACAATATAAACGCCAGCACTACTATAGTACACAGTCCCAGAAAACGGAGACCAATAAAAGAAGTTATGTTTTTAGAAATCACACTCATTATATTTTATATCTTAGTTTTGAAGCGACCCATTCTGACAGAAAATTAACCCCAAGACTAATAAAGAAGAGGATAATACCCAATACAAAGAGTCCATAGTAATGAGGTGAGTTATAAGGGACTTCTCCGAGCTCTATAGCAATAGCTGCAGTCAATGTTCTTACCGGATCGAAAAAACTATGGGGCATAGCTGTAGCATTTCCGGTAACCATCAACACTGTCATTGTTTCTCCTATTGCACGCCCAAAACCGAGAATACAGGCCGCAACAATTCCTGAACCTGCTGCAGGAATGACAACTTTTATAAGCGTCAACCATTTATTGGCACCCAATGCATAAGAAGCTTCTCTGAAAGACGGAGGAACTGAACGCAAGGCATCTTCCGAAACACTGATAATTGTTGGAAGAGCCATAAAAGCCAATAATATAGAACCATTAAGCGCATTAAATCCGTTACTCAGATGAAAGACATCTGCAATAAAAGGACCAATGAGTACAATCCCGATAAATCCTATTGTTACAGACGGAATTCCCGCAAGAATTTCTATAAGCGGCCGGATTGTCTTTCTTACTTTTGGAGAGGCTATTTCTGATAAATAGGCAGCAACGCCTATTCCAAGAGGAACTGCAATCAACATAGACCCTAAGGTTACCAATAATGAGCTCCACAGAAGCTGAAACACTCCGTACAATGGTTCGCCATGTGCAGAAGGATTCCAGTGCAGATCAAAAAAAGAGGAAAAGGGAATATGGGAAAACGCTTTTATAGCATTTGAAAAAAGCAAATAAAGAATGCCTATCAATATCAATATGGTAAAATAGCCTGTCAATGTAAACAGACGCTTCATAATCCAGTCAGCCAAAACTCTATGATTCATTATTACTCAGTTTAGCTGTGATTAATCGAGTATCTACCGGATAAAATCCGCTCTCCTGAATAATTGAAGTTCCCACTTCTGAAAACTGATACAGTACAAATTCCAGTAGTTTACCCTGAGGTTTTTTGTTGGTATACTGTATTAAAGGACGTGTAATCGGATAAACTCCTGAAATAATTTTTTCTTTATCTAAAGGCGAATAAGCAACGGAATGGGCATCTTTCTTTATGCTGATAACTTTGAGTCCTTCCATTACCTTTTCATTGATATAGCCTGAACTTACATAGCCAATACCATTTTTATCATCTTTGATAGCATCAACTATCTGAGCAGTACCGCTCATCCCAATCATGGATAAATCATACTCGTTCTTTACGATATTTTCTCTGAAATAGATATAAGTACCGGAACTGCTTTGTCTGCCGTAGAGTGTAATTTTCTGATCGTTTCCGCCTAACTCTTTCCAGTTTTTTACAGCGCCTCTGTAGATATCGCTTAACTGATTTAATGTAAGACTGTCAACTCCATTATTTTCGTTTACCACAATTGCCAGAGCATCCTGTGCAAAAATAATAGCATAAGGCTCTACCCCTCTCTGTCTGGCATAAAACAACTCTTCATCTGTAATTTCTCTTGAAGAATTTGCCAGATCTGTCTTTCCATTGATGAGGGCAGCGATTCCGGCTCCAGAACCTCCACCAGTTACCCCCACTGAAACCAGACTATCCTGATCCATATAACTTTCAGCAATCGCCTGAACGAGGTTTACTTCCGAATCTGAACCGCGTACTTTAATAGCTACATATTTACTTTCATTCGAAAAACAGGAAATCATGATGGTAACAGAAACCAGAATAAGAATTGTAAAATTCCGCAACATGATGCATTATTTAAATTGAGACAAAAATACCCTTCCCGTATTAAGAAATAGTTTCTTTAAAAACATCAAACGGTTAATTCCAAAAAAAAGCAGGCTTTTAGCCTGCTTTTCTGTATTTTTTTTAACAAAGTATATTATAGCAATGAACTTACTGCATCAACATATGTTTGTTTAGGAGCAACACCTACCTGGCGACCTACTACTTCTCCATTCTGGAATATTAATACTGTAGGAATGTTACGTACACCGTATTTAGAAGCAAAATCCTGATTTGCATCAACATCTACTTTACCTACAACTACTTTACCAGCAAAGTCACCGCTTAATTCTTCAATAACCGGACCTAACATTTTACATGGACCACACCATTCTGCCCAAAAATCTACGATAACCGGTTTGTCTGATTTCAATACTACATCTTCAAATGTAGCATCTGTTATTTCTAATGCCATATCTTTTAATTTTTATTTTCCTATTATAACAAATGTACTAAATATTTTAAATGTGTCAAGCTCATCGTTATAAGTTTTCTCTATACATACGTTACTAAAAACTATTAATTTAAGCGGAATTGAACCTGAAGGCTTTCCAGTGCTTCTAACAATTCGGCTGAAATCTCAATGCGCGTATTCTTACTCGGCATTTCCAATACGTTCTTTTTCTGATACACAAATTTTGGCAACATAGCCTCTTCATTTACCGTATTCTCATCCAATTCAATCGGATCAATATCCGTTTCTTCAAGAAAACGATTGACCATTTCATTCTCTATTTTCTGCTGAATTTTTTCCAATTCGTATATCTCAAATGTTACCGGTTTTGAACCTTTGTTTTCATCAAGCAGCATTCTTATTTTTTCTACCTGATGGGCTTTGAGTTCCTGAATATCGATCTGAATAATCAGTTTTTTTGCATAGGTAGGAATCACTTCATTAAGCAGCTTTAACTCCACAAACTGAATGCGTGGTTCGGTTTTTTCATTTGAATCTTTTTTAACGAATCCGTCTTTAACAAAGAGTTTAAAATACACAAAGGTATTATTCAGTAAAAAGTGTCTGAATTTGAGGTATTCCTCATTAAACATCCTGAATTCCATACTGTCTTCATAGCCTTCAACTGTAAAGCTTGCCCAATCTTTTCCTTTCGCAGAAGTTCTGAATTGTACGTTGGATACCATACCGCCAAACGTAACATTTCTTCCTACAAAAGGCGTAAGGTCTTTTAGCTGGCTCAGTTTTACATTACAGAAGTATTTCATTTCAAATTTAAAATCATCCAAAGGATGCCCGGATATATAGATTCCGACCACTTCTTTTTCTTTGGCAAGTTTTTCCATAGTTGTCCATTCATCACAACTCGGTATTACAGGTTCCGGAATCTGCACTTCGCTTGCTTCTCCAAAAAGGCTTACCTGTGATGAGTTTTCATTTTCCTGAAATTTAGCACCGTATTTCATGGCTTTTTCCAAAAAGGTTATAGCATCACCTTCCGTAAAAAAATATTGCGCACGGTGCGTTTCTTCAAAACAGTCAAATCCGCCTGCCAAGGCCAAATTTTCAAAAGCTTTTTTATTAGCGGCTCTTAAATCAATTCGTTTTGCCAGATCAAAAATAGATCTGTAAGGTCCTTGTTGCCGGTTTTCTACAATAGTTTGCACAGCACCTTCACCAACACCTTTTATGGCTCCCATTCCAAAACGGATCGCATAATTTTCGTTTACTGTAAATTTATAAACCGATTCATTGACATCAGGTCCTAAAACGGCCAATCCCATTCGTTGACATTCTTCCATAAAGAATGTTACCTGCTTTATATCATTCATATTATTGGACAATACAGCTGCCATGTATTCTGCCGGATAATGCGCCTTTAGATAGGCTGTCTGATACGCAACCCAGGCATAACAGGTGGAGTGTGATTTATTGAAAGCATACGAAGCAAAAGCTTCCCAATCTTTCCATATTTTTTCAAGAATTTTTGGATCATGTCCTTTTTTAGCCGCCTGTTCCACAAACTGAGGCTTCATCTTATCAAGTACATCTTTCTGTTTTTTACCCATTGCCTTACGCAATACATCGGCTTCACCTTTTGTAAAGTCCGCAAGTTTTTGAGACAGTAGCATTACCTGTTCCTGATAAACCGTAATTCCGTAGGTTTCCTTCAAATACTCTTCACAGGCATCCAAATCGTAAGTAATAGGTTCTTCGCCATTCTTACGCCGTACGAAAGAAGGAATATATTCTAAAGGCCCCGGACGATACAGTGCATTCATCGCAATAAGATCACCAAAAACAGTAGGCTTCAGTTCGCGCATGTATTTTTGCATTCCGGGAGATTCGTATTGGAACACCCCAACAGTTTCTCCTCTTTGAAACAATTCGTATGTCTTCTGATCATCAATCGGAAAATTATCCGGATCAAGATCAATTCCCAATCGGTATTTTACAATTTTGCAGGTATCTTTGATCAGCGTTAAGGTTTTCAGACCTAAAAAGTCCATTTTCAATAAGCCGGCACTTTCTGCTACGGAGTTATCAAACTGAGTAACGTACAGTTCAGAATCTTTTGCTGTCGTTACCGGAACGAAGTTGGTAATATCATCAGGTGTAATGATTACTCCACAGGCATGAATACCTGTATTCCGCATCGATCCTTCAAGTACTTTTGCCTGCTGTATGGTTTCACCTGCCAGTGAATCGGTTTTTGCCAACTGTATAAGTTCAGCTACTCTTTCAAATTCATCACTCTTTACCGCTTGTTTTACTGCATTGAGCTCTTCAGAAATAAAGCGTGACAAATTCCATTTACTCGGCATCATTCCCGGAATAAGTTTGGCGATACGATCTGATTCTGCCAAAGGCAAATCTAAAACACGCGCTGTATCTCTGATAGCTGATTTGGTAGCCATTTTTCCATACGTAATGATTTGTGCTACCTGATTAGATCCGTATTTCTCAATCACATATTCCATTACACGTCCTCTTCCCTCGTCATCAAAATCGATATCAATATCGGGCATGGACACACGATCCGGATTTAGAAAACGCTCAAACAGCAGATCATATTCAATAGGATCAAGATTGGTAATTCCCAGACAGTAAGCTACAGCAGATCCTGCCGCAGATCCCCTTCCGGGTCCCACGGAAACTCCCATCGCTCTTGCTGCTGCTATAAAATCCTGCACAATGAGGAAATATCCCGGGTAGCCGGTTTTTTCTATGGTAACCAACTCAAAATCCAAACGCTCCGTAATCTCCGGTGTTATTTCTTTGTATCTTTTCTTTGCTCCTTCATACGTGAGGTATCGCAGATAGCTGTTCTCACCTCTTTTTCCTCCGTCTATCTCATCCTCTGCATGTTGAAATTCTGCAGGAATATCAAATTTTGGAAGCAGTACATCGCGGTATAAAGAATAGGGCTCTATCTGATTAACGATCTCACTGATGTTGATAATAGCATCCGGAATATCTCTAAACAGGTTTTTCATTTCAGCTGTAGATTTGAAATAATATTCCTGATTAGGCATTCCGTATCGATATCCGCGTCCGCGTCCGATAGGAGTTGCCTGTTTCTCTCCGTCTTTTACACATAAAAGAATGTCATGCGCATTGGCATCTTCTTTTCTTGAATAATACGTATTATTGGTCGCTATTAGTTTTACGTTGTGCTTTCTCGCAAGAGCAATGAGTGTTTTGTTAACCCGGTCTTCATCTTCTTGTCCGTGGCGCATTACTTCTATATAGAAATCATTCTGAAATTCTTCTTTCCACCATAATAGTGCATCTTCTGCCTGCTTTTCCCCAATATTCAGAATTTTGCCCGGTATTTCTCCCTGAAGTCCTCCTGACAAAACAATAAGATCTTCTTTGTATTTTCTTATTACCTCACGGTCTATACGGGGTACATAGTAAAATCCTTTGGTGTAAGCTATAGAAGCCATCTTGGCTAAATTGTGATATCCTTTTTTATTCTTTGCCAGAATCACTACCTGATAACCGTTGTCCTTTTTTGAACGATCGAGATGATTTTCACAAACATTAAACTCGCAACCGACAATAGGTTTCACAATGGTTTCGGTAGGTAATTCCCCGTTTTCAGTCAGTTCCTTATTTTTTGCCTCTGCTGCTTTGTTATGTGCCATAACAGCGCTCACAAATTGAAAAGCCCCCATCATATTTCCATGATCTGTCATCGCAACAGCCGGCATTTTTTCTTTTACGGCAAGAGTTACAAGATCTTTGATTCCAATGGTAGACTGCAAAACAGAAAATTGAGAGTGGTTGTGTAAATGGGCATAATTTGCAGCTTCAAAGGCGCGCATTATTTCTTCCGAAACAACCTCTATTTCTTCAGAAATTACACCTGCTTTTTCTAATTGGCGCTGAATCTCTTCAGAAGCTTTTTTAAGATTAATATGTTTTAATCCTATTAGCTGAAAAGGCTGCGGGTTTTGAGTTTTAAACTCTTCAAAATAATTTTCCGGCTGTTGCAGTTCTTCTTTTGTAAAAACTTCTTTACGAATGAGCTCTAAAAAACAACGTGTTGTAGCCTCTACATCGGCAGTAGCGTTGTGTGCTTCACTAAAAGGTACTCCAAACAAATACGCATGCAACTCAGTAAGTGTCGGCAGTTTATAACGACCTCCTCTACCTCCGGGCAGTTTCAACAACTCAGCAGTAACCTCGGTACAGGTATCCAGAACCGGCATCTGATCTAACGGTGATGATGTAGACTTACGGTAAAACTCCGAGCCCATGATATTGACATCAAAACCGATGTTTTGCCCGACAATGAATTTTGCCTTTTCCAAAGCTTTATTAAACTCCTCTAAAACAAATTGCAGACTCACACCTTTTTCTGTTGCCAGCAGCGTCGATATACCGTGAATTCGTTCTGCATCAAAAGGAATGTCATATCCTTCCGGTTTTACCAGATAATCCTGATGTTCCACCAGATTTCCCATTTCATCATGCAATTGCCAGGCAATCTGCACACATCTCGGCCAGTTGTCCACATCCGTTATCGGAGCATTCCAACTCTTTGGTAATCCGGTAGTTTCTGTATCAAATATTAAGTACATAGGTAAATCAGAAAGTTTAAATTTATGATCGAAGTAAGATTCAAATTTACGACAAAAAAAAGAGCTGTTCAATACGAACAGCTCTTTTAAGATTTTTTATAAGAAATGCTTATTCCAAAACCGGAATTTCTGACTGCATTCCATTTGTAATTTCACTCATTTTTATACGAAAGAAAACCCCTTCATGTAAATAAACGCTTTTCATGGTATCGTTTGCGATATTTGTATTAGGAGCATCTACAACAAATCTACCGGATACAGTCCCCGGAACCTGTTTTGAAGCTTCATCAAATACCACATATCCTCCACCTAAATTGATTCCTGTTTTGAACCGTATAGTATCTTTTTCTATTACGCGTCTGAAAACGGCTACATTTTTATCATCAACCCCTAAATCATATCTTTTTCCAAAACCGTAATTCGGTATTCTAAGCAATAAAGATTCTGCACCGTTTGTTCCATAAACTCTCAGAGTACCGTCTTTAACTTCAGCCACACTTGCATCTGCTCTCCAGAAATCATAGTTACTCAGTGCCTGAAATGCGGGATCATTAAATTTCACATCATCTTCACAAGCTGCGAATGTTAGCGCAAGTGTTAAAAAAACTATTATTTTTTTCATATACGAATAAATCTTTATCTAAAACTCAAAAAACAAAAATAGACTTTTTTATCAATTCAACATTATTTTTTTTAATAAAATTTTAACTTTAACAACCCACCTTATTTACAGGCAGTTAGAAAGCAAAAAAAAGGCATAAAAATTTCGTAATTCCAAAAATATACGTAATTTTGCACACTTATTTAATAACAAAAGGAGGTCGGGTACCTCCATTAAATCAATTGAGATTATGTCTGTAAAAATTAGATTACAAAGACACGGTAAAAAGGGAAAACCTTTTTATTGGGTTGTTGCTGCTGATGCACGTGCAAAAAGAGATGGTAAATTCTTAGAAAAAATCGGAACTTACAATCCAAACACTAACCCTGCAACAATCGATTTAAACATCGATGCTGCTACAAAATGGTTATCTAACGGAGCACAACCAACTGATACTGCAAAAGCAATTCTTTCTTACAAAGGTGCTTTATTGAAACACCACTTAAACGGAGGTGTTCGTAAAGGAGCTTTAACTCAGGAACAAGCTGATGAGAAATTTGCTAAGTGGGTTGAAGAAAAAGAAAACAAAGTATCTGCTAAAGCTACAGGATTAGCTGACAACAAAGCGGCTGCTAAAGCAAAAGCTTTGGAAGCTGAGAAAGAAGTGAACGCAAAAAGAGCTCAGGCTGCATTAGAAGCTAAAGCTGCTGCTGAAGCTCCTGCTGTTGAAGAAGAAGCTCCTGCTGCTGAAGAAAACACAGAAGAAACTGAAGCTTAATTTTTTCAGCGATTTATAATGCATAAAAAAGATTGTTTCTATTTAGGTAAAGTCGCTAAAAAATTTAGTTTTAAAGGCGAAGTCCTCGTATATTTAGATACGGACGAGCCTGAAATTTATCAAAATCTGGAATCAGTGTTCGTTGAATTCAACGGACATCTGGTTCCATTTTTTATTCTCTCTGCCTCTATTCATAAAAACAACTTCCTCAGAGTTCAGTTTGAAGATATGTTTTCGGAAGAAGAAGCAGACCGCGTCATCGGATGTGACGTATATCTTCCTTTACAGATGTTGCCAAAACTGGAAGGCGACAAATTTTACTTTCACGAAATTGTAGATTTCGAAGTTCAGGACAAACGGCTTGGCTATATCGGAAAAGTTGTAAGAGTCAACGATTCAAATGCTCAGGCACTTTTTGAAATTGACTTTAACGGCAAGGAAATCCTTGTCCCTATGATTGATGATTTCATTATCAAAGTTGATCGTAAAAACAAAACCCTACACTTAGATACTCCTAACGGATTAGTTGATTTATATATCAATTAAATAATTTTGTTAAAGCCAATATTAATATGGAAATTTGAAGTTCAAATCTTCAAATATGTTTTCATTTAAAAACTTCAGCATTCAACAGGATCGCTGTGCTATGAAAGTAGGCACTGATGGCGTTTTACTGGGTGCATGGACACCTCTGATCAATAACCCTTACACCATTTTAGATATTGGTTCCGGTACCGGCTTACTGGCACTCATGCTGGCACAACGCAGTCAGGCTGAACAAATTGATGCCCTGGAGATTGATGAAAATGCTTTTGAGCAGGGTGTTGAAAATTTTGAAAACAGCCCGTGGAATGACCGCCTGTTTGGTTATCATGCGGCTCTGGACGAATTTACAGAAGAAGTATTTGAAGAAGAATCTTATGATCTTATTGTTTCTAATCCGCCTTTTTATACTGAAAATTATTCGTCGGGAGATCAACAACGTGATTTAGCCCGGTTTGAACAAGCACTTCCTTTTGAAGAACTGGTGCAATGTACTGAAGCATTACTTTCTGAACATGGTATATTTTCTGTCATTATTCCTTTTAAAGAAGAAAAACGCCTTATTGCCATCTGTAAAGAATTTGAATTATATCCTTTAAAAATCACTCGCGTAAAAGGACATCCTGAAGCAGAAATTAAACGTTCACTACTTGCCTTTACCCGTATGGAGCAGGAACCGGTTATAGACGAACTTACGATTGAAATAGAAAGACACCGATACACTCCCGAATATATTGAACTTACCAAAGATTTTTATACCAAAATGTAATGGGTTCTTTTTTATTGAAACACCCACAAGTTACCGATACACTCACTACCCGAACTGATAAACAATTCGGGTATTTTTATTATACTCAGCAAAGAATGTTTTATTCAAAATCATTCAATAAGTTCCCGATACACTGAATATTAGGAACTGAAGATTGAAATTTTATACTTTTTTAAAAACGCTCTCCTACCTCATCATTTTTTTATTCTATTCTTACGATCAGTTTCCATTTATATATCATAGCAACCCAAGATCTTTCCCTTTTTAAATCTAAAAAACAACAATAAAAAGAATATTTTTCTTTTTAAAGATATTACAAAAACATTATTTAGAAAATATATCTAAATAATATTTGGTTATAGCTTTAATTTTTATAATCTTTGCATCAATAATAAACAATCATCAAAATGAAAAATATCATAGAAATAATGAACAAAATGATGCAACTGAGGCTGCAGAGTATTTCTATGTAATTTTTTGAATCTGAAATTTTAGAAGTCTCTGCAAAAGCAGGGACTTTTTTGTTGGTAATACTGAAGAAAAATGAATGTAAAAAAAATCGATATCTCACCAGCCGAAATTAATCTTAGTTATGAAAAAACGTTTTCACTGACCTATCAGGTTTTTGGAAAAGAAATTGCTACGGCACCTGTCATTCTGGTCAATCACGCATTGACAGGCAACAGTCAGGTAGCCGGAACCAAGGGCTGGTGGAATCGATTAATAGGAGAAGAAATCACTATTGATGTAAAGAAATATACCATCATTGCTTTTGATATCCCGGGAAATGGTTTTGCTGAAAATGAATCTTCAATCATTTCTGATTACAAAATAATAAGCACTCAGATAGTCGCACAACTTTTCTGGAAAGCCCTTGAAAAACTGAATATACACAGATTACAAACAGTCATCGGAGGCAGCATCGGAGGTGCCATTGCCTGGGAAATGGCTTTTATCAAACCACGGGCTATTGATCAGCTGCTTCCCATAGCGTGCAGCCATAAAGCTTCTGACTGGCTTATCGGTAATGTTCTGGTTCAGGACAATATCCTCAACCATTCTTCACATCCTGTTGAAGATGCCAGAAAACACGCGATGTTGCTGTACAGAACTCCGGAATCACTACGGGAAAAATTTCATTGTAATTTTCAGAAAGAAACCAATCTTTTTGAGATTGAAAGCTGGCTCAATCATCATGGAAACCAATTAAACAAACGCTTTTCCCTGGCTTCCTATAAACTGATGAATCATCTGCTAAAAACAATAGGCAATCATCATACAGAAGAGACTATTGACCATTTTATTGCAACCACAAACATGAAAATTCATATCATATCAATTGATTCAGATTATATGTTTCCAGCGGCTGAACAGTTTGAATTTTACCGGAATCTAAGAAAAAGATATAAAAACATTTGTTACAGTACGATAATGTCCATTCACGGACACGATGCCTTTCTTATAGAATACCAACAGTTACATACCTTACTAAACCAACATTTTAAAGAAGATGAAAATATTAAAATTCGGGGGTAAATCACTATCCTTTACCGGTGCTTTTGACCATGTCATTAGCATTATTAAAAACAGAGCCCAAAAAGAATCCATTGCTGTAGTTGTCTCTGCTTTCGGAGATACTACTGATGTTCTTGAAAAGATATTAGAGCAGGCAGCAAAGCAGGAAAATTTCACTCTCCTATTCGAAACTTTTAAAAAGCAACCTCAACATAAAGGGATTGACCTAACCCATGAGTTTGATTTTTTGCAAAAAATTTTTGAGGGTGTACACCTTTTAGGAGATTATAGCCTTAAAATCAAAGACAGTGTTCTCGCCCAGGGAGAACTGATTTCAGGAAAAATAGTTACCAAAAAACTTCAGGAGCAAGCGATCAATGCTGTTTTTACAGATAGCAGATTACTGATTATCACAGATAATACTTTTGGAAATGCGCAGCCTATTGCATCTGTTTCAAGACAAAAAACCATAGCGCATTTCAGCAGCTTAGACAAGAGAACAACTGCTGTGGTTACAGGTTTTATCGGAGCAACCCTTCATAATGAAACCACTACTCTGGGCAGAAACGGCAGTAACTATTCCGCGGCTTTACTGGCGAATTATCTTGAGGCTGAAGAATTACAGAATTATACGCATGTTGACGGTATTTTTACAGCCAATCCGGATTGGGTAAGCGATGCTCAGAAAATAGAACGTCTTCATTTTAACGAGGCTAACGAACTCGCTAATTTCGGAGCTTCCATACTACATGCCAAAACGATTGTCCCGCTCATCGAAAAAAACATTCCGTTGCGTATTCTCAATACTTTTAAACCAGAGGAAAACGGAACTCTTATTTCTGCTGAGCCAACTCCTTCCGGCATTAAATCATTGTCTGTACTCGCAGATGTAGCGCTTATCAACTTTGAAGGCAGAGGTCTTTTGGGCAAAGCCGGTATTGATGCCCGGATATTTACTGCTCTTTCAGAAAAAAACATCAGTGTCAGCGTGATTTCACAAGGTTCTTCAGAAAGAGGACTTGGATTTATTGTAGAAAAAGGACGGGCTACCGAAGCCGTTCTCGCTTTAGAAAAGGAATTCGAAACGGATTTTTATACGCGTGATGTCAACCATATCTCTATTGATGATGAAGTGGCTGTCATCTCCATTATCGGACAGGATCTCAGTACTTTTCACAAACCCTATAATGCTTTGATTCAAAATAAGATCATTCCGATTTTGTTTAATAATACGGTTACCGGAAGAAATGTAAGTATTGTTGTAAAAAAAGAAGCAACCAAAAAAGCATTGAATGTGATTCACGGACAAATTTTTGGTGTTTCAAAAAAAATAAATCTCGCCATCTTCGGCCATGGTTCCGTTGGGGGCACACTGATTCATCAGATACTGCAAAACACTGAAAACATTGAAACCAAGAAACAGTTGAAACTCGTTGTTTTTGCCATTGCCAATTCCCGAAACCTCCTGTTAAACGAGAAAGGCATCGGACAAGAATGGGAAAATGAATTGTCTGACAGCGGAAAACCGTATGAATTACAGGATGTAATCCGTTTTGCCAAAGAGCATCATTTAGAAAACCTTATTGCCATAGACAATACCTCATCAGCTGTTTTTATTCACAACTATTTTCCCCTCATCGAAAATGGCTTTGACCTGATTTCTTCTAACAAGGCTGCCAACACCAACACTTTTGATTTTTACAGGCAATTGAGAAACGCTCTTAAAAAAAATCAGCGCAGGTATCTGTATGAAACCACGGTAGGAGCCGGACTTCCGCTTATTGATACGATCAGACTGCTTCACTTATCCGGTGAAAACATTACGCGTATAAAAGGTGTTTTTTCCGGTACGCTGAGTTATCTATTCAACCATTTCTCCACAGAGAACAAAAGCTTCAGTACAGTATTACAAGAAGCTATTGAAAAAGGATTTACTGAACCGGACCCGCGTGAGGATTTATCGGGTAACGATGTCGGAAGAAAGCTACTGATACTGGCGCGTGAACTGGAACTCGAAAACGAATGGGAGGAGGTACAGATTGAAAATCTCATCCCTGAAGCATTTCAGTCTATAGAAACCAGCGATTTTCTGCAGAATTTAGATGTATTAGACGCACATTATGCTGCTGTTAAAAAAACACTGCAACCGCATCAGGTACTGCGTTATATAGGTGAGCTGTCAGGTGATCTGCAAAAAAGCAAGGGAATACTGGAAACCAAACTCGCGGTTGTTTCCACAGATTCTGCTCTGGGGCAGCTTAAAGGTTCTGACTCTCTTTTTGAGATTTACACAGAATCCTACGGTGACCACCCCATCATCATTCAGGGAGCTGGAGCCGGAGCCAAAGTTACGGCTCGCGGAGTGTTTGGAGATGTATTACGATTATCTGAAAAACAATAAATCATGGGCACAAAACAATTTCCATCCGGGGAAGAAACTTTAGCGATAAGAACACAAACGCAAAGAAGCATCTATGCAGAACACAGCACCCCGCTCTATCTTACATCAAGCTTTATTTTTGAAGATTCCGAAGAAATGAGAGCTTCTTTTGCAGAAGAAAATGACCGCAATATCTATTCCCGGTTCAGCAATCCGAATACGACAGAGTTTATCCATAAAATGATCCAATTGGAACAGGCAGAAGACGGGGTTGCTTTCTCAACAGGAATGGCGGCGATCTATACCACGTTTGCAGCACTTTTATCAACAGGAGATCACATTGTTTCTGCCAGCAGTATTTTTGGTTCGAGCCATACGCTCTTTACTAAATATTTTCCAAAATGGGGAATTGAGACGACCTATTTCAATATGAATGAGCCGGAAACAATTGAAGATAAAATCCGTGCTTCTACCAAAATATTATTTGTAGAAACACCTTCAAATCCAGGAGTTGACATCATAGACTTAGAGTTGTTGTCAGGCATTGCTCAAAAACACGGACTGTTACTTATCGTAGATAATTCATTTGCAACACCTGTTGTTCAGAAACCCATTTTTTTCGGAGCTGATCTTGTTTTACATTCAGCAACCAAGCTTATTGACGGACAAGGACGCGTATTGGGCGGTATCACTGTCGGCCGTAAAAACCTGATCCGGGAAATTTATCTGTTTGCCAGAAATACCGGTTCCTCATTATCGCCTTTTAACGCATGGATATTATCCAAAAGTCTTGAAACGCTTTCTATACGCGTAGAAAAACATGCACAAAATGCGCTTGAGATCGCTTTATTTCTGGAAAAACACCCTGAAGTAGCAGCTGTAAAATATCCTTTTCTGCGTTCGCATCCGCAGTATAAAACCGCAAAAAAGCAAATGCGATGGGGCGGTAATATCATCGCACTTGAAATAAAAGGCGGTAAAGATGCCGGAAAACAATTTATTGACCGTATCAGACTATGTTCCTTATCTGCCAATCTGGGCGATACAAGAACCATTGTGACCCATCCGGCTTCTTCTACCCACAGTAAACTCAATTCAGAAGAACTGCAGGCAGCCAATCTTACTGAAGGCCTCATCCGTATATCTGTAGGTCTGGAAACAGTAAAGGATATTATTCACGATCTGGATCAGGCATTGACAATTCACCTTTAATCATCAGTATGGAAACAGACATCTCCCTATCTCAAAAAATAACGGATCTGATACAACACCGGACTCTGGTACTGGACGGTGCCATGGGTACTATGCTTCAGGCGTATCAGTTTACAGAAGAAGATTTCAGAGGCAGCTTATTTAAAGACTTTCCTTACCCGCTTAAAGGAAACAATGATGTATTATCAATCACTCAACCTGAAGCGGTAAAAGAAGTACACCGAAAATATCTTGAAGCCGGAGCTGATATTATTGAAACCAATACCTTTTCAGGAACCACAATTGGTATGGCAGATTATCATCTGGAAGATTATGTTTATCAACTCAACTATGAGTCGGCTAAAATTGCGCGTGAAACAGCGGATGAATTTTTAGTATTGACCCCTGATAAACCAAGATTTGTGGCCGGATCTATAGGTCCGACCAACAGAACAGCCTCTATGTCACCCGATGTCAATAATCCGGGATTTCGATCGATAACATTTGACGCATTAAAAACGGCCTATAAACAGCAAACAGAAGCACTTATTGACGGAGGCTGTGACCTGCTGCTTGTAGAGACGATATTTGACACGCTGAATGCAAAAGCCGCGCTGTTTGCTATTGATGAAGTACGAGAAGCCAGAAACATTGATATTCCTATTATGATTTCAGGCACCATTACCGATGCTTCCGGCAGAACACTGTCCGGACAGACGGTCGATGCTTTCCTGATCTCCATTTCACATATTCCGCTGTTAAGTATCGGATTTAACTGTGCTCTGGGCGCTGATCAGTTAAAACCTTATATCAAGCAGCTTGCCCAGCATACATCCGTGAGTATATCTGCACACCCCAATGCAGGTCTTCCCAATGCATTTGGAGAATACGACCAGACTCCGGAAGAGATGCAGCAACTCATTGCGGAATACCTCAGAGAAGATCTGGTACAAATCATTGGCGGATGCTGTGGAACCACCCCTGATCACATTCGCCTGATCGCTGATGCTGTTGAAAAAAACGCCGCTTTCCGAAAGAAAAAAGCAGTACAAACAACACCTCCATTTCTGGTGTTATCGGGATTAGAACCTTTATTTGTAACGCCCGAATCTAATTTTATTAATATCGGAGAACGTACCAATGTAACGGGTTCCCGGAAATTTCTAAGGCTGATTAAAAACGAACAATTCGAAGAAGCCCTAAGCATTGCCCGCGCACAGGTAGAAGGAGGTGCTTTGATCATTGATGTCAATATGGATGAAGGCATGCTGGACGGCGTACAGGCAATGACCCATTTTCTGAACCTCATGGCATCCGAACCCGATATTGCCCGTGTTCCGGTTATGATTGACAGCTCTAAATGGGAAATTATTGAAGCCGGTCTCAAAGTTACTCAGGGAAAAAGCATTGTCAACTCCATCAGTCTCAAAGAAGGCAAAGACGTTTTTATTGCCCATGCAAAACGCATCAAACGCTATGGCGCCGCAGTAGTGGTAATGGCTTTTGACGAAGAGGGACAAGCCGATACCTTTGAACGCAGAATCGATATCTGCCGGCGTTCCTATGCTATTCTGGTAGATGAGGTTTCTTTTCCTCCTCAGGATATTATTTTCGATCCGAATATTTTTCCGGTAGCCACAGGTATGGAGGAGCATAACAATAATGCGGTAGATTTTTTCCGTGCTGCCCGCTGGATCCGTAAAAACCTTCCGTATGCTAATGTTTCCGGAGGCGTAAGTAATGTTTCTTTTTCTTTTAGAGGTAATGACAAAGTACGTGAAGCCATGCATGCTGCTTTTTTGTACCATGCCATACAGCACGGAATGAACATGGGCATTGTAAACCCTGAAATGATTGAAGTGTATGATACCATAGACAAAGAATTGCTGCAATATGTAGAAGATGTACTGCTCAACCGTCGTGAAGATGCTACAGAACGCCTGCTGGATTTTGCCGAGCATCTCAAAGGCAGTACAAAGAATACCGAAAAAAAGGTACTCGAATGGCGCAGCCTGCCTTTACAGGAACGCCTTACACACGCTCTTGTTAAAGGCATAGAAACCTTTGTACATGAAGATGTTGAAGAAGCCCGAAATTCTGTAAAACGTCCTATTGAAGTGATCGAAAACCATCTGATGAACGGCATGAATATCGTAGGAGATTTATTTGGTTCCGGAAAAATGTTTTTACCACAAGTTGTAAAATCGGCACGGGTGATGAAAAAAGCAGTTGCCTACCTGCTTCCTTTTATTGAAGAGGAAAAAGTAAGAAGCGGTATTACCCAATCCAGTTCAGCAGGAAAAGTTCTTATGGCAACCGTTCGCGGTGATGTACATGATATTGGAAAAAACATTGTCGCCGTTGTACTCGCCTGTAATAATTTTGAAATTATTGATCTGGGTGTGATGGTAGCTCCGGAAAAAATCATTGAAACCGCCATTCGGGAGCATGTAGATGTTATCGGACTTAGCGGGCTTATTACTCCTTCTCTGGATGAAATGGTTTATCTGGCGAAAGAGCTTGAAAAAACCGGAAGTAAAATTCCGGTTATGATAGGAGGTGCCACTACTTCAAGAGCCCATACTGCTGTAAAAATCGCACCGGAATATACCGAAACTGTTGTTCATGTAAACGATGCCTCAAGAGCTGTAACGGTTATCAACAACCTCTTACAACCCGATAAAAAGCAGGATTATAAAAAAACGCTTCGGGCTGAATACGACAAGCTGCGTTATGATTTTTTAACGAGAGCCCGGGATAAAAACTTTCTGACTCTGGAAGCAGCCCGAAAAAACAAGCTGCTGATCGATTGGAAAAAGGAAACAATACGAAAACCGAATTTCATCGGAATCCGGACCATGGAAGTTCCCTTGGAGGAATTGGTACCTTATATTGACTGGACTCCTTTTTTCCGTTCGTGGCAATTATTTGGCAAATATCCGGCTATTCTGTCAGATGAGGTAGTGGGAGAACAAGCTTCCATTTTATTTGAGGAAGCGCAACGCATGCTGCAACTCATCGTACAAGAAAAGTGGTTTACCGCAAAAGGTGTACTGGGTATTTTTCCTGCTTCTCAGATCGGAGATGATGATATTGAGGTTTGTGATGCCTCTTTAACACCGCTACATCGTTTGCTTACGCTGCGCCAACAGTCTCAGAAAAGCGCTGCTGCTCCTAACCTTGCCCTTGCCGATTTTATTGCTCCGAAATCTTCCGGCATTCAGGATTATATTGGTTTATTCTGTGTCAGCACCGGATTTGGGGTGGAAGAAAAAGCCAAAGCGTATGAAGAAGCCCAGGATGATTATAATGCTATTCTGGTCAAATCACTCGGAGATCGTCTTGCAGAGGCTTTTGCAGAATACCTGCACGAAAAAGTACGCAGGGAAATCTGGGGGTATGCTTCTGATGAGATACTCAGCAAAGAGGAATTGATCCGGGAAACCTATAAAGGCATCCGCCCGGCTCCGGGCTATCCTGCGTGTCCCGATCATCTTGAAAAAAATACAATCTGGAAAATATTGCAGGTAGAAGAACGCATTGGGGTAACATTGACAGAAAGCCTTGCGATGTGGCCTGCCTCTTCCGTATCCGGTTACTATTTTGCCCATCCCGAAAGCCGGTATTTCGGATTGGGGCGCATCAAAGAAGATCAGGTAGCCGACTACGCCCTCCGAAGAGATATTTCTATTGAAGAAGCTACACGCTGGCTTAGTCCCAATATCAGTGAATAAAACCATAGACAATAATAAAATCCATTCCATTTGGAACAGACCGGTTGCAAATGGATTTAAAATAACACACGATGAAAGTAACCGAACATATTAAAAAAGCCGATGGAAAAGCGCTTTTTTCTTTTGAGATATTACCTCCGCTCAAGGGACAGAATATTCAGAGTATTTTTGATGCCATAGCACCTTTAGCTGACTTTAAGCCTCCGTTTATTGATGTCACGTATCACCGGGAGGAATATGAATATAAAGATGCCGGAAACGGCTTGCTCGAAAAAAAAATTGTAAAAAAACGTCCGGGTACCGTAGGCATTTGTTCTGCCATACAGAATAAGTTTAAAATAGATGCCGTGCCCCATATTCTGTGCGGAGGCTTTACAAAAGAAGATACCGAGAATTTCCTTATCGACCTGGATTTTCTGGGGATCGAAAATGTCGTGGCGCTTAGAGGAGATGCTGTAAAAAATGAAATCTATTTTAAACCTGAGAAAAATGGTCATAAATATGCTTCGGAGCTTGTAACCCAGATACAGCAGCTTAATAGGGGGATTTATCTGGATGAAGATCTGCAGAATTCTACGCAAACCAATTTTTGCATCGGTGTTGCCGGTTATCCTGAAAAACACATAGAGGCACCTAATTTTGATTCTGATATTCAGTTTCTAAAGCAAAAGATCGCTCAGGGTGCTGACTATGTAATTACACAAATGTTTTTTGATAATGAAAAATTCTTTGAGTTTGTCAGAAAATGCCGTAATGAAGGTATTACCGTTCCTATTATCCCCGGATTAAAACCTCTGACGGCTAAAAGCCAGCTCAATATGATTCCGCACCGGTTTAAAGTGGATCTTCCGGATGCCCTTGTGATAGAAACATTAAAAGCATCCAATGCAGATGCCGTAAAAGCAATCGGTACAGAGTGGTGTATCGCCCAAAGCAAAGAACTCCTCCAAAAAGGATTTCCCATTGTGCATTACTATTCTATGGGAAAATCAGATAATATTGTACAGATTGCCAAAGAGGTGTTTTAATGGAAACGCATAAAGCGTTTCCTTTTTTATCTTTTTATGACCTGCCGAGTGATCACCGTTCCCTCATCGGTATGCAGTTTGATAATATACGTCCCTGCACTCAGGCTTTCCATAGGAAGCGACGGCTCACTGCCCCATAGCTTGCCCTTTTGCACAAGCTGCCCCCACAATCCGTAAATCTCATAAGCCGTCAGTATTTTATCTGTCTGAAACGATACTATGCCTGTAGTCGGATTCGGATACACCACCGTATCTGCTCTATCAAACTCCTCTACCGATACTGTCTCACAGACACTTTTTGCCAAACGGGCGATAAAAAAGTCCGTACCGATAGACAGGTTGGGTTTGCTAAGCAAGCCTACCACCGGATGGGCATTGGCACCATTGGCAAACAAATACGCCCGCATATAACCGCCTACTACATAGTTACCGTTGTTATCCGTGGTAATCGCCGTTAATCCTTCACTATAGCCCGCAGGACCCAAAATAAGATGCAATCCCAGACAGGTTCCCGTCTCAGCATCAAAACGAGCCACTACCGGATCAGCAAGATAATTCCCCGGATGCTCAGTAATCTCATAATTTCCCCAGGTATTGTTGACCATACCCGTAGCAATGGCAACCTCATTTTCGTTTAATGTAATGTCCAAAGCAGCTTCTCCTCCTCCTAATGCAGGATTGGTTCCCCATAAAAGAGTACCCTCACTGTCCAGTTTCATTAAAAAAGCTCCTCTGGTAGTACCTATTCCCATTGCATGGGTAAATTCATAGTCTCCGAATTTACCATAAGGCATATTTAAAGTACTCTGACCTTGCCCGGATATATACACATTGGAATTTTCATCTGTTTTAATAGCTCCTATAGAAACTATTCCAAATTTATTCCCTTCTTTGATCCATTGTATTTCTCCTTCTGTATTAAAACACATTATAAAACCATTAGGCCGTTCAATTTCATTAATAATAGGTATCGGATCACTCTGCTGCAATCTCCAATTAGAAAAATAGTAGTAATCGGTATTAGGATCATAGGTAAAGCAGACCATTTTGTTTCTGACATACGGAACTTCAAAAGGAGCCGCTACAGAGCCCAGATAATTGCCTTCTGCGTCATACTTTACCACATAATACTGATATACCAACTCTTCACTTGAAACAACGACATCACCATCAAAATGACTTCCCGATAAAAGCCCTACCATCCAGTGAATGGTACCGTCTGCTGCTACATAAATGCCTAAATCGATAGAACTTCTGCTATTATTCAATCTTCTTGGGCTTTGCTGTGGCATACGCAGCCACTGAAATACACCCTCACTGTTGTATTTGATCAATGCCAGGGTTTTATTGTCTGCAGAGGTATCATTGGAATCGTCTTCTGTAGGGGTTCCCATCACATAATCATCACTAAAATGCGGAGGTTCTACCCAGGCATACTCCGGAGTACCCGGCTGACTGCCGTTATTCCACACCGTCATCCCTGTATACACATTGTTTTCCGCATCAATACCGATAGATCGCGAAATATCTCCTATACTGCCACCACCGCCAAAAACTTTGTGCCATAACAAATTGCCGAGGCAGTCCATTTTGCCACTCAGAATGTTTTGGCGGTTGCTGTTGCCAAAATTATTACTGTTAAACGTTGTGATCTCTGTTCCGTCAAAAGCCGTATTGCCATAGGCAATATGCGTTAAAAAAAAGGTATTGTTTTCAGTGTCCGTTTTTAAACCTACGATTTCTTCGCAATAGTTATAATCATCATAATAACTGACTTCTCCTACAAGCCGGTTGTCTCCGCCGCCTGCTTTTGCCCATTGCCAGTCATACGGCTGTGCCGATAAAAAGCCTGTCAGCAGTAAAGCCATCACCGTCCAGCGGAATTGTAGTATTGTTGTTTTCATTTTATCTTTTTATGACCTGTCGTGTGATTACCGTTCCCTGATCCGTATGCAGTTTGATAATATACGTCCCTGCACTCAGGTTTTCCATAGAAAGCGACGGCTCACTGCCCCATAGCCTGCCCTTTTGCACAAGTTGCCCCCACAGTCCGTAAATCTCATAAGCCGTCAGCATTTTATCTGTCTGAAACGATACTATGCCTGTAGTCGGATTCGGATACACCACCGTATTTGCTGTATCAAACTCCTCTACCGATACTGTCTCACAGACACTTTTTGCCAAACGGGCGATAAAAAAGTCCGTACCGATAGACAGGTTGGGTTTGCTCAGCAAGCCTACCACCGGATGTGCATTGGGACCATTGGCAAACAAATACGCGCGCATATAACCGCCTACTACATAGTTACCCTCGTTATCGGTTGTAATCGCCGTTAAACCTTCACTATAGCCCGCAGGACCCAAAATATCATGCAATCCCAGACAGGTACCCGTCTCAGCATCAAAACGAGCTACAACCGGATCAGGATAATAATTTGCCGGACGGCCAGTAATTTCAATTCCTCCCCAGCTACTATCCATCATTCCGGTTGCCAATGCTACTTCTGTCCCATTTAAAGTAATCCCTATTCCATCTAATGTTGGTCCGAATTCCGGGTTAGTTCCCCATAAAAGAGTACCTTCACTGTCCAGCTTTATTAAAAAAGCACCTCTGGTAACCGCCGCTCCACTATAATTAAAATCATAACCCGCAAAACTACCTTGTACCTGAGAACCTTTATAACCGGAACCGGAAATGTATATATTGGAATCATTATCAATTTTTATCTCTTTTATAAAAGCGGCACCAAACACATTGCCTTCTTTGATCCATTGTATTTCACCATCTGTATTAAAACACATTATAAAACCATTAGGCCGTTCAATTCCATTAATAATAGGTATCGGATCACTCTGTTGAAATCTTCCATTAGAAAAATAATAGTGATCGGTATTGGGATCATAGGTAAATGCTGTTGTTTTGATGATAAATGTTGGGGCTTCCATCGGAACTGAAACAGCTCCAATAAAATTACCATCTGCATCGTATTTTAATACGTAATAACTATAGGTATCTGTTGTTGAAACCACTAATTCCCCATTTAAATGATTACCAGCAATTAAAGCAACCATCCAATGAATAGTACCGTCCGCTGCTACATAAATACCTAAATCCATTGAGGAATTGCTGTAAATACTGGCAGTTAAATCATCCGATTGCGGCATACGCAACCACTGAAATACGCCATCACTGTTGTATTTGATCAATGCCAGAGTTTTATTATCTACAGAGGTTTCCTCTGAGTCAAACTCCGTTGGGGTACCCATCACATAATCATCGCTAAAATGAATAGGCTCTACCCAGGCATATTCCGGAGTACCCGGCTGGCTGCCACTATTAGTAAAAGACAAACTGGTATAGAGATTATTATTGTTGTCAATTCCGATGCTTTTACTATTGATACCCGGTCCTCCTCCACCAAAAACTTTGTGCCACAACAGACTGCCCTGACAGTCCATTTTTCCAATCAGAATGTTTGGACGACTACTGTTACCGTAATTATCTGAATTATATGTGACAATATCTGTGTTGTCAAATGCTGTATTACCATAAGCAATGTGGGTTAAAAAAAACGTATTGTTTTCAGTGTCCGTTTTTAAATCTATGATCTCTTCGGTATATCTGTGATATTCATAAAAATTGCCTTCTACATATAATCTGTTGTCTCCGCCGCCTGCTTTTGCCCATTGCCAGTCATACGGCTGTGCCCATAAAAAGCCGGTCAGCAGTAAAGCCATCACCGTCCAGCGGAATTGAGGTATAGTTGTTTTCATTTTTTTGGTTTTTTATAAAAATAAGAAAAAAACCTGCTAAAGCCATGGCTTTAGCAGGTGATTATCATCAGATGTTTATTTTTTTACTAAAATCTGCTGGGTTACGGTTTGTCCGTTTACCGCGATCACAACAATATAATTCGCCGGTGCCCATCCCGATACATCGAGTAAAAAGTCTCCTTTGAGCGGGGCTCTTTTCGTAGTCCATCTCATAATGCCTTTTATATCATATACAAAAATCGCTACGGTTTCTTTGGTATCATACCCTTTTACTTCATACTGTATCAGTGTGGTTTCTGAAGCAGGATTCGGTATCAGCGCCAGCTTTACTGTTCCTGCTTCTTTAGCAGCTTCCATATTCGGAAAGCGCATGGCTTTTTCTGATTTGCACATAAATTGGCGCATCGGATTGCTCATGGCAATGCCCACCTGAAGGTCTCCCGGTGCAAACTGCGCATTTGGAATAAATGTAATCGGATTCAGTATTTTGCTGGTGCCCGGTGGTATTACAAACGAACTCGACTGAAAAACACCCTGATGCTGTAAACTACTCAAGGTTACCGATACCTCAAACGGATACGGATTGGTCATTTCCATATAAATATCATAGTAAACATACGGTTCTGTGATGCGTTTGATGATTTCGTATTTCCAGATCACTTCGCAGCCTTTGCATTCATACGTACTTACATTCAGCGGTTTGCTTACCGCTTCACAAGGCCCGTTGCTCAACTGAAGTTTATAATCGCCCGATAATACCGCTGTATAATCCGGTACAAAACTGTTATTGCCCGTTGCTACCGGAGCTCCATTGCGCACCCAGGCATAACTGCCAAACCATGCATTGGGAGACGGCCCTAAAATGGTATTGTCTTCGCGTATGCAAAACGACATACAACCCGACGGAAAAATCCATAAAAATCCATCCGGATTTTTAGGCACTGCGATCTCCTGATACGAAAAACACGTAGCTCCCTCGCTATACGTTACCTTATACGGACCGCCTTCGCTTACTACTATGCTTTGTCCCTGTTCTCCATTACTCCAGTTATAAACGCCTGCAGACGGACCGTTTGCCACAAGTTCCACCCGGTACGGATGACAGCTCAGAATGGTATAGCTCAGCGTCGGTGTTGCCGGCGGGTTGACCACCCTCACGGTATGGGTTGCGATGGAAATACAGTTTGGATCGGCCGGATTGCGTACTTCAAGTGTATAGACATAGGTACCCGGAGTGTTTTCTGTAAACGTACGTTCCAGAGCAGCTGTGGTATTCCATGTGTTTAATGCGGTTCCGTTGCGCAGCCAGCGCCGCTGGTACTGGGTGTTTTCAATGGTAGCCTTTAACACAAATGGTGTATAGATGCATTCGCGCTGAAGGCCGTCAATCCTTGCATACGGCGGTTTGGTAAACACCATACTGACCGCTGGCGTTTCATAATTGGCACAGCCGTTTGCATCATAGAGTATTACCCAGTAACTGCCTGAAACAACCGGCTGAAAATTCTGAGCCGTAGCCCCCTGAATTACTTCATTTTCGCGCATCCACTGAAAGCCGGAAGGCATTGATTCTCCTAAATTAGGCTGAAAATATAGATTCACCACTGTTCCTTCACAAGTGGTACGCGCACCAAACACGATACCTGAATAGAATGCTTTGTTTACGCGAATATCCGACTGGCTGTAGGTAAATATACAACCCGTTGGTGTGGTAATCGTTAACGATACTTCGGTAGTACCGGCTAATAAATTTACTTCAGGGCTTATCATGGTATTGAACGATAATCCATTATTAAAACTCCATCGGTACTGGTACTCCGGGTTGCTGACCGGCGGTATGAGTTTTACCGTATTTTCGGCACATACCTCAGCAGGCACGACCTCTATATTGCCCACCGGGAAACTTTCCAATACCAGTGGAATGGTTTTAACACACGCCATCCCCGGATAATCTGCCCTCGACAACACTACTGACAGGTCATAAGTACCCGGCTGCAGCTCCAGGGTGTACGGCGACTGATTCAGAGCGGCTGTATTTCCGCTAACCGATAGCTGTCGGTCAGGCTCAGCACCGATATACGTAGAATTGTTCCATACCGTAACGGTGTAGGTATTGCTATCGGCATTACAGATGACTTTGTACCGCAGATCCGGCAGATAAGGAACTTCTATCAACGCTGCTCCCGAAGCGGCACAAATGTTGCCCGCGTTTGCGTATTTAGCGGTATAGGCTATCTGCAGCTTTCCTGCAATTTTTGCCGTAAACGTTGCTGTTACCGTATTGCCATTGACAACAGAGTTATTCAGCACCAGATGTTTGTTATTGAACAGCCAGCTGCCCGACAACGGATTTCCTGTAAAAACCGCCTGTACTTCAATTGTATTACAGCTGCTCAGGGTTGTCTGAGTGATGGTTACCTCCTCGCTATAGTCTCCGCAATTGGTGCCTCCGTTACCACAATCTGCCTGCAAAAATTCGGCATCATCTCTGTTGGTACAACCGTTGGCAGCTGTTGCCAGTACATAATAGGTTCCGAATCCATGGGCCTGTGTGATGGTGATCTGCTGGTTGTTGGTTCCTGCATCGGCTGTGAGCAGCTGATCGTTACCTCCGGGTATTTCTTTATACCACTGCAAGCTTGTATTGCTAAGGTCGCTTTGCAGATTGGCCATAAGTGTTTCACTGAACACCGCATCGCAAAACGCAAAGCTTTTCTGTGTGGTGATATGTACTACCGGCGATGGTTTGATCAGTATGTCGTGCAACAGCATGGCCGTTGTATTACATCCGTTTGGCTGGGTCAGTATCACCTGAACCGTACCGCCGATATTGTCACTTACATTAGCAAACATCAATTCATCGGGTATGGTAAAGGTGTTTCCGCTTACTCCGGTCTGTGTCAGCGTACCTCCGTCGCTCAGTATCCATTTCAGGGTACCGTTGTTTAAATATACCGATGATTGAAAACTCAGTCCGATCGGGTTCTGAGCACAGATTTCCGCCGGCATGTTTAACGGTAATAATACCGGAGTCGGCTGTATGTTGATGAGGTATTTTATCTTTCTGGTTGTGCCGCATTTTTTAAGACTCAAGACCAGATATACAGGCGCATTTCCCGATGATTCATTAAAACTCACCGTTGGGTTGAGCGTGTATTTACCACTTAGAATATTACCTGCTCCTTCTTCTTCAAAACTCCATTCGAGATGGTCTACACCCGATGTGGTCAGGGTTGCCGTAAACGATGTTTTTGAAGATGAACAGAAGCTTGTCAATCCGTCATCATTGGTAATAACCGCCGATACATTGGCTCTTTTTACCGGTAGGAGTATAGGATCTGACTCGCAATACGGACTGGTTTTAAGGCGTTTTTTAAGGCGCACATAATGACTTGCTGTGTTGTTAAAAATAACGGTGATTTCACTGCCCATTTTACTGCCCTGAATAGTAGCAGCCGGGCTTACTTCCCAGATTAAATCGGTTTCAGGATCTTCATTCTCATAACTGTAGGTATAGGGTACGCCCACACATATTTCTCCGGGACCTTTGATTTTACCCGAAGGGGCAGCAGGTCTTGGATATACTACAATCGTTTTAGGAACCGTACACCCTCCTAACGGTCTGTATTCTAACTGATATACACCGGGTTGATCAAACGTTACCGAAATGGTCTGCCCTCCGTTGCCCAGCCAGTTGTTCACCGGAGGCCACAGAGATTGTCCGTCTAAGGTCAGAATCCAGTTGTGCGGACCTACTTTATTGGACACTGAAAACTGGTGGGTTTCTCCCATACAGACAAGTTCGGGACCGCCTATCTCAAATTTTTCCTGAACATGGAATTCTGTTCCTCCGGCTACGCTACATCCCAACAGGGTATTTGTAGCGGTGTATTGTATATAGTAGGTTCCCAATTCCAAGCCTTTAACGATAATTTCGTTGCGCTGATCTGTTTCTACAATTTCAACTCCGGTTGTCGGATTACCCTCATACAAAACTTCCCATTGATAATCGGTAGAAGGCCAAGCCGGTAATGCAAGACGCTCCTGCCCCCCGACACCACATACGCCTCTATTCCCTTCTAAATCACTTACAGCCATTAAAGGTACTTTTACTGTAGTCCAGACCGGACAAGTACAGTTTGAGCGGTAACTTACATATCCTACTCCATTAATATAATCCATATTATCCCATATCACGGTAATGTAATTGCCTCCATTGTTTATGATGGTACCACCGTCTACTTTCCATTCACCGGAACAATTTTTATCATTGACGGTATAGGTTGCCAGACTGTTTTCACAAACTACGGTAGGACATGATATTTCTATATTAGGGCGATTCAGCACCTGAATGGTTTTACGAATGACAGACGAACAGTTGCACTCGTTCCACACCCGCAATTCTACCTCATAGTTCCCCGGACTTGTATAGGTATGCGTCGGAGAAGCGGCATTGGAGGTGTTTCCGTCTCCGAAATCCCACTGATACGCAACAATATCCGTTCCCTGGTTTCTCACAGAGAGGTCCTGAAAGTATAATTCTGTATTTAAACAGGCTCTAATCTGTTGTTCTGTATTACCCACAGAGAAATTAGCGGTAGGTGATTTTAAAATTTCTACACAGTAGTTGCGTTGCTGAACGCTGCCATCCTGAAGCACAACGGTAAGGCTTATGTTGCCCGACTGCTGAGATCCCCAGTTTACCGTTGCCACCAAATCGTTATCAGACAATACATAGGTACCGCCACCAATGGCCCAGGTTACTGTGGCTATATTATCTCCGCTTAGGGTGTAAACCGTTTCGCTGCCACCGCATACGCGCAGACATTCGTTTTCATCAACACCTTCTGCAAGACCTTTTTTAGGATCAGCCTTATAGGTGCGACACCCTACTTCACCATTCCAGTGAAGTTTTACAGGATTTTGTGCCATGGCGGTCAGCTGAAAAGCGATCAGCCAAAAGAGGGTAAGTAACCCTTTGACAAAGAAGCAATACGTAGTTTTTTTACTCATGGTTTATCATAATTAGTGAATATTACCGGTTACTCCGGTTGTTATTATAGTTGACCGAGTTTCTGTCAACAGAACCTGTCTCCTCTTTTAATCACTTATCGGTTCGTCTTACCACTTTCGAAATTATTGCCTCCTGCATTGAGGTGTGACGATGCGTAATGATTACGCTTCTTTTAAGGTTTTTGTAAAAATTTGCATCAGCGCTTTCTGTGATAGGAAAGAAGCCTTTTGGCTCACAGCTACAGGATATGTAAAAACATCTGTTGATGGATTTGCTGCTTTATTAACCTTAGTTAAAGAATCTTTATTTTTTGTAAATAAAGCAATTATTTTATATTTAAAAAAAATAATATTCATTATTTTATTGATTTAGACACAAAATACCCTATTATTTTTTACAATTTCGTAACAGCTTATTTTTCAAAAAACCCAACTCCCGTAAAGGGGTTTGCTGTTTTTTTACAATGAAAACAGAGGCAAAAAAATATTTTATTTTTTTTCATTTATTTTACCCAATCTGTCCGAATTCATTAATTTTCGTTCAAAAAATTTAATCCTCGTTAATAGTATTGCAAATCCATGAATATTAATTATTTTTGCGTACAACTAAACAATAGGAATATATGAAACCAGACTTATTTCAGGCACCTGATTATTATCTGTTAGATGATTTATTATCAGACGAACATAAATTAGTTCGTGATGCTGCCAGAGCTTGGGTAAAAAAAGAAGTTTCCCCAATTATAGAAGAATATGCACAAAGAGCTGAATTTCCAAAGCAGTTGGTAAAAGGATTAGGCGAAATCGGTGGTTTCGGACCTTATATTCCGGAGGAATACGGAGGTGCGGGACTGGATCAGATTTCTTATGGTCTGATTATGCAGGAAATTGAAAGAGGAGATTCAGGAGTACGCTCCACTTCTTCTGTACAGTCATCTTTGGTGATGTATCCTATCTGGAAATACGGTAACGAAGAACAACGCCAAAAATATTTACCAAAACTTGCTACCGGAGAAATGATCGGTTGTTTTGGTCTTACAGAACCGGACTATGGTTCTAACCCGGGCGGAATGGTGACTAATTTTAAAGATAAAGGTGATCATTACCTATTGAACGGGGCTAAGATGTGGATTTCAAATGCACCTTTTGCAGATATTGCCGTAGTATGGGCAAAAGATGAATCAGGACGTATCCACGGACTTATTGTAGAAAGAGGAATGGAAGGTTTTACTACACCGGAAACCCACAATAAATGGTCTTTGCGCGCTTCTGCTACCGGAGAATTGATCTTTGACAATGTCAAAGTACCGAAAGAGAATTTATTACCTAATAAATCAGGATTGGGAGCACCGCTTGGATGTCTTGATTCTGCACGTTACGGTATTGCATGGGGTGCAATTGGAGCTGCAATGGATTGTTATGACACTGCTTTGCGTTATTCTAAAGAGCGCGTTCAGTTTGACAAGCCTATCGGAGCAACTCAGTTACAGCAAAAGAAACTGGCGGAGATGATTACTGAAATTACAAAAGCACAATTGCTTACCTGGCGTCTGGGCGTTTTACGCAATGAAGGAAAAGCGACAACCGCTCAGATTTCTATGGCAAAACGCAATAACGTTGCTATGGCATTAGACATTGCGAGAGAGGCAAGACAAATGCTTGGTGGAATGGGTATTACCGGTGAATACTCTATCATGCGCCATATGATGAATTTAGAATCAGTAGTTACTTACGAAGGTACTCATGATATTCATTTACTTATTACAGGAATGGATGTAACAGGATTTCCTGCGTTTAAATAATTATGACACACAGCATATCAATAGCTTTCGGAAACGGAAGCTATTTTTTTATGTGTTTGTCTGAGAATTTATTATTTTACTTCCCAACCCTTCTGTCCGCTACGCATACAAAGTATTCCCTGATTAAGCGCTGAGATGAAAGCGTATTGAGAAAATGACTTATAGATCGTATTCTTTTTGTCGTGGTAAGATTAATACGGAATGGTGTTGAGAAATAAACGAAGTATTTACCGCCTAAAAAAGAGCAGCTATGTATTAATTGTGAGGTATTCGTATTGATTTTCCATAAAAAAAACGAAGTGTACATTATATACACTTCGTTCTTCAATACTAAAATAAAATAAATCCAATTAAAATATCTTTTATGAAGTAAAATCTACTAAAATATTTTCATAAATATAATAAATATATCAATTACATCTACAATAAATCTATTTTATTTTTTATTCCGGTGCCAATTCTAAAACCAATCCTTCAATTTCAGGTGTTATGGCAATCTGACATCCGAGACGGCTGTTGTCCTTTACATTAAATGCTTCCCACAGCATGGCTTCTTCATCAGGGGTTTTCTCCGGCAAGGGTACCTCATTAAGTATATAACATTGACACGAAGCACACATAGCCATTCCTCCGCAGATTCCTATTGTTCCTTCAGGCGCCAGTTCGTATGCACGTACCAGTTCCATTATATTCATGTTCATATCGGTAGGAGCATCTACTTCATGGCGTACACCCTCTCTATCGATAATTGTAATTTTTATATCGCTCATGGTTTACATAATATTCCTTCAAATTTACGGAAATATTATGACTTTAATAAGCTGCCAGAACACAGAAAGATCTTATTGCACTTAAGACAGACAACTATTTTTATTACGGTTAAAAAAACATAAAAACGCTAAACTTTTCACAAACGGATTACACAGAGCCATGCTTTTTTATTGATTTGCAGGAAAAACAGGAAACCTCTTTTTTTATTTCTGTTGGTGTCCCCCTTTTCTGCTCTGTTCAATCCGTTAACAGACAGCTTTAAACAAAGAAATCTCTGCTGGGATAAGCTATTTTTATTAGGTTAATGTTACCCGGTGAGTAACGGATAAGAAAATATTTTATTTTTATTTGTAACTTTTTGTATCGCGTTTACGTATAAGTAATAGAGTGCAATCTTTTTTGCCTCTGTAAACAGCAAATAATCATAGAGAATGAGACAACTTAAAATTACCAAACAGGTAACAAATCGTGAGACAGCGTCTTTAGATAAATATTTACAGGAGATTGGTAAAGTAGACTTAATAACGGCAGATGAAGAGGTTGAATTAGCGCAGCGGATTAAGGCAGGAGATCAGAGAGCGTTAGAAAAACTTACCAAAGCGAATCTTCGTTTTGTGGTATCTGTAGCAAAACAATATCAAAATCAAGGTCTTACCCTACCCGATTTGATCAACGAAGGAAATCTTGGATTGATTAAGGCGGCACAGCGTTTTGATGAAACCCGTGGTTTTAAATTCATTTCGTATGCGGTATGGTGGATTCGCCAGTCTATTTTATCTGCTTTGGCAGAACAATCGCGTATTGTACGTTTACCTTTAAATAAAATCGGTTCTATCAACAAAATCAATAAAATGTATGCGTTGCTGGAACAGTCTAATGAACGCCCGCCTTCTGCAGAAGAAATCGCGAAAGAATTAGACATGACGGTGAATGATGTAAAAGAGTCTATGAAAAACTCCGGTCGTCATTTATCTATGGATGCTCCGCTTGTTGAAGGAGAAGATTCTAATCTGTACGATGTATTGCGTTCAGGTGAATCTCCAAACCCGGATAAAGAACTGATTTTAGAGTCTTTGCGTACGGAAATCGAACGTGCTTTGGAAACGCTTACTCCGCGTGAAGCAGATGTTGTTCGTCTGTATTTCGGTTTGGGAGACCAGCACCCGATGACACTTGAAGAAATTGGAGAGACTTTTGACCTTACGCGCGAACGTGTTCGTCAGATTAAGGAAAAAGCGATCAGAAGACTAAAACACACGTCACGCAGTAAAATATTAAAAACCTATTTAGGCTAATCCTAAACATCTTTTTTGAGTCCGCTTTTTATAAGCGGATTTTTTTATGCCTGTTCAAAATGGACTTTTAATTCTGAGGTGAAAAACAATACCCGAACTGACGTTTGTTTCCACTGTCTGTTCGGGTAATAAGCGTATAAATGCTCTATAAAAAAGCAATTGATAACGAGTTTATATTCTCATTAACCGATCAGTTTATGAGACACCAGATGTTCTGCAATCTGTAAAGCGTTTGTGGCAGCTCCTTTTCTAAGGTTATCTGAAACAATCCACATATTCAGTGTGTTTGGCTGTGTTTCGTCTCTGCGGATGCGGCCTACAAAAACCTCATCTTTTCCTTCTGCATATAACGGCATCGGGTACGTATGCGTATCTACATTGTCCTGAACCGTAACACCCGGTGTATTTTGTAATAATGCTCTTACTTCTCTGAGGTCAAAATCATTTTCAAATTCAATATTTACGGATTCACTGTGCCCTCCTACTACAGGAATTCTTACCGCAGTAGCCGTTACAAGAATTTGATCATCACCCATGATTTTTTTGGTTTCATTGGCCAGTTTCATTTCTTCTTTGGTATATCCGTTGTCTAAAAAGGAATCACAATGCGGAATAGCATTTCGGTGTATCTGATAATGGTACGCCATTTCTCCTTTTTCTCCAGCATATTCATTGTTTAACTGATTTACCGCTTTCAGACCAGTACCGGTAATTGACTGATAGGTTGAAACTACCACTCTTTTTATTTTGTAAGCTTTGTGCAGAGGTGCCAGTGCCATAACCAACTGAATGGTTGAGCAATTAGGGTTTGCAATGATTTTATCTTCGGGAGTGAGTAAACCGGCATTGATTTCCGGAACTACCAGTTTTTTGGATGTATCCATTCTCCATGCCGATGAATTATCGACTACAGTAGTTCCTACAGCGGCAAATTTTGGTGCCCATTCCAGAGAAGTGTCTCCTCCGGCTGAAAACAACGCCAGATCAGGCTTCATTTCTACCGCAGTCTGCAAACCAACTACCTTATATTTCTTATTCTTAAAAGTAATTTCTTTTCCGACGGATTTCTCTGAAGCTACCGGAATTAATTCTGTTACGGGAAAATTACGCTCTGCCAATACTTTCAGCATTACTTCACCAACCATACCGGTGGCGCCTACAACTGCTACTTTCATAGTTAATAATATATAAGGTTTATTTGAAATGTAGTTCAAAAATACACAATAAACAGATGTGTTGACTTAGAATTTTTGTAAATCAATTCATCATCTGAAAATCTTTTACCTGTAACTGAAGGGTGACTTTATCTTTCCATTCATTCTCAGAGATGGAGTAGGCAAGATTCATTAGCTGCAGGTTGCGTGTTTGAGCACACAGGGCACCCTTTCCGAAAGCAATTGCAGGAAAAGGCTTTGATCCGTTTTGTTTGACAAATAATCTCAAATGCTCTCCGTTTTTTCCTATTGGCTGAGCATTTCCCGTATCAAATACGTTGCTGGTCACAAAAACAGGTGTCATATTTTCGGGACCATGAGGCTCAAACTGTTTGAGCAATCGCAATGTTTTATCATCGAGTTCTTCAAAATCGATTACCGCATCAATTTCCAGTTCCGGTTTTTTTAATTCATCCGGCAGGGTTTCACGGACAACTTTTTCAAACGCTGTTTTAAAATCAGCGTACTTTTGTTCTTCTATGGTCAAACCTGCTGCATACATATGCCCACCGAACTGTTGCAAATGCTGCTCACAGGATTCCAACGCCCTGTACACATCAAATCCTTTTACGGACCGTGCTGAAGCCGCCAGATAGTTGCCACTCTTTGTAAAAACCAGTGTAGGTCTGTAGTGGGTTTCTATAAGACGTGAAGCTACGATACCGATTACCCCTTTGTGCCAGTTTTCGTGATAGACTACGGTTGTAGCGTTATCAAGTTCCTGCAGGGTTTCAATCTGTAACAGTGCTTCTTTGGTAATCTCTCCGTCAAGCTGTTTCCGATTTTCGTTAAAAGCTTCTATCTCCTTTGCAAAATCAAGTGCTTCTTCATAATCAATTTCAGTAAGTAACCGTACAGCATAATTACCGTGTTTGATACGCCCAGCTGCATTGATACGCGGAGCAATTTTAAAAACGACATCGGTTATGGTAAATGTACTGAGGGTAAAAGCCGACATCATGGCGCGGATTCCCGCCCGCGGATTTTTATTTAAAACTTCAAGACCAAATTTTGCCAATACTCTGTTTTCTCCGGTAATGGGAACAATATCTGCTGCTATGGCTGTCGCTACCAGATCCAGATACGGAATGAATGTTTCTATCGACTGGTTTCTGCGCATGCCCAATGCCTGTATCAATTTGAATCCTACTCCGCATCCGCAAAGTTCCTTATACGGATAAGGACAATCTTTTTGTTTGGCGTCCAATACGGCTACGGCATCCGGTATCATATCTCCGGGTAAATGGTGGTCACAAATGATAAAATCAATGCCTTTTTGTTTCGCATATTCTACTTTATCAATGGATTTTATACCGCAGTCAAGCGCAATGATGAGCGTAATACCGTTATCTTCTGCATAATCTATTCCTTTATTGGAAATTCCGTATCCTTCGCCATAACGGTCCGGTATATAGGTATCTATTTCTGAATGCAGGGTTTTTAAATAAGCCGAAACAAGAGCAACGGAAGTGGTACCGTCTACATCATAATCTCCGAATACCAGAATACGTTCATTTGCAGCCAGCGCCTCTTCAATTCTTTGTACGGCCTTGTCCATATCTTTCATCAGGTAAGGATTGTGCAGATCCTTTAACTCCGGACGGAAAAACTCGCGTGCCTGTTCGTAGGTTTCTATGCCACGCTGTACCAAAAGAGTAGCAATAAGTGGTGAAACCCTTAGTTGATGCTGTAAATACGTTACTGCATTTGTATTTGTTATATTTTTATAAGACCAGCGCATGTTCTTTTTATAAAGCAAAAAAAGTACTTCTAATAAAGTACTTTAATATAATCAATTTTTTTTAATTCTCAGGAGTGATAAATTATTCTTGTTTCTACTTCGGCGAATTTTCGAAACATCACCATGACTCCGCAATACTTTTCTACAGAGAGTTCTACTGCTCTTTTGAGCTTTTCTTCTGAAAGCTCTTTACCAAAAAAGTGATATTCAACCATCACTTTATAGTATACAGCAGGTTCGTCATCTGTGAGAAAACCTTCTACATCGATATGAAAATCCTCAACATCTAAGCGCATTTTTTTGATGAGATGTGCAATATCAAGTCCTGAACACCCCGCAAGAGAGGAAAGCATCAACGCTTTCGGGCGCAGCCCTTGTCCGTCTCCGCCACTTTCAGGCGCTGCATCCATCACAAAAGTACCTTCTCCGGGATTGGTGGATTCAAACTTCATATTTCCTTTCCAGGATGCCGTGATTTTATGACTCATTTTTTTCTTTTTTTATTTTTATCTTCCCTCCGACAATCACTACAATTTCTCCTTTAGCAGGTTTGTTTTCAAAATATTTCAACACCTCTTCTGCAGTACCCCTGACTGTTTCTTCATGTAATTTAGTCAATTCACGTGATACCGATACCGGACGATCTGAGCCAAAATACGACACAAAGTCTGCCAGTGTTTTTAATAATTTATGAGGCGAAACATAAAATATCATGGTTCTGTTTTCTTCCTGCAATGCCAGAAAGCGTGTTTGCCTTCCTTTCTTATCCGGTAAAAATCCTTCGAAAACAAATTTATCATTCGGTAGTCCGCTATTTACCAAAGCCGGTACAAAAGCTGTAGCTCCTGGCAGGCATTCTACTGCGATGTTTTTATCTACACAGGCTCTTGTAAGCAAAAAACCGGGATCGGAAATGGCTGGTGTTCCTGCATCCGATATTAAGGCAATATGTTGTCCCTGTTCCAGTTTCTGAAGAATATGTTCTATGGTCTGATGCTCATTGTGCATGTGGTGGCTGTGCATTTGAGTACCGATTTCAAAATGTTTGAGCAGCTTTGCACTTGTTCTGGTATCTTCCGCTAAAATAAGATCGACCTCTTTCAGTACTTTAATGGCTCTGAAGGTCATATCTTCCAAATTTCCGATCGGTGTAGGCACCAAATATAATTTCCCCATTTATTACAAGAATCTTTTTTCGATGAGCTGCATGAATCTACTTTCATATTCTTCTTTTCCGTGCCAGTTATTGAAATCAGGCTTTACAAGATCTTCAATAAAATCCTGTGCTTCCTGATATGTTTCAATGGTGTTTAACTGTGATAATACACGGTTGAGATCTTCTGAACTGCCGTTGAACAGCTGTTTTTCAAAAGCAATACGGTCGTTGAGACCAATGGTTACTATTTTTGAAAAGGCATCATTGATGGTTTTATTGACAGGTACCTGATGAAAAGGGGTATCGTCTTTAACCTCATTTGCAGATGTATTGGTCATCAAATGCTGGTTTTCGTATGCCGGTTTTTCTTTTTGTTCCGGTTCGTAAACTTCCTCAATGTCAGCTTTGTTTTCAAATTCAATCTGATCAAACGAGATATTGAAGACTGCGTCCATTTCAATTTCCATCGGTTGTACTTCTGAAGGCTCAGCAGCCACGACGGTATTAAATGGTTCTTCTACTGTCTTAATCACAGGTTCTTCAACCCCCTCATTTTCTAAATCAGTTGCTATTTTTTGTGCATTTGCTGCTTCAAAAGGCATTTCATCTGCATATACCACCGGTTCCTCTATCTCTTCTTCAAAGGATGCTTCCTTATCGGAGTTGGCATCATCCAGCAATGCATTGATAATATCATTACTCATGTACTGGCTGTCTTCATGAGCCTGTTTGTGCGGGTGTTTACTTACAGGGTTTTCAGCAACGAAAACAGACTCTTCCTCTTTTCTGCTCAATAGATTTTCAAGTCTCTCTTCGGTCAGAGAAGGATCCAGTCTGAATTTATTATCTTCATAAAACTTTAAAACAGAGAGTTTTTCATATAATTTCTGTGTTTCATTATACAAAACAGTAACATCTGACTTCCCGTTTAATTTCAAAATACGGTGGGCAATACTGATCAGCTCCGATTCAATGATTTTTTTCATAACTTTTTTGATGTTTGAAAGTTTACCAATCTTTTTGGTAAATTTGCGTATTACAAAGTAACACAAAAAACTATTGTTTTCAACCTGAAATTTACAAAATGTTTCTCGAAAATACTGTTAATCATAAAGAACAATTTGGATGGATCGAAGTGATCTGCGGCTCCATGTTTTCGGGCAAAACCGAAGAATTGATCCGCCGCTTGAAAAGAGCTCAATTCGCCAAACAAAAGGTTGAAATTTTCAAACCTGCGATAGATACCCGTTATGATACGGATCACGTGGTTTCGCATGAAGGAAATGAGATCCGGTCTACACCGGTTCCTGCTGCTGCAAACATCAGAATTCTGGCTGATGGCTGTGAAGTAGTCGGTATTGATGAAGCACAATTTTTTGATGATGAAATTGTTGCCGTGTGCAATGATCTTGCCAACTCAGGTGTGCGCGTCATTGTTGCGGGTCTTGACATGGATTTTAAAGGAAATCCTTTTGGCCCGATGCCTGCCCTGATGGCTACCGCAGAATACGTAACTAAAGTACATGCTGTGTGTACCCGTACCGGAAATCTGGCTCATTACAGCTTTCGTAAAACTCCTAATGACAATCTGGTTATGCTGGGTGAAACTGAAGAATATGAGCCGCTTAGCAGAGCTGCATATTACAAAGCAATGCGCGAAAAAATGAAATAAAGAGTTTTTATAAAATTCGTATCTTTGCACAAACAACACACCCCATGAAAAATACACTGATTGCACCGTCTGTTCTGGCGGCTGATTTTGCTAATTTGCAACGCGATATTGAAATGATTAATACGAGTGAAGCAGATTGGTTTCATATTGATATAATGGATGGCGTTTTTGTTCCTAATATTTCTTTTGGGATGCCGGTTTTACAAGCCATTAACAAACACGCAAAAAAGACGATTGACGTTCATTTGATGATTGTGGATCCCGACCGTTATATCAAAACGTTTAAAGAGCTCGGAGCCGATATTCTCACTGTTCATTATGAAGCTTCAACACATCTGCACCGCTCTCTTCAGGCTATTAAGAATGAAGGGATGAAAGCTGGTGTTGCCATCAATCCGCATACTCCGGTAGCGTTACTGGAAGATGTGATTCAGGATATTGATCTGGTTTGTATGATGAGCGTAAACCCTGGGTTTGGTGGTCAGTCTTTTATTGAAAATACGTATAAAAAAATCAAACAACTGAAAGAAATCATCGTTCGAAACAATGCTTCAACTTTGATTGAGATTGACGGAGGAGTGACCGACAAGAATGCTGCCCAGCTGGTTGAAGCCGGAGCAGATGTTTTGGTCGCAGGAAGTTTTGTTTTTACTTCTGATGACCCGATACAGACAATTGCACAGTTAAAGAAAATAACCTCTCTATAAAAAAATGCTTTCCTAAGGAAAGCATTTTTTATGCTATCAGCATTCGCTATAATGATTGAGAAAGTAACGAATGATATCGGTTGTGGTTACAATACCTACCAATTTGCCTTCATACACTACTGGTAAAGCACGGAATTCGTTTTCGGAAAATATTTTTGTCACTTCTTTGATGGTGGTAAAAGACGTTACGCAGACTACATTTTTTGTCATTACCTGTTCGATGGTAAACATATTGTACACAGTAGAAGTCAACTTTTCATTTTCTTCATCAAAATCAGGAATTCCGATTTTCATGAGATCAGTCTGACTAAGCATTCCTACTATTTCATTTTTGGACACAACCGGAATGTGTCTTATCTGGTGTACTTTAAATAAATTCTCTGCTTTAGACAGTGAGTCCGTGATGTTTAGTTTCACAACACTTTTGGTCATAATGGTCGCTACAGGGACATTTTCTTTCATTATATGGGATGTTTATATCCAAATATAGCACTAATATAGAGATCAGAATATGACATCTGTCATTCGGGTTTCTGGGAGAGCATCATCGCTACCAGACGGTATATCTGAGGAAAAGAGGTTTTCAGTGCCGTTTGTTTTTCAAAATACAATTCTACCAAAACCGCTATAAGTTCAAATGAATCGGTAAAAGCATATTCGCGGATAAGCCCTGAATTTCTCAACCGATTTTGCATCAGAGGTTCACGGGTTATTCTAATAATCTCTTTATAGTTTTCACTAAAGATCGTGGCTGAATTGGTGTTGTTTTTTCTTGGAGACGCAAAGTAAAACATCAATGCATGGGTAAATTCATGCAGTGCCAGATTACGTCCGTCCGCTGTGTTCTGATATCCTTCCAGAAAGTCTTTCCACGAAAAGACGAGTGCCTTTTGCGATGGATTGAACTGGCCAATATGATACTGGTTATCGGGTTTGTACAGAAAGGCATCCGGGTAAACTACAATTTTATTAAAGGAACCTATCAAATAGTTTTTATAGCCAAATGTGAGTTTTGTATAGGAAGCAGCAATAAGAATCTTATCTTCGGGCTTTAAATTCAGATTGCCTTTGGAAATAATATCATATCTGTTTAAGAAATTGACCATACGGTTCTGAAAACGCAGTTTATCCGTTTCGGATAATCTCTGATATCCCGGATAAATCCGGATAACAAGCGCAATATATGGCCTGGCAATAGTTTTTAACGCAAATTTTCGTTTGAAGAAAATCTCTCTCTTGCTTTTTCTGGATTTGAAATAAAACACCATATCCATAAACAGATAACCTGTCGCAGGAATGACCGCGACACCAATATACAGTAGTCCTTTTAATGTTTCTCCCATGGTATTATAAGTAATATTTCCTTATCAGGTTGTATGCAATCATAAAAAAGCCGTTAAAGATGGCCATCTGTTTACATGACTAAAAACAAAAAAGCTTTGTATCGTATACAAAGCTTTTTGTGACCCCGACAGGATTCAAACCTGTAACCCTCAGAGCCGAAATCTGATATTCTATTCAGTTGAACTACGGGGCCGATACTATTTTTTGACTATGCTGTCAGAATTTTTTTAACGATTGAAGATACTGTTTTTCCATCTGCTGCTCCTGCAATTTTAGCATTTGCCAAAGCCATAACCTGACCCATTGCCTGCATTCCTGAAAAACCACCTTCTGATACTATTGAAGCAACGATTTTTTCTACTTCTTCTACTGATAACTGAGCCGGTAAAAACTGCTCGATAACAGCTGCCTGTGCCAATTCCGGTTCTGCAAGATCTTGTCTTCCCTGCTCTATAAAAATAGCAGCACTGTCTTTTCTTTGTTTTACCAGTTTTTGCAATAGTTTGATTTCGTCTTCTGCTGATAATTCAGCTCCGCTTCCTGAAGTTTGTGCTAATAATATTTCTGATTTTACAGCTCTCAATGATTCCAATGCTACCTGATCTTTCGATTTCATAGCATTTTTCATAGCGTCCATAATCTGTACTTGTAAGCTCATAACTTTTGTTTTTAAAAGTGGTAGTGCAAATATACAAAAAACCCAAAAACAGCAAAGCTATTTTTGGGTTTAAAGGTAAATATAAATACAATTAGTCTACATTGTCATGTAAATAAGAATTGTTTGATCTCAGTTGCAGGTCATTATTGTTATCTACACCTAAAGAGGTACGCGATACATTGTTTTGTGCTATTTCATCCAGATCAACCCCCATTCTTTTGTAAGCAGGTTCTCTTTCCAGATCATTCAACTGTGTATTGGCACTGTTGAATTTATAGTTAAAATCTTTCATCTTGCGTTTACGCTCTTCAGCGCGTTCTTTCAATATTTCATTGATAGACAGATCAATTGGTGATGTCTCTTCCGCTATCGGTGCCGACATGGTCGGAATTGCCTCTTCTGTGCGCACCGTAAAACGGAATTCTTCAGGCTCTTCAACCACAGGTTGCTTCGGTTCTGATTTCATCAGTTGCTCTTCTACTTCCATATAATCTTCGAGAGAGTAGCGAACGATCTCATTCGGATTCGCTTTTTCTTCCTCTACCACAGGTTGTTGTACAGCCATTTCAGGTTCAGAGACGAACATTTCGTTTTGCAATCCGAAATTTACTTCCTGTTGTGCCGAAAGCTGTCTGGTGTTGAATTCCTGCTCCTGTTCTTCCAGATTGAATGTAAACTGCATTGCCGGAGTCTCTTCTACAACCGGATTTTGTTTCACAATAATAAACTGTGGTTCAACTACTTCGATATTTCTGATATCATGTGTTTTCACCGTTTTTGGTTCCATTGTAGCTTCTGCATCTGACCCCTGAGCTGCAACTTTTTCAATTGAAGGCGTTGCAACCGCATGAGCAACTGCTTCAGTTTGAATTATTGTTTTTTTTTCAAGGTCCGGATTTTGCTGAGTTGACATTTTGAACTCATCGTCTAATCCGTATACAATGCGCGTTGGCTGCTGTGCAAACGAACCATGTGTATTCTGTAATGGCTGATCAGGTGACGGTGCCGTAAAAGACGGTGCATTTGATTTGGTTAAATCAGCTGTCGCTTTTTGCTCATCTCCTAATACGTGGATGATTTTATTCGGTTCTGATGAGCTTACAATTTCTTTTTGCTGCTCTACATTAAAACCCGTAGCAATAATGGTTACCGCAATAGAATCTCCTAAAGCTTCATCTTCACCAACTCCCATGATGATGTTGGCATTATGGCCTGCTTCCATTTGGATATGGTCATTGATTTCTCCGATTTCATCAATTGTGATTTCATTTTCACCTGAAACGATTAATAACAATACATTTCTGGCACCTGAAATTTTATTATCATTCAATAACGGCGAATCTAAAGCACTCACAATAGCTTCTTTAGCACGGTTTTCACCCGCTGCCACAGAAGATCCCATGATGGCTGTTCCACTATCACTCAATACTGTTTTTGCATCTTTTAAATCGATGTTTTGTGTATAGTGATGTGTAATTACTTCTGCAATTCCGCGTGAAGCAGTTGCCAACACTTCATCTGCTTTAGAGAAACCGGCTTTGAAACCAAGGTTTCCATAAACTTCTCTTAGTTTATTATTGTTGATTACAATAAGCGAATCTACTACTTTACGTAGCTTTTCTACTCCGCGTAATGCTTGTTCCTGTCTTACTTTTCCTTCAAACTGAAATGGAATCGTTACGATACCTACTGTCAGTATATCTCTTTCTTTTGCCAATTGAGCAATTACCGGTGCAGCACCTGTACCTGTACCACCACCCATTCCGGCAGTGATGAATACCATTTTGGTATTGGTATCTAATAATTTTTCAATTTCATCAATGCTTTCCAGAGCAGATTGTTGTCCTACTTCCGGATTAGCTCCGGCTCCCAAACCTTCTGTCAGGTTTAGTCCCAATTGAATTTTAGTAGGAACAGGACTGTTCTGCAATGCCTGAGCATCGGTATTACAGACGATAAAGTCTACGCCTTTAATTCCCTGGCTAAACATGTGATTGATGGCATTACTACCGCCTCCACCTACTCCAATTACTTTAATTACATTCGATTGATTCTTTGGCAGATCGAATGCGATGTTGTCAAATGTATTATCCATATTATGCGGTTGTTTATTATTCTGATTTGTCTATAAACTCTTTAAATTTTGCTAAAAAACCTCCAAAAAAGCGTTCTTTAAAGCTGTCGGCAGTTGATTTTTTAACTTCTCTGTCTTCTTCTACCACTGCTGTATCGGCAATGTTTGGCTCATCATGTTCTCCGGCTGCCGTATCTTCTGTTTTTCTGTCAGATGCCAGCTGTGCTTTTGTTTTGTGATGATGTGTCGGTAACGGCTGATCTCCTTCATCGTTCCTATGCTCTTTTACGTAGATAGTACTTCTTGAATTATTCAGTTCACTCTCCATGGTTAACCCGACTGCGGTTGCATATAACGGCCTGGAAACCATTTTTGCAGAATCGCCTGCAATATGCTCATTCGGGTAGCCGATCCGGGTGTCTATACCCGTGATATATTCTACCAGTTGTTTGATGTGTTTTAATTCTGAACCTCCACCTGTTAATACAATACCGGCAATAAGTTTCTTACGCGGATTATCATATCCGTAGGCTTTGATTTCTGAGAAAATCATTTCAATGATTTCTACTACTCTGGCATGAATGATCTTAGAAAGATTTTTCAGGGAGATTTCTTTTGGTTCCTGCCCTCTTAATCCAGGGATTGAAACAATTTCGTTATCTCTGTTTTCTCCTGGCCAAGCAGACCCGAATTTTATTTTTAACAGCTCTGCCTGTTTTTCTATGATAGAGCAACCTTCTTTTATGTCTTCAGTAATTACATTTCCTCCAAACGGAACTACTGCCGTATGGCGAATAATGCCGTCTTTGAAAATAGCCAGATCCGTTGTACCTCCACCGATATCGATGAGCGCAACTCCTGCTTCTTTTTCTTCCTGACTTAATACCGCATCTGCTGATGCAAGAGGTTCTAAAGTCAATCCGGATAATTCCAGTCCTGCATCTTTTACACAGCGCCCCGCGTTTCTGATGGATGATGACTGACCAACTACCACATGGAAGTTGGCTTCCAGACGACGACCGTACATACCGATCGGTTCTTTGATACCTGCTTCATCATCTACTTTGAATTCCTGCGGTAATACATGTATGATTTCTTCACCCGGCAACATGGTCAGTTTTTGCACCTGATTGATCAGCATTTCAATATCTACTTCCGAAATAACATTATCCGGATTTTCTCTACTGATGTATTCATGATGCTGAATACTGCGTATATGCTGTCCGGCTATACCCACAACCACATCTTTTACTTTACATCCGCATTCTGCCTCTGCAAGGGAAACTGCGTTCTGAATGGATTGGATGGTTTGAGTGATATTGTTTACCACACCTCTTTTAACACCTAAACTTTTGGCATTACCTACTCCTAAGATTTCAAGCTTTCCATACTCGTTTCTCTTACCCACCATTGCAACAATTTTTGTTGTTCCAATGTCTAATCCTACAGCGATATTGTCTTTTTTCATAACTTTTTATTTGGTGCAAACAACTTGTTGAGTAAATCTTAAATTAACGTTTTTGTACGTGTTGATCAAGGTGTCGTTCTGGGAATAATGAACAAAAGCTTTATAGTTATCGAACTTTTTGTCTACTTCTGTCATTTTACCGAACTCAACCGAATATTCATATCCGCGGACGCTTAACTGTAAGCTCTGATCAGGATTGACAAGCACTCCTGTAACGCTTTCTTTTAAGAATTCGTCCTGATATATTTTATTCATAATCTCCGCAAATCTGGCTTCATTTCCCGGTAATATATTGCCATAAACTACGGGTACATGGGCACTGAAATTTTCGGACAAGGGCATTTTATGACCCTCGCTGTCAATATAATACGAATCATCGTTTGTAAGAACTCTGGCTATGGCCGTTTTCTGAACTACATGGGCGTTTAATACACCATTTGCATCGAAATATACCTGCGACGAGGCAATCATTTCATTTTTACGCAGTTCTCTCTCCAATCTATTCAAATCTAAATCATCTTTGAATACTTTGGAAGCTCTCGGAAAATTTTGTATCAACAAGTTATTAACCATTTCTTGTGTAAGAAAATGGTTGTTATTGCTCAAAAATTTTACTTCAATATGATCAACCGTACGCAATTTATTCCGTTGTTTCGCAAACAGGAAAACAGCGATCAGTGCGGTTATTACCAGCACCAGATAAACGTCGAACCAATTGATTTTTTTTATCATTTTTATTTTTTTCTTTCTGCTAATACAGCATGTATATCGTCTATCATTTCTCCTATATCTCCTGCTCCGATTGTAACAAAAACATCAGTATTGATGGTTTTCAGATTTTGGAGTAATTGCTGTTTCGTATACAGCTTTTTGTTTTCATTTTGCACGTTCTCTAACAAAGCTGCAGAGGTAACCCCTTCTATCGGCAATTCTCTTGCCGGGTAAATATCCAATAGTATCAAGGCATCAAAGCCTGACAAACTCGCTGCAAAGTCTTCCATAAAGTCACGTGTGCGGCTGAACAGGTGCGGCTGAAAAACTCCTGTTATTTTTTTATCAGGATATAATTCTCTTACGGCCTGATATACCGCTTTGATTTCAGTAGGATGATGAGCATAATCATCTATGAATACAAAATCGTTGTTTCTTATTTTAAAAGAAAACCTTCTGCGAACACCTTTAAAATCAGCCAATGCTTTTTTAATATCGGCTGTTTTCAGTCCGAATGCTCTTGCCATAGAAAAGGCTAATGTTGCATTAAGGACGTTGTGATGACCCGGCATCAGCAATTGAATATCATGTACCTGTTCATCTTCGAAATCAATATCAAATAAACGGTAGCCGTTTTCAATTCTCAGGTTTTTCGCAACAATATCATTTGAGGAATCAAATCCGACTTTTACACCTTCAATAGCTACGCTTTCCGCTACAAAAAGTGCTTTCTTATCTTCTACTTTTTCAGCAAATTCTTCAAAAGATTTTTTTATTTCATCATTGGTTCCATAGATATCCAGATGGTCTGCATCATTGGATATTACACACGCAATGTTCGGATGCAGGTGTAAAAAAGAACGATCAAATTCATCTGCTTCTACAACGGTAACTTTGGTGCCCTCTCCAACAAGGTTGGTATCATAGTTTTCCAATACTCCTCCTAAAAAGGATGTTACATCTGCTCCGCATTGGTACAGGATATGTGCCAACATGCTTGATGTCGTTGTTTTACCATGTGTACCTGCTACAGCAAGAGAATAGGTATTGCGGGTGATGATTCCCAATACTTCTGCTCTTTTTTTAATTTCGAAACCATTGTTTTTAAAATAGTTCCACTCGGTATGATCTTTAGGTATAGCCGGTGTGATGACTACTAAAGTATTTTCTTTGTTTTTATAGTTTTCTGCAATCAGGCTGATATCGTCTGAGAAGTGAATAGCAATTCCTTCCTGAACCAATTCATCCGTCAGATGGGTAGCGGTTTTATCATATCCCGAAACGTTTTTACCCAATCTGTGAAAATAGCGGGCTATGGCGCTCATTCCAATGCCACCAATGCCAATAAAATAGATATTTTGTATGCCTGCCAGATTCATTATTTTACCCACTTAAAAATTTCTTTTACTATTTGTTTTGTTGCATCGGGCAATGCCAATGCTTTTATGTTTTTTGACAACTCGTTTCTCATTTGTTCATTGGAGAGCAGGTCTGAAAACTGTTGTTCAAATTGTGTTTCTAACTCTTTTTCTCTTATCAGCAGCGCTCCGTTTTTATTGCTGATGCTTTGTGCGTTCTTTGTCTGATGGTCTTCCGCAACATTCGGAGACGGGATGAATATTACCGGTTTCCCTACTATTGCCAGTTCAGAAACAGAAGATGCGCCCGCTCTGGAAATGATGATATCTGCTGCTGCAAACACCAGATCCATACGTTCTATAAAAGCAACTACCTGTACGTTTTCTTCACTGTTGTATTTTTTGTATTCTTCGTAGTAAAAACTTCCGCACTGCCAGATGATCTGCACTTCTTTTTGTTTAAAGAACGGGAGTTGTTTTTCGATAAGTTGATTGATACGGCGTGCGCCTAAACTTCCTCCTAATACCACCAATGTTTTTTTGGCTGTATCAAGATTGAAATAGTGTTGTGCTTCTGCTTTTTTATCTGACAGTTCCAACAGATCTAAACGCACCGGATTTCCCGTCTTTACTATTTTATCTTTTGGGAAAAAACGCTCGAGTCCGTCATACGCCACACAAATAGCTTTTGCCTTTTTAGCCAGCATTTTGTTGGTGATTCCCGGATAGGAATTTTGTTCCTGAACAATGGTTGGAATTCCCATAGAGGCCGCCGTTTTTACCACCGCTCCGCTCGCAAACCCTCCTGTACCTATTACTACATCGGGTTTAAATTCTCTAATGATTGCCCGCGATTTCCATAAACTCGAAATGAATTTTAAAGGAAACATGGCATTCTGAAGCGTTAGCTTTCGCTGTATTCCCGAAATCCACAATCCAATAATAGGATATCCCGCTGCAGGTACTTTTTGCATTTCCATTTTATCTTTAGCACCGACAAATAAGATCTCAGCCGCAGGATATTGCGCCTTGATTTCATTTGCAATGGCCAGAGCCGGATATATATGTCCGCCTGTACCACCTCCGCTAATTATAAATTTTGGATTTGCTTTCATTTTATTTATTTATTACGGCACTCATCGGATTGGATTCGTCTATTTGTGCCTGTTGTAATTCCTGTTCTTCTAAAATTCGTCTGAATTCTTCTTCTTTTTCCTGATTTTCTTTTAATTGCTGACGTACTTCTTCTTCTCTTCTTGATACGCTGAGGATGATCCCTAACGATACACAAGTCATCCAGATAGAGGTACCCCCACTACTTATCAGTGGCAACGGCTGTCCTGTAGTCGGAAATATTTCTACCGCCACACCCATGTTGATAAAGGACTGGAAGACGATGGAAAATCCGAGCCCGACGACCAGATATTTACCAAACAGATTGGATGCCTTGCTGCTTACCACTAAAAAACGCCATAACAACAATACATAAACAATCAGCACGACTATACCCCCTAAAAATCCGAATTCTTCTACAATGATGGCATAGATAAAATCTGAAGAAGATTGTGGCAAAAAGTTTTTCTGAATGCTTTTTCCCGGTCCTACTCCAAACATTCTGCCCTGCGCAATAGCAATTTTGGCATTGTCTATCTGATACCTGTCCACATCTTTCTCATCAGACCCAAATCGGTCTACTCTGGCTACCCAAGTATTAAAACGGGAAGGCATGATATCCGGAAATGCTTTTACAGCAAAAAACATTATTATTCCAAATATAGCACCGGCACCTATTACTTTCATCAGATATTTAACCGGATATTTCCCCATAAACAGTAACACACATGCCATAAAAAATATGATGGCTGCCGTTGACAGGTTGGAAGGAAAAATAGGCAAGACGATGAGTGCGATCGGTAGCCATACCCAAAGGAGTGACCATTTGAAGGTATATTTTTCGTCTGCAAAACGCCACAAAAACCAGGCTAAATAAGCCATTAAAGCAATCCAGCCTATTGAGGATGGCTGAAACGATATATTAACCCCCGGAACTTTGAGCCATCGACTGGCATTTGCTCCACCGATAACCATTCCCTGTAAGGCCGTAAAAACCAATAACAGGAAAACCGGGAACCAGGCTACCGGAGCAATGAATTTTAATTTATCAAAAGGTATTCTGTGTACCACATAGATAATAACAATACCGATGAAGATATGAAAGAAGTGCTTGAGCAATAATCCAATAATGGTACCGGTACCTACCACATGCACCAGGTTGGTACTTGCGCTAAATACAGGCATAAAAGAGAACAGGGCTAACAGTATTACGTAGGCCCAAATAGCTTTATCTCCTTGAAAACGGGATAATAACTTTCTCATATTGGTTGTTTATATATTATTTACAGCTTCTTTAAATTGATGTCCTCTGTCTTCATAGCTGGTAAACAGGTCAAAACTGGCACATGCCGGCGACAATAGTACCGCTTCTCCTTCTTCCGCTATTTTGCTTGCTATTTTTACCGCTTCGTTCATAGAAGTGGTTTCAATCATAATATCTACTACGTTTGAAAAAGCTTTTTTTATTTTTTCATTATCAATGCCTAAACAAATAATCGCTTTTACTTTTTCATGCACAAAAGCCATCAGTTCGTCGTAATCATTCCCTTTATCAACACCTCCTACAATCCATACCGTTGGCACATTCATGCTTTCTAAGGCAAAATAAGTAGCATTTACATTTGTCGCTTTTGAGTCATTGATGTACTGTACTTTATTGATTTTCGCTACTTTTTCCAAACGATGTTCCGCTCCCTGAAAATTAGACAGACTCTCTCTTATGGTCTGTTTGCGTACTTTCATCATTTGTGCTACTAATGTTGCTGCCATAGCGTTTTTTACATTATGTTTACCTTCTATAGCAATCTCTTTGATTGGTATAATTACTTTTTCGTCGTTTATCATTGATCGTATGTTGTTATCTTCTAAATATGCTCCCTGATTCAGTTTTTTTGTTAATGAAAAAGGAACCAGCTGTGCTTTTACTTTATGTGTGCTTAACCATTTTTTTATCTCCTCATCGTCATCATCATATATAAGAACATCTTCTTCTGTCTGATTTTTGGTGATTCTGAATTTTGCTTCTATATAGTTTTCATATTTATAATCATACCGGTCTAAATGATCCGGACTCAGATTTGTAATGACGGCTATATGCGGTTTGTAGGTTTCGATGCCATCTAATTGAAAACTGCTCAATTCCAACACATATATTTTATCCGGAGCCACTGCAATCTGTTCTGCAAAACTATCTCCTATATTACCCGCCAATCCTATATTTAATCCCGCTTCTTTTAATACATGGTGCGTTAAAAGAGTGGTGGTGGTTTTACCGTTGCTCCCTGTAATGCCAATAGAAATGTTCTGAGCATACGCATAGGCAAATTCTATTTCAGATACTACCGGAATTCCTTTTTCCCGTATCGCTTTTACAATGGTCACTTTATCCGGAATACCCGGGCTTTTCATGACTATATCCGCTGCTAAAATACGCTCTTCCGTATGTGTACCTTCTTCCCATTCTACAGCATTTTCTTCCAGCACTTTTTTATATTTTTCCTTGATCAGACCGAAATCAGACAAGAACACTTCATATCCTTTTTGCTTGGCAAGCAGGGCTGTACCTACTCCGCTTTCTCCTCCTCCAAGAATTGCTATTTTCATCTTATCTCAGTTTTAAGGATACTACGCAAAAAATGGCCAAAAAGATTCCGATGATCCAGAAACGGGTTACAATTTTGCTTTCATGGTATCCTTTTTTCTGGAAATGGTGGTGTAGCGGTGCCATCAGAAAAATACGCCGCCCTTCTCCATATCTCTTTTTGGTGAATTTGAAATAGGCAACCTGAAGTACTACAGACATATTTTCGGCTAAAAATATTCCACACAATACAGGTATCAATAATTCTTTTCTTACAGCAATAGCCAAAACCGCTATGATTCCTCCTATGGTTAAACTTCCTGTATCTCCCATAAATACCTGAGCCGGATAGGCATTGTACCAGAGAAATCCTATGAGTCCTCCTATAAAGGCGGATATAAATATGGTCATCTCTCCCGAATTGGGTATGTACATAATGTTCAGATAATTTGAAAAAATCACGTTTCCTGATATAAAGGCAAAAATACCTAATGCCAGTACTGCAATAGCCGAAGTACCCGCGGCGAGACCGTCAATTCCGTCTGTAAGATTGGCACCGTTTGAAACCGCAGTGACAATAAAAATAACAATCGGGATGAATATTAGCCAGATGTATTCCTGATACCCTTCACCCATCCACGAAATAAGCTGTCCGTAATCAAACTCATTATCTTTAAAGAACGGAATGGTTGTAATCGTAGATTTAACATCGAATTTGCTGGTAACACCCGACTCGATAAGAATGCTCGGTGTGTCTCTTACTGTGACATCCGGATGATAGTATAGTATTGCTCCAACGATTAATCCAAGTCCCACCTGTCCTACAACTTTAAAGCGTCCTTTGAGCCCTTCTTTATCTTTTTTAAATATTTTGATATAATCATCGAGAAAACCGATGGTCCCCATCCAGATGGTTGTCAGTATCAACAGCAATACATAAATATTATCCAGCTTTGCGATGAGCAATACCGGAATAAGCGTAGAGATGATGATGATGATACCTCCCATGGTAGGAGTTCCGGCTTTTTCATTCTGTCCTTCCAGTCCTAACTCTCTTACCGTTTCTCCGATTTGTTTTTTACGCAGATAGTTGATGATTCTTTTTCCGAAAATGGTAGAAATCAATAAGGCCAAAATAATTGCTACACCTGAACGAAAAGTGATATACTGATACAATCCCGTTCCCGGAATATCAAAATATCGATCTAAGTATTGAAGTAAATAGTACAGCATCTTATTTATTTAAAGCGTTTAAAATTTCTCTTATTTCTTCCAAATCATTGAAATGGTGTTTTACCCCTTTTATCTCCTGATAGGTTTCATGTCCTTTTCCGGCAATGAGTATGATATCTCCTTGTTTTGCAATTGTCGCTGCCGTTTTGATTGCCTGACGGCGATCTTCTATGGTCAGTATTTTTTTGCTGTTCTGAGGTTCTACCCCTGCTTCTATTTCTTTTAAGATTTCATAAGGGTCTTCATTTCTGGGATTGTCAGAGGTAAATATTACCTGATCGCTTTTCTCAGCAGCAATTTTCCCCATTTCCGGTCGCTTTGTTTTATCGCGGTTTCCGCCACACCCAACAATGGTGATTAACTGTTCATTACGTGTTCTTATTTCTTCTATTGTTTTCAGAACATTTTCAAGCGCATCCGGTGTATGTGCATAATCTACAATGGCCGTGATTTTAGTTTCTGAGATGATGAACTGGAATCTGCCCGAAACGCTTTTCAGCGTACTAAGATGGACCAGCACTTCGTCTTTCTCCAAACCAAGCTGTAGTGCGGTACTGTATACCGCCAATATATTGGAAGCATTGAAATGACCTATTAACTGCACCCATACTTCGGTTTCCTGAATGCGCATAAGCATTCCCGAAAACTGACTTTCCAATATCTGAGCATGGTAGTCGGCTATGTTTTTCAGTGCATACGTAAATTTTGATGCGGCTGTGTTTTGCAACATCACCATTCCGTTTTTATCATCTGTATTGGTAATGGCAAAAGCATTTTTAGGTAAATGATCAAAAAAACTTTTTTTCACATCGCGGTATTCTGCAAAGTTTTTATGGTAATCTAAATGATCATGTGATAAGTTGGTAAATACGCCTCCTGCAAAATGAAGGGCTGCCGTACGTTTTTGAGCAATACCATGGGAACTGACTTCCATAAAGCAATATTCACATCCTGCTTCTGCCATCATCGCCAGATAATGGTTGATGGTAATGGAATCAGGTGTTGTATGCGTAGCTTCATATTCCTGCTCACCGATAAGTATTTTTACGGTTGATAAAAGACCTGTTTTGTATCCGGCTTTAGTGAATAACTGATATAATAAGGTAGCAACGGTTGTTTTTCCGTTGGTTCCTGTAATTCCGGTCAGTTTTAGTTTTTCAGAAGGTTTATCGTAGAAATTGGAAGCTATGATTGCCAATGCTTCATTGGAGTCTGTTACAGAAATGTATGTAACACTTTCCTGAAAGTTTTGCGGCAGTTTTTCGCAAACAATTGCAGTAGCTCCGTTGGCAATTGCTTTTTCAATATAATCATGTCCGTCTGAAACGGTTCCTCTGACAGCAATAAACAGGCTGCCCGGTCCGGCCTGACGAGAATCGAATGTAAGCAGATGTACTTCAGTATCTGTATTGCCTCGCACAGATTCTAAAGAAACTTTATATAATATGTCTTTTAGCTTTTTCAACTTAACTCCAATGTTATGATCTGATTCTTCTGTATGGTATTTCCTACTACTACAGATTGGTTTTTAACTTTTCCAAAACCAACTGTTTTTACTTTTAATCCCAGATTTTCAAGGATGGCTATTGCATCCATTGCCGGCAAACCTTTGACATCCGGCATCTGACTACCGCTTTGTTTTACAGATGCATAATATTTATTATACTCTGCTTCTATATTTTTAAGCGGTTTGTTTATATTTTTTATTTCTCTTAAAGAGGGTACATCTGTAAATATTTTCTGTGCAATGCGTTTGAAAACCGGACCTGCAACATCACCTCCATAATAGCTTTTTGCCCGATTAGGTCTGTGTACTACTACGATACAGGAATATTTAGGATTTTCAGCGGGAAAATAGCCTGCAAAGGAAGATGCGTAATACATACCGCCCTCTCCATGTGTTTTTCCACCTCCGTAGTTCATTTGGGCTGTCCCTGTTTTTCCTGCCATAGAAAAATCCGGTGAATACAATTTCTTTCCGGTTCCTTTAACTACTACATTTTTTAATACGGCCTGTATCTTTCTGAGGGCATCTGTACTTACTATCTGAGGGTTCATTACTTCAGTTTCAAAAACTTTGACCGTATGGTTTACATCTCTTATTTCTCTTACAAACTGCGGTTTTACCATTTTTCCATTGTTGGCAACGGCATTGTATAACGTTAATGTCTGTAAAGGGGTGACAGATACTCCATACCCGAATGCCATCCACGGCAGGGCAATTTTGCTCCAGCCTTTTTGTCCCGGTAACGGAATATAAGAACGGCCTTCTCCTTTAAGGTCAATTCCTAAAGGTTTATTAAATCCGAAACTCATCAGTTTATCCGTAAACTGTTTCGGGTTGTCTTTATAGGCTTCATTAACCGCTTGTGTAATCACCGTATTGGACGATAGCTCAAATCCGCGTGCCAGTGAGACTTTTCCATAACCTCTTCTGTTGGAGTCCACTACTCTTTTTCCTGAAAAGAGCACTACCCCCTGTTTGGTATCATAAATAGTAGCTGTGTCGGCTTTTTTATCGTCAAGCAATGCCAGCATAGATGCCAGCTTGAAGGTAGAACCAGGCTCATGAGATTCTGTAACCGCATAGTTTACTGTTTCGGTATATTTACCATCTGTACCTCTGCCCAGGTTTGAAATTGCCTTTATCTGCCCTGTTTCCGTTTCCATAACGATAACTGTTCCATGGTCTGCTTCATAATACTCCAAAGAGTTTAATAAAGCGTGATGTGCTATATCCTGTATATATACATCGATGGTGGTTATGATATCATACCCGTCTACCGGATCTATTTCATTACCGTCACCAATTGCCTTCCATAGATTTTTAGACATTTTTTGAACCGTCCGTCTTCCGTCTTTTCCGGTTAACTTTTCCGTAAAAGCAGCTTCTATTCCTTTTCTGGTAAAGGTACCGTCATCATTTTTTCTTTCATATCCGATGGTTCTGTTGGCAATCATTCCCATTGGATATTCGCGTACGTTTACCTGATCGATGATCATACCCCCTTTGTATTTTCCTAAATTGAACATCGGAAAAGAACGCATTCTCATATAATCAGTATAGCTCAACTTTGTAGCGATGTGCATGTATCTTTTTTTATGAGCACGGGCTTTTCTGAATGAAGCCTCATATTCGCCTGATGATTTGTTTTTAAGGAATCGCGAAAGAGAATCTGAAAGCCCTTTTACATTGGCTTCAAAATGCTCATCTGAAGGTGAAAAAGGATCAAAATAAATGGTGTATTTAGGGATAGAAGTAGCCAGCAAACTACCGTCAGAAGAATAAATATTCCCTCTGTTTGCAGCGATTTTCTCGTCTTTAACCGTTAGACTATCTGCTTTTTCACGCCATTTATCACCATCCTTGAACTGTACCAGACTCAATTTGATAAAAATAGCAAAGCAAACAGCTACAAGGCCTAAAAAAACGATGTAGATCTTTACGTCTTCATTTTTACTCGTTAATCCCATAACCTCTCAAGCCATCCTTTTTTTTCTTCCTCCACGATTACCTTAATTTTTTTAGGCGGAACGGGAGAAGGTTTGATTTCCTTTAATTCCATTTGCTTCGAAATTGTAGATTCCATTCGCAGTTTCATTAATTCTGAACGGCGGTCTACAAATTCTGATCTCAATTCTTTTACCTCTTCGGTTAAATCACGGATACTTATGGTTTTCTGCTCATAAATATGCGTGTTTGCAATCAATATCAACGCCCAAAAGATTACATATATGATAAAGAACCAGTTTTTTAAGGACTGTCCTTCTACCAGATATTTTGCCTTTATGATGTTGTAGATATTCATTTATTTTTTTTCTGCTATTCTTAATTTTGCGCTTCTTGCTCTGTTGTTTACCGCAATTTCTTCTTCTGACGGGATGATCATTTTTCCGATGAGTTGAAACGGCACTTCAAATCTTCCGAAAAAATCACGCTCCGGCTCGCCTTCAAACATCCCGTTTTTCATAAATCTTTTTACCAAACGGTCTTCCAGAGAGTGGTAGGAAATAATACTGAGCCTGCCTCCCGGTTTTAATATTTCTAATGACTGCTCTAAAAATTCTTTAAGCACTTCCATTTCCTGATTTACCTCGATACGGATCGCCTGATAAATCTGCGCCAGAATTTTGTTACTTTTATGAGCCGGTAAAAAACGTCCTAAAACTTTTTTGAGCTGTTCTGTATTTTTTATTTCTTCTTCTTTTCTCGCATGAACAATTGCACTTGCAAGACCTCTTGAATTTTTGAGTTCACCGTAATCAAAAAACAAACGTGCCAGATCTGCCTCTGCATATTCATTGATTACATTATAGGCAGATAAAGCTCCTTTCTGATTCATTCGCATATCGAGCTCCGCATCAAACCTTGTAGAAAATCCTCTTTCCGCCACATCAAATTGATGAGAAGACACACCAAGATCAGCCAAAATACCATCGACCTGTTTAATGCCGTAAAAGCGCAGATAACGTTTCAGAAATCTGAAATTTTCGTTGATCAACTGGAACCGATCATCCTCAATAGTATTTGCCAGAGCATCTTCATCCTGATCAAAAGCAAACAGTTTTCCTTTTTCTCCGAGATGACGCATAATTTCACGGGAATGTCCGCCGCCGCCAAATGTAACATCTACATAAACCCCATCAGGAGTTATGTTCAAGCCTGCTACCGTTTCTTTTAACAGTACCGGATTATGGTATTCTGTGTTATTGCTCATCTGTCTCAATATTACCCATTACTTCTTCTGCCAAATCTGCAAAATCGATATCTTCTTCCAGAGTCTGCTCGTATAAATCTTTATCCCAGATTTCTACAACATTCAATTTGGACGAAAAAACAATTTCTTTATTTATTTTCGCAAACTCAATCAGATCTTTTGACAAAAGCAAACGTCCTGCATCATCTATTTCCACATTTTTAACCCCTGCCATAAACTTTCTGACAAACAAATCATTTTTTCTGTTGAAACGATTGAGCTTGTTAATCTTTTCCATCATCTTATTCCATTCCTGCATAGGCCATAGCTCCAGACACGACTCAAAAACAGAACGCTTTAGCACAAAACCATCAGCAATAGCTGGCAGCTGCTTTTTTAAAGCAACCGGTACCAGTGCCCGTCCTTTGGCATCTATTTTACACTCATATGTCCCTACAATTGCGTTCAATCTGTATGAATTAGATTAATTTTATAGCAAATGTACTTTTTTTTTACCACTTTCTACCACTTTTTACCACTTTGTTGATAAGTTTTTTGAAATCTGTGTTCACATATAAATCACAGTAAACAACTGATTAGCAATCCATAATGCAGACTTAACGTTTACAGAACTTTTCCGAAATACCAAAAAACAAAAGACTTTACGAGGTGTTTATATTTTTTCTTTCTCATTAAAAAACAATGCTTTTCAATGTTGATTCAGGAACCAATATTACCATAAGGCTATATTTACAGAGGTTTTATATGTATCACGGAAATTTATTTCCATAAAATTGTATATTTGTACGAATATAACATCCACAATAAATGGACGAAAAAATAAAGGAAGAAGGAAAATTTAGATATGTTGAATATGGCGAAGGCACCCCTATAGTTATTTTACACGGACTTATGGGTGGATTAAGTAATTTTGATGGAGTTATCGATTATTTTCCAAATAAAGGTTATCGTATCTTACTACCCGAATTACCGCTTTATTCCAATAGTTTATTAAAAACAAATATCAAAAGCTTTGCTAAATTTTTAGACAACTTTTTAAAGCACAAAGGAATAAGCAACGCAATTTTATTAGGAAATTCATTAGGTGGCCATATTGCTCTTTTGCACACAAAATTATATCCTCAGAATGTTAAAGCAATGATTTTGACAGGTAGTTCGGGACTTTATGAAAGTGCTATGGGTGATTCCTATCCAAGAAGAGGCGATTATGAATTCATACGAAAAAAAGCTCAGGATGTATTTTATGATCCGGAAGTTGCGACTAAAGAGATTGTTGATGATGTGTTTGCTACCGTAAATGACCGTATAAAACTTATAAAAACCTTAACGATTGCCAAAAGTGCTATCCGTCACAACATGGCAAAAGATTTACCAAAAATGCCTACTCCTACATGTTTGATATGGGGAAGAAATGATATAGTCACTCCACCGGAAGTAGCTGAGGAGTTTAACGAATTGTTGCCGGATTCCGATTTATTTTGGATTGACAAATGCGGACATGCTGCTATGATGGAGCATCCGTCAGAGTTCAACGAAATATTATATGGCTGGCTTCAAAAAAGAAATTTATAAGTTATGAAAATCAATACGGCCGAATTTATAATCAGTAATTCAGACGTTGCCAAATGTCCGAATGAACCGTTACCGGAGTATGCTTTTATCGGGCGTTCAAATGTTGGAAAGTCTTCATTGATTAATATGCTTACCAACAATAAAAATCTGGCTAAGACTTCGAGTAAGCCAGGAAAAACGCAGTTAATCAACCACTTCAAAATCAACAGCAATTGGTTTTTAGTTGATTTACCAGGTTACGGATATGCAAAAGTTTCCAAAAAAACCAAAGCTGTTTTTCAAAAGTTTATTACCGATTATTTTGAGAAAAGAGAACAGTTGGTAGCTGCTTTTGTTTTGGTGGATATCCGCCATGAAGCTCAAAAAATTGATTTGGAATTCATCACTTATCTTGGAGAACTCGGAGTTCCTTTAAGTATTATTTTTACAAAAGCAGATAAGATCAGTAAAGGAAAGATACAGCAGCACGTAGCTGCTTACCGAAAAGCGCTACTTGCCAATAACTGGGAAGAAACACCTCCTTTTTTTGTAACTTCTTCGTCAGAAGAAATCGGACGGGATGAAGTTCTTACTTATATAGATGAAATAAATCAGGATATTTTTAAAAACGACAATTTTGTATAAATAAAAAAAGAGGTTCAATGATGAACCTCTTTTTTTATTTGTGTAATTCAAGCTTTTCAGCGAAGTATGCACAGAAATCACGCATTGTATCCGCCATTTTTTTCTCATCTGTAGCTCTTTCAAATGTGTCTGCCATAGCTACTAATGTCTGATGAAAAAAAACTTTCATTTCATCTACAGGCATATCTTTTGTCCATAAATCAATACGCAGTGTTTCCTGACTTCTGCTGTCCCATACAGATAAAAGCATTGCCTTTGCTATTTCGTTTGCAACACCTCCATCCTGAGCCGTCCATCTGAGTATTTCAGGAACTTTGTTTTCATCGAGTTCTACTTGTATCTTAATTTCTGATTTGTGTGTTTTTGCCATTACTTTTTGGGTTTGTATTTAGAGTTGTCAAAAATATCTTTTGCGTCTTTTTTAAATAATTCCTGCAAAGTTACATTATTATTTTTCATATAAGACCGTACAATCTGCCAACCTAACCAAACACCTACACGTCCCGGAGATTCTGCATCCAGATCGAGGTAGAACTTGGAAAACGGAGCTGTTTTAATAAACCGGCTAACTAGTTTAGCATCTGTATCAAAAAATACTTTTTTCTCCATAAAGTACTTCCACATCTGTGACTCGTTGGCTTCGCACCATTGAATCTGTTCCGGTGTATATCCGATTTTCAGAGCATCTGATGTATCCGGTAACAACAGATCTTTCGCATACATTAATTTTCCGTAATAGATCATTTGAGAAAGAAACATGCGGTCCTGAGGAAAAGGAATTGTACGTAATAAGAAACTTTCTGCCAAATCCGAAGGAATTCTTTCCGGATTGAATTCTTCTAATAAATAAGTATCAAATCCCTGGTAAAACCGATGGTCTTTTCCTAAATAGGTATCCAAAGAAATTATAGATAACGAGTCTGTATAGATCGCTTTTGCATCGATATCGACTTCAGAAATAACGGTTATCACTTTTGACGGATGCTGATCCGGGAAATAGTATCTGATATGCTGAAAAAGGGATTTCAGATTGTTTTCCAATTCTTTTGTATCCGGATATTTTTTCTGAACTTCATTATACAATTCTAAAAACAGAGTATCTTTTTTCTTCGCTATCCAAACCTCATTGCTAAGATTTTCCGGAAAAAGATACGGGTATTTGGCTTTAAGAACCGGAAGATTTTCATCAGGCGTTTCTACAAATTCTTTATCAAACCTTTTCAAGTTTATTTCTACCGGAATATCAGATACCTCAGCGCTTATTTTTTCCTTTTTTGTACAGGCCGCAAGCAATAATCCGCTTACCAGTAGGACAATATATTTTCTCATAAATCGGCTTATTAATATAATAATTGCTATTTTTAAATTTTAGAATACAAATATAGTATACAGCTTACAAAAACCCTCACTTTGTTATGGAATCACTCAACATAAATAATGAAAAAATTGCTCAGCATATTGTTCAATGGTTAAAAAAATATGCAGAAAATGCCCATGTAAAAGGATTTGTGATTGGTATATCAGGCGGTATTGATTCCGCATTGACTTCTACTTTATGCGCCATGACCGGATTGCCGACACTGTGTGTGGAAATGCCTATTCATCAGGCAGAGAGTCATGTATCAAGAGCGCAGGAACACATTGCTTTTTTGCGTTCAAAATTTGATAATGTATCCAGCGATAAAGCAGATCTGACATCGACATTTGACCTTTTAGCTACAACACTACCTGACATTGATGATAAGGTGAAACTTAATCTTACTCTTGCCAATACCCGTGCCCGTTTGAGAATGACTACACTGTATTATTTTGCAGGTATTCATCAGTTGCTCGTGGCAGGAACCGGAAATAAAGTTGAAGATTTCGGAGTTGGTTTTTTTACTAAATATGGTGACGGTGGCGTAGACATCAGCCCTATTGCAGATCTGATGAAGTCAGAAGTGCGCAGTCTTGCAAATCACCTTGGTATTACTCAAAATATTATTAAAGCAAAACCAACTGATGGTCTTTTTGGTGACGACCGATCAGATGAAGACCAGCTTGGAGCTAACTACGATGAGCTTGAAGCAGCTATGATGGCTTATGATAGCGGAAAAACAGCTGCTGATTTCGAAGGCCGTGAGCTGGACGTGTTTAACATCTATAGCCGACTCCATGCGGTTAACCAACATAAAATGCAGCCAATTCCGGTTTGTGAAATTCCCAAAGAATATAAATAGATTATTTCGAAAAACGCGACATCACTCTCCCTAACTGTGTGGAAAATGTATGGGAGAGTTTGGTGTAATCCATTACTTCAGACAACAATTCACTATTATTATCGGATTGATTATGCAGAAGGCTGTTTCTTAGATCACTAACGATCTGATCTACGAGGTACCAGCGAAGGGTCATAATCGTTTCAGATACATATTGTGAGATACCCTGTTCTTTAGTCTTGACGAAGATATTCTGTACTTCCCAGTTATGAAGTGTTTCCCTTTCATTCTCCATAATGATTGAGGTGATCTCCTGTGATAATTCAGGTCGAAGCCGTGCAAGATAATCTTCAAGATTCCAGGTATTGTAGGTATGATAATATGCAATGATATCCTGATAAATAGCTTTGAACAGCGGATTGGTAAATTCTACCTCATCTTCATGAAGGCTCAGATAAACCTGATCAAAAACTTTACGGGTGATAAAAATCTGTACCATTTCTACCTCTTCATGTTCATTGCTCTGGTATATATATTCTTCAAACCGCTCTTCATAATTACCATATAACAAGAGTATTTCTATGAGTTTCCGCTCCAGAAGATACATAATATCAACCGCTGTTTTTTCTTCGGACTCAACATTTTTGACAACCTCCAGTTTTTTTTCCTGATGGAATTTTTTATTTGCCTCTGCCAGTTCCTTTTTTCCTATCTGTGCCAGCGTATTGAAAAGCACTTCCTCTGAAATATCCATTATACGAGAGCATTCCTGAATGTATACTTCTCGTTGAATGTTATCCGGTACTTTAGAAATACTCACAACGATATCGCGGATAAGATCTGCTTTTTTAATAGGATCTCCTTTTGCTTCATCCATTAACAATGAAGCCTTGAAGCGGATAAAATCCGTAGCATTTTCTGAGAGGTATGCCACCAGTTCATCATGTGGTGTTTTTTTTGCAAAACTGTCAGGATCTTCGCCATCCGGAAATGTACATACCCGAACATTCATACCGGCTTCTAATATCAGATCAATACCGCGTATTGATGCCCTCAATCCGGCGGCATCCCCATCAAACAGTACAGTAATGTTTTTTGTTAACCGGTGAATGAGTCGTATCTGATCCGGTGTAAGGGCCGTTCCTGAAGAAGCTACAACATTTTCTATTCCGGACTGATGCATCTGGATGACATCCGTATATCCTTCAACAAGAAAACAATTGTCATGCTTGGCAATCGCCTGTTTCGCATGATAGATACCATAAAGCACTTTACTTTTGTGGTAAATTTCACTTTCTGGAGAGTTGAGATATTTAGCCGCTTTTTTATCATTGGTAAGAATACGGCCTCCAAATCCCAACACCCGACCTGAGAGGCTCTGTATCGGAAACATAACGCGGCCTTTAAAACGGTCAAACGTTTTGTCTTCTTTTACAATAGTTAATCCCGTTTTATCCAGATATTGTAACTGATACCCTTTGCCCAAAGCTTCTTTTGTAAAAGCATCCCATGCATCAGGTGAATACCCAAGTCCGAATTTCTTAATAGTATCTGCGGTAAACCCCCTCTGTTTAAAGTAGGAACCTCCGACCGATTTTCCTTCATCAGTAGTATTAAGAATCATTTCAAAGTATTTTTTAGCAAATTCAGAAACAAGAAACATACTTTCCTTTTCATTGGTTTCTTCTTTTTCCTGATCGGTCTGTTCGGTCTCTTCAATTTCTATATTGTACTTTTTTGCTAAATACCGTATGGCTTCCGGATAAGTAAAATGTTCATGTTCCATTAAAAAAGTGATGGCACTACCCCCTTTTCCGGAACTAAAATCTTTCCAGATTTGTTTGGCCGGTGATACCATAAATGAAGGTGTTTTTTCATTCACAAAAGGACTTAAGCCTTTATAGTTACTCCCCGATTTTTTTAATGTAACAAAATCACCTATTACCTCTTCAACCCGAACAGTATCAAAAACAGCATCAATAGTACTTTTGGAAATCATCAGTTCTTTATATTAAGATTATAGTGATGTATAGAAACACACAAAGGTAATAAAATAAAAAAAGCCTCCGTTTACAGAGGCCATTTTATAAATACGTCATTAGAATTATCTCAACTCTAACTGTAGCCCAAGACTCCAGTAACGCATATCATTGTCGTTGTTTTTAAATACAGGTGCTAAATCATATTTGGTGTATATCTTCACATTTTGGGATCCGACATACGCCATAACTCCATAGTTGAAATCTTCTACATTCCATTTTCCTTTAACCTTTTCAGATACTTTATTACCTACATCATCACGATATGACAGGAATTGTTTAGAATTGATATTATACCCCACATAACCTCCGAGACCAAAGTTCAGTTTATTGTTTTTAACAAATTTTCTATTGGCATGATTGTATGTTGTGGTTGAAAAATCAAAATCAAGTGCAATAGGAATTTCAACATAAGAATTTCTAAAGAAAGTGCGCCCTTTTCTCAGTTCTCTGCCAGCAGGCTCTAAAACAGTTTTATTACCATCAACAACAAAAATGCGATTGTCTGTAGGTGCTACCGTGTTATAAGAAAACGATACTCCGTAACGCAATCCCAAAAGATTTTTTTCTTTACTGAACGGTTGTCTAATATCAAATCCCCATTGAAAGGAAGTAGATCTCATATATCCGAAATCAGAATTGGCAAACTGATGGTCTTTTGAAAAGTTTCCAAAACCGGCTCTTACGAAAGGAATAATCTCTCTTCGGTATTTTACAATAGTATCCATCTCAGCTGTTGCATAAAAATCATATCCTAACTGATCCAGTAAATTGCCATTCGCATCTGTTACTGCATCTGCTTCAGCATCATATACCTGCACTGCTTCAACAGGAACTGCTTCAACTTGATAATCTACTTCTGCTTCGTAATAAACCGGTGCCTGGACTGCAATTGAGTCCTGCACTTGTGCCTGAGCTGATGCTGCATACACACACAAACTTAAAATGGTAAATGTTTTTTTCATAAATAATTAATTTTTTCTCTCCAGTCCTAACTTGTAGATTGTCTCGTACACGAGGCTAACTACTAATTATTGGACGTTTCTGTTATATGTGCTCCAAAAATACAATTTCCGTTCCAGAATTTTTATAAATCGCGATTAATTACTTTTTTGATCCATTTTTTTTCTCATACAAAATATGTATTAAACCTGGCAGAGGTTGCTGTTCCAGAAAAAAGATTTAATTTTTTATCGGTGATGCTGTGCTACTTTCTTATCTCATCGGAAACAGATGCTATTCTATATTTCATTGTATTTCAAAAAAGTATAACCTATTTTCAGAATAGTATCTTCTTTCCGAAACTAATTTTGATCTGGAATAGAACACAGCATCCAACCGATTATTTTTATAATTGTACTAATCGTTTATTTTTTAATAAGTTTTTTCGTTGTATTTCCTATTTTAATAAAATATACTCCTGAGTTTAGCGCTCCTAAATCTAAGGTATTCTCTAAAGCATTCAGACTACCCTTGCTGATCGTTTTTCCGTTTGCATCAAGAATGCTGTATTCTTCCGGTGTGATTTTTTCCAAAGAAACCTGTACTACATCGGTTACCGGATTTGGATACAGGTTAAATTTTATTTTGTTAAAGTCATCTGTACTGACAGTTGTCGTCGGAGTAAATCGATATACTGTCCCATTTACCGGATAGGATGTGTTTCTATACTGATCCTCACTACCCTCAGCAGCATTAACAAGCTCAGCAAAAGAAGGTGGTGTTTCATTTCCGTAAACAAAAAAACCATAATTCAACTCCTCGTCACCCAATCCTATCAAAAGAGAGTTTTTTTCTTCCAACATAGTCATATCATTTGCAGTAATGTTTGAATCTCCATATCGATATTCAATCACATTCGTTCCTTCATAAATCCATATCTGAAAATTCAGAAAAAGATTATTCGTTTGTTTTACCTCAACCTCGGTTTCTGAACCTGCATTTTTGACCTCTATTTTCAGAATTCTGTTTCCTGAAGTACCCTCTACCTTGTAGCTAATCGGCGATTGGGAAACTCCTTGTGCATAATTCTTATCCTGAATATCAATACCTGAAACTGTCATAAGATACATATCGAATGTATCTGTCATAAAGAAAAAATTATCATCAATAAAAAAGAATTGTGCAATATTATTCCCTGCTATTTTAAAGCTAAATGGCACCTGAAAAGATCCGAAACCATTCGATTTCCATACCTGACCATTATTTACAGAGATTGGAGATACTAAATCGGTATAATCTTGCTGAAAAGCACTGAAAGTGTATAATTGCTGTTGCGCATTTGATTGTGTTATTAACAGACACAATGCAAATAAAATAATAATTTTTTTCATGTTATTATATAAATAGTTAGTAATATTTGACTTTTAAGCAGCTATTTGATGATCAGTTTTTTAGAAAATGATTTTCCATTAACATTGAACTTCAAAATGTATATACCCGTCTGTATTTCTGATACATTGATTCTATTTTCTCCTTCTTGAAGTACAGTTGCATTTCGCACTATTTTACCTAATACATCATAAATTTCAAAAGAAGTAGTTTCTGTAAATCCGACACTAATGGTAAAGCTTTTATCTGTTACCGGATTCGGATAGGCAGAGATCTTATTGTTGATATCATTTTCATCTATACCAGCACTTCTGTCTCCGACACCTACAGCCCACCAGGCTTCCACTACTTGCATTAATTCGTTTGAATTGGCTCCATACAGATCCGCAGCAGCAATCTTTGAAGCATTAAAAGCATCAATATATTGAGCATTTGGAGTCAACAGATTAAGCGTTCTGTACGCAATTTTTTCTGCTTTTTGTATCGTAATACCAGTTACATTATATTGATTGTTGATATCATTGGTTCCTGCCCCGCCTACACTTAGTAAATAAAACCAGTGGTTACCAACTCCACTATTGATATGCACATACCCATTTGGCAACCAGTAAGTTCCCATATACGTGTCTGGTTGCTGCATATTATATTGAGCATTTCCTGATTTCGGATTTGACATACTTCTCATATACCCAGGAGATGGTATAAACACTCCTTCTCCTATGGTCCAGTTTGGGGATAAATTGGTTTTAAACTCAATTGCTGTTGCAAAAATATCAGCAAAACTTTCATTTAAAGCGCCTGATTCTCCCTGATATATCAAATCACCATTATCGCTTCTTGAAACTACTAAATGAGAAAATTCATGTCCTGCAACATCTAATCCTACAACCGGATTCATCAAACCAGCCTGCCCTTTTCCATAAAATATGCCTACCAACTCTCCGGGTATATCCACTGCACCAGCATTTGCATCAGTTCCCAAAAAACTGCCCGCATCATAATAATTACACAACAAAGAGCCATTATTATCAAACCCGTTTCTATTATGTATATTTTTGTAGTAATCATAGGTTTTACTGATACCCCAATGTACATCTATAGCAGGTTTTACTTCTACAGCATTAAAAGTCGTTGTAGAGCTTGTATAATCCGTGGCACCAATAAGATTACCATCATCATCTATATCACTGATATCACTTCCGTTTAAGGTATATATATTCCGCGCATTATCTTTTAATCGGTATTGACTGTTATAGCTGTCAACTGTAATGGACTGTGTATTCCTGTAATAAGTAGTTCCGCTACCCTGTATATCTGCATGTTTAATGTTACTATATTCATTAATAACAGCACCCGACTGAGCATCTATATATAATGTTATTCCTTTTAGTGGAACAGCAGAGAAAAGACTTATTTTTTTTGCAAAGGTTAATTGTGCTTTTCCTTCTACAGGCACTTTTGCAATTACCGTTTCAACAGGACTCACCTTTGCATTACCAATATCAAAATATCTTATTGAGGCAGCAACGGCATTTTCATCACTGATGGATGCAATAGTATTCAATTCTTTAAACTGGCTGATTTGGCCATTTACGACCTGTACCAGATTATTTTTTGAATGTACCAAAATGAGTTCTCCTTCTATTTTATACCCTTCAAAAAGATGCTGATAACTTTGGTGTGTAATCCCCAATTCATCCGTATACTCTTTGACGAGTGTGAAAGTATGTCTGCTGTCTAATGCAAACCATTCATTGAATCCCTCTCTCAATTCTGTTGTAGATATGGCATAATTTTCTAATTCAGCTATAAATGAGCCATATGTATTCAATACTACTACTTTGGGAAGTTTGCTTTGTAGTGTCAGTTGTCTGACATTACTGCTATAAATTCCAGAGAATGCATTTGCATATAGATCATTAGAGAATGTAAAAATAAATGAAGTACCTAATAAAAGTGCCAGCACTTTTCTACCAAATAAAATGTTGTTTTTTTTCATTTTTTCTTTTTTAGTGAATTATTTAAACTTTTTAATCCTATTTTTTAGGCTATGATGTGGTAGAATAAAATCATATTGCCCATAATGGTTTTGAGAAACTATTTCAAGTTCATGCTACAGAACATAAGAAAATACCTGATAATCTATGAGCACTACATAGATTCCTTTTAAAGGCAGACAATATTTAGGAAGATGAGTGACTCTTCCAATACTATTAATTATGTTTATTAAAATTGGCAACTAAGGTCTACTATCTGAAACATAGTATTAAACCTTTTTGTAGCAGTTATTTAAACTCTTTAAGGGAAGTGTAATCCTTAAAAACTTATTAAAATCAAATAGCATGCCAAACATGAGAAATAATTTCTGTCAGATAAAAAAAATTATCATAATATATCTGTATCACAGTGTTTTCCTATCATAACCTATTAATATATCTATTTTTTAGTGATTCAAAAGAGCAAATAATAACTGCGGTTATGATAGGATATGATGATTAAAAAATTGATGAGAAAAAACATTGGTATTTTTAGTATGAACTTTTCAATACTCTTTTAATTAACAAGTACATTAAACCAGGATAGCTTTAATCCAACTGTATAGATATGCTGACTATCAGGGTTGGATTTAAACAAAGGATTTAACTGATAATCAAAATATAAACTGACATATTTATATCCAATCTGTGCCTGTACTCCGTATAGGAATGTGTTAATATTTCTGTTTCCGGTATGACGGTCTACATATTCTTTACCTCCTTCTTCATAACGAACCACTTGTGTGATACTTTTATGCCCGGTAAAACCTATATAGCCCCCGACACCCATAAAGAAGCTTTGTCTTGAATTAAGTATCGGAACCTGAGGATGTACTTTTTTAACGGCAGAAGAAGAAGCAAAATCATACTCAAACAGAAACGGCAGTCGAAATGTACCAATATCAAGCCTCGACTGTTTTAACGGTCTGCCGCTATCTACTAAAATAGATTGATTGCCATCTTCAATCAGTACATAATCATTTTTGGGTTTCAGATAGTTTGCGTTAAATCCAATTCCATAGTTAATAAAATAATGTGGATTATTTTTCCATATTTTTGTACGCCCCGATATTTCGAGGGCCACAGTACCTGCGAGTTCAAATTCCGATTTTTTATCATTGACCCCATTAATCCCTATATTATAACTCACATCCAACATGGTCCGCTTTTCTGCCAGATCTGCTTCCATACTTTGCAGTAACCCTGCGTCGGGTTTTAAATTACCGTCAATTTTTTGCTGCAGTATGTCTTTAATCTCATTTTCCTTATCTGTAACCGCTTTTTCTATTTCAACAGCGTAAAATTCTGACTTTGACATTTTCATTGCCTCATATTCTTCCAGAGTTATTTCTCCGGAAGCTCTGCTCCTTTCAATAGTTTCAATTTCTTTTTTCAAAAGATCTTTATTATGACTCACAATAGAGTCGATCTGAACCGAAACCTGATGGATTCGCTGTGAAAATACATCCTGTTCCTGAGCAATACCTTTATTGGATAAAATAAGAAACAATAAAGACATAATGATTGTATACCGTTTATTTTTTTGCATCGGAATTCTTTTTTTCAATATTAATATTCACCATTTTTACTCTTAACTCTCTGAATATCTGCTGCATGGATTTAGAATTAGCTGCCAGATACTCTATCTGCTTTTCATATTCAATAACGTTCAGCAACTTTTGCGGACTTACTTTAATACGTTGCGATATAACTTCTCCCTGTTGACTGTGAAATTCAGGTTCCTGTGTAGTTATTTCCTGTACAGATTGTGCCAGTTGCGGAATTTCTTTCTGTTCAGTTGAGTCTTTTTCTGTGACTTCAGAAACAGGAGCAGGAGTAGTTTTTATAAAGGGTTCTTTATTACTCTTATGAGAACTTTCCTGACTTTTTTCTGCTACTAAATCTTTCTTTTCTTCAACTTTGGTATCTGAATGTTTGACAAACTGTTGCTCCGTTTTGTAAGGCTCTGTCATTTGTTCTTTCACAACAGTTCTGAACCAATACATTAACAAACCTCCCAAAAGAAACACAGAAGCTGCGGCCATAGCTATTTTTTTACTGTTAGCAAATCGATGTTTCTTATCGGTGTTGTCCAACAGCATTTCAAATCTGCTCCTTGTTTCTTCAGATGGGGCAATTTCTCTTTTCAGAAATTTTTCTTTCAAATCTTTTTCAAAACGCTCCATTATAAAATTCTTTTTTTTTCAGTTGATTCTGTAATAGCTTTCTTGCATTTGCCAGCTGTGATTTGGAGGTACCTTCCGAAATCATAAGCATATCCGCAATCTCCTGATGTTTATAACCCTCAATAACATATAGAATAAAAACCGTCTTACAGCCAGCTGGCAACGTATCTATCATATGTTGTAAGGCTTCAATTTCATAGAAACTAACATGATCTTCAGCAAGTGTTTCTTTATAGCTGATTTCTTCTGTAAACAGCATTTCCTTACGGCTGCGTAAAAAAGAAATACTCTCAAAGACCATAATTTTCCGTATCCATCCTTCAAAACTTCCTTTGTGCTCAAACTGATGAATGTTCTGAAAAACCTTCATAAAACCACATAGCATGACATCTTCAGCATCGTGAATATTTTTGACATACTGCCTGCAAACGCCTAACATTTTCGGTGCAAACTGATCAAACATCTTCTTTTGGGAAGCACGATCCTGTTTTTTTACCAAAGCAATTAGTTGTTCTTCTTTTTTATGTAAAGAAATTATTTTCAATAGATACTTGTTTCTATTTATATAGACGTAAAATAATCCGAAAAGGTTGTAAGGGAAGTAAAAAAATTATTTTTTTCTTTCAATGACGTAATTCACCATTAATATTAAGGCGTCTTTATAAGTGCTTTCAGGAAAATCTTGGAGCAGTAACAAAGCTTCTTTTTGAAAAGCCATCATTTTATCTTCTGCATACTGAAGACCTCCTTTTTCTTTAACGAACTCAATGACTTCTTTGACACGCTTTTTGTCCTTATTATGGTTTTTTATAGAATTTATGACCCATGCTTTTTCTTTACCTGTACAGTTATTTAAAGCATATATAAGAGGTAAGGTCATTTTTTGTTCTTTGATATCTATTCCGGTAGGTTTTCCTATTGGTCCATCAGTGTAATCAAACAAATCGTCTTTAATCTGAAAAGCCATACCGATCAGTTCTCCAAATTTACGCATGCGTTCGACCACAACCTTATCATCCGGCTGTACAGCACAGGCTCCGAGAGAACAACAGGCTGCAATAAGTGTAGCGGTCTTCTGTCTGATGATTTCATAATAAATATCTTCTGTAATGTCTAACCGTCGTGCTTTTTCTATTTGAAGCAATTCTCCTTCACTCATTTCACGAACCGCTACAGAAATAATTTTAAGTAAATCAAAATCGTTATTGTCAATGGAAAGCAAAAGACCTTTTGAAAGTAAAAAGTCACCTACCAATACGGCAATCTTATTTTTCCAAAGCGCATTTATAGAAAAAAAGCCTCTGCGTTTGTTGGAATCGTCAACCACATCATCATGAACCAAAGTAGCCGTGTGAATGAGTTCGATAACAGCAGCACCTCTGTACGTTCGTTCGTTGACAGTACCGTTGCTGATCATTTTTGCCGTTAGAAAAACAAACATAGGACGCATTTGCTTTCCTTTCCGGTTTACCAGATAATGGGTAATTCTGTTAAGTAGCGCAACCTGAGAGTTCATTGAATTACGGAACTTCTCTTCAAAAAGTTTCATCTCCGTATTAATGGGCTCTTTTATTTGCTCTACTATTTTCATATTCTCAAAAATACGCTTTTTGATGAAACTTAGACTTATGATAGGTTAACTTTTTATCCTTTAAATAAAGGTTCAGGAATTTTGTTTTTAGATGCGTTTCTCTTCTTTTAATTTCCAGTAACGCAACAGACCATTTACTGACATCCAGCTCGGGTTTGCATATTCATATACACGTATTTCATGTTCTGTAAGCCCTCTTTTTCTGAAAGCATCTGAAGTATATTTCATAAACAAAGGAACAATCTGGTCCGATGGCGTTTGACTTTCATAAAAAGGCTTGATAAAATCTGCCCAGTCATCCAATGCTATTTCAAGTTCCTCCAACAGTGCTATAGGATTAGCCTGTCTGCCAAAGTGGGTAAGATAAAGATAGTTTGCGTTGAGCGACTTTAATTTTTTTATTGACGCTTTCCATAGTCCGATATTGATATCTGGCGGCGGACATGGGGGCACTACCGGACCATCTCCGATTTTTACTCCAGCTGCATCGCCAGTAAAGACAACCTCATCAACCCAATAAGCATTATGATGAATAGCATGCCCCGGCGTGTAGACCACTTTTACCTGAACATCTCCAAAGTCGATCAGATCAGTATCATGAGCGGAAATAAGCAATTCAGCTGATATCGGTTCCATTTTACCCCATAAACGATCCATATCATCTCCATAAATTCTGGCTGCAGAGTTCCATAATTTTTCGGGGTTTTGCAAATGGGGTAACCCAGCAGGATGTACGTAAATTTTCGCACCTGCCTGAGCAAATTTCCATGCTGCTCCGGCATGATCAAAATGTATATGCGTCAGTAATACAGCATGAACATCTCCTATTCTGTAACCTAAAGCTTCTATTCCTTTCTGCAAATACGGATACGTTGATTCAGGTCCGCTTTCTATAAGCACAGGTCCTTTGGTAGTTTCAATAAGAAAGGATCCTATGGATTTCTTTTCATGCTGAAAATTTAAATCAATTATCCTGATATCTTTCATGGTAGAGTTATTATCGTTTTTCTAATAAAACTATTAAAAACAAAAAGACTTTCAAAGTTTTTGAAAGTCTTTTTGTTTTTGGTTATCGTTACATTCTTTATGATTTGTTGGCCAACTGTCCGCAGGCTGCATCAATATCTTTTCCTCTGGATCTGCGCACTTTGGCTACAATACCTGCATTTTCAAGTGCTTTGATATACGCATCCGTTACTTTGCTGTCTGCCTGTTGAAATTCTCCGTCATCTATAGGATTGTACTCAATCAGATTTACTTTACAGGGTACATATTTACAAAACTTTACTAAAGCTTCTATGGCTTTCTGATCATCATTGATTCCTTTCCACACCACATATTCATACGTTACTTTACTCTTTGTTTTACGATACCAGTATTCCAATGCTTCTCTGAGTTCAGGAAGCGGAAAACTTTTGGTAAATGGCATGATACGATTTCGGGTTTCTTCAATAGCGGAATGCAGAGAAACGGCCAATTTGAATTTCACCTCGTCATCTGCCATCTTTTTAATCATTTTAGAAACTCCGGAAGTAGAAACTGTAATCCTTTTAGGAGACATTCCTAACCCTTCATCAGACGTAATTTTTTCTATGGCTTTCATTACATTCGGGTAGTTCATCAAAGGCTCTCCCATTCCCATAAAAACGATATTGGATAAAGGTCTGTTATGATATAATCTACTTTCCTGATCAATTGCCACCACCTGATCATAGATTTCATCAGGCGCCAGATTTCTCATACGCTTCAAACGGGCAGTAGCACAAAAATTGCAATCAAGACTACAGCCAACCTGACTTGATACACAAGCTGTTGTACGTGTCTGTGTCGGAATTAATACAGACTCAACAATTAAACCATCATGCAGACGAACAGCATTTTTTATCGTTCCGTCTTCACTATGCTGCATGGTATCAACTTTTATATGGTTGATTACAAAATGAGTTTCGAGCAGCAAACGCGTTTCTTTTGAGAGATTGGTCATATCTTCAAAATGATGAGCTCCTTTTGCCCACAGCCATTCATATACCTGATTCCCCCGAAAAGCTTTATCACCCTGAGAGATAAAAAATGCTCTGAGATCTTCTTTGCTTAATGTTCGAATATCTTTTTTTGTTGTTTGCATTGTGCAAAGTTAGTACAAAAAAGTGCTAAAATAAATCTAAAAAAAACGCTCCTGATATGAGGAACGTTTTTGAGACTGTTTTTCACCTGCTTTTATTTAGCCAGATAACCTCCGTCAACAGGATAATATCCTCCCGTTGCAAAAGAAGATTTATCTGAAGCCAGCCATAAGGCAAGTTCTGCAACTTCTTCAGATTTACCCAATCTGTTCATAGCGTGTTGAGATTCTAAAAATTTCAAAGCATCGGCAGACATGGCTTTATCTACTAAAGGAGTAGAGATAAATCCCGGTCCGATGGCATTAATGCGAACCCCTTTTGTACCGTATTCCCATGCAGCCGATTTCGTAAGACCTACAACTCCATGTTTAGCCGCCACATACGCAGAAGAGTTTGCAAATCCTACGCTTCCTAATATAGAAGCCATATTAATGATAGCCCCCCCTGCTTTTTCAATTTCAGGCAATTGGTAATGCATTCCATAAAAAACCCCATTAAGGTTTACATCAATTACTTTTTTCCATTCTTCTAATGAATACTCTCCAACAGGAGCAGCTGCTCCACCGATTCCTGCATTATTAACTGCAATATGCAAAGCTCCGAATTTTTTCACTGCTTCTTCAACAACTCTTTTATTGTCTTCAGCAATTGCTGCATTGGCTTTTATAAACACACAATTATCTCCTAATTCCTTAGCGATGTCTGATCCCAATTCTTCATTCAAATCAGTAATAACTACTTTTGCACCTTCTTTAATAAACAATTCTGCAATTGCCTTACCTATTCCCGATGCTCCTCCTGTAACGAGAGCTACTTTATTCTCTAATTGTTTCATGTCTTTATCTATTAATTGATTGTACTACCCTAAAGTTACAAATTGATTCACAGCCTAAAAATAACATACATTATGTTTTTTAAAGTTTTATGAAATGTTTATGATTTCATAATTTAGTGTCCTTTACTTTTGTTTAAAATATTGATCATGCACTTTATATCGGAAGAATTAGAAAACTATGTAGCGGCTCATTCAGAAAATGAACCTGATTTACTGTATCGCCTCAATAAAGAAACCCATCAGAAAATATTACAGCCCCGAATGCTAAGTGGACATTTCCAGGGAAGAGTTCTGAGTATGCTGTCGAAGATAATAGCCCCTAAGCACATTCTGGAAATAGGAACTTACACAGGATATGCTACTCTGTGTATGGCAGAAGGCTTACAAAAAGACGGATCTATTGATACTATCGATATTAATGAAGAACTCGAAGAAATACAACACAAGTATTTTGAAATGTCACCTTACAGTCATCAGATCTTTCAGCATATCGGCAATGCTATGGATATCATACCTGCATTAGATAAAAAATTTGATCTGGTATTCATTGATGCTGACAAACCTAATTATATTAATTATTTTCATCTGATAGTACCGTTGATGAACAAAGGAGGAATTATTCTTTCCGATAATGTACTCTGGTCTGGAAAAGTGCTGGATGAAGTACATAATAAAGACGTATCTACAAAAGTTTTGCTCGAATATAACCAGTTACTCAAAGAAGATCCGAGGGTAGAAACGGTATTACTGCCTATCCGGGATGGGCTGACAGTAAGTAGGGTTTTATAAAAAAAAAGAACGTTTCTATCCGAAAACGTTCTTTTTTTGTTGGTCAACTAAATGATATCGTTTATTTGCATATACAAATATTCTGTAAAATAAGTATCCTGACATACAGCCGAAGATATAACCGCAGATAATATCTCCGGGGAAATGCAACGCTAGGTATATTCTTGAATAGGCAAAAATCAAAGGAAAAAGAAACAACCAAAAAGCCTGTTTGTAATATTTACGCAGTACCATAAAAATAAATACTATGGCTCCGGATGAGTTAGACGCATGACCAGAAAAGAAACTCCAGCTTTTACGCGTGATGTTGATACGCAACAACTCATTAATTTCAGGATCATTAACCGGTCGCAGACGTTGCACCGTATTTTTCACCAGATTGGTCATCTGATCTGTAAAAACAAAAAATAAGGCCAGTATTATAACCAATAAAAGGAGTTGTTTCAGAGATATTTTTTTATAAAGCGCATAAAAAACAACTAAGAATAATGGCCACCAATTGAGTTGTTTTGTTATATACAACCAAAACGGATCCCAGAATGACATCCCCAGATTGTTGAGATATACCAATAATTCTTTATCAAGTTGTACAAGAGTATCCAGCATTATCGTTGTCTTTTAACAGGTCCGGAAATACTTTCAATATCTTCTTTTGCTTTATCAATCTCATTCTGTACGTCATTTAACGGATTAAATCGATCGATATTCATAGATTCTTTTAACTCATCATATCCTACCGACTTTTTAATTTCATCTACATTTACCGTTTCCTGAATATCTTTAATTACTCCTGACTCTTCAACACTTTTAGTGATTTCATGTTTTATATCATTGGTAGCATTTTTTATCTGTGCAAGACCTTTTGCCAATCCCCTTGCTATATCAGGGATTTTATCAGAACCAAACAACATTAAAACCACCACCATGATGAAAACAAATTCACCCATTCCTATACCAAACATATCTTTTTTCTTTTGTACAAAGTTAGTTATTTTCTATTGCAAAACTTTTATCAGCTCTAAAAACTCTATCGCTTTTTCAGAAAACAGCAGTCTAAGCTGCTCTTTATTAGAGGTCTTAATCATCCCTAACACTTCATCATCTTCTGCAAGATAATATCCAAAGGCAGTAATATACGGCTGAGGTATGTGCAGCTTTTCTGTATAATACCGTTCTTCAAAATTGCTGACAATATCGTTTGCTTGTTTTTCTGCTCTTTCAAATTCCAATGCCCTCTTCAGCATTCTTGTTCTGCCGGTAATAGCATTGATGATTACATCAACCGGTATAATTCCGCCTCCGGAAGATGTGGCTGTATGCAATCTTCTTTCTGCCGGTGTCATTCTTCTCTTAGCTTCAATTCCGAGTGATTTAGACGTTACGGTTCTGTCTATAATTAATTCATCCAATAAAAAATCCTGTGTCTCCATCGGTATGAAGACCAACTTTTTATTCATTTCGGCATACGTAATGATTTTTCGTTTGCCTTTTAAATTTATTCCTGTAATTAATAAGGTATCATTGGGTTGTGTCAATATATTAAAGTAGCCTCCTCTTTCAGTAACGGCACTTTCACCAGAAGTCTTATTTTTTATATAAACACCTTCCAGATCGCGGGACTTTGAAACAATTTTACCAACCATCCGACTGCGCTCTTTCTGCGAATAAGCCGAGAAAACACACACGAAAAATAAGGTGAACAGGGATATGTTTTTCATTCTATTTTTTAAAAAAGTAAAAATATTTAATATTTAGTAAGGACTTCAACAATTCCCTCTAAAGTTCTGTTAAATTAGGTAAAGCGGCCTTTTTCATGGTATTTCCCATGTCAATTTCAATTCCAATAAAAAACGCTCTATAGTCATTCCGTACAGAATAAAAGATATACTATAAGGGAATGACTAAAAAAATCACAAATAAAACTGCTGATTTGCATACAAAAACTCAACAAAAACAAAAATATAACATCAATTTACAATAAATTAAAAAAATATAAATAAAAATATGTTAAAACAACTTAATATAAAACCTCCCATTATTCTATGAAGTATTTATTATTTTTGTGCTGTTAAATAAAGTAAAATGAAAAAGCTAATTATTGCCAGTACCTCAACACTGTATGACGGCTCTTATCTGGAATACCTGATGCCGGAACTGCAGCAGTTCTTTAACGGAATAAAAAAAATCCTTTTTATTCCTTATGCGCGTCCCGGCGGCATTTCACATGATGACTATACAGCAAAAGTTCAGAACGCTTTTAGCAACATTGGCATAGAAGTTATAGGACTTCATAGTTTTGAATACAAGCATAAAGCAATAGCAGAAGCTCAGGCCATCTTTACAGGAGGAGGCAATACATTTTTACTCGTACAACAATTATACAGATTTGACCTTATCGGCTCCATAAAGAAAGCTGTTGAACAGGGAACGCTCTATCTCGGAACATCTGCAGGCAGTAATATTACAGGTCTGACTATGGAAACGACAAATGATATGCCTATTGTATATCCTCCAAGTTTCAAAACATTGGGCTTTGTACCCTTTAACATCAATCCTCATTACTTAGATCCCGATCCCGGCTCTCAACACATGGGCGAAACCCGTGAAACCAGAATCAATGAATTTCATCAGTTCAATTCGCAACCTGTTATAGGATTAAGAGAAGGAAGCTGGCTTGAAGTTACAGGAGACACCATCATCTTAAAAGGCATGCTGAATGCACGTGTTTTTAAAGCAGGGAAAAATCCTGAAGAAATAGTACCTCTCACAGACTTATCCGATTTAAAATAACATGTCCTTTATAGGGCATTTTTTTTTAACTTTTTTCAGGATAAAACCGTATCTTAAAGCTTAAAAAAAAAGCTATGTTTAAAAAGATAAAAAACACCCTCCGATTATTAAAATCCATCGATCTGGATCAGATTGCAAAACTCAATGAAAAAATAAATCTATCAGAAGTGATGGACACGGTATCCAAACTTGATGAAAAGCAACTAAACGGCTTGATGAAGATGCTAAAGAGCAGCAATACTAAAAAAGAATTACCACCGATTAACGCTGATTTTTATAATGTAGATGAAAAGCTTTCTCCCGAAGACCGTGCTTTGCAATTAAAAGTTAGAAATTTCATGGAAAAAGAGATACAACCAATTGTAAACGAGTATTGGCTTCACGACGAATTTCCATTTGAAATAATTCCGAAAATAGCAGAATTAAACATCTGCGGACTTACCTACGAAGGCTATGGCTGTGCCGGAAGATCTTCTCTGATGGAAGGTATCATTGCCAGTGAACTTGCGAGAATTGATGCATCCGTAGCCACTTTTTTCGGAGTACAAAGCGGGCTCGCAATGGGCTCTATATACCTTTGCGGTTCTGAAGCCCAGAAAGAAGAATGGCTGCCGAAAATGCAACAAATGAAAGTCATTGGTGCTTTCGGACTCACAGAACCTGAAGTAGGCTCCGGTGCTGCAGGAGGTTTAACCACTACTTGCCGTAAAACAGAAAATGGCTGGATACTAAACGGCCAGAAAAAATGGATCGGAAATGCTACTTTTTCTGATATCACCATCATCTGGGCAAGAGATGTGGATGATGATCAGGTAAAAGGATTTATTGTAAAAAAGGATACTCCGGGGTTCTCCGTTGAAAAAATAAAAGACAAAATGGCGCTCCGGATTGTTCAGAACGGGCTGATTACTCTCAACGAATGTGTGATTAAAGAAAAAGACCGCTTACAGGAAGCCAATACATTTAAGGATACAGCACGTGTTTTACAAATGACGAGAGCTGGCGTTGCCTGGATGGCGGTCGGATGTGCAAGAGGTGCCTATGAAAATGCGCTGGATTACACCCGTAAACGAAAACAATTCGGAAAACCGATTGCCTCTTTTCAGTTAATCCAAAACCATCTGGTAGAAATGCTTTCTAACCTTACCGCTATGCAGACACTTGTTTTCAGGCTCAGCGAACTACAGGATTCGGGACAATTAAAAGATGAGCACGCTTCTCTTGCGAAGGTATTTTGCAGCCTGCGCACCAGAGATATTGTCTCGAAAGCCAGAGAAGTAATGGGAGGAAACGGTATTTTACTGGAATATAATGTGGCACGATTTCTTGCAGACGCAGAAGCTATTTATTCGTATGAAGGAACTAAAGAAATAAATTCGCTCATCGTAGGAAGAAGTATTACAGGCTTCAGTGCTTTTGTATAAATAAAAAGGGATGTTTGCGATTGTAAACATCCCTTTTAAGTGTTTATAAACGAGTTTAGATTTTAAAGGTCAATAATGATCTTGAAGAATGATTTACCAAATCTTCACTGATACTTCCATTTAAAAATTTAGAGATTCCTTTTCTGCCGTGAGTTCCCATTGCAATAAGATCTGCATTTACACGCTCAGAAAAATTAAGAATTCCCTTTTCAATGTCCAAATCATTATAGATCGAGAATTCATATTCGGTCATATCAAATTCTTTAAGTAAATCTGCAACAAACTTTTCTGCAACATGAGTAGGCTTGAAATTATTTGGCGTATTCACCATAAGGAAATGAGGTTTCACATTACTTGTTCTGAAGAAATTCAGCGCATTTACAAATGACGCCTTATTTTCAACCATAAAATCGCTGGCAAACACCACGCGTTCCATTTTTATTTCCGTTTCTTCATTTTTGATAACGAGTACAGGCACTTCAGAATGTCTTACTACTTTTTCCGTATTTGATCCTACAAATAATTCTTTAAACCCGCTTGCACCATGTGATCCCATAACAATAAGATCCACATTATTATCAGCTGCCGCTTCTGCTACTTTATTTACGGTACGCCCTAACAATAAAATCTGCGATACGTTAAGACCATTTAATTCGGGAGACAAAGAGGTTTCAGACAGTCTTTTTTCAGCCCATTGTTTGAAAAACATAATCTCAGGAATATCATGGCCTGGTTTTATGGCATCCATTGCTTCCTGAGGCAACTCAATAATATGTAACAATAACAATTCTGCATTCGTTTTACGGGCAATTGATGCTGCGGCTTTTACGGCATTGAACGCATGGTCAGAAAAATCTGTTGGAACTAAAATTTTTTTCATCTGATAGGTCTTTCTATATATTTATCACTTGATTAACTGGTCTATAAATATAAGAATATAATCTTTAAAACACCAAAAAACGTCTTTTTTTAAATATTTTTTATATCTTTGCAATGTTATTTGTTACAAAACTAAATAATGAGGGGACAGCTGTCCCCTCTTTTTATACAAAATATGGTATTTAAAGACAAAGTAAAAGCATTGTTAGAAGAAGGACTGAAGGAACATCCCTCTTTGTTTTTGATTGATTTTTCAATCTCTCCTGATTACAAAATCAGTGTGGTTATTGATGGTGATAACGGAGTAACACTTCAGGATTGTATTGATGTTAGTCGGTCAATAGAACACAATCTTGATCGGGAAGAACAGGATTTTTCTCTTGAGGTTGCCTCAGCAGGTGCTTCCTCTCCACTTCAACAGCCAAGACAATACAAAAAAAATATTGGCCGAAAGATAGAAGTAACAACAGAAAATGAAAAAATTGAAGCAACTTTGATCGATGCGAATGAAGAAACAATTTCTGTTGAATGGAAAACAAGAGAGCCTAAAAAAATCGGAAAAGGCAAAGAAACCGTTGTCAAAGTAGCTGAAATACCGTACCTTAGTATAAAAAAAGCAGTAGTAGTCATTTCATTTTAAACAAAATATTGCATGGAAAATATTGCATTAATTGAATCATTTTCAGAATTTAAAGATAGTAAACATATTGACAGAGTAACCTTAATGGCTATTTTAGAAGATGTTTTTAGAAATGCATTAAAAAAGAAATTCGGTTCTGACGACAACTTTGACATCATCATCAATCCTGATAAAGGAGATATGGAGATCTGGAGAAACAGAATCGTGGTTGCAGATGGTGAGGTTGAAGATTCAAATTCAGAAATTTCTCTTTCAGAAGCTCAAAAAATCGAGCCTGATTTTGAAGTTGGAGAAGAAGTTTCTGAAGAAGTAAAATTATTTCAATTAGGAAGAAGAGCTATTTTAGCCCTTCGTCAAAACTTAATTACAAAAATACACGAACACGACAGCACCAATCTTTACAAACAATTTAAAGATTTGGTAAACGAAGTTTATTCTGCAGAAGTACATCATGTTCGCCCAAAAGCTGTAATTTTGATTGATGATGAAGGAAATGAAATTATTTTACCGAAAGAAAAACAGATTCCTTCAGACTATTTCAAAAAAGGAGAACAAGTAAAAGGGATTATTGAGTCGGTAGAATTAAAAGGAAACAAACCTCAGATAATTATGAGCAGAACATCCGAATTGTTTCTGGAAAAATTATTTGAACAGGAAATTCCTGAAATTCCGGACGGTTTGATTACTATTAAAAAAGTAGTTCGTATTCCGGGAGAGAAAGCAAAAGTAGCAGTAGACAGTTACAGTGACAACATTGATCCGGTAGGAGCCTGTGTGGGTATGAAAGGTTCACGTATTCATGGAATTGTACGTGAATTAGGAAATGAAAACATTGATGTCATCAATTACACTACGAACAAACAGTTATTGATTACACGTGCGCTGAGTCCTGCTAAAGTAAATGATGTAAAAATCAATGAAGAAACCCAAACTGCCAATGTATATCTTGATGTTCAGGAAGTATCGAAAGCAATTGGTAGAGGAGGTCAAAATATAAAATTGGCCAGTTTATTAACCGGTTTTGAAATAGATGTCATCAGAGATGGTCTTCAAACGCTTGAAGAAGATGATGTAGAATTAAAAGAATTCACCGATGAGATCGACGAATGGGTAATTGCGGAATTCTCTAAAATAGGTTTAGATACAGCAAAAAGTGTATTAAAACATTCTGTTGAAGAGCTTGTTAGAAGAACAGACTTAGAAGAAGAAACTGTAATTGAAGTTGTTAATATCTTAAAAGCAGAATTCGAAGAATAAGTAACTATTTATAACCAAACAACGCAACACACAAAATATATACTAAAAGGATAATATGTCTGATAATAGAGTAATAAGAATAAACAAAGTTTTAAGAGAATTAAATATTTCTCTGGATAGAGCTGTGGAGTTTTTGAAAACAAAAGGTTTCGAAATAGAATCTTCTCCTAATGCTAAAATATCTCAGGAGGAATATCATGTTTTAGATAAACAGTTCTCTGCAGATAAAGGAAAAAAAGAAGCTTCTATTGAAGTAAGTGAAGAAAAACGTAAAGAAAAAGAGGCGTTACGTGTTGAAAGAGAGAAAGAGTTAGAGGAAAAACGTAAAAAAGACGAAGAATTACAACGTGAAAACGAAGTAATCAAAGCCAAAGCAGCAAAAGTTGCTTCTATCAAACCCGTTGGAAAAATAGATTTATCTCCGAAAAAACCTGTTAGTTCTGAAAAAGCTCCTTCATCAGATGAGCAAACGCCTAAAGTAGAAAGTGAAGTTGTTGCCAATGAAACTAAAGCGACTCCGGTAACACCTGCTCCTTCAGAAAATAGCCCTGAAAAAGCGGAAAAAGTTACAGAAGCTGCTACTGAGAAAAAAACAGAGAAAGAGGCAGAAACTAAAAAAGAGATGCCTGAAACTGTTGAAAAAACTCAACCAGAGCCTGTAAAAGAAAATCAAATGGAGCAAAAGAAAGAAGAGGCAGTAGCAAAAACCTCTGATAAGGAAGAAACAGCTGCTTCTTCAGAAGATGCTAATTCAGAAAATGAAATTATAAAAACGCAGTACCAGAAATTATCAGGTACAACTTTTACAGGACAAACAATTGATCTTTCTCAGTTCAACAAACCGAAGAAGAAAAAAGAAGAACCTAAAAAAGATGCGGGAAAACCAGGAAAACCAGGAGCAACTGCTCCGGGACAAGCTGGTGCAAATAATAACAAAAACCGTCGTAAGCGTATCATCAAAACCGATGGTACCGGTACAGACAACAAAACTCCGGGTCAAACCCCAGCTACTGGTGGTAACAACCAAAACCGCAACAATGCAAACAGAGGCGGAGTAAATGCAAACAACAATAACAACAGAAATAAAAACTTCAAAGGAAGAACAGCTCCTGTTGTTAAGGTAGAGCCTACAGAAGAAGAGGTTAAAAACCAAATCAAAGAAACACTCGAACGTTTACAAGGAAAACAAAACAAATCTAAAGCGGCTAAATACCGTAAAGACAAACGTGATTTACACCGTAAAAAAGATGAGGAACAACGTGCTCTTGAAGAAGGAAGTAAAGTACTGAAAGTAACAGAATTTGTTACTGTAGGAGAAGTTGCTTCTATGATGGATGTGCCGATCACACAGGTTATCGGTACTTGTATGTCTCTCGGGATTATGGTAACGATGAACCAACGATTAGACGCTGAAACATTGACTATCGTTGCTGATGAGTTTGGATATGAAGTTGAATTTACAACAGCAGACATTGAAGAAGCAATTGTTGAAGTCGTTGATAAAGAAGAAGACCTGGTAACTCGTGCTCCGATTGTAACAGTAATGGGACACGTAGATCACGGTAAAACCTCTTTACTGGATTATATCCGTAAAGCCAATGTTATTGCAGGTGAGTCCGGAGGAATCACACAACACATTGGTGCGTATGGGGTAACTCTTGACAGCGGACAAAAAATAACGTTCCTAGATACTCCGGGTCACGAGGCGTTTACAGCAATGCGTGCACGTGGTACTCAGGTTACCGATATCGCTATTATTGTTGTGGCTGCTGATGATGATATCATGCCACAAACAAAAGAAGCAATCTCTCATGCTCAGGCAGCAGGAGTTCCGATTATATTCGCAATTAACAAAGTAGATAAGCCTACCGCTAATCCGGAAAAAATTAAAGAAAAACTGGCAGGTATGAATTTCCTTGTTGAAGAATGGGGAGGTGCTTACCAGTCTCAGGATATCTCAGCAAAATTTGGACAGGGAGTTAAAGAATTACTTGAAAAAGTATTGCTGGAAGCAGAAATGCTTGAATTAAAAGCAAATCCTAACAAACCGGCACAAGGTACCGTTGTTGAGGCGTTCCTTGACAAAGGTAGAGGTTATATATCTACAGTTTTAGTTCAGTCGGGTACTTTGAGAATCGGAGATTATGTTCTCGCAGGTAAAAACCACGGGAAAGTGCGCGCTATGCATGACGAACGTGGAAAATCAGTAAAAGAAGCAGGTCCTTCACGTCCTATATCCGTTTTAGGATTAGACGGAGCACCTACAGCAGGTGATAAGTTCAACGTATTTGAAGATGAAAGAGAAGCAAAACAAATTGCTGCAAAACGTACTCAATTAATCCGTGAACAATCTGCACGTTCTAAAAAACATACCACTCTTGCTGAGTTAGGAAGACGTATTGCCTTAGGCGACTTTAAAGAATTAAACATTATCATCAAAGGAGATGTTGACGGTTCTGTAGAAGCATTGGCGGATTCATTCTCAAAACTTTCAACGGAAGAAATACAGATCAACATCATCCATAAAGGGGTTGGTGCCATCACAGAAAGTGATGTAATGCTGGCATCTGCATCTGATGCAATCATTATAGGATTTAATGTACGTCCGATGGGGAATGCTAAACTTATTGCAGAAAAAGAAGAAATCGATATCAGAAACTATTCTATCATCTATGATGCTATTGATGATGTAAAAGATGCAATGGAAGGTATGCTATCTCCGGTAATGAAAGAAGAAATCACCGGAACGGCAGAAATCAGAGAAATATTCAAGATCTCTAAAGTGGGTACTATTGCAGGTTGTATGGTTACAGATGGTAAAATATTCCGTAACTCCAAAATACGCCTGATCCGTGAAGGAGTTGTTATATACACTGGTGAACTTGCTGCTCTTAAACGTTTCAAAGACGACGTAAAAGAAGTATCTAAAGGATATGATTGTGGTATGCAGATTAAAAACTACAACGATATAAGAGAATACGATGTTATCGAAGCTTTCCAGGAAGTAGAAGTAAAAAAGAAACTATAAAAAAGTTTAATCATCACAAAAAAGGGGCTATTTTCATAGCCTCTTTTTTTATGCCATTTTGACAAAAAACCTATATTTTGTATTTTGGCGTAACATTTGTACAAAATAAACAAACAATAAATTTAAAAACAGATACTATGGGATTTCTATTAATGGGAATTATCATGTTGGCCAGCTGGTTAGTTGGACAGCAATTACAAAGAAAATTCGAAACTTATTCAAAGATACATTTACGCAATGGTATGAGTGGTGCAGAAATAGCACAAAAGATGCTGAACGACCATGGAATATATGATGTAAAAGTGATTTCTACACCGGGTAGATTAACGGACCATTACAACCCGGCAGATAAAACAGTAAACCTTAGCGAAGCGGTATACAACCAACGCAATGCAGCAGCAGCAGCAGTAGCTGCCCACGAAGTTGGCCATGCGGTGCAGCATGCCACAGCTTACAGCTGGTTACAGATGCGCTCAAAAATGGTTCCGGTAGTAAGCATTGCTTCGAATCTCGTACAATGGGTATTACTGGCCGGTGTAATAATGATCGCTTCCTTTAATAATTCAATTGTTTTATTAATCGGTATCGTTTTATTTGCGATTACTACAGTATTTTCTATTGTTACTCTACCTGTTGAATATGATGCAAGCAACAGAGCCCTTAAATGGCTGCAGACAAAAAACATGGTTTCTCAGGAAGAATTTGCAGGAGCAAAAGACTCCTTAAAATGGGCTGCCCGAACTTATGTAGTGGCTGCTTTGGCATCCATTGGAACCCTTCTTTATTATGTGATGCTATATATGGGAAGAAGAGAATAAGAAAAGGGCTATAAGCCCTTTTTTCTTTTGAAAGTACTATACAATTTTAAACGGACACAGTCTTTAAAAAAGTGTTCTACTATCATCAAAGCAATTAATAGCTATTTTTATATTTATAACTTGTCCGAAAATGGGGAAGGTTAACGAACTGAATCAAATCCAGTTCCCGAATTAAGTAAAATAACCTCAATAAACTCAGACACATTTTTATCTTCAATTATTGAAACACCAGCACTAGTGCTTGTCGTAGCTGTTTGTATTGCTTTACCTAACTCAAAAATAAGACCTGTGCTTTTCAAAGAGGTTCCGCCAGCTCCAATATTCCACATATCGGTAACATTA